>Ga0209701_10002413_pt1 | contig 12127 bp, 9 predicted proteins | sample CZO8metaG_4_FD_188356 | JGI IMG/M metagenome (GOLD analysis project Ga0209701, IMG submission 188356) | Vadose zone soil microbial communities from the Eel River Critical Zone Observatory, Northern California, USA - CZOApr15con2H3.8 metaG... | ecosystem: Environmental > Terrestrial > Soil >...
AGGGCAACTCCTCCGGGCATGGTTTCGATCAGATGCTTCTGCGGAGTGGGGGAATTCTGCAAGGTAAAATCAATTCCCTGCGGCAGCTTCGCTTCGAATAAGGAAGCGCCAGTGGTAACGGTGGCGGCGAGCGTCACGAGAATTCGTATAGCGGCGGACAATCGGCTCAGCATCGCCAGGGTCTCTCACATCTCGAAACTGGTACCTCAGCATGACGCTTCGGCCCAAAATTAGAACAAGAACTTCAATGCAAACTGAATGAGACGAGGATTTGTCCCAGGGGCGGTACTGGTGACCACGCCGAAGTTCGCGTTGTTCGTCGAACAACAGGTGGTATTCGGCGGAGAAAACTGAGTCCGATTGAACAGGTTGAAGAACTCCACGCGAAACTCCACACTGGCGCGCCCCTCGCGGTCCAGGAGGAGATTCTTGAAAGCGGCGACATCGAAATTGTCGACTCCATCGGAGCGCAGAGTCGGATCAACCCGCGGCTCATTGCCGAAGGTGAAATCTGCCGGGGCCACGAAACATCCCGTATTAAACCACTCGTTGAGCCGAGCCGTCCCGCTGCCGGCAGACGATTTGTGACATCCTGGCAAAAGATTGGGACGGGAGCCAGCTCCGAACAAGGTGGCGTCGTTCGCTTGACCGTTGCGGAATATTAAAGGAAATCCTCTTTGAAATGTAGTTACACCATCGATGCCCCAACCTCCGACAATGTTATTCAAGGGGCCGTTCACACTGGAAAGATACTTCTTGCCCTGGCCGAACGGAAGGTCGAGTACGTAGCTGATTACCAGCCGCTGCGGCACATCCTGGGAGGATAGCGAGCGTTCGCCCCGCAGGTTGTTGTTGTCCTGCAGGGCTCCGACGCCCGTTTCCAGCCATGAGGTAAGGGTGTCGGTATTGCTGATCAGTTTGGAGTTGGTGTACGCCACCAGAAGCGATCCCGCTCCGGGGAAGCGTCGGCGTGCCGTGACCTGCAGGGAGTGATACGTGCTGGCGAACGAACCTTGCCCAGCCAGTTCCACGCTCGTATATTGCGGGTACGGTCGCAGGAGTTGCCCGACTGTCGTGGTGGAAGCGGCAAGTGCCAGAGCATGTCCGTTCACGAAGAAAGGATTGGGCACGGACTGCAACAGCGTGACGGCGGATCGCCCTCCGGCCGCAAACTGGGCGGCTGCCTGCGTCAGCAACGCGTCGGAAATCTGGTCGACTTGCTGCGAGTACTGCTCCAGATGAGTGCCCTTGGAGCCCACATAAGCCGCGGATAGAAGGAACCCGCCAGGAATCTGCTTCTCAATACTCAAGTTCCATTGTTGAACGTAACTGCCGGGATAGTGAGCGCGGTCTACCTCTGTGATCGCCTGCACGACCTGCGTAAGAAACTGCTGCGTGCCTCGCGTCCCAAGACTGCGCCCCGGCGGCGCAGAAATGCCATCCGGGAAGGGCAGCGAGATCGAATTATGAGGGTGAGTTCCATCCACAGTTCCGGTGTAGGTTGTTGCGCTCGCGTTGATCATGTCGTTGATCGGATTGAGCGCGAACGAAACGTCGTTCGGCACCCAAAAGACTCCGTAGCCGCTGCGAACGATGGCCGTTGGCGTTAAGCCGTAAGCTACACCGATCCGGGGCGCGAAGTTATCCTTCTGAAGCGGAAGATTGTTCCTTGTTCCCGAAGGCACCAGGTAGACATCCCCCCTCACTGTTGGAGAACCTTCCGGAAGAAACTGGTTCAGATAGCTGGGCGCACCGGGGACGAAATTCGAGAGCCGGTTAAAACGCTCGGACCACGGCCCCTGCAGCTCATAACGGAGTCCCAGACTGACCGTCAATCTGTTCTTGATATGCCAGACGTCGTTGAAGTAGAAGGCACGATAGGTTTGCTTTCCCGCAGTAAATGCCGGGACAACCGCCTGCGCAAAGAAATGGTTTTCGAAATTGCTGAAGTTGTCCGCATACCCTAGCAGAAAATCGGCAAAAGGAAATCCGGTGAAGCACGGCTGGCCGGCGGCGCAGAAGTCGAAGGCGCCGCTGGCCACGTTCGTCTGCGCGTAGTTGTCATAGCCCGCTTGGTATTGGAGACCGAGGTGATACCGATGGCGTCCACGCATCAAGGTCAAACCGGGGGCCAGATTGTATTGCGTATCCCGGTCTTGAATAAAACTCTGCCCCTGAGAACACATGATGCTGTCGGCAAAATTGGCGACACAAGGAGTGGGCGGGGTTCGCATGATCGCCGGGACGGTCGCGTTGTAACTGGCGGGCCACGAAATCGAAGTCAAATCAAACCCCGCGTTTTTCGGAGACCGGTTGTATTTGAACCGGCTGAGGCTGGCGTGGAAATCAAGAGTAGTGGTGGGGCTCAAACTGTAATTGTAGGCAACTGCCGCCGCATCGGTTGAATATTTTTCCGAGCAGCGGTCGGCGCATACCCCGTTCTGTAGCGGGTCAACGGGCAAATCCAGCACATTCCAGTAACTGAACCGGACCAGGAGTCTTTGCTGCCCGGTGAGCTCCTGGTCAACTCGGGCCACTACCTGGTTCTGGTTGCCTCCTGTCCGGGCAACCGTATTGAAGTTGTTGATTGTGCCCGACGGAGTCAGGACTCCCAGGCTATTTGCCGCTGGCCACAGATTGAGAAGCGCTTTGGACGTCGGGCTGATACGCCCGCCAGGAATGACATTCCCTTGGAACGTAGTTGGCGTGGCGGTGCTGCCCGGGCACGCGCCCAGACTATTCACCGAACCGGCGCAGGGATCCATAATCGTAGTATTTATTGCTGAGAAGTCACCTTTGCGTTCTTCCATGGTTGGAACCGTGGCCGTAAATGGTTCGCCAGTTCGCAGCCGGAAGCCTTCCCAACTTGTGAACCAAAACGTCCGATTGCGTCGGCTGGAGTAAGGAAGGGGCAAAGGGCCGCCAACTTCAGCTCCAAACTGGTTTTGCACCCACGCCGGCCGAGGCTTTCCGGCCGCATTCAGGAAATAGTTGTTCGCGTTGAACACACGATTTCGCAAGTACTCATACACCTCACCGTGAAAGAAATTCGTCCCTCCTTTCGTCGTAAGATTAACTACCCCTCCGGCGAACCGGCCCCACTCTGCTCCCAAGTTGCTGGTTTGTACTTTGAATTCTTGAATCGAATCCTGTGTCGGAATCAGCACTGGCAAGTTGATGTAGCCGATGTTCAGTGGTTGGCCGTCAAGATACTCGGCACTCTGATTTCCGAACGAGCCACTCACCTGGTAATTTCCCCACCCGAACGGATTGACTCCTACCGGCGTCCCTGTGGAACTGCCTTGAGGAATCACCGACGGCGCCAAAACGATTAAGTTAAAGACATTGCGCCCGTTGAGCGGCAGCTCGTTGGCTTTCCGCTGTTCCACCACGGTGCCTACGGTGGACGACTCCGTATCGACAGGCGACGCCTCTCCTTCCACGGTCACGCTCTCGGACGCGGATCCCAGCATCATCTCAAAGTTCACTTCCAACGCATCCTGCACGTGTAGAACGACGCCGGACTGGATCACTGCCTTGAACCCCAGCTTCTCCACCTCAATGCGATACCGTCCCGGTGGAAGGTTAGAAACGTAGTAAGTCCCAGTTTCGTTAGTGAGTCCCTGGTAATGAATCCCAGTGCCGCTATTGATGACAGTAACCGTAGCCCCGGCGATTAACGCTTTGTTCGGGTCGGTTATTTGGCCCATAAGCGATGCGTCGGCGGACTGTGCCTGCAGCGTGCCGCGAAGCAGCACACCGAGCATCACTCCGAGAACCAATCTACGCATGGACACACCGGTTCATTTCAGTCAGGTCGTTCGGTACGATCCCGAAATTTCTTCCTCCGCACGAGAGCCGAAAACTACCATAAGCCAGTCTGGCCGAGAAAGGAAATCGCTCCGACTCCCCGATCCGGTTGATACGGCAGATATCGCGAGTTTGTACCAGTTGCGCCACGTTTTTGCTGGAGGGTCAAAAACTTTTTTGTCTGGAAAAACATTTGCAGTCTGATGTATGCTTCGTGGCACGCTTGGCGGAAGCTCGGTAGATGTGCGGGAAAGGCACCTGTCCAGAGTTCCACGCTTGGTGTCCAACAAGGCTACCATCGTAAAATGAGCTCTCCTCTGAATGGGCGCGCGCTGGCATTCCCCATAATATGGGGTACGGGTCGACAAGACTCGATCGCAACGCCCCAACCCGCTGAGGCTCGCCCCCCAAGCGACGAAGAACTCATGGTTGGCCTCCAAGTCAAAGATGCAGAGGCTCTGGATCTGCTCTTCGGTCGCTATTCGAGGCTGGTGTTCGCAATTGCGCTTCGCATCCTGAATGACCGCAGTGAAGCCGAGGATGTCGTCCAGGAAGTCTTCTTTAGTCTCTATCAAAAAGCGCTACTCTACGATTCCGCCAAGGGCACGGCCAAAGGTTGGATCGTGCAGGTTGCCTTCAGCCGCGCTCGGGACCGTAGAGCACATTTGTCGCGCCGCGGGTTTTACTCTGGTACGGATGTCGAGTCTTTGCAGGATACCCTAATAGGGCTGACCGACGTCGAGCACGAAGTCGGCACGAGGCTTGACTTCTCGCAGCTTCGGTGCGCTTTTGAAGACTTGACGACCATACAGCGGCAAACGTTGGAGCTGTTTTATTTTGAAGAGTTGGACCTGAGAGAAATCAGCGAACGGCTTCGCGAGCCCTTCGGCAACGTGCGTCACCATTTCTATCGCGGCTTGGAACGGTTACGCAAGAGCCCTGCGGTGAAGCGGCTCCGGGATAATCACAATGCATGAAAGCGAACGTCTGAACGACCACCAGAAGTTCAAGGAACTGGCCGCTCTGGCGCAGGCGCGTGCGCTCACCGTCAGCGAACGAATCGAACTGAAGCGTCATCTGCAGTTGTGCGAAGGGTGTCGCGCAATTTATAGCGAGTACTCCCTCCTTAGTTCGGAAGGGATGGCCTTTCTCGCGGCGGATAGGGGCCGCGTTTCGGAAGCCGAAGCCTGGGACTACCGTGCGGCACAAAGCGAATTGGCCTCGCGGATTCAAGAATCCGAGCCTTCTGCGATTGAGCTGGCTGCCCAGCCCCGTGCCGCCCGTGTTTTTTGGCCTTGGAACTGGCGTGCACGATGGGTTGCCGCCGCAGCGACTGCTTGTCTGTTGGTTGGGGTGGGCGCAGGGTCTTATCAACTGGGCAGTCGGCGGCCAGCCGGGCGAAGACGAACTGCCAGCGTCGCCATCCTATCCCCAGCGCCTACAGCCCTCCAGGAACTGGCCTCAGAAAAGAAAACGGCGGACGATTTGCTCGTCCTGCAGACGGCGGAAATATCCCGTTTGCAGAGGCAGATCTCCACCGGGCAACGCGATCTTGCTCGATTGCGTGCCACGCTGCGCCTGGCCGAGGACCATTCCAGCGAACTCTCGACGGCCAACAGCAAAGGGGAAGCGCAATTTCGCCAGGTCTCCGAGGAGCGTGACAAACTGGCCGCACAAGTTCGCGAGGCAGAAAGGGCGTACCAACTCCTTCAAGTGGAGTTCACCAGCCTTCACGCCGAGCACGATCGTGTTCTTCTGCGCACGGCGTCGCTGGAATCGAAAATCGAGGAACTTTCGGCCGCTACCCGCGATCAGGACCGCAGGCTCAAGGACAGCGAACAATATTTGGCCTCCGATCGCGACATTCGTGAACTCATGGGCGCGCGGAAGTTGTATATCGCCGACGTTTTCGATGTCGACAGCGGAAGCCGCACCCGCAAACCCTTTGGGCGTGTATTTTACACGCAGAACAAATCGCTGATCTTCTACGCCTTTGATCTCGATCGCCAACCGGGAGTCAAGAACGCCAGTGCCTTCCAGGTATGGGGGCAGAGAGATGCCGAGTTGTCCGTGAAATCGCACCCAATGAATCTTGGCATTCTGTACATGGACAGCGAATCAAACCGACGCTGGGTGCTTCGTTGGGATGATCCTAAGCAACTCGCCGAGATCGACGCGGTCTTCGTCACCGTTGAGCCGCGCGGCGGGAGCCAGAAGCCAACCGGAAAACCCTTTCTCTATGCGCTGCTGAGAAAAGAAGCGAATCACCCGTAAGGCGGGCCCGCATCGCACGGTCGCTGTCTTGTTTGTCTTCTGGAGCCATCTTTCATTTAACTTGGTACAACTCCTTTCACATTCCCGTAACTATTGACAGGGCTAACTCTTAAAGACTAGTCGGGATCGGTGTGGATATCCGACTAGTACTGTGCAGTTAATCCAAAATCTAAGATATATATTCCAATTTCTGAAGGTGGGGCAGGTATGACGTCTTCCAAGTTGCAGACGCTTCTGTTCGCTGTGGTTCTAGTCCTCGCGACTTCTCTTTCCCTCTACGGCCAAAGTACTTACGGCACCGTCGACGGCACGGTGGTGGATTCTTCCGGAGCGGTCGTAGCCGGCGCTCAAGTCACGCTCACCAACACGGGAACCCAGGAAAAGCATACTCAGACCACAGGCAATGAGGGTGGGTACAAGTTTGTGAACGTGATGCCCAGCGAATATCGCCTCGACATCACCAGGTCCGGCTTCAAGCATTTCGCCCGAACCAATGTCGTGGTCCAGGTGCAGCAGGAAACTCACGTTGACGCTACCTTGCCGGTTGGCCAAGTCGCTGAGACTGTGGAAGTGACCTCTGAGACTCCGCTGCTGCAGGCCGAGACTTCGTCCCTGGGTCAGGTGGTCGAGGAGCGCAAGGCCGACGAACTGCCTCTGAACGGACGCAATATCTTTAACTTGATTACGGTCTCTCCTGCAGCGGTTGCACAAGGTGGGTCCGGTGGTTCGCCGGTGACCCAGAACCCGTTCAGTTGGGGCAATTACCAAGTCGGAGGTTCCTTTGCCAACCAGGGCGCGCAGTACCTCGATGGCCAGCCGCTGAATATTGGCTACATCAACCTGCCGATCATCATTCCAACCCAGGACTCGATTGGCGAGTTCAAAGTGCAATACAACAATCTGGGCGCCGAATGGGGCAAGTTCTCCGGCGGCATCGTGAACCTTAGCACGAAATCCGGCACCAACACTTGGCATGGTTCCGCATATGAATATTTCCGTAACAAGGTGCTTAACGCCAACGAATTCTTCCACAAGCGCGACGAGTTGACTCATGGCCAGAAGAACGAGCCGCCACCGTGGTCGCAGAACCAGTATGGGTTTCAACTCGGCGGGCCGGTGATCAAGAATAGGACGTTCTTCTACGTGAACTGGGAGCAGTACCGGCAGCGGACAGGATCGCCGTTCACCACCACCGTTCCAGCGAACGGAATGTTGAACGGAGATTTCTCGGCGCTGTGTACGGCGGGCTTCACCGCCGCCGGTGTATGCAATGACGCAACCCAACAAATCTATGACCCGTTCTTGGGTCGAAAAGCCTACGGGAAGGACTCAGGCAATCCAAGTTGCCCGGGAAACTGCATTCCGAGTACGGAGTTCAGCAAAGCCACAACTACCATGTGGCAAAAGTACTTCCCGGCTCCTACACAGACCGGCGTAGTAGTGGACAATTTCACGAGCGCGGCCGCATCTGGGGGTAATACCACCGAGTTCGTTGCGCGCGGAGACCAGAGCATTTCGAGTAACACGCGCTTATTTGGAAGATTTGCCTATTGGGGGTTGACCGATCTCCCCACGAATCCGTTAGGAACCGGTCTCTGCTTTGATCGTTGCGCGGAGATCTACCACAGCAAGCTGCTCGCCCTGGGTCTGAACCACGTTTTCTCACCGACGACCATTCTCGACGTAAATCTGGCGGGAAGCCGATTCGTCTACGCGCGGGCACCCCTCCTTTCGGGTTTTGATCTGACAACTCTCGGCTGGCCATCCACCTACAACAGTCCGCCGGGTTCGATGCGCACTCCTCCTACCCCGGCGTTCCCGTTCAACAATGACGTCGGGAAGTCGCAGGGCAACAGTGCTATCGGAGATCACAACACGCAGTACAATCTGACCCCCGCGCTCACTATGATCCGGGGAAAGCATACGCTACAGGCGGGAGCTCAGTTCGAGATAGGGCTGGACAACTACTTCCAAACCAATATCGCCAGCGGCGCGTTCGCCTTCGGCGGAAACTGGACAACGTCGGCTGCAGGGGTTTCCAATCCGCAATTCGCTTTCGCAGACTTTCTGCTGGGTCTATCGCAAAACTCGGGGAGTTTCGTAAACCAGACCGAAGGCGTCGCGCAGGTTCCAGCGCAAACCGCGGGCAGGCAAGTCTATCGTGCCTTCTACCTTGACGACACCTGGCGTCTGTCCTCGAAGCTCACCCTGAATCTGGGGCTTCGCTATGAGTTGCAGGGAACTTGGTCGGAGCGCTTCAACCGGTTTACCTACTGGGATCCCAGAGCCACCAATGCTACCGTCACGGGCTGCAGCGGGACCGCAGGTTCGGCGTGCCCCGGCGACGCGTTCCTTGTGGGAACTGGCCGGAACTCCAGCGACAACAACATCCCAATGGATAAGAAAGCGTTCTCGCCACGCATTGGGTTCGCCTACGCTCTAGACCAGAAGACGGTGATCCGGGGGGGCTACGGTATCTTCTTCATCCCGAACTACGTCTCATTTGGACTAAACCCAGATAACGACGTGGTGAATCTCGCCAGCACTCCATTTATCGCCACCAAAGATGGGTTCAAGACTCCCTTTAGCACGCTGGACGGATTCAATTGCACGCTGACAGGAAACCCGACGCCCCCCAATTGCGCGGAGCCCGGACCGTTCGGCGCAGGAGGAATCATTCTGCCGCCCGGACGCAATCCGCAGCCCAACGTCTCGTCTTTTGTGGCCGCGAACGGGGCGCCCACTCTGGCACCCTATTTCAACCCGAAGTACGGGTATGTAGAGCAATACAACATCGACATCCAACGCCAGTTGCCGCTTGGCTTCTTTGCTGACGTGGCCTATGCCGGTTCGCATGGCGTGCATCTGGAACAATACTCGACCCACCTCAATCAGATTCCGGATAGTTTTCTATCGCAGGCCGCGGCCCTCACCACGCAAGTTCCCAACCCGCTGGTTGGAAGTCCCAATCCCAACCTGAACGGGGCCACGATCAGCCAAGGGCAGCTTGATCGGCCCTATCCGCAATACAACGACGTGAATTTGGCGGGGTATGGTTGCTGCAGCAGCACTTACAACTCTTTGCAGGCGACGGTGACGCGGCGGTTCGCAGGCGGCGGCACCTTGCTGGTGGCCTATACCAACGCTAAACTCCTCAGCAACACCGATACGTTGACGAGCTGGTTGGAAAGCTCCACTGGAGGTGTCGGACAAGTTCAGGACTGGAACAATCTGAAAGGAGAAAAGTCTCTCTCCTCGCAGGATGTTTCACAACGGCTGGTGATCAGCTACGTCCTCGACCTCCCCTTTGGCCATGGCAAGAGATTCGCGGCCGGCCTAAGTGGCGTAGCGGACAAGGCGGTTTCCGGTTGGGGAATCGACGGCGTGACCACCTTCCAGCGCGGCTTCCCGCTGAAAATCGGCTTTGCCGGCTCGACCCCCTTGGAGGGAGCGAACTTGGGCGTCTCCAACGTCCGACCCGACGTGGTTGCGGGATGTCACAAGGAAGGCCCCCGCACGACCACAGAGTGGTTTAACACAGCTTGTTTCACTGCACCTCCAGACTGGGGGTTTGGGAGCGAATCACGCGTGGATTCCACGCTCCGGGCGGCCGGAATCAACAACTTTGACTTCGCCATATTCAAGCGGACAAATTTTGCCGAAAGGTACGGTCTTGAGTTCCGGACGGAGTTCTTCAATCTGTTCAACCACCCGCAGTTCGGGTTCCCCTCGCAGAATCTCGGTAGTGCCGACTTCGGCGCGATCAGCTCGACCGTGCCCAGTACTAACCCTCGGTTAATTCAGTTCGCCCTGAAGTTTGTTTTCTGAGTTGTGCTACCAAAACCGGACTGGGCTTCTTGCCCAGTCCGGTTTTTTTAATGCTTTCGTAGTCGCTCTTTCACCAGACGGCAAGTGGTTCACAATTTATCTCCCTCCGCACTTGTCCGGATATCCTCCGACCCACATGAGGAATCTCCCCGTCATCGACTACGCCGACGCCAAAAAGATCATCGACCTGATCGTCGAAAAAGCTGCACAAATGTCGGCGCCCGCCGGCTTTTTTTCGGCTTCGCCATTTTCTTTCCAAGGCGCGAGTTCTTCACACACGAAGCCGGGATAGGTATACAGAAACGGAATCGTGAGATAGCTCCACAGTGCGTAACTGGCAAAGTAGGCCACATGCAAGTCATCCCATGGGGATTCGAGGCTCTGGCCCCGATACGCACTCCGTGGATCATCGCGCGATTCCTCAAGCACACCAGATTCCGATTCAATTGAGACCCGGTCAGGCGTGAATATGGTTCGCCGATCCTTCCCAATCAGGTGAGTGATCAGATGTTGATGGTTGAGCTGCGCCTCGACCTGGATATTCTTGAGCACATCCGGCTGGCCTTTGAGGTGCCAAAGTCCCCTGTGATCGAGGCGCTGGCCCGTACGACTTTGAGCTGGCGCCATCGTTCGAGTCCGCCGTGTGCTTCTAATGAGAGTTTGAGTAGGTCGTTCATGGACGCCAGTTACCTCCAGACAGAAAGAGATCGATCAAACGATGTCGCCATTTTGCTTATTTCGGAAATGAGGCGCCGAACATCGGGTTTCCGCTCTTGGACTGCTCCTCGGTCGCCTCGTCTTGGATCACATCCCAGTGCTCCATGAGAATCCCGTCCTTGACGACCAGAATGTCTGCCGCAATCCAATTCACAGGCGCGCCGAAGCCTGAAAATCTTCCATGGACGATCACGAAATCGCCGTCAGCAATAACGACTCCTGGCTCATACTTCAAGGTGGAAGGAAGGCTTTTGATGAGATTGAACAAGCCTTCACGGCCTGGCTCGATATGAGCGCTGTGCTGGATGTAGTCCGGTGACCAATAACGCTCGGCGGTTGGATAGTCCCGCTTGTTGAACAGCGTGTTGAAGGCCTCAAGAACGAGTGCCTTGTTCTTCTCCTGCTGGGTCCGACTCATTGGAATCTCCTTTATCGTTGGCACAAAACGTCTGGCTACTGCGGTTGCTGCATGAGATCGTTGAACTGCGTCACGAACGCACCCTCATTAGGGCCAGGGTTATTGCGCAGCGGTTTGGCCCGTTCCACAAGAATCTCTTCCGCATCCGTACCGAGCACTCTGATCGTCTCGTCGATGAACTCTCGCAAAGGCATTGCTCTGGGTTCCTCGTTGCTGTTCATTAAGTCAGTCTGCACCCACGGGTGGCACGATCTCCAGAACGCTGACCGAAGTACCTCTCAACTTGTACCGTTGCGACAGTGTGCAGGTGTGCAGCGCCGCCTTCGTGGAGCAATACACCGCGGTCAGCGCGAGCGGGACATACCCCAAAACAGATGTGTTGTAGATGACGGCTGCCTTTTCCTGCTTCTTCAGGTGCTCGATCAACGCCGAAGTCAGCCGAATCGGCCCTAGCAAATTCGTTGTAATAGTTGACGTGAGTACGGCATCGTCGATGACGCCGGCTGCGTCGTCGACTTGCATGATGCCCGCGTTATTGATGAGCACATTTAGGTTCGGAAAATCAGCGATCAACCGCTTGGAAACCGACGCGATGCTTGCGGGGTCTTCCACGTTCAACTCCACCGACTGCATTCCGGGATTCGCTTTCGTTGCCGCTTCGAGATGACCCTTGCGCCGGCCAGAGATGATGACCTGATTACCAAGCCTGTGCAACGCCTCAGCCAATCCACGACCGATGCCCGAACCACCACCTGTGATGAAGATCGACAATCGAGGATGCCATGAAAATCACCTGGGTTATCGGCCTCTCTGCTCTGATGTTGGTGGCGATAACAGCCACACCCCAACAACCAGCGAGCCAGGCGCCGAAGGTCGGCGCGAGCCGGACGAAGGTACTCCTCGGCACCGGCACGCCGGTGCCCGATCCCGACCGTTCCGGTCCGGCGACCGCCATCGTTGTCGACGGGAGCGCCTATCTTGTCGATTTCGGACCGGGTGTTGTGCGTCGCGCCAAGGCCGCCGTTCTGGACAAGGGCATCACGGCACTTGAGCCTGCCAATCTGAAGGTAGCTTTTGTGA
>Ga0209701_10002419_pt1 | contig 12112 bp, 12 predicted proteins | sample CZO8metaG_4_FD_188356 | JGI IMG/M metagenome (GOLD analysis project Ga0209701, IMG submission 188356) | Vadose zone soil microbial communities from the Eel River Critical Zone Observatory, Northern California, USA - CZOApr15con2H3.8 metaG... | ecosystem: Environmental > Terrestrial > Soil >...
CAGCGAGAGGATCGCCGATAAGAGCAGAGGAAAAAGGATTTTGTTGCGAAGCATGGGCACCCCACGTCGAGTCAAACTGCGAGCACTCTTCCTATTGAGCGCCCAGAACTGCCAAAGAAACTTTACCGCTCGAAGGAGCTGTGATGCACTGTAAAACAGCGATGGTTGCACAACTACTTACTGCCTCGAACGAGGATGGATTCGGACCGATTCGCCTGCTCCGGAGCACCCAAGAGGATCCGCGGGATATGTTATCGTTTGAGCGCGTAATTTGTCCGATGCCAGCACGAATCCGCCAGGCAGGCATTCGGGCGTAACAGGTGAGTTTTGGCAAAGCGCTCAACGAATTCGGCCACCAGTCCTTCAGAAGCGAAGACGAAACGCGCTGTCCATGGTCCGGACCATGAATATGCCTCCGTTGAACAACTCCCTTCGGGGGAAGGACAAGCCATCGTTATCGGAGAAGAAGCGAGCCCCCGCGCCAACAGACAAGAAAAACCATCGATGCAGGATGTTTTTGGGCCGGGAGGATTCCTCGAAAGGAGCATGTACGGCGGTTACGAGCACCGGCCCGGGCAGCTCGAGATGGCAGAAATGGTGCACAACGCCTTCGAAAAGCATCACCATGTCATCGTCGAGGCGGGCACGGGAACGGGGAAAACGCTCGCGTATCTGTTGCCGGCAATCAGCAGCGGGCGGCGAGTGGTTATTTCGACGGCAACGAAGTCGCTGCAAGAGCAGCTGTACCAAAAGGACGTGCCGTTTCTGCAGAAGCACTTTGCGCCCGATCTCAAGGTTGCGGTGATGAAGGGGCGCTCGAATTTTCTGTGCCGGGCAAAACTGCATCAGCTGGCCGACCAACCGATATTGAAGGGAATGGAGGAGATCGACGCGTTTCGGCAGATTCGCGACTGGTCGAAGCTGACTGAAACCGGCGACCGCGCCGAGCTGACTTTTCTGCCCGATGATTCCGAGCTGTGGACGAAGCTTGACGCGCGCCGCGATACTTGCACCGGGCAGAAGTGTCCGGAGTTCAGCCGCTGCTTCATCACCCGCATGCACCAGCGCGCCGCAGCGGCGGACATCATCATCGTCAACCATCATCTATTTTTCGCCGACCTGGCGCTGCGACACGACGACTTTGGCAGTATCCTGCCCGAATACTCGGCGGTGGTGTTCGACGAAGCCCATGAGATCGAGGATGTGGCCAGCGAATACTTCGGCCGTCAGATCTCAAATTACCGCTTCGAGGAGCTGTGCAGGGACGCCGAGCATGCGTTGCGGCTGACGCAGGCCCCTGCGAAGAGGGGCGCCGCGACGGGCACGGCGCTGCTGAAACGCAGCGCTCGGTTGCGCGAGCGCGCCCGCGCGTTTTTCGAGACGTTTCCCGTCCTGGCGGTGAGCGCTCGCGGCGAACCGCGCGAAGGCCGCTTTGCCTTCGAGCCCCAGCAACGCGCGAGTTTCCTCGAGCAGAATCGCGAGGCCTACGAGGAGCTGGTCCGAGCGGTGAAGAGTCTCGAGACCGAGATCGCCGCGCTGCCCAGCAAACCCGAAGAGTTGGTGGCCATCGCGCGGCGCGGCTTTGAGCTGCGCGGAGAGCTTACCTTTCTGCTCGAAACCAACGAGCGGAACTACGTCTACTGGTTCGAGCGCCGCGGCAAGGGCGTTTTCCTGGCGGCCACGCCGATCGACGTCAGCGGCATCCTCCGGGAGCGCCTGTTCGAGCAGTTCGATACCGCTGTGCTCACCTCCGCCACACTCACAGTGGGCGGGCGCTTCGATTTCTTCAAGCAGCGGCTGGGGATTGACGGCGCGCGCGAGCGCGTGCTGCCACACGAATTCGATTTCCGGCGCCAGGCCCTGCTCTATATCCCGGTTAATCTGCCCGACGTACGCGGGCCGCAGTTTGCGCCCAAAGCCGCGGAAGAAATTGCAGGGCTCCTCAAGATCACGCACGGCCGGGCGTTCTGCCTATTCACGAGTTACGCGCAGATGAACGACGTGTATGAGCGCGTTTGCGGACTGGTTGACTTCCCGCTGTTGGTGCAGGGCACTGCGCCTCGCTCTGTCTTGCTGGAGAGATTTCGCCGCACACCGGGCGGGGTGCTGTTTGCCACCGCGAGCTTCTGGCAAGGCGTCGATGTGCCCGGCGAGCAGCTCTCCTGCGTGATCATCGACCGGCTGCCGTTTGCCGTGCCCACCGACCCCGTCGTGGCAGCTCGAGTCCGCGCGCTGCAGGAGAACGGGTGCAATGCCTTCGCCGAGTACCAGGTGCCCGAGGCCGTGCTGGCCCTCAAGCAAGGCTTCGGCCGGCTGATCCGCTCGAAAACCGACCGCGGCGTGCTGGCCATCCTGGACAACCGCATCCAAAGAATGGACTATGGTAAAATTTTCTTCGCGTCGCTGCCGGAGTACGGTTTGACGCAAGACCTCGCCGAGGTCGCACGGTTCATGCGGAATCCTGCGTAGGGGCTTATGGCCTTACGCGGCGACGAATTAGGCGTCACTCCCGGGCAGGATCATCCAAAGGACGAAAATGTTCCAAATCAACGTGGAGGAGAGCTTTTCGGCGGGGCATGCCCTGCGCGGCTATCGCGGGAAGTGCGAGAACCCGCACGGTCACAACTATAAGGTGCGCGTGACGCTGGAGGGCGCCCAGCTCAATTCCGTTGGGTTGCTCTATGACTTCGCGCACCTGAAGCAGATCATTCACGGAGTGATTCACGCGGTGGACCACAAGTTCCTGAACGATCAGGCGCCGTTTGACGTCATCAACCCCTCGGCCGAGAACATTGCCAAGTATTTCTACGACGAGGCGTCGAAGCTGATGCACGAGAACCCGGCCGGCGCGCGCATCGCGAGCATCACCGTTTGGGAGACCGATACGACCTCGGCTACCTATTGGCCGGAAGAAACCCCGCCGACACGCCAGGACCGAGCGGAGTGAAGGTCCTGCCGAGCCGAGCCCCAGGTCCACGCGCGGGTGAGTGAAGCGATGAACAGAGCGTTTCTGATCGTCCTCGTGCCGGCGACACTGGCCGCGACTGCCTATCTCGGCGTGACTGCTTATCTCGGCGCGCGGCTGAGCGTGGTCCCTTTCCTCGGGGCCGGCGGCGGATTCGTTGCCGCGGTGGTGATCGTGCATTTGTGGCGGCGCCGCAAAGCGCGACCCCGGATCGGCTAGGCCATGGTCATCACTGAAATCTTCAAGTCCATCCAGGGCGAGAGCACCTATGCGGGGCTACCCTGCGTGTTTGTGCGGCTGACCGGATGCAATTTGCGCTGCACCTGGTGCGATACTGCTTATGCGTTTTATGGCGGGACAAAGATGAGCGTCGGAGAAGTGCTTGCTCGCGTGCGCGAGCTCTCGATGTCCCAGGGAACTCAGCCGGAGCAGACAGCGGGCGCATCAACCTCGCGCGGAACTCCGCAGACCCGTTGCGCTCCCGAGCGACCCGCCATTCCCCTTGTCGAACTCACCGGAGGTGAGCCACTGTTGCAGCCCGACGTCTATCCACTGGCCGATAAACTTCTCGCTGCGGGTTACACAGTGCTGATCGAGACCAGCGGCGAGCGCTACGTCGGAAAGCTTCCGCGCGAGGTGGTGAAAATCGTGGACGTCAAGTGCCCCGATTCGGGCGAGGCGGATACCTTCGATCCAGCCAATCTCGATGCGGTCGACCGCAAGGATGAAATCAAGTTTGTCATCTCCAGCCGCCGCGACTACGAGTTTGCGCGCGACTTCACCGCGCGGCATAGTTTGGCCGAGCGCGTTCATCAGGTGATCTTCTCGCCCGTCGTGGCCGACCCAGAGGGTTCCTGGCCGGGAATGAGCGCGCGGGAGCTAAGCGAGTGGATTCTGGCCGATGGCTTGCCGGTGCGGTTGGGACTGCAATTGCACAAGTTTATCTGGGACCCGGCGATGCGGGGAGTCTGATGGGCAAGGGCAAAAGGTAAAAGGCAAAAGCTAAGGGTCGAGAGTTGACTGAGAAACCTAAGGCGGTTGTTTTGTTGAGTGGCGGCATGGACTCGTGCGTCACCGCGGCCATCGCACACCAGGAGCACCGCTTGGCACTGGTCCACGCCAGCTACGGCCAGCGCACCGAGCGGCGCGAGCGGCAGGCGTTTGAGCAGGTCGCCGATTTTTATGGAGTTCGGGAGCGGTTGGTTGCGCGCCTTGAACATTTTGCGCAAATTGGGGGCTCGGCGCTGACCGACTCGCGTATCGCGGTGCCCGAAAGCGGTGTTCACGCAGAGGCCCGAGGTCTAAGGTCCATCCCGGTAACCTACGTGCCCTTTCGCAACGCACACTTTCTTTCCGTCGCAGTGAGTTGGGCGGAAGTGATTGGCGCGCGCAGCGTGTTCATCGGCGCGGTCGCCGAAGACAGTTCGGGCTATCCCGATTGTCGGCCGGAGTACTACCGGGTGTTTGCCGAACTGGTGCGCGCCGGGACCCGGCCCGAGACGCAGATCGGGATCGTCACGCCGGTTATCGAACTGCGCAAAAGTGAGATTGTACGTCGGGGCATCGAACTGGGCGCCCCGCTGCATCTAACATGGTCGTGCTACCAGTTTGAGGACGCCGCCTGTGGCGTCTGCGACAGTTGTAGGTTGCGGCTGCGTGCGTTCGCCGAGGCCGGCCAGTCCGACCCCATTCCCTATCGGGCCCCTGTGGCTTGATTTTGCGTGGTAATATCCGGCAAAAACTCGCCCCGTCCGGGCATGGGCATTTGTTTCGGCACCCGGGCGGGTTACGGGCATAGGAGGCAGCAGTCATCATGAGGCGATCAAAAACAGTCTGGATCATTGTTACTCTCGCCCTGGCAGTGGGACCGATCAGCGCCTGGCTGGGCGCTGGGGCGGCGGCGCAAGCGTTTGGGACAAGCTCTATCGTTGGGGATGTCAAGGACCAGGAGGGCAAGCCCTTTCCGGATGTAACTATCATCGTTACAAACGAACAGGGAAAAAAGTGGGAGCTGAAAACCGACAAGAACGGGCACTTCTCTCAGGGGACGCTGCAGTCGGGAATTTATGTCGTCGGCTACAAGGTGAAAGATAAGGTCGTCTGGGAAACGAAATTGCGGGTGGAGTCGGGTGCCGAGGCTCGCGCCGATGCGAACTTCAAAGAACTCATCGCCAAGCAGGGTGCCGCAGCACAGGAAGCCGTCAAAAAACAAGAAGAGGAGAAGCAGAAGTTTGAAAGTCTGAAGGCGCACTTCGATAGCGGCGTGGCAACGATGGAGCAGGCCAAAGCGGTTCGCAGCGAAATACAACGCGCGCCGGCCGATCAGCGCGCGGCGCTGCAACAGAAGCTCGTCGACCTCTATGGCGCGGCCGTCAATGAATTCCAGGCGGCGGAGAAGGCCGCCGGGGAAAACGACCCCAACCGCCACATCATCCTCGGCCGGCTTGGGGACTCCTACCTGGCGGCGGGACGCTACCAGGAAGCGGCGGACACCTATCAGCAAGTGGTCGCTTTGAAGCCGGACCTCGCCGGCTACTACAACAACCTGGGCAACGCTCTGGCGCGGCTGGGGAAGATTCAGGAAGCCACTGCGGCCTATGAGAAGAGCGCCGCGCTCGATCCCGCCAACGCCGGCACTGCCTGGCGCAACCTCGGCATTGAGCTCTACAACTCGAACAGGATGAAAGATGCTTTGGAACCATTGAAAAAGGCCACCGAGCTTGACCCGAAGAACCCGCAAGGCTGGTATCTGCTGGGGGTCGCGCTGGTCAATACAATGGAATATAAGAAAGAAGGCGACAAGTACATCCCTATCCTTCAACCAGGCACGGTTGAAGCCTACCAGAAAGCCCTCGACCTCGACCCTAACGGCCCGTATGGCGCGCAGGCCAAGCAGGGCTTGGAATCCCTGGAGCAGATGGGTCTCGGCATCCAAACCAAAGTGAAGACGCGACCCAAGAAGTAGCTTCATTTCACAGACGGCAAAACCTTTGTCGCCCAAAGAAACAAACACGGCTTCAGGGCCTAAAAAGCCCTCGCCTCTGAATAGGCGGGCTACAGGGGCGGCTAAAGCAGTGGCCTTTCGCAAAGAAGGCGACGATCGCTCCTAGAAGTGTGTGAGGGTGCCGGTGACCTTGGTGCGGCGCAGCGCCCAGGAGAAGACCACAAACGCGAGCGGCAGCAGGATGATGGAAAACAGCAACAGGGCGCGCAGGGACGGCCAGAGTTCAGCGAGCCCGGCGCGGCCCAGCAGCGCGGCGCGCATGCCCTCAAGCGAATAGGTGATTGGCACAAGCCGCGCCACTCGCTGTAGGTTGTGCGGCAGCACCGAGACCGGATACATCATTCCACCCAGCACCGCCGAGACGCCGAGCAACACCCATTTGGCGGGATTGCCGCGCTTGAACAGCAGAAGATAGCTGGCCGAGAGAATACCCAACCCGGCGAAGGCCAGCACTGATACCAGCAAAACCAGCGCAGCCCCCGGCCAGTTTGCCTGCCGCGCCGGAAAATCAAATAGAAAGATGCCCCACGCCAAATAGACCGCGGTGCGCAGCGACATCAGCGCGAACGGGTAAACGACCGAACCCGCCAAGATCACCGGCAGCGACGTCTGCGTCACCAGAAGCGTTTCCAGCGTGCCGTTCTGGCGAGCTTCCTGGATGCTGTGATCAAACGCATTGAGCGCCACACCCATGTACTCAAAGAAGGCAAACCCTACCAGCGCGAAGGCAAAGTAGCTGCCCCCTTGGGGTAGCGCACGGGTCAGCTCTGCGCTCTGCACGAAGCGGGAGAGATAGTAGAAGGCAGCCACGCCAAACAGGGCCTCGAACAGCTCAAGCACAAACGCGCTGCGGTAACTGCGCGCAATTATCAGGTCGCGGCGAAAGAGCACGGTGACTTTGCTCAGGCTGAGCAAGGCGCTCATGCGATGGATTCCACCTGGGGAGGCCCGGTGAGCTTTTGGAGCGCCTCCTCGAGCGTCGCAGCTCCGGCCGTGGCCAGCAGGCCGCGCAGGGTATCGCACGCAAGCAGCAGCCCGTTGTCCAGCAGCGCAATGCGTCCGGCGAGCTGTTCGACTTCCGCAAGGGTGTGCGAGGCAAACAGGAGTGTGGTGCCGCGCTGGCGGACCAGGTCGTCTTTGAGGAACCGGCGGAATTCGGCGGCGGCCAGCGGGTCGAGACTCCGGGTGGGTTCGTCGAGAATCAATACGGCGGGAGCGTGCAGGATGGCACGTGCCAGTCCCAGCCGGTGCACCGTGCCCGTTGAGAAAGTCCGCACCTGGCGGTCGAGCACCACGCCCAGGCGGAGCAGCTCAACGACGTGGGCGATGTTCTGCCGTGCGTCGTGGCGCGTCAGGTTGTTGAGTGCGGCGAAGAACTCCAAGTTCTCTTGCGCGCTTAGCCGGCCGTAGAATCCGCCCTCCGCGCCGGTGTGATAACCGAGCTGCCGGCGGACGCGCGCGGGTTCACGCACAACGTCGAATCCAGCCACCTGGACATGCCCTCGCGTGGGGAGCAGCAGGGTGGTCACAATGCGCAGCAGCGTCGACTTGCCCGCGCCATTTGCTCCAATCAGCGCCAGCATTTCGCCGGGCGCTACCCTGAAAGAGACGCCACCCAAAGCCCGCAGGGTCAAGCGCGAAAAGGGTTGCAGCAACGCGCGCCAGCCGGTGAACGTCGGCGGAAAATACTTCTCCACGTTTTCCACGACGAGCGCGTCTTTGGCCACCACGCGAGGTTATACCGGACTCGCCCCAAGAATCCAGCGCGGTTGCTGCTGTGGTTGCACGAACTAGAGACGATTCGCGCGGCTCAAGCTGTCTTGCATCGCAGGCGCATTCCCGCAGAAATCTGCGCGGTGGTTTGCTGGTCGAAGGCTTGGTGGAGATGAAAGAGGGCCCACCGTCGGGCAGGTGCGCGACCACTGGCCCTCTTCCTGAGTGCGGGAGTTAGTCTCTTCTGCCGAAGCGGCAGGTGATGCCGGTCGCGATGCGCACGCTGTGTTGGCTGGCTCCGAGGTCTTTGCCGTTTGCGTCCACGCTCGGGAAGCGGGTGAAGAGATAGTCGGCCTGAGCCAAGCGGAACGCCCAGTGCTGCGACGCCTGCCAGTCAAGGCCACCGCCCAGCGCCATGGTAAACGAGGTGATCCGCGCCGAATCCCCGCCGGCGAACGCGTGAATGCGCGTCGCTCCGAATAGGGTATGAACGTACGGATTCCACCGGCCATGCCCGCGCCAGGTGACTCGCGGCCCGCCCATAAACGCCTGGATCCGCTGGTCAACGGGACCGCCGGCAACGATGGGCGTTCCCGTGTAGCCGCTGTAATCGAACACGAGCCCAAGCCAGTGGTTGAGGTTGGCGGCAACCTGCGCGTTCCAGCCATTCAAATTGTGCTGTTGATCGTTGGCGGTGACGAGGCCGGTGTTGAGTCGCCCATACGCATACCCGGCATACAACTCTGCGGCTGGCGCCGATGGGCTCTCTTGAGCCAGGGCGGGCAGCGAAAGTATTAGAAATAAACCCAGCAAGAAGGGGATTCTTCGCATCCTTTAATGTCTCCTCAGTTGTGATAGGCAGACGCTCTTGATCTTCGTGTGCGCGTCCGCCGGTAAGATTGCTTCCACACCTGATTCATAGCGGTACACGTAGACCTGGTCGATGGTACGGAAGTTTGGTCTGTCCCGAACTGTGCACCTGTATAGGGGGTCGCGGGACTTGGCTTTAGAGCAGGGTGCTACCTAAGAGTACACATGGGCGGGTAAGTGGCAATGGTCCGCGTTGAAACCTTGGTATGATTCTCTGCTCGTGGGGCATGCTTTTTTGAATCCCGCCGGGGAGGGAACCGATTTTGGAACAGTCGACCCAGCAGCACGTTCCTCTGACCATTCCGTTCACGACGCGCGTCACGGTGCCAACAGAAATCTTGTTTCGGCAAATCGAGAGCGAGTCCGTCCTGCTCAATCTTCAAAACGAACGCTATTTCGGCCTCGATGAGGTAGGCACGCGTATGTGGACCCTACTTACCACCTCGGACTCGATTCAGGCAGCCTACGACGCGTTGCTGGGCGAATACGAAGTGGACGCTGAGCTGCTGCGGCGGAATCTACAGGACTTGCTGGCCAAGCTGATAGAGAATGGATTGCTCGAAGCTGGCGGTGGATAGATTGCAGAGGTTCTGGCGGCTCAGCGCGGCCGAGCGCAGCTTGTTGCTCCGGGCAATGGTGCTGCTGCCGCTGACAGGGGTGGCGCTGCGGTTGGTAGGTTTTCGGTGCTGGCAAGCCGCACTGGCGCGCCTGGCACATGCGGCGACGCCTCTCTCAGATGATCCGTGTCAAGATTCTCTCCAACGGGCGTGTGTAACTGCGCGCATGGTTCAGGCAGCGGAACGCCATGGCCTGGGCCGTCCCAACTGTCTCCGGCAATCCATCGTTCTCTGGTGCCTGCTGCGCCGCCAGGGAGTTGCTGCCGAGCTGCGCGTCGGCGGGCGCAAGCAGGACGGCCGGTTTGAAGCGCACGCCTGGGTCGAGCACAGAGGTGTTGCGCTGAACGATCGTGAAGAATTGCGCCAGCATTACGCGCCCTTCCAGGGTTCGTTAGCCGCCGCGTCTCGCCGCGTCCGGACCGAACCGCAATGAGCGGCATTGCTGGCATCCTCAACCTGGATGGCGCGCCGGTGGATCGGCGCCTGCTCCAGCGCATGACCGAGTTCATGGCCTTCCGCGGGCCGGACGCGCTGGAGATCTGGAGCGACGGCGCGGTGGGCCTGGGCCACGCGATGCTGCGCACATCGCGCGAGGCCGAACGCGAGCGGCTGCCGACGAGCCTCGAAGGCCAGGCGTGGATTACCGCCGATGCGCGTCTGGACGGACGCGCGGAGTTGATCGAAAAGCTTCAGACCTGCGGCCGCAGCGGCCTGGACTCCGCCAGTGACGCTGAGCTGCTCCTGCATTCCTATCACGCCTGGGGTGATGCGTGTGTCGAGCACCTGCTGGGCGATTTTGCCTTCATCCTTTGGGACGCAGCCATGCGGCGATTGTTCTGCGCCCGAGACCATCTGGGCGCGAAGCCTTTCTACTATGCGCGGGTCGGCGGGTCTTTGATTGTCAGCAACACGCTGGATTGCGCGCGTGTGCATCCAGAAGTTTCGGACCGGCTGAACGAGCTGGCGATCGCCGACTTTCTGCTTTTCACTTACAACCAGGACCCGGCGACGACGACCTTTGCGGACGTCCTGCGGCTGCCGCCGGCGCACTCACTCACCTGTGCGAATGGAACGCTGCGCTCAAACCGCTACTGGACTCTGCCGGTCGAGGATGTGATTCGTTATCGGCAGCGCAGCGAGTATGTCGAGCACTTTCTGCAACTGCTGCGCGACGGGGTGGCCGACCGGCTGCGCACCAACCGGGTCAGCGTGCAGATGAGCGGCGGGTTGGACTCAACCTCAGTGGCGGCAATGGCCAAACAGGTGCTAGTGAGCCGTGGGGAACGCTTCGACTTGCGCGCCTTCACTGTGGATTACCGCAGCTTACTTAAAGACGAAGAAGTGCACTATGCCCGGATCGTGGCGGAAACGCTCGACATCCCGATGCACGTTCTTCCGGGTGCGAACGGCGCGCCGTACAAGGGATGGGACCAACCGGAGCTGCGTACGCCTGAGCCCAGCCACGAGCCGCTTCTGGTGCTGCAATACTTGCAGTTTTGGCAAATGGCCGAAAACAGCCGGCTCGCACTCTCTGGCGACGGCGGCGACGTCGTTCTGCACGGGCAGTCGTGGCCGTATCTGGCGGGGTTATGGAAACAACGGCAGTTTTTGCGCCTGGCGGCTGAGGTAGGTGCCTACATTGCCTCTCACGGACGGCTTCCTCCTCTACTCGGCGGATTTCGCACGCGGCTGAAACGCTGGCTCGGCCAGCCCGAGAACCTACCGGAATACCCGGCCTGGCTAGACCGCGGGCTCGAGGAACGCTTGGACCTGCGGGCGCGATGGGAGGAGCTCAATCGCGCGCCCGCAGTGGTTCACCCGTTCCGCCCCCGGGCCTATCAAGTGCTCGCCAGCGGGTTCTGGACTTCTGTATTTGAAAGTCAGGACCCTGGTGTGACGCGCGTTCCAGTTGAGGTGCAGAGGCCGTATTTCGACCTGCGGCTGGTAAGGTTTTTGTTGCGCCTGCCACCGGTCCCCTGGTGCGCAGACAAGGAGTTGTTGCGTGTGGCGATGCAAGGCGTGCTGCCGGAGCAAGTGCGGTGCCGCCCCAAATCGCCGCTGGCCGGCGAGCCCCTTTTGGAGCTGTGGAACCGCAAGCCCTACCGCACCGAGGAGCTGCTGGCGGCAACGCCGGAGCTGACCCGTTATGTTGACCCGCATCAAGTTTCACCGGTTCAGGTGGATAGAGGCCCCGAATCGGCATGGTTAGCACTTCGGCCAATCAGTCTTAGTTTATGGTTGCGCGCCACTCGAAATCTTCAGTATAAAAAGTATCCGGAGGCAGGTAATGAAGGAATTCAATCCGTTGATCCTGAAAAAACCCTATCGCACGCCGCAACTGGTCGTGTACGGAAATCTTGCTGAGATCACGCGCTCCACTAATAATGCTAGTAATCTTGACGGCGGACCAGTCATCGGCATGATGAAGACTGCGTAAGGATCGCGGACTCGCCTCCGACCAACCTATCGGAGCCGTGACCTTTCACTACATAGTTTACGGGCTGCGAATCGCGGCCGATGCCTCCATTCCCGGTTTAATTAAATCACCCGCGAGCGCCGAGCCCGATCTGAAAATTTGGCTGAAGTCAGAGCCTCCGTGGCTGGCGGAGTGTCTTGCCATGCGGGAGACCCTCTGGTACGTCAGCCCCGAACAAGAGGAAGGTGGCAAGCCTGCACTTACCGTGACGAAGCTCGCCGCTGGCGCCTATTTTCGGTTTGTATACGCCGACGGCAGCACGTTTATTCTTGACGGCTCCACCACGCGTCTCTGGGCCACCTGGCCCGACTCATCTTCGCTGCAAGACACGGCCGTCTTCTTGTTGGGCCCAGTGCTGGGATTCGTCTTGCGCTCGCGCGGCACAGTTTGCCTGCACGCCAGCGCGGTTGCGATCGGCCGAGAGGCAATTGTGTTGGTCGGGATCGGCGGCGCTGGGAAATCGACCA
>Ga0209701_10002425_pt1 | contig 12102 bp, 13 predicted proteins | sample CZO8metaG_4_FD_188356 | JGI IMG/M metagenome (GOLD analysis project Ga0209701, IMG submission 188356) | Vadose zone soil microbial communities from the Eel River Critical Zone Observatory, Northern California, USA - CZOApr15con2H3.8 metaG... | ecosystem: Environmental > Terrestrial > Soil >...
CCGCCCCAACAGTGAAGGCAGCCGCCCCACCTCCACCGAGGCGCGGGCATACCGTTTCAGCAGCGCCACCGTTCGGTCACGGTAGGGCCACATATCCACTTCCGTTTCGCCCAGCCACGGCCTCGCTGCCGGAATCCGCGCCTCGGCCATCAGCCATCCCCATGCCGCCGTCATGGCCGCACTTCCATTTCAGCCACGCCCAGCAATCGGTCAATCTGCAGTGGATTCTGTGCCAAGTGAGGTTTCGAATCGCGACCCCGCCCGGTGCGCAGCAGCGCCGCTCGTTGAGCACGGCAACGGCCGCAACACACCTCATCATGGCCGTGCCGCCGCAGCCACAATCCTCCGCAGCGCTCGCAATACTTCAACTCCAACGCAACTTCTTCCTGCCTGATCATGCTGATGAAATTCATAAGTGCCTCTCCGCGTATGAAATGGAAAAAACTGCTGTGAGCCGCGAGCTCAACCCGCCTCGCTCCCAGACTTGATTGGGTTGCTCGTAGCTCGCCGCCAAAACAAGAAAGCCCTGGCGCCGATCGCTCGGCCCAGGGCTCGTTTCTCTTACGATGACCTGCCGTTCTATGTAGTTAGGAAGAAAAAAGACGCAGACGCAGACTGCTCACTCCGGGCTGGCTGCTATGCTCGGCTCCTGCTGCCGGAAGTAGCCTTCCTCGTACCCGGATTTGAGCACCGTCCCATTCTGGACCACCACGCTCAACTTCCCGCTAAAGTGGAGGGTTCGAAGCAGCCGCTCCATCGCGGCCGACAGCACTTCGGCGGAGCGCACTTTTCGGCGAAACTCCCCGAAGCTCTTCTCTTCGTTCTCATAAGATTGGACTGCAATCATGACGAAACCTTTCTTGCAGGTATGAGTTATATGATTGCGGAATCCTATAGCTCTATTCCTTTTAAGTCAAGAATTCTATTTCCTTATGGATGTTGAACTTGGGTAATAAATAGCAATTTGATATAGTCGCGTGCTATACTCCATGCCATGAAATTCCGGACGCTACAGGACAACCTCCGCAAAACTCTTCGGGAACGCATTGACGAAGGCGACCTCACCGGCCTGCGCCTGGCCGCGCAAACCGGCTTCAAGCAAGCCCATATCTCCAACTTCCTCAATCGTAAGCGTGGACTCAGCCTCGAAGGCATGGACAAAGTATTGTCCGTGCAGCACATCTCCGTGCTCGACCTGCTCGACCCCTCTGAGGTCAACAAGCGCGCCTCGATCGTCGCGCCTAGCGCCGACGAATTCGACAGCGTAGTGGTCGCCGACCCCCAAGTCGCTGCCCAGGAACCGCTTATCATGAACATGCACGTCAAGGAAATCCTGAAATTCAAGAAGACTTTTCTCCGCCGGCTGCGCGAAGACATGGAGGGCGACCGGGACGGCTGGGAGCGCTTCGTCGTCATCAAGGTCGATGCCCGTGAAGGCATGAGCATGTATCCCCGCATGCTCCCCGGCGCCACCTTGCTCCTCGACCGCCATTACAACTCGCTGACTCCCTACCGCAAGGGCGAACAAAACATGTACGCTGTTCGCAAAGACGACGCATGCACCATCAAATACGTGGAAGTAGCCAATCGCCACTTGGTCCTGCGTCCCCACAACCCCGCCTACCCGGTGGAAGTGATGTCCATCGAAGAAGGGACCAAGCCCGGCGACTACATAGTCGGCCGTGTCTGTCATGTAGGGATTGAAACCTAGGAAAGAAACTGCAGAGATCAAAGGTTCGAGGTCAGATTGCAGAGGTTAAGAGCTTCAGATTGAGAAGTATCGCGTGCGTCAGCAGCCTCTTACCTCTGCAATCTGACCTCGAACCTCTGACCTCCCCCTATTTCGCGTTCTCCAGCAGATTCCTGAGCGCTCGCAGATCTTCCGCGCTTGCGTCTCCAATCACAAAATAGCGCAGGTCACCCTGCTTCCAGCTTTCCAGGTGGAATGACCGTGCATCCGCGCTGGCAGGGAAGTCCGGCGGTACGGCTCGGTCCTGAAAGATGAACGCCGAAATCTGGTGCTTGCGCACGCGGAAGATCAACTCCGCACCCGCCGACTGCTCCAGATAACTGACCCGCCCTCCGACCAGCTCAAACGGTGAGCCCTGCAACTCCGGCAGATTGAAGGTAAATGGAATTTTCCCCGCAAACCACGGCTTCACCGTGTGGCGGTCGGTAGAGACCACATCCACCGGCGTGGAGCTAGCCAGAGTGGCGACGTGCAAGTCCACCAACTCGCTCACAACCTGACTTTTGCGGACAAGCCGTCTCTCCTGCTGAACGATCCCCAACCCGGCCATTACCAGCGCAACCGCAGCCACCGCCGCAAACGCCGGCCACCGCCACGAAATGCGGACGGACCGTCCCCCTGAAACCCTCTTCTGGACTCGCTCGCGCAATCCCGAATCCGCTTTGTACCGCTGCCCGGCCGCGTGGACAGTCCGTTTCCATTGCAACCGGCGCAAACTCTCAGCCGCGCACGCCGGGCATTCCCGCAGATGCCGGTCGAGATCCTGCATCTCGCCGGCTTTTAGCTCTCCGTCAAGGTAAGCGTCGAGTTGTGCGATCCACGGTTCGTGTGTCATGACGAACTCCGTTGCAATTTCTCCTTCACCGTCGAGCGCAAAGCGCGGCGAGCCCGAGATAGCCGCGACATCACCGTACCCATTGGAATCGCGAGTGTCGCCGCAATCTCCTGGTACGACATCTCCTCCACCTCGCACAACAGGAGTATCTCGCGAAAGGGAACCGGCAGTTCCGCAATTGCCTCCTGCATGATCCGCTCGCTCGTGCGATCGATCAGGATCGTCTCCGGGGTTTCGTTTTCCACGGGAAGCGCGGCGTCATTGTCCTGCAAATCCAACTGGACCGTCGCCGCTTTCAGTCCCGTCCGCGAAGTCAAGAACGTGTTGCGCAAGATGCGAAAGATCCAGGCTTTGAAGTTCGTCCCCGGCTCAAACGAAGAAAACCCTTTGAGCGCCTTGACGTAAGTCTCCTGTACCAGGTCTTCGGCTTCTTCCCGGTTCCGCGTGAGCCAGTGCGCGAAGTTGTACAGCCGGTCAAATAGCGGCATCGCCAACTGCTCAAACACCGCCGATGAGCTCTCCTCCGCCACGCATACAGAGTAAACCAGCGAGCGGAGGTTTTATTCCCACAGAGGAAAAACTATTCTTTCGCGAAAGCAGCGGGAATAAATCAGCGGGACCGAGGTTAGTGATTAGTGGTTGGTGATTAGCAAACGGGGCGATCGCGGTTTGAGATAGCTGCCAGACAAAACACTAGTCACTAACCGCCAACCACCAATCGCTGCACCTGGAGGAATCAATGGCTCCCTCGAAAGACGAAATTCTCTACGACCACCACCACGACGGCATCGACCGCCGCGGATTCCTCCGCTGTATGGCCTGGGCGGGTGCAGGCGCTCTTTGTATCCTCGAAGGCGGAGTGCTGAAGAGCTACGCTCTCGGCCACGCCGGCGAAATGGGCGGCAAAGTACCCAAAGGCGAACTGGCCTTCGTGCAGATCAGTGATAGCCACATGGGATTCGACAAGCCCGCCAACACTGACGTGGTCGGCACCTTCAAAGCCGCGATCGACAAAATCAACGCGCTGCCGATTGCCCCCGAGTTCATTCTGCACACCGGCGACATCAGTCATCTCGCCAAGCCCGCCGAATTCGACAACGTCGAGCAGATTCTGAAATCGGCAAAGACCTCGGAAGTCCTTTACGTCCCCGGCGAACACGATTTCGTGGGCGATGAAGGCAAACAGTATCTCGAACGCTTCGGCAAAGGCAGTAAGGGATCGGGCTGGTACAGTTTCGACAAAAAGGGCGTTCATTTTGTCGGTTTGGTCAACGTGGCCAACCTGAAAGCCGGAGGATTGGGCTCACTCGGCTCTGAACAACTCGAATGGCTGGAGGACGATGTCAAGCATCTCAAGTCCAGCACGCCCGTGGTCGTGTTCGCGCACATCCCGCTCTGGACGGTCTATCCCGACTGGGGCTGGGGCACCGAGGACAGCGCGCAAGCCCTCGCCTATCTGAAACGCTTCGGTTCCGTCACCGTCCTCAACGGTCACATTCATCAAACCATGCAGAAAGTGGAAGGCAACGTCACCTTCCACACCGCCTGCTCGACCGCTTTCCCTCAACCCAAGCCAGGCGCAGCGCCATCTCCTGGCCCGATGAAGGTTCCAGCGGAACAGCTGCGCAGCCTGCTGGGGGTAACTGATGTCCATTACAGAAAGGGCCATCACGCGCTCGCAGTGACGGACTCAACGCTGGCCTAGTGATCTTGCTGGAGATTGAAGATTGTCATCCTGACCCTGAGCCTGGCCGAAGGGGAAGGACCTGCTTTCGTCAGTACCACAGGAAAGCAGGTCCTTCGCTTCGCTCAGGATGACAAGTTTCGAGGATTTTAGAAGTACCAACATCATTGGAGGAAAGAGTGAAATCACGTTTGCAATACTTCGGAATCATCGCATTGGCACTATTGGGATTTGCGCTATTCGCACTCCCGCTGCCATCATCCGCTGCAGATAACGCGGCCTCAGCCGTAGCCATCAAGATCGATAACTTCAGCTTCGCGCCACAAACCCTAACCGTCCCCGCGGGAACCCAGGTGACCTGGACAAATCAAGACGACATCCCCCACACCGTCGTCAGCGACGACAAGACAACCTTCAAGTCGCACGCGCTCGACACCGACGAAAAGTTCAGCTTCACCTTCACGAAGCCGGGAACGTACGAGTACTTCTGTTCCATCCATCCCAAGATGACCGCGAAGATCGTCGTGCAATGAGTGTGTGCGGGACGAACACTCCCTTCGACTTCGCTCAGGGCAGGCTTTGTCCGTCGCCGTTGGTGTTGATCTGTCTTTGCGCTGCCCTGGCAAGTCAAAAGGGACGAGCAAGGGTGCCCGTCCTACACTGAAGGAGTCAAATTGAATCCCTGGGATATCCGTTCCGCAATCTTCGCCAAGCACGCCCAGCATGTCGTGCTCATCCACTTTCCGATCGCGCTCTTCCTGGCCGGTGTCGCCTTGGACGTCGCCGCGAGTTGGACACGCCGCAAGGATCTGGCCGTGGCGGCCTATTACAACCTGGCCTTCGCTGCGCTTTCGGCCCTGCCAGCGGCCGCCACCGGCTTGCTGGCCTGGCATTGGGAACTGGAGGGCCGGCGGCTGAAAGGAATTCTCCTGCTCCACCTCCTCTCAGGATCCGCCTCCTCCCTGCTGATGTTTGCCACTTGGTGGATACACCGCCGAGCCCGCCGCCACGCCGAGGACCAGGACAACCTCCCCGGCCTTCGCTGGCCCCTGGAACTCCTCGCCGTCCTGATCGTTGGACTGACTGGCCATTTAGGCGGCTTCTTGAGCGGCGTAAATCATCCCTAGTGTGGGACACTCAAGGAATATTTTTGGAACTCCCCTCACCATCTCCCCGTACATACGTCTGACTACCTGGGGTATTCGTCCGTCTCCAGGTTCCGGAGAGACAAACCATGCGTCATTTCACATTTGCCCTGTTCGCGGTTGTCGCCCTGATGCTGACCGCCGCCCACGCCGACGACTGGTCCAAGACCTACACTGTCGAGCACGCTCCCCAACTGCGCGTGGACACCTCCGACGCCGACATTCGCCTCGATACATGGGAACAGAACAAGATTGAAGCTCACGTGACCACCGAGCGCTGGAAGATTGGCGAAGGCGGGATCAAGATCCTCGAGCGCCAGACCGGGGACACGATCGAAATCGAAGTGCGCTTCCCGCATCGCAACTTCGTGCTCGACATCGGCCAACGCCGGGTCCAGATCGACATTCACATGCCACGCGCGGGCAAGATTACGCTGCGCACCGGCGACGGCCGGATTTCCGTCAACCATCTCAAAGGCGAGATGGATCTCTACACCGGCGACGGCCGGCTCGAAGTCGAGGACGTTGACGGCGATCTCCGCGCCCGCACCGGCGACGGTTCCATCCGCGTTGCCGGTCGCTTCGATGCACTCGACATCACTTCCGGCGACGGCCGGGTCTCCCTTATGGCGCGGCCCGGCTCGCGAGTCGCTAGGTCCTGGGACGTGCGCACCTCCGACGGGAGTGTGAACCTGGAGATTCCTGCCGACCTCGCTGCCGATCTTGACCTCCATACCGGGGACGGCCACATTACCGTCAACGTGCCAGTCACGGTCGAAGGACAACTCAACCGTCAGGACATTCACGGTAAGTTGAATGGCGGCGGCAACCGCCTGGTCGTCCACACCGGCGATGGCTCGATCACGGTAGATAAATCTTAGGCCGTGATGTTAGGGTTTGAGATCGCCGATTTCTCTTGAGGTACGCATGCTTCTGAAAAACGTCGCGCTCCTGGTAGCTGCCCTGACCCTTACTTTCCTTCTTCCACTCTCGGCGCAGAATGCTCCGCCACCCGCCCAACCCGTGCTCGATCTTTCCGCCATGGATGAAACCATTGATCCCTGCGTTGATTTCTACACATACTCCTGCGGCGGCTGGATGAAGAACAACCCGGTCCCACCCGACCAGTCGAACTGGGGCACCTACGGTAAGCTGCAAGACGAAAACCTGGCGCAGTTGCGCACCATCCTCGAAGAAGCGGCCAAGGCCAACGCTCCCAAGGACACGGTAACGCAGAAGATCGGCGACTATTACGCGTCCTGCATGGATGAAGCTGCCATTAACAAGCTCGGAGCCGCGCCGCTCACTCCCGAACTGAAACGTATCGCGGAGCTCCAATCGAAGCAGGCCATCGCGGAGTACCTCGCCACCAGCCAATTCCCGACCGCGATCTTTGGCGGCGGTTCGCTGTTCACCTTCCGATCCACTCAGGACTTCAAGGATTCCACGCAGCAGATCGCCGAAACCGATCAGGGCGGACTCGGCCTCCCCGACCGCGACTACTACGTGAAAGAAGATGCCAAGTCGCAGGAGTTGCGCAAGGCATACGTGGCCCACGTTCAAAAAATCTTCGAACTCCTCGGTGACAAGCCGGAGCAGGCTTCCGCCGAAGCTGCCACCGTCATGCGCATCGAAACTGAATTGGCTAAGGGCCAGATGACCCGAGTCGAGCGTCGCGACCCGCAAAAGCTGTATCACAAGATGACAGTGGCTGAGCTCGACAAGCTTTCTCCCCTCTTTAATTGGAACGCGTACCTTGCCAAGAATGGTCTGGGTGCAGTCAGCTCTCTGAATGTAGTAACACCCGAGTACGTCCGCACTATGAATGCCACGGTCGAGAAAGAGAGTCTGCCTGACTGGAAGATCTATCTGCGCTGGCACGCAGCGCATAGCGCCGCCACCAACCTTTCATCCGCATTCGACAAAGAAACATTCAACTTCTACGGCAAGACTCTGCGCGGACAGGAGCAACTCCCGCCCCGCTGGAAACGCTGTAGCAACGACGTGGACAGCGACCTCGGCGAAGCGCTCGGCCAAGCCTACGTCGCCCGGTATTTTAGTCCCGAAGCCAAGCAGGCGGCTCTCAAGATGGTGAAAGAGATCGAAGGGTCAATGCAGAGCGAGATTCAGGCTCTCCCCTGGATGGGCGCCACCACCAAGCAGCAGGCGCTCGCCAAGCTACAGTCCATCGCGAACAAAGTCGGCTATCCCGACCAATGGCGCGACTATAGCGCGCTCGAGATCGTCCGTGGCGACGAGATGGGCAACACGCAACGCGCCGCTTGGTTCGAGTTCCGCCGCCAGCTGGCGAAGATCGGCAAACCCGTGGACCACGCGGAATGGACCATGACGCCGCCCACCGTCAATGCTTACTACGATCCGCAAAAGAACGACATCAACTTTCCCGCCGGCATCTTGCAGCCACCGCTCTTCAGCGCCAAGTCCGACGCCGCGCCCAACTATGGCAACACCGGCGGCACTATGGGACACGAACTCACGCACGCTTTCGACGATGAAGGCAGCCAGTTCGACGAAAAAGGCAACCTGCGCAACTGGTGGACCGAGGCCGACCGCAAAGCCTTCGAGCAGCGCGCGCAATGCGTCGTCGACCAGTATTCCGGATACACCATCGTGGACGACATCAAGATCAACGGCAAACTCACCAACGGCGAAGATCTAGCCGACCTGGGCGGCACGCTGCTCGCTTACCTGGCGTGGAAAGAAGACACAAGAAATCAGAAGCTCGACCCGATCGACAACCTGACACCAGCACAGCGCTTCTTCATCGGCTACGGACAAAGCTGGTGTACCAACGAGCGCGAAGAAAACAAGCGCCTGCGCGCGACCGTCGATCCGCACTCACCGGAAAAGTATCGGGCAAACGGCGTGGTCTCGAACATGCCCGAGTTCCTCGAATCCTTCCACTGCAAACCGTCCCAGCCCATGGTACGGGAGAACGTCTGCCGAGTATGGTGAGCATGTGTGTGGGGCGGGCGCCCACGCCCGCCGCCGTTGGTTTTGATCTTGATGTGCGCGGTAGGAACAAAGTCAAAGGCGACGGACAAGAGTGTCCGTCCCACACCAACCTATCCCCGCTCAAACGCGTGCTTCTGATCCAGCTCGCGCCGGGCACTGCCCATCTCCGCTTCAAAGCGCTCTTTCTGATCCATCAGCGCGGGAAGCGCAGTCGCATAACTCCGCGCCATGGTGAACAATCCCTGCGTTGCAAGCCGGGCGGCAACTTCGGCGAGATGATCCGCTGTAGTCTGTACGTAAAGCGCTTCTGTCGCATCGCCCAGCCACACGTCGCCTCCCACTAGACGCGTCTGCCAGTACACCTTGCGCTCGATCAGACGCGCGATGTCTTCATCCGTGGCACTGCCGAAGACCCACTGGCTACGCTTGAAGTCGTAGTGACGGCTGGAAAACGGCAGCGGGACGAGCTTGCCCGACTTCACAAACTCAATCTGTTTGCGGTCCACATCCTTGCGCAGTGCGTTGATGACCGGCGCTTCGGCATCTTTCGCCTCGAGCGAAGGCAGAACCTCCCGCAGCGTGACTGACAGATTCACGGCGACCAGCGCCCGCAATCCACCCGAATTTTCGAGCGTAATCTCGGTGTGGAGAACGTGGAAGTCCGCTCCCGAACTCGCGGGACGAAACGGCCAGTCGACCCTGAAGCTGAGCGGGAGCCCGCTCTGCGTGACATAAATAGTCTTTTGAGGAACACCAGTCGGCGTGCTCATGTCCAATCCTTGTCAGCTCGGAAAGATTTCATTCTATATTCCCACTGCGAATCGGTGGAGTTGGTCAAGCGAGAAATACTGACCAGCAGCGCCTCAGCCGCGGAGCGGCGGCATATGTTAGCCCAGGACGTAAGTCCTGGATGGCGGCGTCAAATGGCAGAGTCCCGTTAGGGACGGTACGCGGCTCCCGTGCTCACGGCCTCGCGGCACGCGCCAGTTCCATCAGATTCCACAGCGCCGACGCAATCAGCAATCCACAGAGCGCAGCCATCACGAGCATGCCATGCCGAGTCTCCAGCAGATCGGCGAAAACACCGGCGACAAACACAAACAGAAACACGAGCGCCGCCAGTTGGAAACCCTCTCCCGGAAAACTCGGCGCGGCCATGGCCAGGACCAGCAGCAGCGCTGCGATCGCGAGCGGCGCGACATTACCAAAATAGCGCGCCCGCTTCCACGAAACGAACGCCACAAGGGCAACAGGCAGAGCCAGCATCAGCGGCGGACTGCCGCGGGCAATCGCTTGCAGATTGTGCCGGTATGCGACCCACGCTGCGAGCGCGCGCGGCTCGAAGTTCAGCCACCGCGCGTGTACCATCCCTTGCCAGAACAACGTTGGAGAAAAGAAGTACGACGCGAACAGAATTACGAGCGCAGCTCCGCAAGCGGCGCCCCAGATCACAAACACAGCCCGCTTCCGCACCGGCGCAACCCACAGCATCAGCAGCATTGCCGCCACCGCCAACACTCCGAGCGAGAACTGGTTCCCGGCCGCGAGCGCCAGCGACAAGCCCAGCAGCAGGATCCGCCGCCAATTCCAGAGCACCACCTCGCGCGGAGCATACAGTGTGTGCGCGACGGCGATAGCGGTCCACATCGCGCCGAACGCACCCCAGACGCCGCACATCTCTCCAAGACTTTGTGCGCCCGAGACGCTGACGATCATCGCGGGCGAGAAACAATAGAGCACGAGTGCAATGTATCCGCCGCCATTTCCATAAAGACGGCGCGCGACATACCAGAGCGATCCACCCAGCATGACGCCAAAAAATAGATAGGGTACCGTGGCCAGCACATGCCAGAACGGCAAAGCCGTAGTCCACGTCCCCGGACGGACGAGCATCGGAGCTGCCGCGATCAGGTAATACAGCGGCGACCGGTCTTGGTCGTATCCGTCGCGAACACGCAGATGTCCGGAGCGCGCCGCGGAAGGCACGCCGGTGGCTGCTTCCGAGCGCAATGATTCCGGCGTTCCGGCAATCGCTCCACCCTTCCACTGTTGCAATCCCATGTAGATGCGCAGTGCCTGGTCGGAGTCCGTGCCGGAAGCATGCAGTGTTTGCACTCGCACCAGCCACAAACACTGCAGCAGATACACTCCCAGGAGCGCAGCCGCCGCAAACTGCGGCCCGCCAATCGACGCCGATTGCAAAAATCGCCGTATCAAGGGAGACCGAGTGTTTTACCATGTCTGCGACACTCATGGATACGAATCCACTTCCACCCACTCTTTCGGAGCCTGAGCAGCCGGCATCTTCCGAATCCACAGCGCCTGCGCCATCGCTCGTCGTTCAGCCTCGCCGCGAAAATCCTCTGCTCGAGGTCTTCGTCGGCCCAAAAGGACTGTATCCGGGCACGCGCTGGCTGATCTACCTTGCGATGTTCGGAGGGTTGCTCTTATTGTTTTTGACCCTTCTCCGCGTCGTACACCCCCAGCGCGGCGGGCCGGTCTGGTGGAGTATGGTCGGCGAGATCGGGTTGTTGATGTCCGCGATTCTGCCCGCCTTCGTGATGGCACGCATTGAAGGACGGCCGTTCGCGGAATTCGGGCTTCCTGCGGGCAGCGCCTTCCGACGCAACTTCTGGGTGGGTACCCTGTGGGGAATCGCGTCGCTGACCATCCTGATGCTGGTGCTACGTTTGGCCGGAGCCTTCGAGTTCGGGTCGCTCGCGCTCCGCGGCACAAATATCTTGAAGTTCGCCGTGTATTACGCTGCATTCTTTCTGCTCACTGGATTCTTTGAAGAATTCCTGGTGCGCGGCTATTCCCAGTGGGTGCTGTCGAAGGGAATGCATTTCTGGCCCGCAGCCGCGCTTTTGTCCGTGAGCTTCGGCGCGCTCCATAGCGCGAATCCCGGCGAGAGCAAGTCTGGGCTGATCGCCGCCGCCTTGATCGGATTCTTCTTCTGCCTCACGTTGCGCCGCACCGGTGACCTATGGTGGGCAATCGGCTTCCATATGTCGTGGGATTGGGGCGAAAGCTACTTCTTTTCAGTTCCAGACAGCGGCGGAATGATGACCGGCCATCTGCTTAACTCGTCCTTCCACGGTCCCGACTGGCTCACCGGCGGCTCAGTCGGCCCGGAAGGCAGCCTGCTCGTCTTCATCGTGATCGTGGCCCTGTGGGTGATGTTCGACCGGGTGTATCCTGATGTGAAGTACATCCCAGAGGTGACGCTTCCAGCTATGGCCGCCCAGCCAGGGCCCGAAACGGCTCACGGTACTTTGCGATAAGGTCGCGGCCGATCTGCACTTGCGACTGAGTCTCCGGATCGCGCGGACCATCGACAGCGATACGCGGAGAACTTCCGTGCAGCCGCATCAACAAATACCGGATTAAATTTGTCACCAAGGTTCGTTTCAAGCCTGCTCACATTTTGTGCTTGCTAATTGTAGCCGAGTGCCAGTACTCGATGCCAAGTGGCAGAAAGACGCGGGCGAGGGCGCCCGCGCCACACGTACCCTACCACGAGTAGTGGACCGTGTAGGTCACTACCTGCTCGCCATCCGGCGCGACCGTCACCGGAAACTCAATCGTCTGTGCGTCGCGCTTCTTGAACTGGTGTGACTGTTCGATCAGCTTCCAATTCGTCCAGCGATAGAGGTGCTCGACCACCCGGACGTTCGCTGTTTCCTTCTTGTGGTTGCGCACGCGGACTTCG
>Ga0209701_10002427_pt1 | contig 12100 bp, 8 predicted proteins | sample CZO8metaG_4_FD_188356 | JGI IMG/M metagenome (GOLD analysis project Ga0209701, IMG submission 188356) | Vadose zone soil microbial communities from the Eel River Critical Zone Observatory, Northern California, USA - CZOApr15con2H3.8 metaG... | ecosystem: Environmental > Terrestrial > Soil >...
CCACCACGTTTCCACCGTGCACTCCCGCCCCTGGCCCCAGATCGACGATCAGGTCGGCCGAGTTAATAGTCGCCTCGTCGTGCTCCACAACCAGAACCGTGTTGCCCATCGCCTCCAACCGCTTTAGAGTCCGGAGCAACATGGCGTTGTCGCGCGGATGGAGACCGATGGTCGGCTCGTCGAGAATGTAGCAGACACCGCGCAAATTCGACCCGAGCTGCGCTGCGAGACGAATCCGTTGGGCCTCTCCGCCGGAGAGCGTGTCGGCGCGCCGATCGAGGGTTAAATAGGGTAAACCGACCTCGGAAAGGAAAGTGAGCCGATGGAGAATCTCTCGGAGAACCTTCTCTGTGACCGCGCGGTCCCGCTCAGAAGTTCCATTCTCCCGACCGTCGACTCGCAGCGAATGAAAATAGTCCAACCCTTCCTTGACCGAGAGGGAAGCAACCTGCCAAATCGCCTGTCCATTTATCTTTACGGCCTGGGCGCGCGCGTTGAGCCTCCTGCCGCGGCAAGCGGGACAGGGTTGTTCCGCCATAAATTGCGCCAGCCATTCGCCGGCGCCATTCTCTGTCCCATTCCATAAGCTCCTAAGATAAGGCAACAAGCCGACAAAGCCATTACCCTCTGCGCCTGAAAGGACCAGCGCCTTCTGTTTTTTGCTTAGGCGCGAGAAGGGTTTCTCGACATTGATGCGATGTTCCTCTTTAAGCTCGCGCAGAAGATGGAGCAGATTGCGTTTAAGAGTTGCGGAGTCGCCGGAAGGAAGCGACGCAAGCGATGAGAATGTCTCGGACAAAGGTTTGCCGGGGTCGTGAACGATCAGATCCGCATCGAACTCGAGCTCGAAGCCCATCCCATTGCATGTGGAGCAGGCGCCTTGGCGGCTGTTGAACGAAAAAAGCCTGGGATCGAGCGCTTCGTACCCGATGCCGCAGCGATGGCAGAAGAGGCGCTGGTTGTAGATCTGCTCGCCGCGCTGTGAAATGAGGTGGATGACTCCGTTTCCCAAGCGCAGCCCCAGATCCACCATCGATTCCACCTCTCTGCCCCCGACCTTGCCTCGGCCGATGACAATATCGATGTCATGCTCGCGATAGCGCTCAAGTCCGCCGGCAAACTTTGGGGACTTGAGATCCACGACCTCGCCGTCGATCCGGGCCCTTCGGTAACCGAGCCTCTGCGCGCCGGTGATGACCTCTTTATGAAATCCCTTCCGTCCCCGCACGATCGGGCTAAGAACCATCACCTCTTTTCCCTTGTGAGCGCGGGAGATGCGGTCCAGGATCTGGCTCCGCGTGAGGGAGGTGATCGGGCGGCCGCACTGCACGCAGTGCTGTCTCCCCACCTTGGAGTAGAGAAGCCTGAGGTAGTGATAGATCTCGGTCACCGTGGCCACGGTCGATTTCTTTCCGCCCTGGCTCAGCCGCTGTTCAATCGCCACCGTCGGCGGGATACCGGCGAGGAAATCGACATTGGGGCGCGCCATGATTTCGAGAAACTGGCGCGCGTAAGTGGAAAGACTATCGACATAGCGCCGCTGCCCCTCGGCATAGATGATATCAAAGGCCAAGGAGGATTTTCCCGATCCGCTCAAGCCCGTGATGACCACGAACCGATCGCGGGGAATGTTCAAGTTGATATTTTTTAGATTGTGTTCTTTAGCCCCGACGATGGTGATCGCATTTTCTTCTTCCCTTAAACCTTTAAACCCTTTAACCCTTAAACTCTTCTCAAGGAGCGGCTCGAAGGGGGATGGGAGGTTTTGATCCAAATAGCGCTTGAGGTAGCGCCCGGTGTGGGAGCTCTCGACCCGGGCAATATCTTCCGGTGTTCCTATGGCAACGAGCGTCCCGCCGCCATCGCCCCCCTCAGGCCCAAGATCGATGATATGGTCGGCGCATTTCACGACCTCCAGGTTGTGCTCGATCACAACGACCGAATGGCCTTGATCGATCAGCTCGTTAAAGGCCCACAGAAGCCGCTCGATGTCATGGAAGTGGAGGCCGGTGGTCGGCTCGTCAAAAATAAAGAGCGTGCCCGCCTTTTTTGCCCTAGCCATATGGGCAGCGAGCTTCAGCCGCTGCGACTCGCCGCCGGAAAGGGTCGTCAGAGGCTGCCCCAGGCGCACGTAATCGAGACCTACGGAGCGCAGCACGGCGAGGCCGTTCTGAATCTCCGGGATGTCTTTAAAGAACCCCAAGGCCTCGGCAACCGTCAGATCCAGAACCCGGCGGATATTTCGTCCGCGATAAGTGACCTCGAGAATCTCTTCACGGTAGCGACTCCCTTGGCACTCGGGACAGGAGGTATAGACATCCGAGAGGAATTGCATCTCGACCTTCTCGAACCCCTCGCCGCGGCAGGTTTCGCATCGCCCTCCTTCGACATTGAAGGAGAAGGTCGAAGGCGTGTACCCCCTGAGGCGCGACAGGTCGGCGGCGGCAAAGAGTCGCCGGATCGAATCGAAGACTTTCATGTAAGTCGCAGGATTAGAGCGCGGTGTTGTCCCGACCGGCGATTGATCGACTAAAACGATATCGGAAATCTTATCGGCCCCCTCGATCTGGTTGCACTGAACCACAGAAGCGACCGGAGATTCTTTGAGCTTCTTGAGATTGCGGTGCAGAACCTCCTCGACGAAGCTCGACTTGCCTGACCCCGAAACGCCAGTGATGCAGACAAACAATCCCAGGGGAATTTCCACGTCGATATTTTTGAGATTGTTCGCCTTCGCGCCGAAGACTTTGATGGTCCGCCGCACGATCGGATGGCGGTGGTTCGAGGGAAAGGGGATCACTTTACGCTGCGAGAGGTAGGCCGCCGTCAGCGAGTCGCTGCTCTTCAGCAAATCCTCAAAGGGGCCGGCGAAAACGATGCGCCCGCCCTCCTCGCCGGCCTTCGGACCGAGGTCAACGACGAAGTCGCTCTCTTTAATGATCTCGGGATCATGCTCGACGACGACAACCGTATTCTTATTGGACCTAAGGCGATGAAGAATCTCCACCAACCGGTGGCTGTCGCGCGGGTGAAGACCGATCGAGGGCTCGTCGAGAACATAGAGGGTATTGACCAGCGAGGAGCCGATGGCGGTCGTAAGATCGACCCTTTCGAGCTCTCCTCCGGAGAGAGTCCGAGATTGGCGATCCAACGTCAGATATTCCAAGCCGACTCCTACCAGATAGCCGAGCCTGCGATGGATCTCGTCGAGAATCAGACTTGCCACCTGATCCATCGACGCGGGCGGCTTGAGTTCCTGGAAGAAGCGATGGGCCTCACCCACGCTCATGCCACTGATCTCTGCGACGTTCCTCCCTTCGATGCGATAATCGAGCGCTTCCGGTTTGAGCCTCGTGCCTTGGCATTGCGGGCAAAGGAGATAGGTGCGGTAGCGCGACAGAAAAACCCGCACGTGCATCCTGTAACTCTTCCGCTCCAACCGGCGAAACCAGCCGCGCACGCCTTTGAAATCGCCGTCGCCCTCGATGATAAGCTTCTTCTGCTTCTCGCTCAGCTCCATGAACGGCTTCTTTGTCGGAATCCGCTTGCGGTCGCAGAAGTCCATGAGCCTCTGAGTTCGCCTCGGCTTGGTGACCCAGGGCTTGATGACCCCTTCGCTCAACGACTTCGACGGATCAGGAATGACCAGATCCATGTCGATGTCGATGATCCGGCCGAAGCCGCGGCAGCTCTCGCAGGCGCCCAGAGGACTGTTGAACGAAAAGAGATTGGGCACGGGATCGTGGTAGGAGATATCACAATGGGGACAGTGCAGCCGGTTGCTGAAGGGCTCACGGCGCCAATTATCCTCAGGAAAGTAGATGTGCAGTCTCCCTTTACCGAAGTGAAAGGCCTGTTCCAAAGAGTCCGTGATTCTTTTTCTTGCCTCTGGCCGGTAAGTAAAGCGGTCCGCCACCACCTCGAGATTCTCTTCTCCCTTCGGCAGTTGCTGGACCTCCTCCAGATTCAGGATGTTCTGGCCCCGAAGTAGACGCTGAAAACCAGCTTGCTGAAGGCCGGCCTTGACCTCTTCCCACGGTAACGAGGGAACAACAAAAGGGAACGTCAGAATCAGCGGTGCGCCTTCGAGGCCGAGCTTCTTGAGGACCGTTTGCGGCGTGTCCTTCTCCACCACCCTGCCGCATCCTTTGCAATAAAGAACCGCAATCTTGGAATAGAGGAGCTTCAGGTGATCGTGAAGCTCCGTCATCGTCCCTATGGTGGAGCGAGAGGTCTTGACGGCGCGGCTCTGATTGATGGCAATGGTCGGGGGAATCCCCTCGATGCTCTCGACATCAGGCTTGTCCATCCGTTCGAGGAATTGACGCGCGTAGGCGGAGAAGCTCTCGACATAACGCCTTTGGCCCTCCGCATAGAGGATGTCAAAGGCGAGCGTCGACTTCCCCGAACCGCTGACTCCCGTGACTACCGTCAGGGCATTGAGCGGGATGTCCAGATCGATGTTCTTGAGATTGTTCTGCTTAGCGCCTCGGATGCGTATCGAATCCTGGCTCATACAATTTTAGATTTTGGATTTTAGATTTTCGATTAATTCTGAATCAAAAATGGCCACAGCCATGAACGCGTTCTTCATTCGATTATTGCAGGTTGTACCTCTCGACCAAAATTCGGTGAAAGCGGGAGCCGTAGATCAGCTCAAAGGTCTCTTCCTTTTCAGGGAAGAGCTCCAAAGCCCGCTCCTTGGCATCGCCAATGATCTTCTGCGCCTGACCGAAGGTCAGATCGGCCTGCCAGAGCAGCGCAACCGTGAAATCCATCATGCGGCGGAGCTTCCTGATCTTCACTTCCTCAGCTAATAGTGCTTCTTTATCAGGGCCCATAGATCAATCTTTTATTTTTATCATAGGTCTCCAGCGAGTCAAGCTATACTCGTCCTCCGTTCGATTCCTCCTGGCTCCTTTGGTAAGCTAACTCCATGCGCATTGCCGAGATCTTCTACTCTATTCAAGGCGAGGGGATACTCCTCGGAGTCCCCTCGGTCTTTATCCGCACCTCCGGCTGCAATCTACGCTGCGTCTGGTGCGACACACCCTACACCTCATGGAAACCCGAGGGTAAGGACTTGCATCTCAGAGATATTTTAGCTGAGACCAAGCGCCGTCCCACGAAATACGCCGTCATCACCGGCGGGGAGCCGCTTCTCGCCCGCGAAATCGACGAGCTTACCCGCGCGCTCAAACGTGACGGCTACCATATCACCATCGAGACTGCCGCAACGATCTTCAAGCCGGTTCAGTGCGACCTCATGTCGATGAGCCCCAAACTCCGCAACTCCATCCCGTGGAAGCGGGAAAGAGGTCGATTTGCCCAAATGCACGAAGAGCACAGGCTGAACCTGCCTGTGATCCAGCAATTCATCGGCCGCTACGACTACCAGCTCAAGTTCGTTGCGGACAAAAGGAGCGACTTCCACGAGGTTGAGGAGATTCTAGGAAAGCTCAAAAACGTGGACCGTGACCGCGTCCTCATCATGGCTCAGGGAAGAACGAAGAAAGAGTTGCACGAGCGAGAGCGATGGATCGTCAACCTCTGCAAAAAACACGGCGTCCGCTATACTCCGCGCCTCCAAATCGAACTCTACGGCAATCGAAGGGGAACATGATGCTGTCCGTCAAACTGTTATGGTTTTGTAGCCGATGCCAGGACCGCCGGCATGGGCAATTCAATCATGTCACCCTTCAGATAAGCTCCTGCCGCGTCTCTAACCGCCTTGCGAATGGCATCTAGCGCCTCAGGCCTTTGAGCGCGCAGCAGCCCTGCAGTTCGCACCGTACTTTCTTGCATGTTTTCGAAGAGCACGTCGACCGAGCGCAGCCGCCATACCTGTGGAATCCGCACCACCTCGGGCGATGCGAAGCCCGCCGCAAGCAAAGCTCTGGCACACTCTTCGGGATCACTGAAACGAAAGAAGGGGGGACCGGGCGGCAAGGGCGCGTTGAAGTCGCCATAGTTTTGCACCGCACGCAGAACTATTCCGAATCCGACCGCCTCCTCCGGCTTCGACCAAACTGTGAAGCCGAATTTCCCGCCGGAGCGAAGGACGCGGCGCGCTTCCATCAGCGCCCGCTCCGGTCTTCCCAAGTGCAGCAATCCGAAATTCATCACCGCTGCATGGAAAGCACTGTCAGCGAAGGGGAGCCCTTCCGCGTCGCCTTCGCGAAACTCAAGAGCGGGATACCGTCGGCGGGCCTCAGCGATCATGGCTGAAGAAAAATCCACTCCCACGACGCTCGCCTCCCGTTCCGCCGCGGCTGCGGCGACATAGCCCGGTCCGGTGGCTATATCGAGCAGACGCACGCCGCTTTGTGCCTCCACGGCATCGAGGAGCGGACCGATCGCTTGAGTGGTGAGAGTAGCAAAAGAGTCATGATACTGCTTGGGAATGTTCTGCCAGCCGGCATGCTCAAAGGCGCGGAAGGCGTCGGAATCGACAGGCTGAGAGGCGGTCATATTTCATCTTTCACAGGATCTAAATCTTATGACCTTGCGCTAATCGGCTCCTTGAGCTTCTGCCTCAAACTTGACCAGGGATAGGGCTCGCTCCCGCGATAGAGTCTTACAACTCTGTAGCCCGTTGCCGCAGCACCCTCCATGGTTAACCTATAATAGAACCGCTCACCCGAATTTTCTCCCTTCAGGTAGATATGCATGGCTTTCTCGCCCGGCATCGGCTCGTATTCAGATGCCGTGACGCTTACTGGGAAGGCTTTCGGATGTAATCGGGAAAGGGTTTGCTTGAAGGTCTCGGGAGAAACATAACGTTTTCCGCTGTCGGAGAGCAACGCATAGCTGCCTTCAACATCGCGCTTCACAAATGCGGCCTGGGCAAATTCGACTGCGCTCTTTGCGGCTAAAATTTCATCGTGGATAATCGACTCTGTGCAGCCCATCAAACCCATGACGAAAGCCAAGAGCACGAAACGATATTGCATCGAGCCTCCGCAGCCAGGTAAGCGCCTAATGGCAAATATCCGGTCTGAACGCGCGAATAAGAGAATCCAGAAATTGCGTGTAATCTGTGCTTCGCTCCTCAGTCTTTCGAAAGTTCGAGGCGATTACCACAGGGATCGGTGACGTAGACGGAGTAGCCGGGACCGTCACCGTGAAGTCGAATATCCTCGACTTTGATGCCTTTGGCCTCAAGCTCCTTTGCCAACTCCTTGGGATCATTCGGCCCTTCGATGTCGAAGGTATGATGCGGCACGCCGGGCGCCTTCTTCTCCGAGGCGTCGAAGAGGCCGACTCCAGTCTCGCCCAACCGTAGGCGCGCGACGTTGACTCCGTTGACTGTGTGCGTGGTGCGCAGGTTGGCGCCGAGCACATCTTGATAGAAGCGCGTCATTTTACCGAGATCGTCCGCATGAAAATTCCAAGAACGCAGGCGCAATATCTTCATGGCAACCTCCTAACATAAATCCCTTAAACCACAATATGGGACATTGTTAAAGCCTTTTCGCAGGCGGCATCGAATGTCTTGACAGAAACTAGCGACTAGCCTAATAAGAGTTGCAGAATCTCCATCCGGGCGTGGGCCGGCTCTGTCTGGCCCGTCGAGAAAAGGAGCTCGCTATGGCGCGAATCTCGCTCAAGGTCAACGGCAAGACTCGGGTTGTCGAAGCCGATCCTGCCACTCCGCTCCTCTACGTTCTGCGCGACGATCTCAAACTGAACAGTCCCAAATTCGGCTGCGGGCTGGCCCAGTGCGGCGCTTGCATCGTGATCATGGAGGGCAAGGCGATCCGCTCGTGCGCGACAGAGGTCAAGACCGCGAGCAATCGCCCGGTGACCACGCTCGAAGGACTCGGATCGACCAAGAAACTTCATCCGCTGCAAAAAGCCTTTATCGATGAGCAGGCGCTTCAGTGCGGCTACTGCATCAACGGCATGATCATGAGCGCCAAGGCGCTGCTGGATACAAACCCGAAGCCGACGGATAGCCAGATCAAAGAAGCGCTGGCGGGAAATCTGTGCCGCTGTGGCACGCACACGCGCATCCTGCGCGCCGTCAAGCGTGCATCCGGCCAGAAGGTTTGAGGAAGGAGTGATGAAGATGAAAAATCTCGAATTCTCCCGTAGACAATTTCTCAAAGGCACCGGCGCATTGATTGTAAGTTTCAATCTCTTCCCTCCGGCATTCGACCTGTTCGCGCAATCGGCGCCCACTCCCGGCGGCGAACCGGATCCCAAGCAACTCGATTCGTGGATCGCCGTCAGTCAGGACGGCACCGTGACCGTCTTCACCAGCAAAGTCGAACTCGGCACCGGCATCGAAACCGCGCTCGCGCAGATCGCGGCCGAGGAGTTGGATATCTCCTGGAGAAAAATCAAGGTCGATATGGGTGATACCCAAAAGACGATCGACCAAGCGACAACATCCGGCAGCCGCACCATCGAGCGCGCCGGCCCGCAGATACGCCAGGCGGCGGCCGCGGCGCGCAAAGAACTTTTACGCCTCGCGGCGCAAAAGCTCGGCTCACCTGTTGACAAGCTCACCGTCCGCGACGGAGTGGTGAGCATAGTCGGCAATCCATCGAAACGGGTATCCTACGCGCAACTTGTCGGCGGCAAACGCTTTAACGTCACCATCCAAGCCGAAGGGAAAGCCGGCGAACTTAAATTGGCCCAGGACGTCAAGGCCAAGGACCCAAAGGAATACAATACCGTCGGGCAACCTGTGCCGCGCTTCGATCTGCCGCCCAAGGTGACCGGCGAGGCGGTTTACGTTCACGACGTGCGCATTCCCGGTATGTTTCATGGCCGCGTCATCCGGCCGCCGGTGATCAACACCGCGCCGGAGAGCGTCGACGAAGATTCAGTCAGAAAGATACCTGGTTTTGTGAAAGTCGTCCGCCAAGGGAGTTTTGTCGGTGTCGTCGCTAAAACCGAGTGGGCGGCGATCCAGGCGGCTGAAACTCTAAAAGTCACCTGGGCAAAGCCGGCGACCAAACTTCCCGCGAACACGGAAGAGCTTTATGCTTACCTGACTAACACGAAGAGTTTCACGACGCTGAAAACGGCCGAGAAAGGCAATCCGGCCGCTGCGCTCACCAAAGCAAAGAAGCAATACGAGGCGACGTTTCGTTGGCCGTTCCAGATGCACGGCATGATCGGACCCTCGTGCGCGGTGGCCGACGTGCGCGGAGAAAAAGCAACGGTTTGGTCGGGTTGCCAAGGCCCGTTTCGGACGCGTGCATCTATAGCCGGCCTGCTGAATATTCCGGAAAAAAATGTCCGCGTCATTTATCATGAAGCTTCCGGCTCCTATGGCCGCCTGAGCAATGACGACAGCGCGGAAGATGCCGCGCTTTTGTCCCGCTCCGTGGGCGCGCCGGTGCGCCTGCAGTGGTCGCGCCACGACGAGCACGGCTGGGAACCCAAAGGCCCGGCGCAGTTACAGAAGTTGAAAGCCGGCGTCGATGATGAAGGCAAAATCATCGCGTGGGAGTTCACCGATTATAGTCTTCCCTGGACGGTCGCCGCGACCATGACACTTCTTGCATCGGAACAGGTCGGCATTAAATCCAAGGCGCAAGGTCAGGGTAACGGAAACCAGGGCGGCGGCGAGATCTACGCTTTTGAAAATACGAAAGTCATTGCGGAGGAGATCCCGTGGCTCCAACCCGAGCCGATTCCGCTCCGGACCAGCAACCTGCGCGCGCCGGGCCAGTTGTCGCGCTGTTTTGCCAGCGAATCGCTCTTGAACGAGATCGCGGCGGACCTCGGCGTCGATCCGGTTGAGTTCCGACTGCGTTACCTGACAAGCGATGCGCGCGCTACGGATGTGCTCAAGGCCGTGGCCGAAAAGTCACAATGGCAAAAGCGCCGCTCGCCGACCGTGAATTCGAATTCAACCACGGCAACTGGAAGAGGAGTCGCCATGACGCGGCGCTCCGGCGGTTATGCCGCCGCGGTAGCCGACGTTGAAGTCAACAAGTCCACAGGCAAGGTCACCGTCCAGCGGGTCACGCTCGCTCACGATTGCGGTCTTATCGTCAATCCGGACGGCGTCAAAAACCAGGTCGAGGGAAACATTATCCAAGGCGTCAGCCGCGCATTACTTGAAGAAGTAACGTTCGACGCCTCCGGGGTGACGAGCCTGGATTGGCTCAGTTACCCGATTCTCAAGTTTCCCGATGTGCCGGCGCTCGATATTGTCCTTATCGATCGAAAAGACGTCGCTCCGCTCGGCGCCGGCGAGTTGTCGACGGTTCCGATACCGGCGGCGATCGCCAACGCGATCTTCGACGCCACCGGCGCGCGTCTGCGCGAGGTTCCTTTTACGCCGCGGCGCGTTTTGACCGCGCTGAAGGCTACGCCGGCGGCGGGTCAGAAAACCTGATTCGTTCGGCGTCGAAGACTTCGGTGCCTCCGTCGCCCCCGACCTCCGGGGAGGCGCAGAAGTATGGAGCAGAGAATTGACTATGGCAGTCAAGCGACTTGCCGGTTTTGTATCTTCACGCCTTTGCGCGATTGAATGGAAGGAGAATTCAATCGAATCCTACGCTCGGAAAGAGGGGCTCTTCTGATTACTCTTGCCTCCAGCCGTATGCTAGTGACTCATTTGATCACTTTGTCCGCCCGATACAGAACCGACTGCGGTATCGTGAGGCCGATCTGCTTTGCCGTATTTAAGTTGATCACAAACTCAAACTTCATTGGCTGCTCCACGGGGAGATCGGCGGGCTTACGACCTTTTAGGATCTTGTCGACGTAAGTGGTGGCGCGGCGGAATAAGTCGGGGAGGTTCGCCCCGTAGCTCAGCAGGCCCCCGGCCTCCGCAAATTCCCTGTACTGGGAAGCCGTTGGGAGTCGGCTCTTTACCGCCAAATCCAAGATCCGCGTGCGGTGCGATGACATCACCAAGTCCTCGATGACAAAGAGCGCGCCTGCGCGCTCCCTGGTTGCTACTTTGAACGCGTTTTGGAGTTCGTCGGGGCCTCGCACCTCCAGGGGCTGAAGCCGCATACCAAGCTGCCGGCTTGCACTCTCCGTCTCTCTAAATACGCGTGTGTTGGTTGGACTGGCCGGATTCCAGAGGACGGCCACTCGAGAGATGCCGGGAAGGGCCTCCTTAAGCAGCTCCAACCGTTTCCCACTTAGCTCCTCTGCAAGAGTGGTCAGCCCCGTAATGTTCCCGCCCGGTCGCGCCAGGCTGGCGACAAGCGCTGCAGGATCGGCAACGTATGTAAAGACGATCGGGATTGTCTTGGTGGCGTTTTTAGCAGCCTGGGACGCCGGCGTATTTATCGTAAGGATAACGTCAACCTTAAGGCGGACCAACTCAGCAGCGAGGTCGTGGAGCCGTTCGAGCTTGGCCTCAGCGAATCGGTACTCAATGGCGATGTTCTGCCCCTCAACGTAGCCTAGCTCGCGGAGTCCTTGCCGGAATGCGTCGAGTAAGGGTGAAGGCCCAGGGAAGCCGGGGGATAGAACGCCTATCCGTGGGACTTTCTTCGGCTGCTGCGCCTCGGCCATTCCCGCACACCCCACGAGCAAGACGAGGATTGCAAGAAATCCCACCCATTTTAGATTTTGGATTTTAGATTTCCGATTACGGTGAGAATCGAAGAATCGAATCCGAAATATTTCGTCCATCTGCTTTCCTCCTCAATCCAAAATCGAAAATCGGCAATCGCAAATCTAAAATCATTTAATGACTTTGTCCGCCCGCGTCAGCACGTTCGGCGGAATCGTCAGACTGATCTGCTTCGCGGTTTTGAAAATGTGAGAATTTACTCTTACACGTTACGTTAAATTTTCTTGGACAACCAGCTAACCTAATCTTCCCAGCCGTATCTTCCCCTTAGCTCAACGAACCGACACTCTCCCAAATACTCCTCTCGAATTCCGTCCCTATCTTTACGAATGCGCACCAGGGTTTGAAGCTCTTTTTCACCCATTGGTAGTACCAGATATCCGGGTGTCTTTAATTGTTCAAGAAGCGGGCGCGGAATACAGGGTGCAGCGGCAGAGATCACAACCGCGTCATAAGGGGCATGCTCCTCCCAGCCAAGGGTTCCGTCACCCACGAGAACAGACACGTTCCTGTAGCCCAGGCTGGTTAGGATAGTGCGGGCTT
>Ga0209701_10002428_pt1 | contig 12096 bp, 9 predicted proteins | sample CZO8metaG_4_FD_188356 | JGI IMG/M metagenome (GOLD analysis project Ga0209701, IMG submission 188356) | Vadose zone soil microbial communities from the Eel River Critical Zone Observatory, Northern California, USA - CZOApr15con2H3.8 metaG... | ecosystem: Environmental > Terrestrial > Soil >...
TTGCGAACCAATCTAATCCTATGCAAAATTACACGAAAATCCTGTTTTCGATTCTGGTCGCAGCGGTTTGCACGGTATCTTTTGCGGCGGACAAGCCGAGTTGCAAAAAGACCGGGAAGAACTGTCCCATGAACGACAACAAGGAATGCAATTGCGGGAAGAGTTGCGACTGCGGTAAGTGAGTGGCATCTCACTCGTAAGATCGACAATCGGTTAGACTCTGTGTTTGTGGCTGCACGCTTGCCCGCGCAAGCCGCTGATCCCCTCAAGCAAGATAATCGGCACCATGCAAAGGGCGGCGAGCGGATCGGCCCACCACCACCCGAAAAGTGCGTTGAGACCCAAACCGCCTAACAAGATCATCGCGAGATAAGCGCAAATATCGCTTTGGTGGGAATCGGCGTGCAGTGCGTCGCTCTGAAGATTTGCGGCGGCGCGACGTTTGGCGCGCGCAAGCAGCGGCATGACGACGACACAGGCGGCGGCGTAAATGATCCCGAGATAAGTCACGCGCGGCAACGAACGGGTGAGCAAATCTTTGAGCGCTTCGAAGCTCACGTAAACCGCGAGTGTGAGGAAACAGACACCAACCAATCGATGAGCGAATTCTTCCCGATCTTCCGAGGCAGAAGCGTCACGTAGTCGCCACACCAGAACCAGGCTGGAAGCGACTTCGATCACCGAATCGATGCCGAAGCTGATCAGTGCGACACTGCCGGCAAGAACGCCGGCAATAATTCCGACGATCGATTCAAGCGCCGTCCAGCCAATACTCAAAAATTCAATTCTCCGGCCGGCCTTTCGATGAAGGGCCAAAACATCTCCGTGTTCAGCGCTCATTTTCGCAGCAGTTCTGCAGCTCGGGGCTGATTACTTCATGTCGCAGCAGCACTTGTCGTAAGTTTTCTTAGTCAGCTTGCAATAGAACTTTCCGTCCTTCATCTCACAACAGCATTTGTCCAATGTCTTGCCGGTTACACGGCAAGTCATCTTCTGTTCGGCGCCAAATGCGATGCCTGCAAACAATGCAAGAACAAGACCAACGTTTAATATCGCCTTTTTCATCTGATCACCTCCTTTCATCATAATCGTTAAACTTCGAAGAGAACCCCAAATCATTTTACGGTCAGTGAAAAACTCCGTTCGGCTTTTCCGCGCGGACCTTCGAAAGAAATCTTCGCGCTCCAATCGCCGGACATGTCGATCTTGATTTTGGCGCGGTAGCGGCCGGGAGTGTTCGTCCGCTCAATTGTGCTGCCGGAGTGCATCTGCATTCGCGGCATGTTCATATCCATGTCGAACTTGACGTGGCCGACATCGACAAGTTGACCGTTGCGATCACGAAATTCGATCAGCACTTGGTTGTTGCCCTGGCGAAGCGCCCCTTCGCGCGCAATGAAATTGATGGTGAGGTCATTGACATTCTGGGTCAGGAATGGCGCGCTTGAGATTTGTGTTGGTCGGTTTTTTTGCCATGCGCATTTTCCGCCGTAGAAAATCGCAATCATGGCGACGATCAGTGTGATCCATTTGAAAACACGTTGTCGATTTTGCCGCGACGGAACGATTTGAGGCGGAATAAACGGCGCGGTTTCTTCTTCCGCTTTGTCCGGCAGTTCGCGCCGGCGCCAAATGACGTAAATGACCGGATAGATGAGCAAATTCAAAAACGCGCTGCTGATGACGCCACCGATCATCGGAGTGGCAATGCGCTTCATGACGTCGGCGCCTGTTTGCATCGCCGGGGACCACATGATCGGCAGCAAACCAAAGAGAATCGCCGAGACAGCCATGATCTTCGGTCGCACGCGGCTGACGGCACCTTCGATGACAGCATCATGCAAATCGCGCATCGTATTCATCCGCCCTTCGGCCCGGAATTTTTCCCAGGCATGATCGAGATAGAGCAGCATCACTACGCCGGTCTCGGCGTCGATTCCGGCGAGGGCGATGAGTCCAACCCAGACTGCGACGCTCATGTTGTAACCGAGCAACCACAGGAGCCAGAAGGCACCGATGAGTGAGAACGGCACCGACAGCAACACGATGAGTGTTCTAATTGCCGAGCGTGTGCTGATGTAAATGAGCAGGAAAATGATCAGCAGCGTAAATGGCACGACGATTTTGAGCCGCTGCAATGCTTCCTGGAGGTATTGAAACTGCCCGGCCCACTGAATGTAATAACCGACCGGAAACTGAATCGTCTGCGCGATGCGTTGAGACGCAGCGCGCACGTAGCCGTCGATGTCGCTCGATGTGATATCGACAAAGACGAAGCCGACCGGCTTGCCATCTTCGCTGCGGACTTCGGGCGGACCGGTTTTGTAGCGGATGTCGGCCAGGAGCGAGATCGGCACCTGCGCGCCGGTCGGCGTCGGCACGAGGACGCGCTTGAGTGAATCGATGTCCTGGCGAAAATCGCGCGCGTATCGCGCGTTCACCGAATAACGCTCGCGGCCTTCCACCGTGGTCGTGATGTTTTTGCCGCCGATGGCGCTCTCGACGATGTCGTTCACATCGCCGACCTTCAGCCCGTAGCGCGCGGCGGCTTCGCGGTTCACATCGAAGTCGAGGAAATAGCCGCCGACCGTGCGCTCGGCGAATGCGCTCCGCGTGTTGGGCATATCAGCCAGCTCGCGCTCGATCTGCACCGCGAGCTTTTGAATCTCGCCCAGATCAGGCCCGAAAACTTTCACGCCGAGCACGCTGCGAAATCCGGTAGTGAGCATTTCGGTGCGCGTCTGAATTGGCATCCAAAAAATGTTCGCCATGCCTGGCGTTTTGATGTTGGCGTTGACTTCCGCGAGAAGCTTGTCCCACGTCATTCCTCTGCGCCATTCGTTAGGCGGTTTGAGCGCGACAATCGTTTCGAACATCGACAGTGGCGCGGGATCGGTCGGAGTGTCGGCTTGCCCAGCCTTGCCGAAGACCGTCATTGCCTCGGGAATTTTTTTCAGTTGTCGATCTTGTATTTGTAAAATCTTCGTCGCCTCGGTGATCGACATTCCCGGAACGGCCGTTGGCATGTAAAGGAGCGTGCCTTCATTGAGCGGCGGCATGAATTCGCTCCCGAGTCTTTTGAACGGGAAAATGGTGATGACGAGAAGAAGCGCCGCGCACGCGAGAGTGAACCAGCGATAGCGCAGCACGAAATTGACGAACGGCTGGTAACCCGAGATTAAAAACCGGTTTACTGGATTATCCTTCTCTGGCGTGATTTTGCCGCGAATCAAAAGCAGCATGAGAATCGGCACGAGCGTTAGGCCGAGAAATGACGCGAAAAACATTGAGAACGTTTTCGTGAACGCGAGCGGCCGGAACAACCGCCCTTCCTGCGCGGTGAGCGAAAACACTGGAATAAAACTCACCGTGATAACGAGCAGAGCGAAGAACAGTGGACGCCCGACGCTTTTGGCGGCGGCAACGATCACACTCGCCCGCTCGGCGCCGCTCGGTTCTCGTTGATGCTCGTCGCGAAAATGCTCCAGCGCCTTATGCGCGTTCTCGATCATGATGATCGCCGAATCGACCATCGCGCCGATGGCAATGGCGATCCCGCCTAACGACATGATGTTGGAAGTCACGTTCATCCACCACATCGGGATGAACGAAAGAATGATCGCGATGGGTAGCGTGATGATCGCAACCAGCGCCGAGCGCACGTGCCAGAGAAAAACCACACAGACCAGTGCGACGACGATGCTTTCTTCGATCAACTTCTCGCGCAGCGTCGCGATGGCGCGCTTGATCAAATCGCTCCGGTCGTAAGTCGGCACAATGCGCACTCCCTCGGGCAGCGAGCTTTTGATCTCTTCGATTTTCTTCTTAACGCCGTCGATGACGTTGAGCGCGTTCTCGCCGTAACGCATCACCACGATTCCGCCGACGGTTTCGCCGCGACCGTCGAGTTCGGCGACGCCGCGCCGGATGTCTCCGCCGAGATGCACCGTCCCGACGTTCTTTACATAAACCGGCGTCCCGTTCTCAACTTTGAGGACAATGTTCTCGATGTCCTCGATTTTTTTGATGTAGCCGCGCCCGCGCACGTAATACTCCGTGGTCGCGACCTCGAAAATTTTTCCGCCGACGTCGGCGTTGCTCATTTTGATGGCGTTGACCACCTCTCTGAGCGGAATGTTGTAAGCAACGAGAGCGTTTGGATCGAGATCGACCTGGTATTGTTTTACGAAACCACCGACCGGCGCGACTTCGGACACGCCTTTCACGGACGCGAGCGCATAACGGAGATTCCAATCCTGAATCGAGCGCAACTGCGCGAGATCGTGTTTGCCGCTGTCATCAACCAGCGCGTACTCATAAACCCAGCCGACGCCGGTCGCGTCCGGGCCGATTACAGGATTCACACCTTCGGGGAGCGAACCGCGCACCGAGTTTAGATATTCGATGACGCGCGAACGCGCCCAATAAATGTCTGTCCCGTCCTGAAAAATGACGTAAACGAACGATTTCCCGAACATCGATTCGCCACGAACGAATTTCACTTTCGGCGCGGCGATGAAAACGGTGGAGATTGGATACGTGACCTGATCTTCGACCAGATCGGGAGAGCGGCCTTCCCAATCGGTATAAACGATGACCTGCACATCGCTCAAATCCGGAATGGCATCGAGCGGCGTGTTGCGTAGTCCGTAGATCCCAGCCGTGATCGCGAAGAACGTGAAAATGAAAACGAGAAATTTGTTCCGCGCGCTTGCGGCGATCACGCGCTCAATCAGCGTCTCGCGCGGCGCCGCTTGACTGGCGTTGGGGTCCATCATCATTTAACCGGTGACTCGTTCGGCGATGGTGAAGGCTCGAATTCGTTGAGCGCCTGCTGCACTTTCGATTCGGCGTCGATCAAGAAGTTCGCACTCGCGACGACCTGTTCGCCTTCTCGCAATCCGCTTTGCACTTCATAAGATTCGCCGTATTTCGAGCCGAGCTGAACGATTCGCGGTTCAAGTTTGCCTTCGCCTTTATTGATGAACACGACGTTTCGAGTTCCGGTTGGCATGACGGCACTGACCGGAATCGTCAGGCCTTCGCCCATATCCATCCCGAGCTCGGCGTTGACATACATCGCGGGGCGCAGCTTGAAATCTGGATTCGGAATATCGATCCGCACTTTCGCCGTGCGCTTGGCTTCTTCGAGAAACGGATTGATCAGACTGATTGTGCCTTCGAATTTCTCGCCCGGATACGACTTCGCAGTGATGTCGATCTTCTGGCCGACTTTCAACATCGGCAGTTCGTTTTCGTAAAACTCAGCCCAAACCCAAACGACGCTCAGGTCGGCAACTTCGACAAGCATGTTGCCTATCCCCACACCTTTGCCTTGTTCGACCGGCACCGATTGCACGACACCGCGAAACGGTGAGAGCAGTGTCAGGTTCTCTTGTGGGCTTCTTGTTTTCTCCAGTTCGGCGACTTGCGCGTCGGTCACGTTCCACAGTTGCAGCCGCCGCCTGGCTGATTGGATCAGTCGCTCGGGCGTCTCGCGCGCATCTTTGGATTTCGCCTGGTCGCGCATTCGCAGCAGCTCAACAAACTCACGCTCGCTCGTGAGCAGGTCGGGGCTATAGATCGACAAGAGCGGCGCACCTTTTTCCACGATCTCGCCGGGCGATTTCACGTCGAGCTTTTGCACGTAACCGTCCACTCGTGAAACGAATTGCCAGTTGCGGCCTTTATCCGGCACGACCAATCCAACCGAGCGAATCGTGTGACGCAGTGGTTTGCGTTTGACTGCGGCGTAAGTGACGCCGATTTGTTGTTGCCGTTCTACCGGAACAACGAACTCATGCGTCTGGCCGCCTTGCATTTGACCTCCAGGTTTCATCCCGGGCATGCCTTCCATGCCCTGCATCTGTCCACCTTGCTTCTCACCGCCACCCTTCATTCCTTGCATCTGCGGCGAACTTTCAGTTGCTGCTTCGCCGCCGCCTTTCTTTATCACTGGCACCAAGTCCATCGAGCAAATCGGGCATTTCCCGTGCGGATCCTGCGATTTCACCGACGGGTGCATCGTGCAGGTGTAGTAATCGACGTTGCTCGGTTTTCCTGATTCGCCCTTTTTCCCGCAAGATGCCGCGCCAACGAGCAACACAACTAGCGCGATCAACAGCATGATTTTTTGCGTGAAGATTTTCATCGAGGATTCCTTTCTGTCCGGCGGCCGCCGGATTCGTTAGGCCGGGTGTAGAGTTCCGCGCCAACGATTGCTTCCAACTCTGCAACCGCGGTCTGATAGTCGGTTAAATGTGTGCGCGCCATCGCTTCGATGTCGCGCAGGTTTCGTTGCGCGCTGATCCAATCGAGGAACGTCGCTTTTCCGGATTCGTAGCTCAGTCGTGTCGCTTCGAATGCCTGGCGCGCCTGCGGCACGAGTTTGTCACGGAAAAGTTCGACGTGATGATGCGCGGTCTCGATTTTTTCCAACTGATCGCGCAGCAGCCGCAACGCTTCCTTTTGTTCGCGATCAAATCCTTGCTCAGCGGCGGCAACATTTGCGCGGGCTTCGCGAACTCCGGCCGAATATTTTGATGGATTCACCCAGGGCACGGTGAACGAAACTCCGGCATCGAATTCACTGACCGCCTGTGAAGCATCGTTGTAGCGCTGACCTTTCACCATCAACGCCGGGTCCGGAATCCACGCGCGCCGCGCGAGCTGAAGCTTCGATTTTTCGCTGTCGATCTTTGCGTGCGCCATCTGCACTTCGGGCCGCTGCGCCAGCGTGATCGTTCGCAATCCATTCAACGAGAGATTGGCTTCGTTAATGTTTGCAGCCGCAGGCGTGCCAAGCGGCGCGAACGCGTCGCGATTCATTAGCGCGTTCAGTTGCGATTGCGCGTCCGAAGCGTTGCGCTCCAGATCACGCCGCGCTTCCAACAGTTTGCTGTAATCGGTCTCCGCGACAAGAACGTTGGCTGCGCTCTCCAACCCAGTCTCGTATCTCGAGCGGCTGATGTCCGCGATCTGCCTCAGCGAGGTGAGATTCTTGTCATTGATGTCGAGCTGGTCGTACGCGTTCGCCAGCGCGAAGTAGGCACTGCGTGCTTTCGCGATAACGTCCAGCTCAGCGCGGCGAACTTCTTCAAAAATCGACAGCGCCTCGGCTGCGGCTGCGCGTCCGCGCACGAGATTTTTTCCGGTGATCGGGATCAGCTGCTCGACCGTAAGCGATTGATCCATGAACGCGTTCGGCGGGACGTCGACATAACGGCGCACTCGCGAATCGCCGGCGATGCGTGGGTCGTCCCATGCGTTTACTTGCCGCACGCGTTGAACTGCCGCGCGCCAGCGGTTCTCGGCTTCTTTGATTGCCGGATTATTGGCGAGCACCGCGCGAGTCACTTCGTCGAGAGACAGGCGACCCGCAGGAGCTTCCTCGCGGATTTCTCCGTGCGGCTCCTCAGCTCGCAAACTGAAAGTTAAAAATAGATAAAATGGTAAAAGGTAATTTGTTTTCATTGATCCAAACGAACGGTTGAGGTCGAGATGTTCCCGTAAATGGGCACACCCCGGACTTTAACGTCCGCGGATCAGATGCGAAACGTGCAAAGCAGCGCCAGCTGCGGCGCGGCAATCGTGCACGCTCGAGCGCGAAGCGCAGAAAGTTGTCGATCTACCGAAGCGTCGTCCGGTGCGATCAGGTTGAAAGTCGCGACGTAGGTCGCATTCAACTCAAATCCCGAGTTGCTCTTCGTGAGCGGCTGCGAGACTGGAGCAGTGTTCTTCTGCGAAGTCGCGCAACAAGTTTTGTTCGCGCAGCAAGCCGCCTGACCTGCCTTTTGCGCCGCTGCATCGGAAAGAATGCAAGTTCGCGCGGAAACGTACATCGGCGCTGCGACCAGCACCGCAGCCATCACCAGCGAAATCGTGATCCTGCTCAACATGCAATCCCCGTATAGCACAAGTTAGACCGCGGGTCGAGGCAAGCGTTCAGGAAATTAGTGGTGCTATCGGCAAACGAACCGCCGTTGATCGCTCTTTCGAAACCTGATGCTGATGCTAGATTGCAGCCGGTGAGTCTGCCCGCGCGATTGTTGCTAATTGTTCTTGCGCTTAGCGTTGTTTCGTTGACGCCTGTCGTTCCAGGCACGCCGCTTCCGGCGGTTCAACAAAACAAATACTGCACGGACATGAACATGGCGGACGCCTGCCACCGCTGTCCGATCAATCCCGGCGGAACAAGCTCGAATTCTGGAACATGTTGCACAGCGCCAGCCGTCTGCCTGCTGCTTTACTTCGGCAACGCAAATGCATTTGCCGCGGGAGCTGAGATGAGCGGTACAATTTCAGTGAACGATGATCGCGCGACAGCTCGGTCGCAACGACCGCCAGTGCCGCCGCCGCGCGTTGCATTCTCCTAAGCGACGGTTCGGCGCGCGATCAATCGCGCGGCCGAATTTCACAGAAAACTCAAACAGGAGAATTGTATGAAATATCTTCTATTGATTGTTAGCCTGGCAGCTTTGATTGGCACGGCGACAGCAGCGACGACGCCGAAAGACAACTGCTGCAAAGGCAAGCAATGCTGCAATACCAGCTGCTGCAAGAAGTAGCAGCCTGAGTTGCTAAAAATCACGACGCCCTCGCTGGGAAACCGGCGAGGGCGTTCGTTTTGATAAATCACGTAGCTTCAAGCACGACGCACGCGACGGCGTGATGGTCGGTGTGGCTCAAAGTAATCAGCGCCGATGTCACGCCCCGTTTCGTGGCCAGCTCTTGCGCGGGTCCGGAGAAAACCAGGAACGGTTCGCCGCTTTTCTTCTTGCGAATGTCGATGTTATGCCAACCCATCTCCTTCCCGATTCCAGTGCCAAACGCTTTCGCGACCGCTTCCTTTCCCGCAAATCGCGCAGCCAGATGGCGCGCCGGAAATCTCATCGACATCGAGTATTCGATTTCGCCATCGGTAAAGACGCGGCGGAGAAATTTTTCGCCGAAGCGATCGAGCGAATGTTGTATGCGCGCACATTCCACCAGATCGACGCCGATGCCGAGCACACTCATGTGCGAGGCGCACGGCCATTTTCGCAGATAACCAGCGGCATTGCCAAACTCGACCGCTTTAAGCGGTCAGCATTTTTCGCGATTATCATCCTCGGTAATCTGCCATCGCACCCAGCAGTTCCTTGACCGCGTCTTCAATTCCAACGAAGACCGCCCGCGAAACGATCGAGTGCCCGATGTTCAGTTCGGTGAGGTGCGGAATTTTGTGGATCAGCGCGATGTTGGTGTAGTTGATACCGTGACCGGCGTTGACTTGCAGTTTCAATTCTGACGCCGCTTTGGCCGCGGCTTGCAAGTTTTCCAGCTCCTGTTTCTCGATCTTTTCCGAAAACGCATTCGCCAATTTGCCGGTGTGCAGCTCGACCATTTCCACGCCAAGCTCATGGGCCACATCGATTTGCTCCAGGGTCGGATCGACAAACAGACTGACGCGAATGCCCGAGCTTTGAAGTCGCTTGATCGTGGGTTCGAGTTCTTTCCGATTCGCCACGACGTCGAGGCCTCCTTCGGTCGTCACTTCCTCGCGCTTTTCTGGAACAAGACAGACTTCGTCGGGCACAATTCGCAAAGCAACATCGACAATCTCCGGCGTGTTGCCCATTTCCAAATTCAGTTTGGTCATGATGTTCTGGCGAAGCCGATCGATGTCGCGGTCCTGGATATGGCGCCGGTCGCTGCGCAAATGCGTAACGATCCCCTGCGCGCCGGCGCGTTCACACATCGCAGCCGCAACCACGATATCGGGTTCGGCATTCTTCGATTCCGGCATCGACGCATAACGTGCCTGCCGCAACGTGGCGATGTGATCGATATTAACTCCCAATCGCAGTCCGCTCATTGAGTTTCAACTCCCGAAAGCTTTCGAGATGAATAGGAGCAAGAGTCGCTCACAGAGCAAGCAGGTGCTTCCGGAAAACGAAATTCGTTGCACCCAGCGTGGCAGATGTGACAACTCGTTAGTCGCTGCGAACGCGGACGAAATCGCGAACATTAGCACCGTCATCCCAATTTGGAGCGACGGCGGCGCATTGCTTCCGCTGGTGCACGGTGCCCATGGGGCAATTGCACGGCTGGTATTACAGATTCAGGCGCGAGTCCGGCGAAAGGCGAAGCTTGTTTCTGGCTTCACCGGTTTGCCGTCCATCTCGAGTAGCGGATACGCCAAAAAATTAATCGGGCCGGTCGCCGGCGCAGGATCGACAATCAAATCGCGCCCTTTGGTCAGTTCGAACCGATTGGCCGGATGATGGCCGAAATAATAATCGGCCAGCTGCGGATTTTTCCATGCTTCACTGATATCCACCGGCACCCAGCGTCCATCGGCGAAAAATTCCGCCCAACAGTGATAACCTTCAATCGGGCCTTCGTTTTTTTCCGCCGGAATCGTTGCCCCGATGGCGAAGCGAGCCGGAATTCCAACGCTCCGGGACAGCGCTATAAAATAAGCGTGAAAATCGCTGCAATTGCCTGTTTTCGCGTCACATGCGTAGATCGCGTCTCCCCTGCCCCATTTGTCGTAGCGCATCCGACCGAGCACATGATCGTAAAGCGCCTTGGCGCGATCAACGTCGTCTTTTTTCCCCGCAGTTGCTTGCTTGGCCAGCGTCTTAAACGTTTCGTTTAGCGGCACGAGCTTCTCCGGACGAAGAAAGCGCCCAGGATCTTCTCCCGTTGACGGATACGCCGCTTTCTCTTTGCGCACGACCAGGTAACGCAGTTCGATCATCTTGCCGCTGTCGGAAGATTGCGGATGAAGCGCGCAAATGTCGTTGCCATAATCGCGATCCTGCACCTTCTCCCACTTGATCGGGATACTAACTTCCTCTTGCGTGACGGTCTGAAACGCGTCCGTCTTAGCCAATGGAATCCAGAGTCGGGCGTCGCCTTTGATCTCGGGAAGCTTGACTCGATAAACAAACTCGAACTCATCGGAGCCTTTGACGATACCGGGTTTATCAGCGACCGGACTCGCCAACGCTCCGAAAAAAACTAGCGCTGGGACAATCAGCGAACGCATAAAGGCGCGAGAGGTTTCTAACTCGAAACTTTTTTCCAGACGCCGCCTTCTTCTTTCCAATTGTAGAGCGGCTTGCCGTTGACCTTATGGACGGACGTTTCGGTGACCTTCATGTCCCCGGGTTTTCCAGACATCAAGAAGTCGATGTCATAGGTCGTGCCATCGGTCGCTTTCATGTCGACGCAGGCAAAATATTTGCCTTCGCCCAGACTGGAGAGCCGGTCGTCATGCACTTTGACCAAATCGAGGGCGAGGTCCTTGCCCTCGTAGTTCACGTGAAACTTCTTGTCGCTAGAGTTTTTGCCCTCGCTGCTAATGTGCTTCTTGATTCCAGTAGAAATCTCGGCCGTGGTGACTTTCTTTTCCGCGCCGCCTTTCTTGGGATGCTCCGGATGTTCTTGAGCAAAGTTCGACATCGTGGGAGTGAAGAACAACGCCACTGCTGCTGCGATGATGAATCGTGTAATCATAGGATGGGATTGGATGTTTGGAGTTTAACTGAATGTTCGACGCTTGAACGAATCTTTTTATTCCGGGCAAACTAATTTTCTACCGCGGTAGTTGCGCTCGTTCATCGGCGCACAGACACAAACGAGCGTAGATGCGCGCCAACACCGAAACGGGAGCGCGCAAGAGGTAAAGCGTCGAAAGCAACAAGTAAGAGGCGGTCAGCCGATATGGTCCGATCTCTTCATAGCGGCTGGGACTGGTGATGATTTTGCTCGCAAGCTGTCGTGTCCCGCCGCGAAGCCGCAGGCGCCGGTAAAACTCGGCGTCCTCGAGCAACGGCACGTTGGGGTAACCACCAACCGCAAAAAAGTCCTGGCGCCGGCAGAAGATGCCGTGATCGCCATAACATCGGCCGAATAATTCCACGGCAAGGTTTCCACCGGCATCGCCCACACGATAGATCAGCTCCCGTCGCGGAAACCGAATCCGAAAACAGCCGCCAACTATCTGTCGATCTTGCAATGTGCACGTGATCTGTTCGAGACAACCGTTCGGCACTTCGCAATCGGCGTGCACAAACCAGAAGATTTCACCGCACGCCATTGTCGCAC
>Ga0209701_10002429_pt1 | contig 12094 bp, 13 predicted proteins | sample CZO8metaG_4_FD_188356 | JGI IMG/M metagenome (GOLD analysis project Ga0209701, IMG submission 188356) | Vadose zone soil microbial communities from the Eel River Critical Zone Observatory, Northern California, USA - CZOApr15con2H3.8 metaG... | ecosystem: Environmental > Terrestrial > Soil >...
CGCCGCGGCGAGACGCTCGAGGGTTGGATAATGGCGCAGGAACTCGCGGTACTTCGGCACGACCCGGTCGACCTGCGTTTGCTGGAGCATGATCTCCGACACCAGCACGCGATAGGGATGCCGGGTCCGTCGCCATGGTAAATCGCGACCGTGCTCGGCGTACCACGCGAGCAGATGCCTCTGGAAACGGCGGATCGTCCGGCGCGGCGGCGGTCGCACGGCGCGCAGTCTAGCACGGGGCTCGCACGCTCCGGCATAGCGCCAGGCCCGGGGCAACGGCGCGTCATGTAGAATGACGCCATGGCGAACCGGCTGCCGCTCCACGAGCGTCACGTCGCCGCGGGCGCGAAGTTCGAGAGCCTCGCAGACTGGGAGTTGCCCGTCGCGTACGGAAACCCGGCCGAGGAGTACGCGCTCGTGCGCCGCGGTGTCGGGCTCCTCGATCGTGGCCACTTCGGATTGCTCGAGCTGACCGGACGCGATCGCGCGGCGTTCCTGCACGCTCTCGTGAGCAACGAGGTCAAAGCGCTCGGGCCGGGACAGGGGTGCGCGGCGACCTTGCTCGACGTCCACGGCAAGGTGCAGGTCGTCCTTCTCGTCTGGGTCGTCGACGATCGGATCCTGGTCGTGACGCCGCCGGCCATGGCGCAGAAGACCGCCGAGGCGCTCGATCATTATCTGTTTTCCGAGAAGGTGGCGATCCGCGACGTCTCCGGCGAGACGGCGCTCTTCGTACTCGCCGGACCGAAGGCGCCGGAGACGAGCGAGCGCCTGATGGGCGCGCGTCCACCGGAGAGCCAGTGGTCGCAGGCGGCCGGTAAGCTCGGCGACACCCCGGTGCGGCTCGTGAGCGGTGGCCGGGAGACGGGTGAAGCCGAGGTGTGGATCGCAGGCCCGGCGAGCGAGGCGCCGAGAATGTGGGATGCGCTTGTCGGCGCCGGCGCGCGGCCGGTCGGGCTCGCGGCCTTCGACGCGCTCAGGATCGAGGCGGGGACGCCTCTCTTCGGTCACGACGTCGACGAGTCGGTGCTGCTTCCCGAGATCCCGTTTGCCAACTTCGTCTCCGAGACAAAAGGCTGCTACCCCGGCCAGGAGGTCGTCGTGAGGATCCGCGACCGGGGCCACGTGAACCGGATGCTCCGAGGTCTCCTGCTGGACGGCGACGAGGTGCCGCCGCACGGCGCCGAGGTGGTCGCCGACGATGCTTCGGTCGGCCGGGTCACGAGCGCAACCTGGTCGTTCGGGCTCGAGCGCCCGATCGCGCTCGCGTTCGTCCACCGCCAGCACGCCGAGCCGGGCACCCGCGTGTCGGTCCGCCTCGGTGGCCGTGCGGTCGCGGCGAGCGTCAGCACGCTGCCGTTCACCCGGTAGCCGGAGGCCCTCGTGGTGGAAAACCGCCTCGCGCGCGAGACCAGCCCTTACCTGCTCCAGCACGCCCACAACCCCGTGGACTGGTACCCGTGGGGCGACGAAGCCTTCGCGAAGGCCCGGGCCGAGGACAAGCCGCTGCTCCTCTCGGTCGGCTATTCCGCGTGTCACTGGTGCCACGTGATGGAGCACGAGTCGTTCGAGAATCCAGAGATCGCGGAAGTGATGAACCGGCACTTCGTGAACGTGAAGGTCGACCGCGAGGAGCGCCCGGACGTCGATCAAATCTACATGCAGGCCGTCCAGTCGATGACCGGTCACGGCGGGTGGCCGATGACCGTGTTCTTGACGCCCGACGGCGCGCCGTTCTACGGCGGCACGTATTTCCCGCCGGTCGACCGGCACGGGCTCCCCGGATTCCCGCGCCTGCTCGCCGCGCTCGCGGACGCCTGGGCGACGCGTCGCGGAGAGGTCGTCGAGTCGTCGCGCAAGATCAGCGAGGCCCTCGGCCAGTCCGAGCGCCTGCGGGCCGCGTCCGAGCTCCTCACTCCCGCGATCCTCGGCGAGGCGTTCCAGGCGATCTCGGCGCAGTTCGACGACGCCGACGGGGGCCTCGGCGGCGCGCCGAAGTTCCCGCAGCCGATGATCTGGGAGTTCGTGCTGCGCTACTGGAAGCGCACGCAGAACGCGCGCGCGCGCCAGATGGCGCACACGACGCTGACGATGATGGCCCGCGGCGGCATGTACGATCAGGTCGGCGGTGGCTTTCATCGCTACTCCGTCGACGCGCACTGGCTCGTGCCGCACTTCGAGAAGATGCTCTACGACAACGGCCAGCTCGCGTCGCTCTACCTTCACGGCTGGCTCGCCTTCGGCGACCCGGAGTGCCGGCGGATCTGCGAGGAGACGCTCGACTACGTCCTGCGCGAGATGACCGACTCGACCGGCGGCTTTTATTCGTCGCAGGACGCGGATTCCGAGGGCCACGAGGGAAAGTTCTTCGTCTGGACGCCTGACGAGCTTCGCGAGGTGTTGGGCGACGCCGACGCCGAGCTCGCCAGCCGCTACTGGGGCGTGGACTGCGGCGCGAACTTCGAGGGCAAGAGCATCCTCTACGTCGCGGACGAGCCCGACGCCGAGCGGGTCGCCCCGATCCGGACGAAGCTCTACGAGGCGCGCGAGCGCCGGGTCCATCCCGGCCGCGACGACAAAGTGCTGGCGTCGTGGAACGGCCTTGTCTGCCGGGCGCTCGCCGAGGCGGGCCGGGCACTCGGCCGGCCCGACTACATCGCCGCTGCCGTCAAGAACGCCGGGTTCGTCCTCGGGGCGATGCGGGCCGAAGGCCGGCTGCTCCGCACCTGGAAGGGCGGTCGAGCCAAGCTCAAGGGCTACCTGGAAGACTACGCGATGGTGGCGGCCGCGCTGCTCGAGGTGTACGAGGCGACGTTCGAGCGGGGCTGGCTCGACGAGGCGCGGGGTCTGGCCGACGACATGATCAGGCTCTGCTGGGACGAGCGACTCGAGGGCTTCTACGACACCGGCAGCGACGGAGAGCAGCTCATCGTGCGGCCGCGCAATCTCTTCGACAACGCCGTGCCGTGCGGGACGTCGGTCGCCATCGAGACGCTCTTGCGGCTGGCGGTGCTGACCGGCGAGTCTCGCTATGAGGAGACGGCGCTGAAGGCGCTGAGACCCATGGCGGATCTCATGGCCCGGCACGCGAGCGGCTTCGGCCGGTTCCTCTGCGCGCTCGACTTCAATCTCGGGCCGGTGATCGAGATCGCGCTGGTTGCTCCGGCGGCAGGCAACGGGCTCGGGTCCCTGGTGACCGAGGTGTTCAGTAGATATCTCCCGAATCGCGTCGTGACCGGCATGGTGACGGGCGACGGCGCCGGCGCCGCGGGGGTCCCCCTTCTCGAGGGCAGGGAAGCGGTGGACGGGAAGGCGACCGCCTACGTCTGCCGGAACTACGCCTGCGAGCTTCCGGTCACCGATCGCGCGGCGCTGGCTCGGCAGCTCGACGGGGTCTGAGCCGGTGCGTCGCGCCGTCTTCTTCGTCTCAGCACTGGTCCTCCTGATCGCCGCGCCAGCCTCGGCCCAGCTCGACCAGCTCCTCAAGGAGCTGGACACGCTGACGCGGCCCGCAACCGGAGCGCCGGGCGACGTGAAGATCGGCGCCGCGCTCAAGCAAGCGCTCCAGGTCGGGACCGAGAACGCCGTGAAACTGACGGGGCGCACGGACGGCTACTTCACGAACCAGGCGATCAAGATCCTGATGCCCGAGCGCCTGCGCACGCTCGAGCGCGGCCTGCGGACGGTCGGCTACGGATCGGAGGTGGACCAGCTCGTGCTCAGCATGAACCGCGCGGCCGAGCGCGCGGCGCCGTCGGCCAAGCGAATCTTCTGGGACGCGATCGGGGACATGACCATCGAGGACGCGCAGCGGATTCTCGGCGGCACTCCGACCGCGGCGACCGACTACTTCAAGACCAAGACCTCCGCCTCGCTCACGCTGGCCTTCCGTCCCATCGTGGATCAGGCGATGAACGAGGTCGGCACGACGCGGCAGTACAACGAGCTGCTCGGCCGGGCGAAGGCGATCCCCTTCTTGAAAGCCGAGGACTACGATCTGGATCACTACGTGGTCGGCAAAGCCCTCGACGGCCTCTTCCACGTGGTTGGCGAGGAGGAGCGCAAGATCAGGACCGATCCCGCCGCGCGCGTGACCGATCTGCTGAAGGAAGTCTTCGGGAAGTAGTCGTCGACTCAGCGTCCTTGCGCTTTTCGTCGGTGCGGGCGCTGAAGTCGGCCGCGTTCTCGTAGATCAGGACCGTGTATTTCATGAGTTTCCCTCCCTTGCCCTTATGACGAGCGGCCAGGGCGCGTTTCGACAGGCGAAGCCTGTTTGCTACCCCGCCGATGCAGCGCGAGACCGGCCAGGAAGACCGTCATCGCAGGTAGCCAGACCCAACCCAGCTCGCTCCACATCCTCATCATGCCGTCATGACTGAAAAACTTTCGGACCGAGATCGGTGAAACGACGATGGGGCGCCAGGGCAGGAAGTAACGCGCGTCCGAGAACGGTGCGAAAAAGGCCACCCCGAAGCCTCCGGTGGTCATCGCGTCGAGCACGCCGTGCGAGGCCGTCGTCACGAAAAAGAACGCCCACAACCCCGGCCCGCTTGCGCTCGCGGGCCACTTGCGGCGCACCAGCGCGGTCGCTACCGACGCGAGTACGGCCGCGAAGAGGAGCGAGTGCGAGAGACCACGGTGTCCGAGCATGTGATGATACGGGACGCCGAGCCGGAACGGGATGACGTCGAGGTCGGGCACCATTGAGCACAGCGCCCCCAGCGCCCAGATACGTGCTCTCGACGGACCGGAGACCATCACCGCGCCGATGGCGGTCGCGGCGATCGCGTGCGAGAAGACGGTCGGCATTCACTTCACTCCCACGCGAACGCGATACCTGACGTGCCACGGGAGCCCGTTGTCTCCGAGCGTGCGCTCGGAGACCTCCCGGAGGGCCGTCAGCCCTAGCTCCGACTCCGACAGGCCGAGATCGAGCACGGGGAGCACGGTACCGATCGTCATCGCGAATCCGATCCAGCGCTCCGCCGTGCACGGCTCGGTGTTGTGCAGCAGGATCTCGTCGAGGTGGCGAAACATGCCCCTGTTCCGCATCCGCTCGGCGTGCTCGTCCTTTCCCCACCGCTGTTGCTCACTCCTGATCCCCCGCTGCTCCCGAATTTCTTGCACCCGGTCCATGAACATTGAAAACGCCAGCTCGGCCTCCCAGTGGACCATCGGAGGCACGTCGTAGTCATAGGCCGCGAAGACGCCGCCGACACGTAAAATCCGACCGATCTCCGCCAGAGTGCTCTCGGGCTCGGCGTGGTGCAGCGACTGGGCGCAGGTCACGATGTCCGCCACGCCGTCCGGAAGTCCCGTCTCCTGGGCGACGCCAGGTCGGAACCGCACGTTGGACGCCCGGTTTCCGGCCTCGGCGATCTTCCGCATCTCGTCGAGCGGCTCGATCCCGATCACGCGCTCCGCGCGAGGGGCCCAGATGCCGGTGGAGATGCCGGTGCCGCTGCCGAGATCGACCACGAGGCCCGGGCGGCTGACCCGGGCCAGCTGCACCAGCGCGTCGATGAGAGCCGCCGGAGGTCGGGGCCGGTACGCGTGATACTGGGCGCCGAAGCCGCTCCGCGTGTATCCGGTTTGCCGTGCATTGAGCAGCGGGTCGTGCGAGGGTCCGCTCATGTCGTCTTCCTGGGTACATCACCACGGCGTGCGAGTAAACTCTCCCTGCCAGGGGGACAAGCTATGAGCGTGCTCTCGAGGCGAGCATGATTCGACCGCGCCTGCTCGAGTGGCAGTGGAGTGACTACTCGGCGAAGCACCGCGACCGGATCAACTTGCTGCTCCACATCGTGGCGGTTCCCCTGTTCCAGATCGCCACGATCGTCATGGTCGTCGCCGTGGTGACCGGTTCCGGCTCTGCGGCGGGTCTTGGCAGTCTGGGTATCGGAGCCGCGGTCGTGATACAGGGGCGTGGTCACCGTCGAGAACGAGCGAGGCCGACGCCCTTCTCCGGGCCCGCCGACTTCGTGAGCCGCTTCGTCGCCGAGCAGTGGATCACCTTTCCGCGCTTCGTCTTCTCGGGCGGGTGGGCTCGCAACGTCAGCCGTTCGCGGTGACGCTCGTCCAGCCGGAGCGGGACTAACCTCCGGAGCCGCCGGCGTCGCGTTCCGGCGCCGACAGTGACGTTCCGCCGTCCACCACGAGTGTGTGGCCGGTGATGTAGCGCGCGAAGTCCGACAAGAGGAACCGCACGGCGTGGCCGATGTCCCATCCGGTCCCTTCGATCCCGAGCGCCGATGCCTTGCGCCGACGGTCGCGGGAAGCCGGGCTCATGCCCCGCTGATAGACCATGGGCGTGTAGACGGGCCCGGGCGCGACGCAGTTGACCCGGATGCCCTCGGGGCCGTGATCGACCGCCATCGCCCGCGTCAGCGCGATGACGGCGCCCTTCGAGACGGAGTAGGCGGTGAGACCACGCGGCCGCAGCGCGGAGATCGACGACACGTTGACGATGGCCCCGCCGCCGGCGCGTCGCATGGCCGGGATGGCGTGCTTGGCAGCGAGAAACATGCTGTCGACGTTGACCGTCATCAGTCGGCGCCAGCTCTCCTCGGTCTCGTCGACGACGGAGCCGCGGCTGCCGATGCCGACGTTGTTGTCGAGGAAGTCGAGGTGGCCGAAGCGGTCGAGCGCGGCCTCGACCATGGCGGCGCAGTCGGATGCGCGCGTGACGTCGGCCTGAAAGGCGAGCGCCTCGCCGCCGCCCGCCTCGATCATCTCGACCGTCCGCTTCGCGAGCGCGACGTCACGGTCGACCACGACGACACGGGTGCCGGCCCGGGAGAGGAGGATCGCGGAGGCCCGGCCGTTGCCGATGCCGTCGCCGGCCGCGCCCCCGCCCGTCACGACGGCGACTTTCCCCGCCAAGCCCCAGCTGTCCGGCACCTCGAAACGGGTCTGTTCGTTGGCCATATCGCCTCTCGTGCGAGCCGCGAGCTTTCCGCCCGGCGGAGCGGATTCTATCACCGGCGACGGACGGTCGGCGTCAAGGGCGCAAACGGCGTCGGGTCCGCCGCGTGGTGAAGCGCGAGATCGGTGGACTGGCACTATAGACAGCAGGCGATGAGTCGACGAGCCCGATGGGCAGTATCACTTTGCCGCGAGTGCCGAGAGGCGCGCATAATTTGACCCGGCGCCGATCGAGAACCTATGGTGGATCTATTCCATCTAGCTCGAAGGAGGACCATCATGGCTGACGCCAATCCGCCAACGGCGACGCCGACCGAGACCAGATGCGCCCGATGCCGAGCGGCTCTGCGCGAGAGCGATCGTGTCACCGCGGAGGATCGGGTCTTTTGCCGAACCTGTTACGACATACTCAAGCTCGAGCTGCGGCGCGGCGTGGCGACCATGTCGGAGGACATCAACTATCCAAGGGCGGTGCTCGGGGCTGTCCTGGGCGGCGTCGTCGGGGTGCTCGCCTGGTGGGGCTTTACCGTGCTCACCAAGATCGGCTTCGGCCTGGTGGCGGTGGTCATCGGCTTCCTCGTCGGCCAGGGCACGACTCGCTTCGCCGGCGGCAAGCGCAGCGTAGGACTGCAGGCGGTTTCGGTCGCGGTCGGCGTGCTCTCCTTCCTGGTGGCGGTCTACCTCGTCAACATGACGTTCATCAACGAGGCGCTCGTCCAGCGCGGTGAGTCGTGGCGCGTGACGTTCCCGCCGGCGAGCCTCGACATGTTCTACAAGGTCGCGGCGCTCAACTTCGGCATCATGAAGCTCGTCTTCCTTGGCATCGTCGCGTACGAAGCCTGGATCATCCCGCGTCCCGTCAAGCTATCGCAGCCGTGACCGACGGGAGCGAGGCCGAGCGCCGATCGCGGGAAGTCGAGAACCTGCGTGCGGTCTATCAGAGTCTCCAGCGTCCGGAGGCTCAGGCCAGGACGCGCCAGTCGCATGGAGGCAAGGCCGCGGCGGGCGTCGCCGTCACTGGCCTTCTCTTCGTCCTCGGCAAGGCCAAGTTCCTCGGTGTTCTCGCGGGCGTCCTGAAGTTCAAGACTCTGGCTACCATGCTGCTCTCGATCGGCGCTTATGCGATCGAATGGGGTTGGCTGTTCGCGCTCGGGTTCGTGCTGTTGATGTTCGTCCACGAGATGGGGCACGCGATCGCCATGCGGGCCGAAGGCATTCCGGCCGGCGCCCCGGTCTTCATTCCGTTCGTCGGCGCCTTCATCGCGATGCATGGCCAGCCTCGCGACGCCGCCGTCGAGGCCAGGGTGGCGATCGCGGGCCCGGTCGTGGGCTCCCTGGCCGCGTGGGCGGTGCTCGGCGCCGGACTCGCGCTGGAGCAGCGGCTACTTCTGGCACTGGGGCATACGGCGGTCCTGCTGAACCTGTTCAACCTCGTACCAGTGCCGCCCCTCGACGGCGGGCGTATCGCGGGCGCCTTCACGCGTACCTACTGGGTGATCGGCTACGCTCTGGGTATCGTCGCGTTGCTGGTGACCTGGTCGCCGCTCCTGCTGATCGTGCTCGTGGTCGGGCTCTTGACGCTCGTGCAGCGCTGGCGCAACCCCGTGCCTGGCTACGACTCCCTGCCGCCGCGGCAGCGCACGCTGATCGCGCTCGCGTACGCCGCGCTGGTCACCGGCCTCGTCGCCACTCTGTCGGTGGGTAGCTGAGCGCGTCCCGGGTAAGGCTAGGTGCGAGGTCGGGAAGATGCGGGACGACGTCCGCTGCCCACCGGTGCTCGATGGCGATGCTTGTTCCCTCGATGTAACCGGCTTTGTGGAGGCCCTGCCGAAAAGCGTCGAGGGCGCGCGTAGTCAACTCCGGCGAGCCGGTCCACAGGAAGCCTGCTCGTTGGAGCTTTCCCACCTGCTGGAATCGAGATGCCGTCATATTACCGCCAGGCGCCGAACGCTCGCGGTCAGGGAACGCGAAGCGCGTCCGCTGCAACGCGTACGGCCGGCGTCAGCCGCGGCCAAAGGGCCGTCGGCTGCATGCCGTGGTTCGGCGAGATGACGGTACTCTGCTGATTCCCCCGGCATCCGTACCGTCGCTACCGAAACAGGCGCGAGACGCTCGATCCGTCGTGGATGGCATGAATCGCGTCCGCGAAGAGCCGCGCCACCGACTTGACGTGAACCTTGTCGATGCGCTTGCGCGCCGGGAGCGGGATGGTGTCTGTAACCACGAGTTGGCGAAGCGGTGAGGCCTCGATGCGCTCGATGGCCTTTCCCGACAGCACGGCGTGGACGACACAGGCTTCCGCCGCGACGGCGCCCCGCTCGAGCACGAAGCGTGACGCCTCCACGAGCGTTCCACCGCTCGCCACCTCATCATCGACGATGAGGGCGACTTTCCCCTCGACGTCACCGATCAGATTCACGGCGCGCGCGACCTCGTCGTCCCCGTGGCGCCGCTTGTCCACGATCGCGATCGGCAAGTCCAAGCGGGCCGCGTAGTGGCCCACGTCTTTCGACTCGCCCACGTCGCCAGCGACGAGCACGTAGTTCGTGAGGTCACGGCTCTCGCGCAGGTAGTCGCACAGGATCGGGGCGGCCTGGAGCTGGTCGGCCGGGATGCGAAAGAAGCCCTGCACCTGAGGCGAGTGCAGGTTCATGGTGAGGATGCGGTCGGCCCCGGCCGTTTGCAGCAGGTCCGCCATGAGGCGCGCGGCGATCGAGATGCGGGGCCGATCCTTCTTGTCAGAGCGCGCGTAGGGGAAATATGGCAGCACGGCGGTGATGCGCCCCGCAGACGCGTGCTTGAGGGCGTCGATCGTCATCAGGAGCTCGATGATTCCGTCCGAGACCGGCGGACACGAGGGCTGGATCACGAAGACGTCCGCCTCACGAACGTTTTCATCGATCTGGACGAGCATGTTCTCATTCGAGAAGCGCACGACCGTCGTGCGGCAGAGGTCGGTACCCAGACACTTGCAGATGTCCTGCACCAGTTCTGGATGAGCGGTGCCGCCGATCACCTTGATGGCGCCGACCATGCCCCCTCCCTGGGTGGACGAATCGCGCCCGGATCCTTCCTAACCGGGCGGCCGTGGTGTCGAGCGCTCGACCCCCCCAGCGCCGAGTCTTGAACGTCTTTGTCATGCCTCGGGCTCTATCCTGGATGGTACCAAGTCTTGTCCGGATGTCGCCCGCGAGGCGTCGATCGATGCACTCGTCGAGAAGCACCCTCACGACGCCTTTGCGATCATCCGCGCCGTGGCCTCCTCAAGGAAGGCGACGATCTGCTCCCGCGTGACGGTCGGAAACCCGGCCAGGAAATCGTCGATCGTCTCGCCGCCCTCGAGATAGTCGATGAGCGCTTGGACCGGAACGCGCGTTCCCGCGAAGACGGGTGTGCCGCTCAGGATGTCCGGCGACGACGTCACGATGGGTTGCGCCATGGCGGTTACCTTACTCTCCGCTGGTCCTCTGCTCAAGGCAGCGAACTAGAAGAATACGGAACTAGATAATACTGGTGACGCAGCGCGCCCGGACAAGCTAACAAGAGAGGGCCAGCGTCGATCGGGCTGTCGATCGTCTTGATTTGACGTGGCCCTGGCCCTGCATCGGTGTCCGGACCCACCGCGTCATCTAGACCGGGATATTTGCGACATGGCGTATCCGTCGAGAGCATCTTCGCGGCACTATAGACGGCCGTCGCTGGAGCGGCAAGTGGGCCGTATCGAATCCGATGCGTTGCGTTGCGTGAATCCGGCGAGTAGCCTCGGGCCATGGGCACGTTCCGAGTCGCGATCCAGATCGGCGACGCGGCGGGCGAGCGCTGGGAGACGGTCGAGGCGCTCGTGGGCACGGGTGCGACCTACACGACCGTGCCGGCGGAGTTGCTCCGGCGGCTCGGGGTGACGCCCCACGCACGCGACACCTTCGTCCTGGCTGACGGGCGGCGCGTCGAGCACGACATCGGCCACAGCTGGATCCGGGTGAGCGGTCGTTCGGTGGTCACGCTCGTTGTATTCGCCGGACCGGAGGCCACGCCGCTCCTTGGCGCCTACACGCTCGAAGGCCTCCGGTTTGCCCCCGATCCTATCGGCCGCCGACTCGTCCCTGTCCCTGGATTGCTGATGGAGTTCGCCGCGTAGCCCGCCACCGAGTAAACTGCCCTGTCGGGAGGGAGTTCATGACCGAGACGGGCAGGGGCGAGATCGTCTGGCGGCCCAGCAGGGAATACGCAGAGGGCTCGCGTCTCGCGCGCTTCATGCGCTCTCTCGGCATCGGCACGCTGGAAGAGCTGCAGCGGCGGAGCGTCGCGGACCCGGACTGGTACTGGGACGCGGTGGTGCGCGATCTCGGTGTGCGTTTCACGCGTCCTTACACGCGGGTACGCGACGTCTCGCGCGGGCTCCAGTGGCCGCGCTGGTTCGAGGGCGGTCTGATGAACTTCGCCGACAACTGTGTGGACCGTCACCTCGACGCCGGGCGGAGCGAGCAGCCCGCGCTCATCTGGGAAGGGGACGACGGCCGGGGCCGCACGCTGACCTACCGCGAGCTCGGGCGCGAAGTGAATCAGCTCGCCAACGCCTTGAAGCGCCTGGGCGTCGGTGAGGGCGACCGTGTGGGCGTGTTCCTACCGATGTCGCCCGAGGCGGCCATCGCCACGCTCGCGATCGTTCGGATCGGCGCGATCTACACGCCGTGCTTTTCGGGCTACGGCCCGCTGGCGGTGGCCTCTCGCCTTCAAGATTGCGAGGCGAAGGCGCTCGTCACGGCCGACGGCTTCTATCGCCGCGGGCAGGTCGTGAAGATGAAGGAGACCGCCGACGAGGCGGTGGCCGCGTCGCCCTCCATCCAGCACGTCATCGTCTACAGGCGGCTCGGGCGCGAGATCCCGTGGGCCAAGGGGCGTGATCACTGGTGGCACGAGCTGATCGGGAGAGAATCGGACGAGTGCCCCGCGCTGCCGGTGGACGCCGACAGGCCCTGCTGCATCACCTACACGTCGGGGACGACGGGCAAGCCCAAGGGCGTGGTACTGACCCAGGGCGGGCTCCAGATGAAGATCGGCCACGACGCCGCGTATTTCTTCGACCTGGGCAGCGACGACCGCTTCTTCTGGCTGACCGACATGGGCTGGGTCATGGGCACCATCCTCATCCTGGGCGGCTTGACGAACG
>Ga0209701_10002434_pt1 | contig 12089 bp, 5 predicted proteins | sample CZO8metaG_4_FD_188356 | JGI IMG/M metagenome (GOLD analysis project Ga0209701, IMG submission 188356) | Vadose zone soil microbial communities from the Eel River Critical Zone Observatory, Northern California, USA - CZOApr15con2H3.8 metaG... | ecosystem: Environmental > Terrestrial > Soil >...
GTTATGACTGTCGGGCTCGCGGTCCTCGGTGCGTATTTTTGGCGCTCGCCGAGTTCTCACTGGTTCGGCGTGGTGGCCGTTGGAGCTTCTGCTGTCTTCGGCCTTATTCTCGTTGCCGCCTTTATCGTCATCCCGCCTTTGGTTTTTCGCCATCAACCCAAGTTCCGCGACGAATACTCACTCAAGTTTTCGCCGGAGGGCATCCATTTCCAAACAGCGCATATCGACTCCCATCTAGAGTGGAGTATCTATTCGCGAGCGCTGGTCGATGCTTACTCTTACGTGCTGTACTATGGCACCCAAACGTTCACCATAATTCCAAAGCGAGTTTTCCAGAACGCTGAGCAGCAGGGAGCATTCGAGCAATTGCTGGTGGAGCGCGTTCCGAAGATTGTAAGAAAAGCCTGACGCTGCGAGACAGCGGTTTGCCGCCTGGTCCGATTACGTGATGGTTTCTAGTGACGAATGGAAGTCCCCATGCGGCGGTTTTCTTTGCATGCGCAACGTGGCTATGGTACCAAGGGAACTGACTCTCCTTGGGACGGTGCCGACGGGTGCAGACAGGCGGACGCGCGCTCTGGTGGTCTGTTTTATGTCTGCCATGCTTTGCGGTTTTTCTGTTGATTTCATTGACGGCTCCCGTTTTCGCACGCCAGGCGCAAGGCCAATCCAGCCGCCGTATTCCGGGACGTTCTCCAGCGAGCACGGGTACGTTGCAGGGAGTGATTCGCGATTCGCAGGGCCGCGGAATTCCTGGTGTCCTGCTTGATTTGCAGAGTACGGCGAGCGGCCAACATTACTCTGCTACTACCAACGTCGAGGGCATCTTCCGTCTGCGCGATGTTCACTTAGGCGACTACGAGATCAAAGTTACGCGGGAAGGATTTGAGGCGCAGACGATTTCCAACTTCAAGGTGAACGGTCCGGGCACCCTGCTCGAACTCGCGCTGCGTGAATCCAGCGAGGCGGTTCCGGCGGCCACGTGCCCATCTGGTGTGCCGGGAACGCCATGCACTCCGGTGCCTGCCGGTCCTGCTACACCTTATCCCGGAATGCGCAGCCCCGTTTCCCAAGAAACGCCTGCGCAAGTTGCGGTGGAGCAGATCCCTCCTGAGTCCGCGAATTTCTCGCCGAACCCTGACCGCTGGGACATCGCCATGCCAGAGTGGCGACGGTATGAGAAGCAGCCCGATGCACCGTACGTAAAAGGTCACTGGTACGATCCATTCAATCGCAATCGGATCAAGGGCGACTATCCGATCTTCGGCCAGCGCTGGTTCTTTAATTTCACGGGCACGAGCGAGACTGGATTCGACGGCCGCCGTCTGCCGGTGCCGAGCGGCTTGAACTCCGAGGATCCCGGCAACAGTAAATTCTTTGGTCGTGGTGAGCAGGCGTTTGTTTCCGAGGACCTGCGTTTGTCGTTTGACCTCTTTCGCGGTGACACCAGTTTTCGTCCCGTGGATTTTCGCGTTCGACTTACGCCGGAGATCAACCTTAACTTCCTCCAGACACGCGAACGCGGTCTCGTGAACATCGACACGAGGAAAGGCACGAACCGCTTCGACACGCACGTCGGCTTGCAGGAAGCTTTTGTCGAAGCGAAACTGCGCGACCTCAGTCCAAATTACGATTTTGTTTCCGTGCGAGCGGGAATTCAGCAATTCACCAGTGACTTCCGGGGATTTCTTTTCTCGGAAGAGCAGCCCGGCGTCCGCATCTTTGGGAATCTGCGTTCCAACCGGCTGGCCTACAACCTCGCGTGGTTTGATCTGCTCGAGAAGAATACCAACAGCGGCTTGAACACATTTCACAAGCGAGGACAGCAAGTTTACGTCGCTAACTTGTACATCCAGGACTTTGTCAGCCAGGGCTACACGACCGAGTTCAGCTTCCATCACAACCGGGACGATGCCAGCGTTCACTATGACGACAACGGCTTTCTGGTTCGTCCAGCGCCTGTCGGAGCGGTGGTCAATGGCACGGTCCATCCCCACAACATTCGTGCCTACTATCTGGGATGGACGGGCAACGGCCACATCGGACGCATTAACGTGAGCAACGCTTTCTATCAGGCCCTGGGACACGACGACTTCAACACTATCGCGGGCCGGCGCGTCAACATCAACGCGCAGATGGCGGCTCTGGAACTATCGGTAGATAAAGACTGGGCGCGTTATCGCGCTTCTTTTTTTTACGCGTCCGGCGATTCCAGTAATCGCTCCGGCGCTTCGCGCACAGACGGTACCGCGCGCGGCTTCGATTCGATCGTGGACAGCACGCACTTTGCCGGAGGCGAAAACAGTTTCTGGGATCACGAGGGCATCCGGCTCACAGCCACCGGAGTTGCGCTGGTCACTCCGATGAGCCTGCTGCCCGATCTGCGGTCGAGCAAGGAAGAGGGGCAGGCGAATTTCGTGAACCCGGGGATTTACGTTTTCAACCTGGGAGCGGACTTCGAGGTGACGCCGAAGCTGCGCGCATTCGTCAACGCGAACTATTTGCGTTTCGATCGCACCGAGCCGTTGGAGTTGCTGCTGTTCCAGCGTCCGATCCGGCACAGTATCGGGACGGATTTTGGTGCGGGCTTCGAGTATCGTCCGCCGCTGAGTGAGAACATCGTAGTCCGCGGCGGGGCGTCAGCACTGGTGCCGGGTCAAAGCCTGGAAGATATCTATAACGGCAGGGTCTTGTTTTCCTTGTTTGCCAACGTAAAGTTTCAGTTCTGAGCGTCCTTGAGGGAACGTGAGACTTGCATTGCACAACATCTTTGGTGTTCTCAGCGCGACGGCCTTGCTGTGCCTGGTGTTCGCGGTCCGTACTGCCATTTCCGCTTCCGCGCAAAGCAGCGAAAGCGTTCTGCTCGTGCAATCTCAAGCTGACGCCGAGCGAAAGTCCACCGGCTGCCTGACGTGCCACACCGCAACCGACAACCCCACCATGCATGTTACCGGTACCGTTCGACTGGGTTGCGCCGATTGTCACGGAGGAAATAGCGAGGCGCGGATCCTCCCCGGTACTCCGCGAGATTTTGCCGCGTATGCTCAGGCGAAGAGTCAAGCGCATCCCCAGCCCCGCGATTCGAAGGATGCACGCTCCTCCGCCAATCCGGAGCGCGCCTACACAAGCTGGTTGCGCGAAAACTGGGACTACGTCCGCTTCGTAAATCCCGGAGACCTGCGGGTCGCCGAAAAAACCTGCGGAACCTCCGGCTGTCATACGGCCGAAGTCCGCAAAGTTCAGACCAGCATGATGACGCACGGCGCGATGTTATGGGGCGCGGCGCTGTACAACAACGGAGCCGTTCCGTTCAAGACTCCGCAGTTCGGCGAAAGCTACGGCCCCGACGGCAGCCCGCGACGTCTGACGACTTTTCCGCCGCCCACTCCGGAGGAAATCAGCAAAAAGGGAATCCTGCCTTACCTCGAACCGCTGGAGCGCTGGGAAATTTCTCAGCCCGGCAATGTGCTACGCGTGTTCGAACGCGGAGGCCGAACCAAGCCGGAAGTTGGCAATCCCAGTCTGGAAGAAGATCCCGGCAAGCCCGAGGTCAAGTTGAGTTCTCGCGGCTTCGGCACCGAACTGCGGACCGATCCGGTTTTTCTAGGCCTGCAGAAGACTCGCCTGCTCGACCCGCTACTCTCGTTTCCGGGTACGAACGATCAGCCCGGCGACTACCGCGCCAGCGGATGCAGTGCCTGTCACGTCATCTATGCGAACGACCGGTCGCCCGAACATTCCGGCGCTTATGCAACGCATGGCAATCTTGGACAGACCGCGACTTCCGACCCCACGATTCCGCGTAACGAGTCTGGTCATGCTATCCGTCATCAGTTCACGCGTTCGATTCCGTCGAGCCAGTGCATGGTCTGCCACATTCATCCGGGTACGAATATGGTTTCTACGTACTTCGGCTACACCTGGTGGGACAACGAAATGGATGGCGAACACATGTGGCCAGCTGAGCAACGCCGTCCGAACGCTAACGAGCAAAACCGCACCCAGACGCGCAATCCCGAGGGATCCGCCGTTCGGGGTCTGTGGGCGGACACTGCCTTTCTGGAAAAGACCGGTACACCGGAATTCAATCAGCAACTTCAACACACACAGTTTGCCGACTTCCATAGTCACGGATGGATCTTCCGCGCTGTCTTCAAGCACGATCGCAAAGGCAACCTTCTTGACGCGGATGACAAGGTTGTTTCCTTCGACGATCCTGAGAAGCTCAAGAAGGCGGTACACCTCAAGGACATCCACCTTGAAAAGGGGATGCATTGCGTGGACTGCCACTTCGAGCAGGACAGCCACGGCAACGGCAAACTCTACGGCGAGACACGCAACGCCATCGAGATAGACTGCGTGGATTGCCATGGGACTATTCAACAACGGGCCTCATTGGTGACATCCGGAACAGCCGCCCCCGCGGGTGGAACGAATCTCGCAGGACTGCGCACGCCCTGGCAGGAGCGCCGTTTTTACTGGAAGGAAGACCGGTTGTATCAGCGCTCGATGCTCGACAAAGAGAAAGAATGGGAAGTGGTGCAGGTGCGGGACACGATCACTCCCGGCAATACGCATTACAACGAGAAGTCACGACTGGCAAAGACGATCCAACAGGACGGACATACGTGGGGCGATGTGCCGCCGAACGAAGGCGAATCCAAGCTTGCTCACCAGAACGGTCGGATGACTTGCTACACCTGCCATTCGTCGTGGGCGCCGACATGCTATGGCTGTCATCTTTCGATGACTGCCAATCAGCGCACCCCGATGCTGCACAACGAAGGCCTGACTACGCGCAACTGGACTTCGTACAATTTTCAGGTCCTGCGTGACGACATCTACACGCTTGGGATTGATGGCACGGTGACGGGAAATCGTGTCGCGCCGGTGCGTTCGGCCTGCGCGGTGCTGGTCAGTTCGCAGAATAATGACCGCGACTGGCTCTACTATCAGCAGCAAACCATTTCGGCGGAAGGCTTCAGCGGACAGGCCTTCAGTACGTTTGTCCCCCACACGGTACGCGGGAAGGAGACCAAGGGCTGCACGGACTGCCACGTCTCGCGTGCCAACGACAACAATGCCTGGATGGCGCAACTACTTCTCCAGGGCACGAACTTCATGAACTTCATGGGACGGTACGTTTTCGTCGCCACCGGCAACAAGGGTTATGAGGCGGTCGCGGTGACCGAGCATGACGAGCCGCCCGCGGTGATCGGCAGCGACTTCCAGAAAATCGCTTATCCCGACAGCTACAGGAAGCACATCGAAAGCCATCGCGCGTTGAAAGAAGCTCACCATCATCCGGGCACGGAGGTTCTCGACGTGCAGGCGCGCGGCGAGTATCTGTACGCCGCGATGGGCAAGGGCGGCCTTCGCATCTACGACATTGCCAACATCGACAACAAAGATATTTCGGAGCGCATGGTTACGGCGCCGGCCTCGCCGCTGGGGCAGCGTTTCTACTTGCCAACCAAATACGCAATGGCCGTAGCAACTCCAACTACCCTCGGCGTGGACCCGCTGCGCTCGCATCGCAACGAGAACGAAGAGCAATCAATCCACCTGATGTACGGATTTCTCTACGTCGCGGACAAGTACGAAGGCCTGGTGATGGTTGGTGACCCCGACCTCAAGGGCAAGAGCCCGGGCGTGGGCACGCTGCTGGATGGGAATCCGGCAAATAACTTTCTGAAGCGGGCGCTGGCATTCAATCCCGACGGGATCTTAAATGGCGCGCGCCGCATTACGATCGCGGGAACCTACGCTTACATTCTTTGCGATCGCGGGCTGGTGGTGGTTGATCTCGACAATCCGCTACAGCCGAGAGTGACTGCTGAAATCGGCGCGCCGTTCTTGAACGATCCGCGAGGAATAGCCGTGCAGTTCCGGTATGCGTTTGTGGTGGATCGCGACGGCTTGAAAGTTCTGGATGTCACCCGCCTCGCCCAGCCGAAACCGGTTGTGGGCGCGGCGGTCGCGCTGGAAGATGCGCGCAACCTGTATGTAGCTCGCACGTATGCATACGTGGCGACCGGGAAACAGGGAATAGCGATCGTGGATGTCGAGCATCCCGAGGACCCCAGGCTCGATCAGATGTTCAACGCCGGTGGCGAAATCAGCGACGCCAACGATGTGAAGCTGGGAATGGTGAGCTCGAGTCTGTTCGCCTACATCGCGGACGGACGAAACGGATTGCGGGTTGTGCAATTATTCTCGCCTCCCGACAACCCGGCGTTCGGCGGCTTCAGCCCTCGGCCAACGCCTAAGCTGATTGCGACCTATCAGACGCGCGGCCCGGCTCTAGCATTGTCGAAGGGAATTGACCGTGACCGTGCTGTAGACGAGAGCGGGAATCAGCTGGCCGTGTTTGGACGCCGAGGGGCCCGGCCCTTCAACCGTAAGGAGATGGAACGTATGTATTTGCGTGACGGAGGTGTGTTCACCGTAACCGATGAGCCACCGGTAGATTCGTCCGCGAAGCGGTGATTACTCTTTCGGGGCGGGAACTTTAGCGTCGCCACGCAATTGTTGAATCGTGAACCCACCCTTGGTCGGCTTGGCTTTCGTCCAATCATGATACTGATGGCATTCGAAGCAGCGGCCTTCGGCGGCTTCCTTCGCTGGCCCCTGCGGATGATGGCATTGCTGGCACGTTGGAATTCCGGGCAATAGCACGTCGGCCGTTTCACGGCTGTCTGGAGCGCGCGTGTGGCAACTGGTGCACGACATCATGCGGTGCGCGTGATGATCGAAATCGGCATGCGATAGCCAACGCGCGGTAATGTTGGACTTGACAACTTCGGGGTGGGGATCGCTGGTTGCCTTGAGCGTGTGGCACTGCTTGCATGTCTTGGCATAGAGCAGCCACTCGGCGTCGTCGACGTGGAACTTTACCCACTCGGCAGCATTGCGGGCCACGCGCACGACCGAGTCCTTCCCGGGCAGCTGACGGTCGCGCCGCTCAACTTCGTGAACAGCCGCAGGATGAGCTGCGATGTATTCGCCGAATCTCTTCATCAGAAACGCGTGTACACCTTCGGGCTTATCGTGAGGAACCTGATCGTTGCCGAAGCGCTTGTCAAACTGCAAAGTGTGGCAGGCGGCGCAGTGCTGTGCGAACTCCGGCGGCGGCAAATAAGCCTGATCATGGGGACGCCGAGGTGTCGCGTTGGTTGCGGCAGCCGGATGCATCTCTGCGGCCTCGTACGGCGAAGCCGCTGTCGAAACGGAACGGTGGCAGTCCTCACAGGTCATCTGTACTCGCGTGTTGTTGGGCCCCGTCAGGTTGGGTTGCAAGTGGACGTAGTGGTTCAGCCGCACAGTGCCCGGATCAGCTTTGCCCGAACGCAGACCCGCAAATTCCGGATGCGTCTTGTCAAAGCTGCTGATGGCAGCAGCATAGTGCGGTTGGCCGTCGTGAGTCCGCAGGTCGGCGTGACATTGAGTGCACGCCGCATCCGCCGTGGCATGCAGGAGCATCGCGCCCTTGTGCTCGACGTGGCAGACCGCGCATTCGGGAGTGAATGTCTGATTGGCGTGATGGATGGGCGCATCGTGGCAGGTGAGGCAGGCCTGGTCGGTAACGTGCGCGGTGAAAGCGCCGGCTTGGACAACGTGGCAGAGGGTGCACTGCTGCGTGAATACGGCGTGAGCATGGGAGAGTTGCCCGCTCGAATACACTTTCTGGCCGCCCTGCGCGCGCTGCGCGATAAACCAGGTCAGTGCAATCACGGGGACCGCGACGGAGAGCCAGAAACGCCAGCGCCGGAACGAATGCGGTCGCGCGAAGTACTGCAAGTCAATGCGCTTGGCGAGTTTCTTGGTTGTCCGCGTACGTCGCAGCATCGCTGAGTCTCAGAATTGCGAATGTCAAAACTTCAAGGCCACTACGGCATGCACCGCTCCCAGCAGCAACAGGGCATACGAAAGCGGGATGTGCACCAGCAGCCAGCCGTGCAGAATCTTGTGCAGGCGGCTTTGTTTGTCGAGTTGCCGCTTCTCTTCGCAAATGTTTTCCAGGTCATCCAGGTTCGAATGAAGCTCGGGAGGCAGCAGAACGCGAAACTGCTGGAACATTTTCTGTGCTTGCGTCGTTTGACCCAGGCGCATGGCATGCGCTCCGGCGCGCTCGAGGTAAGGCCGCATCTCTTCGTCTAGAAACTGACGCAGCTGCGTACTTACTTGCTGGTTGGCCTGTAAACCGGAAGCTACCGTCAGTCCTCCCTGGGTGCCGGCGCTGGCCGACATGGCGCGTTGGCGTTCGCTGGCACGCGAAACTTCGCCTTCCAAGGCGGAGCAGGTTTCCTCAACCAGTTGGCCGGCCTCTTCTGCCAGTTGTCCGCGCACGCGGTCAATCTGTTCGTAGATGGTCTCCATGGGAAGCTGCGCGGTTTGGAAGCGCGGCATGAAGTGCTGCAGCGCGGCACCCAGAATGCCGCTCACCCAAACGAAGACGAACAACCACATCAGCATTCGAGTGAGTGTTCCGCCGAAATGAAATCCGCCGTGAAAGAGAATCAGTGGGAAGCTTAGAAGGCCGAACCAGAGATGGCCGCGCATCCATGATTGCGCGCGTCCTATGCGCCAGACGGGAAACTTCTTGCGCAGGCCTAGGAGTCCTGCAAACAGCATGAAGAGGAAGCCCGCGATTCCGTAGGTCAATCCCAGAGCGCTGCCTCCCCTTGGTCCTTGAGGAGCGCGCAAGGCATAGGGGATGTACACCGCGGTCGCGACGGCCAGTGCCACTGCGCTGCCGACGAACCATTTGCGGTGGGTGCGATCAATCAGCACTGGAGGTCAACTCCCGCCTTTAGTGGGCGTAGGTTGGGTCAGCAGACCGGCGAAAAATTCGGGCGGGTTTACGCGATGCGCGGCATCGTGCGGACAGGCGTACACGCAACTCGGCTCCGCGTGATCGTGACATAAATCACAGGACGTCGCCTTCACGCGCACGCCAGCGATCTTGTGTCCGGGGTGCGCGGGGTCATCGAGTTCTGCCGGAAAGGGATGCAGATTGATATTTCCGTAGGGACAGTTGGTGGCGCAGAGGCCACAGCCAATGCACCAGTCTTCGATGATGACCTCAAGTGTGTTACGCCGACGAATTGAGCCGACCGGACATCCGACCATGCAGAGCGGATCGCGACACTGACGGCAGGATGTGGCCACCAGGTACTTGTCGAAGCGGAGACCTTCGCGGACCAAGCGACTGACGCCCTCGTGCGCATCCGCGCACGCGCGGACGCATTGGTCGCAGCGCGTGCATTTCTCCAGGTCAAGCACGAGAAGGCTTTGGGCCTCCATCAATCCCTGGGCCAGGAACTGATCGACGGGAACGTTCTGGGCCTGGACGGTGTGCCGCAGATTTTCTTCGATACGCTCGTGGGCAATTGCCTCCAGTTTTTGGCGCACGTCAGGAAAGCGATCGAGCATGAGTTGAAAATCTTCACCGGCGATGCGCACGACCTCTACATGGTCTAGAGCCGTGCAGGTCGCCGAGCGCGGGATGCCGCTGAGCAGGGCAATCTCGCCAAAGTAGCCGCCGCGCGCCAAGTAGGCCAGGATCAGTTCACCCCCAGGACGCTGTTCCGAAACCTTTACGAAGCCGATGCGGACGAGGTAGAAGCTGTCGGCGGAATCTCCCTGGCGGCAGATCACTTGTCCGGGGTTGAAGCGCAGCAACTCGACGCGATCACGCAGGTGGTCGATGAAGTCCTGCGTCAGAGAGGCAAAGACAGGCACGCTGCGCAGGTGAGAGTCGAGCGCGCGGGCGCGGTAGTTGCGTTCCAGTTGTGCCCGGAAGGTTTTGTTGCGCTGCAAAATGTCGAGCACGTTGCGCAGCATTTCGAGCATTACGCAATCGGCGCGGGCGCGCACCGTCGCCGAGCGCGGGTAGTAACTCATGCACGTCATTTCGCCAAACATGTCGCCGGGGTTCAGTTCGGCGATGGGATTGTCGTACGGCAGGTCGACGGAGGCGTCGATGGGAATGAAGGGCCGGTCGGATTCTTCGCTGCGGCGGTCGCCCTCGCGTGGCGCAAGCAAACTCTGGAGCTTGCTGAAGAAGCCTTTGCTGCTGCCTTCGGTTTTGACGTGCGCAATCGGGCTGGAGAGAAATACCTCTGCTTGACCTTCAAGAATATAGAAAGCGGTCGAGCCGAAGTCGCCTTCCCGGCAGACAATTTCTCCTGCCTTGAAATGCCGCTTTACAACTGCCTTCTGGTTCAGCTCGAGAAACGTTCCGGAAACGTTCTGGAAAATCGGCAGATGCAACAACTCAGCGGGATCGAGCACATCGCCTTCGCCGAGTTGGGTTCCGACAACGCGTTTGTTAGTGAGAGCGCCAGTGGGACAGGAAACCATGCACTCACCACATGAGACACACGACGACTCGCTCATGGGCAAGTTGTTGTCGAAGGCGATGCCAGCCTGGTATCCCTTGCCGCGGCGAGCTAGCACCCAGTTTTGGCGGATGTCATCACAGCCGCGAATGCAGCGGTCGCACAGGATGCAGGCTTCATGATCGACGCCAATAACGGCGGAAGAGTCGTCCTTGCCGCGCGCGGTGGTGCGGTGAGGAAAACGAGGCTCTTTGATTCCAGCGGCGCCGGCTAGACGTTCCAGTTCACAGTCTCCCGATTGTTGTTGGCGAGCGCAGGGCGCGGGATGGTCTGACATCAGCAGTTCGACCAGGGTGTTTCGCGCGGCTTGCACCTGGTCGGTCGAAGTCTTCACGGTCATGCCCGATTCAACCTGACGAATGCAGGAAGCGGCATACACACGCTGGCCGACATCAACCACGCATACGCGGCATACGCCTACCGGGTTCTCGTTCTGCTGGTGGCAGAGGGTTGGGATAGGAATGCCGTTGACCCGGGCAGCGTCGAAGATTGTGGTGCCCGCCGGGACCGAGATGGGCCTGCCGTCGATGGTGAGTTGAATCTCGTCGGCGGGTTTGGTGCTCATGCTGTTCCTCTTTGTTTTTGCGGAAAGCAGACACCAGCGGGACAGCGGCGATTGGTGAGGTGTTCGTCAACGACTTCACGGAAATGTTTGAGCACAGAAAGGATGGGGACGGGAACGACCTGGCCGAGTCCGCAGATCGAAGTCTGCTTCAGCGCGTGCGAAAGTTCATCGAGCAATGGCAGGTCGGTGCTCGAGGAGCGGCCTTCGGTCCATCCCGTAAGCATTTCGACCAGCTTCTGAGAACCTACGCGGCACGGGACGCACTTGCCGCACGATTCGTTGCGGTAGAAGCGAACGGCGTTGAGCGCCATGTCGAGCATGCAGCGGCCTTCGGCGCAGACCACGATGGCTCCGGAGCCCACCATGGAACCGGCCGCAGCTACAGCGTTCCAGTCGAGCGGGAGGTCAGCCATGGACGCCGGCAGGTATCCCGAGGAAGGTCCGGAAGGCGCGTAGCCGAGCAGCTGCCGATCCCCAAGAATGCCACCGGCGTATTCGAAGATGAGCTGGGAATACTTCGTGCCCATTGGGACTTCGAAGATTCCGGGACGATTCACATCGCCGCTGATCCCGACAAATTTCATGCCGGACGCGCCGTTCGTTCCTTGCGCCTTGAACCACTCAGCACCGCGGGAAAGGATCACGGTGGCGAAGGTGAAAGTCTCGACGTTGTTGATGGCTGTCGGCTGGTTCCAGAGGCCGTTCGTGCCCGGGAAAGGCGGCTTGTTGCGCGGTTCGGCGCGTTTGCCTTCGATGGCTTCGAGCAGCGCGCTCTCTTCACCGCAAATATAGCCCCCGGGGCTCACAAAGACCTCGAGGTCGAAAGCCAAAGTGCTGCCTAGAATGTTCGGACCGAGCAGCCCTTCGCGATAACAGCGGTCGATCTCTTCTTGCAGAATTTCTTTGGGTTGCTCGTACTCATGCCGGATGTAGAGAATTCCGCGGCGAGCGCCCGTCACCAGGCCGGCCATGATCATCCCTTCGATCACCAGGTACGGGATGTTCTCCATGATGAAGCGGTCTTTGATGGTGCCGGGTTCGCTCTCATCGGCGTTGCAGACGATGTACTTTTCTTTGCCAGGAGCGTTGCGCACGATTTCCCACTTACTGCCGGTAGGGAA
>Ga0209701_10002435_pt1 | contig 12085 bp, 13 predicted proteins | sample CZO8metaG_4_FD_188356 | JGI IMG/M metagenome (GOLD analysis project Ga0209701, IMG submission 188356) | Vadose zone soil microbial communities from the Eel River Critical Zone Observatory, Northern California, USA - CZOApr15con2H3.8 metaG... | ecosystem: Environmental > Terrestrial > Soil >...
GAAGGCGGCGTTCTCGGCGACGCGCAGCGGATTGGCGAGCGGCAGCGTCACCACCGCGGTGCCGATCCTGATGCGCTTGGTCAGCGCCGCGAGATATCCCGCATAGACGAAGACATCCGGCATGATGCCGTACTGACTGCTGAAATGATGCTCGGCGATCCACGCGGTGTCGAAGCCGATCTCGTCGGCGCGCAGGATTTCGCGCGTCACGCGGGCGTGCACGTCGCGATGCGGATAGGGCTCGATGTCCGTATTGGCATGGGACGTGAAGAGAATGCCGAATTCCATGCGTCCTCGCTCCTCCCTTTCGGCTGGCCTTTCCGGCCTTGCCGCCTCTACCATCATCACACCCGGCTGCGGCCGAGCCAAGAGAAACCAAAGGGCGGAGGAGAACGGTGGGCGAGCGCACAATCGGCTTCATCGGCGTCGGCAGGATGGGCCTGCCCATGGCATCGCGGCTGATCGCCGCCGGGCATCGCCTCGTCGCCTACGACGTGCAAGGCCAGGCGCTGAGCGCGATCGCCGGCAAGGGCGCGGAGACCGCCGCCTCGCCCGCCGAGGTGGCGTCCCGGGCCGAGATCGTCATGGCGAGCCTGCCGCGGCCGGAGATCGTGCGCGAGGTGGCGCTGGGCGAGCGCGGCATCGCCGCGGGATCGAAGGCGCGGATCTTCGTCGACCTCTCCACCACCGGCCCGCGCACGGCGCAAGCCATCGCCGCCGAGTTGGCCGCGCGCAACATCATCGCCATCGACGCGCCGGTGAGCGGCGGCGTCGCCGGCGCCACCAAGGGCACGCTCGCCGTGATGATTTCGGGCCCGAAGGCCGAGTGCGAGGCCCTGCGACCGATGCTCCAGGCGATCGGCAAGGTGTTCTATATCGGCGCCGAGCCCGGCATGGGCCAGATGATGAAGCTCATCAACAATCTGCTCTCAGCCACCGCGACGGCGGCGACATCGGAGGCGGTTGTGCTCGGCGTCAAGGCCGGGCTCGACCCGCACGTCATGATCGACGTGATCAACGCCGGCAGCGGCCGCACCACCGCGAGCGAGGACAAATTCCCGCGCGCCATTTTGCCGCGCAGCTTCGACTACGGCTTCGCGCTCGGGCTCATGTCGAAGGACGTGAACCTATGCATCGCCGAGGCCGACGCGCTGCAGGTGCCGATGTGGATCGGCAACGCGGTGAAGCAGCTATGGCTCTATGGCCTCGGCCAGGGCGGACCCGACCAGGATTTCACCGAACTCATCAAGCATCTGGAGAAATGGGCGGGCGTCACCGTCGGCGGCAAGAAGTCCGCCGGCTGATCGCACCTTCAGCGTGCGCGCTGAGCGATCTCCTCGCCCTGCTCCGCCAGCTCCTCGAAGGTCGCGCGCACGCTTTCCGGGTCGCCCCACTCATGGCCCACGGCCTGGGCGATGCCCTGCGGCGTGTCGGGATGGCCCTCGCGCTCCTCGGAACCGACGGCGTAGATCTGTCCATCGCGCCGTTCGACCACGGCGAGCCTGCCGCGCCGTTGCACGAGCACGTGCGAGCCGCGCTGTTCGACGATCGACACTTCCGCCATCAGCCCCTCCCTGACGAAGCATGTACTGGGGCAACATCGATCGCCGGGCGAGGTTCCGCCGCGGCGTGGCGCGTCGCCGAGTGCGCGATCACGTGTCAAAAAAAAGATATCCACCGGAATCCCGAGGTCCGTTTACGCGAATGTGGCCGAGGCTATTGCTTGCGGCACGCGAGAGTGAGATTTTCGCGATGGCGCGTGCGCAGAGCGGCGCGCGCCGCATGAACAGGGGCGGAGCACCGCCGAGCACGAAGGGGAGAGGCCGTGAGCAAGCAAATTCTCGTCGAAGCCGTGAAAAAGACCGGCGTGAAATCGGGCGCAGCGAACGAAGCCGTCGAGGCGATCGTCGCCGCGATCAGCCGGGAGCTGAAGAGGAACCAGCGCTTCAGCCTCGCCGGCTTCGGCTCTTTCGCCGTCAGCCGCCGCAGCGCCCGCATGGGGCGCAACCCGCGCACCGGCGAATCCATCAAGATCAAGGCGAGCAAAGGCGTTCGCTTCAAGGCGGGCACCAAGCTGCGCGCATCGCTTTAGGCGTCGCGCGCAGCGCGATCGCCGGCGGGCGGCAGCGGTTGCGCTTGCAACCGCGAGAGCCCGCACCGTCCGGAAAAAGACGTGGATGGCCGGAACAAGCCGGACAAGCCCGGCCATGACGGACAGAGGCTGCGCCGCGGCTGAAATCTTTCCTGCGCGGTGCGGGCTCTCGCGGTTGCCATGCAACCGCTGACGCCCGCCCGCGATCGCGGCGATGCCGCGACGCGTTGATCGCGGCTGCGCCGCGACGCGCCGTCAGCTGGCGCCGAGCAGATGGATGCTGAACATCGCGTCGGCGTCGGTCCAGTGGCGCAGCGGCCGGAAGCCGGACCGCGTCGCCAGGCGCTGGAATTCGCCGACGGTGTACTTGCAGGAATCCTCGGTGTGGATGCGCTCGCCTGCGCTGAAGCGGATGGCGCGGCCGGCGACGGTGACGATCTGGTCGGCAAGGCTCTTGATGTAGATCTCGATGCGCCCCGCGGATTCATTGTAGAACGCGTCGTGCTCGAAGCGGTCGAGGTCGAAATCGGCGTCGAGCTCGCGATTGATCCGCTCCAGCAGATTGAGATTGAAGGCGGCCGTGACGCCCTTCCGGTCGTTGTAGGCCGCGTCGAGCAGCGCCGGATCCTTCTTCAGGTCGACGCCCACCAGCATCGTGCCGGCGCGGCCCAGCACCTGGCGGCAGCCGGCGAGGAAATCGATCGCCTCCTCCGGCGTGAAATTGCCGATGGTCGAACCGGGGAAGAAGCCTAGGCGCCGACCGTCGCCGCGCGCCGGCAATGCCGGCAAGCGCAGCGGCTGGAGATAATCGGCGCAGACCGCGACCACGGGAACGTCGGGAAATTCCGCCGCCACCGCGCTGGCGGCGTCGCGCAATTGCTCGCGCGAGATGTCGATCGCGACATAGGCGCCCGGATCCTCGAGCGCATCGAGCAGCAGGCGGACCTTGCGGCTCGCGCCGCTGCCGAACTCGATGAGCTGGGCATGCCGTCCGGCCAGCGCGGCGATCTCGGCCGCGTTGTCCTCGAGGATCGCCATCTCCGTGCGCGTCAAATAGTACTCGGGCAGCTCGCAGATCTGCTCGAAGAGGGCCGAGCCGCGCTCGTCATAGAGGAAGCGGCAGGGCAGCGACTTGGATCGTCGCGACAGGCCCCACAGCACGGCCGAGCGGAAGCTCTCCTCCGCCGGGGCGAGGTCGTGAAACGCCGCCAGCGCACCGCCGCGGCTCATGAATCTTCCGCCAGCCGGATGCCGCCGAACGCCCAGCGCGATGCCGGCGGGAAGAAATTGCGATAGGTCGGGCGCACATGGCCCACCGGCGTCACCGCCGCGCCGCCGCGCAGCACCATCTGGTTCGACATGAACTTTCCGTTGTACTCGCCGACCGCGCCGGCGAGCGGGCGAAAGCCGGGGTAGGAGATATAGGGGCTCGCTGTCCATTCCCAAGCATCGCCGATCATCTGCTGGAGTCCGTCGCCCGCCGGCGCCGGCTGCGGATGATAGAGGCCGCGATCCATCAGATTGGCGGCGGGCGACCGCTCGGTTTCGAGCGCCGCCACCTCCCACTCCGCCTCCGTCGGCAACCGCTTGCCGGACCAGCGCGCAAACGCGTCGGCCTCGTAGAAGCTGACATGGCAGACGGGCTCGGCCGGATCGACGGGGCGTCGCCCCGCCAGGGTGAAAACCGTCCAGCCCGCGTCGCTCTCGCCCTCCGGCCGCCAGTAGAGCGGCGCCGACCATCCCTCCTGCTGCACCAAGGCCCAGCCGTCGGAGAGCCAGAATTCGGGGCGGCGATAGCCCTGGTCGTCGATGAAGGCGAGGTATTCGCCGCAGGTGACGAGCCGGCTCGCCAGACGGAACGGCTCGAGCCACACCTTGTGGCGCGGCTTCTCGTTGTCGAAGGCGAAACCGTCGCCGTCATGGCCGATCTGGCGCAGGCCGCCGGCAAAGCGCACCCAATCCGGCGGCGCGTTTCGGCCGGCCTGCGGCGCGGCCGGCGCGGCATAGGCCGGCTGCAGCGGATTGAGCGACAGCACATGCTTGATGTCCATGAGGATCAGCTCCTGGTGCTGCTCCTCATGGTTAAGGCCGAGCTCGATCAGCGGCGCCGCTTCAGCCCAGGCGACGGGGTCCAGGGTGGCGATGAGCTGCGCCATCGCTGCGTCGACATGGGCGCGATATCGCCCGATCTCGGCGATGCCGGGGCGCGAGACGAGGCCGCGCTGGGGCCGCGGATGGCGCGCGCCCACCGCCTCGTAATAGGAATTGAAGAGATAGGCGTAAGCCGGATCGAAAACGCGATAGCCGGGGAGGTGCGGCGCCAGCAGGAAGGTCTCGAAGAACCAGCTGGTATGGGCGCGATGCCACTTGGTCGGGCTGACATCGGGCATCGACTGGACCGTCTGGTCTTCGGCCGAGAGCGGTTCAGCGAGGGCGTCGGTGCGCCGGCGCGTCTCGGCATAGCGCCGGGCGAGCGGCGCACGGTCGCTGTCGGCTGCCGCGACATTCCGCGAAATCGGCCTCATCCTTCGCTCCCCGTCCCTTCGGCGCCTTGGACGATGAACGGCGCTTCACCGGCAAAGTTGCCAAACCCGGCCCTTGCCGAGCTATCGAGTTTCCCCGCTCACCCTGCACGTTTCTGTCAGCAGCGATGGGCATCGATCCGCCGCTCGGCCCACCCGGGAGAGAGTAGCGTGCCGAGTTGCTCGCGCGAAGTGATAGATTGGTGAGGCTGGCGTCGCCCGCTGGTTGGGCTCGATGCCGGGACTAGGCTGTGCCCTCGAGCGTTTGGCGCACCTCGCTGGCGAGATCATCGGCGCGATAGGGCTTGTGGATGAGCTTGCCGTGCAATTTCTCGGCCGGGCGGCGCGACACATGCGCGAAGCCGGTGGCGTAGAGTACCTTGAGATTCGGCTGCAGGCGCTTGGCGCGATCCGCGAGCTCGAAGCCGTCGATGAGGCCGGGCATGACGATATCGGTGAACAGCAGGTCGAATTTCACGTTCTCGCCGAGGATCTGCAGGGCGACCTCGGCGTTGGGCACGGACAGCACCGAGAAGCCGCGGTGGCGCAGCGAAGCGGAAACCAGGTCCCGGACGTCGTCCTCGTCCTCCACCACCAGGATGCTGTAGGTCATCCCCTGCTCCACCAATTGCGTCTTCTCCTCGCGGCCACCACAGCACCGGGGGCGATCACTGTTGCGCGATAGCCCGTTAGGGTTATATCTCGATTTACGTACAGCTCGATACACTGCATCGGCCGGACAGTGAACAACAAATAGTTCGCGACGAAAACAGATTTCTCGCAGCATTCGCGCGAGCGCGGTCGCGCGGCGCTGGTGCCAGAAAATTGACATCGCGGCACGGCTCGGCGCCCTTCGGGCCAAGTGCCACAGCGCTCGCCTTGACGCATCGGGACGAGTGTAGGACCCTCGCGGGGCAGCGGGGAGAGGCGCGATGGCGTGGGAAACGATCGTCTTCGAGGCGAGCGAGGGAGTGGCCACGCTGACGCTGAGCCGCCCGGATCGGCTCAACAGCTTCAATGAGCGCATGCATGAGGAGGTCGCGACGGTCCTCGGCACGGTCGAGAGCGATGCCGGCATTCGCGCGCTGCTCATCACCGGCGCGGGCCGCGGCTTCTGCGCCGGACAGGACCTCAACCTGCGCGACGCCGGCGCCACGGGGGATTTCGATGCCGGCGCGGCGCTCGAGCGCTATTACAACCCGCTGATACGCCGGCTCCGGTCGCTGGCGAAGCCGATCGTCGCCGCCGTCAACGGTCCAGCCGCCGGCGCCGGCGCCAACATCGCCTTCGCCTGCGACATCGTCATCGCCGCGCGCCAAGCCAGCTTCCTGCAGGCCTTCTGCCGCCTCGGGCTGGTGCCCGATGCCGGCGGCACGTGGTTCCTGCCGCGGCTGGCGGGATCGGCGCGCGCCCAGGGCATGGCGATGCTGGGCGAGCCGCTGCCGGCGGAGAAGGCTGCGGAATGGGGCCTCATCTGGAAGGTGGTCGACGACGACAAGCTGATGGAGGAGGCGCACGGGCTCGCCCGCAAGCTGGCGCAGGGCCCGACCATCGGCCTCGGCCTCATCAAGCAGGCGCTGAACCGCTCGCTGGAGAACGGCCTCGACGCGCAGCTCGATGTCGAGCGCGACCTGCAGCGCGCCGCCGCCCGCTCCGAGGATTTCCGCGAAGGCGTCGCCGCCTTTCTCGCGAAGCGGCCGGCCAAGTTCAGCGGCCGCTGATGAGCGAGAAGGCTCAGGAGCGTCTCGCGCAAGCGGTCGGGCGCGCCATGTATGACGAGGACAACGCGTCCCGGTCGCTGGGCATGGTGCTGGACGAGGTCCGCCCCGGGCATGCGAAGATGCGCATGATCGTGCGCGACGACATGATCAACGGCCATGACATCTGCCATGGCGGGTTGATCTTCACCTTGGCCGACAGCGCGTTCGCCTTCGCCTGCAATGCGCGCAACCAGGTGACCGTCGCCGCCGGCGCGGAGATCCATTTCATCAGTCCCGCCAAGAAAGGCGAGACCCTCGTCGCGGTCGCGCGCGAGCGCGCCAGCGCCGGGCGCAGCGCCATCTACGACATCGAGGTGACCGACAGCGCCTCCGGCCGCCTCATCGCCCTCTTCCGCGGCCGCTCGCACCGCATCGAGGGCAGCATCGTCGACACAGGCAAGGCCGCGCCATGAGTGCCGCCCTGCCGCCGGTGCCTCCACCCAAGCGCGGCGAGCTCGACCCGATCGAGGTCGCCAGCCGCGACGAGATCGCCGCGCTGCAGCTGCGGCGTCTCAAGGCGACGCTGCGCCACGCCTACGACAACGTCGCGCATTTCCGCGACAAGTGCCGCGCGCAGGGCGCCCATCCCGACGACGTCAAAGACCTCGCCGACCTCGCGAAATTCCCCTTCACCACCAAGGAGGATCTGCGCCAGACATATCCCTTCGGCATGTTCGCCGTGCCGCGCGAGCAAGTGCTGCGCATCCACGCCTCGAGCGGCACCACCGGCAAGCCGACGGTGGTCGGCTACACCAGGCGCGACCTCGACACCTGGTCCGATCTCGTCGCGCGCTGCATCCGCGCGTCGGGCGGACGCGCCGGCGACATCGTCCATGTCGCCTATGGCTACGGGCTCTTCACCGGCGGGCTCGGCGCGCATTACGGCGCTGAACGGCTCGGCTGCACCGTCATCCCCGTGTCCGGCGGCATGACCGAGCGCCAAGTCCAGCTCATCCAGGACATGAAGCCCGACATCATCATGGTGACGCCCTCCTACATGCTGGCGATCGCCGACGAGTTCGAGCGCCAGGGGTTCGACCCGCGGGCCTCCTCGCTCAAGATCGGCATCCACGGCGCCGAGCCCTGGACCAACGCGCTGCGGCAGGAAATCGAGAGCCGCATGGCCATGCACGCCGTCGACATCTACGGCCTCTCGGAGGTGCTGGGGCCCGGCGTCGCCAATGAATGCATCGAGACCAAGGACGGGCTTCATCTTTGGGAGGACCATTTCTATCCCGAGGTGATCGATCCCGCGACCGGGGCGGCGCTGCCGGACGGCACGGTCGGCGAGCTCGTCCTCACCACGCTCACCAAGGAAGCCCTGCCGGTGGTCCGCTACCGCACGCGCGACCTGACACGGCTCCTGCCGGGCACGGCGCGCTCGATGCGCCGCATGGAGAAGATCACCGGCCGCAGCGACGACATGCTCATCATCCGCGGCGTCAATCTCTTTCCGAGTCAGGTCGAGGAGCTGATCCTCAAGGAGCCGGCGCTCTCCGGCCATTACGTGCTCGAGGTGAGCCGGCCCAACCATCTCGACGAGCTCAAGGTCATAGCGGAGCTGCGGCCCGAGGCAGCGCCCGATAGCGCCGAGGCCAGCGAGCGCATCGCCGCCACGCTGCAGCACGACATCAAGTCGCTGATCGGCGTCAGCGCCAAGGTGGAAGTGGCACCCGTCGGCAAGGTCGAGCGCTCGATCGGCAAGGCCAAACGCGTCATCGACCTGCGGCCCAAGGGCTGAACGAGCCCCCTCACCCCAACCCTCTCCCGCAAGGGGAGAGAGGGCGCACCGAGCACGTGCTTACTTCCCCCTCGGTGCGAGCGTCCGAAGGCGCGCGGCTGTGAGACCGCAGCGGCAAAAGTATGCGGAGTTGCCGTTTAACTGATGGGAATTGTAGGCTTAGCTTGGCGGTGGACAAGAAGTGGCGCCATCTGAGCGTCTCCACGGACTTCGATGCTGTCCGAGCGAATTGTCGCCCGTCGGCGGAAAGGGACGGCACGGCAATTGGATCGAGGAATTCTCCGCGCGGATATTCGACGATCGCACGATTAGCCATGTTGGGAGTTTCGCATGACCGTCGTTGAATGCGATGTGCCGTCCGGCAGCATGCTGAGTCGCGAGCTGATCGAACGCGCGTATTTCCGTGACTCCTACCGGGCGCCGCTGAGCCGCAGGGAGCTTGGCATCGTCGATATCTTCTTCGGCATTTTCGCGCATCAGCCGCTGTGGATGAAGCTGCTCCTGATCGTCCGCAACAAGGTCGCCTCCCTTGCTGGCCTGGAGGCACCGACCGCGTCCGAAATCCTCCATGTCGAGATCAAGGGTCGCTATGCCGTCGGCGAAAAGATCGGCGTCTGGCCGATTTTCTCGCTCAGCGAGGATGAAATCGTCGCCGGGCGCAACAACAAGCACATGGATTTCAGGCTATCGGTGCTGAAAGTGCCCGACGGCGACAGAACGAGCGTGGTCGTCTCCACCATCTGCACGGTCCACAACCTGTCCGGTAAACTCTACCTTTTTTTCGTCGTTCCGTTCCACAGGTACGGCGTCCGGAAGCTGATGGCGAACGCGCTCGCGGCGGGGAGGTTGTGATGCGCCTCTGGCACTGGGGCTGCGGTCGTAGTTGCCCTCGCCACTTGGGCTTTCGTGCTTCTCATTTCCGGAGTCGTGACCATGAAAATGAGTAATGTTCATGAGCGGACGATCGCGGCTCCCATTGCGCGCGTCGGTGCATTGCTGGATACGCTTGCTTCGGCCGACGACAAATTCTGGCCGCATGAAAACTGGCCACGTGTGAAATTCACTCTGCCGCTGCAGGTCGGGGTCACCGGGGGACACGGCACCGGTCCTTACACGGTGTCATCCTATACTCCGGGTCAGCACATCCGATTTGAGTTTGGCGGAGGCCGGCAGGGTTTTCATGAGTTCACGTTGCAGGAAGTTGACGGCACGACCTGCTTGTTGCGGCACGCGACGAAGGGAAAGCTGACGTTCAACTCGGCGCGGCGCTGGTATTTCCTGATCCGTCCGCTGCACAATGCCCTGATCGAAGATCTGTTCGACAAGGTCGAGAGCCAAGTGGCGAAAGTTGTGCATCCGCAGGTCTGGAGCTCGCGCGTGCAGAAGCTGCGCCAGGTGCGCGGCCTGTCTCCGGTCAAAAACGAGATTCCGCCGCGGAGCTAGCGTGGGCTCTTCAGGAACGGACCATGAGCTGCGGAACCGCGTCGAGCCCTTCATGGTCGTTCAGACCGCGCGAGCGCGGCCAAGTGGTAGACTGCCACCGAAGAGCCGTATCGACCTGCCCGAGCGGATTCGCTGCCTGTCGACCGATCGTCCGGGGCGCGGCATCGGCCGAGAGCTGGGTTTCCACTGGGTTCCCAATAGCCATGGCACGCCTTGTCGCGATGAATGAACCCTGCAAGCGCGTATGTCTCAAATGGATCCAATTCGCGACTACGCTTGCCGCTTTCTCGGTGGTCCCGATTGGGATCGGGTCCGGACGTCGGCTGGAAGCGACCTTCTATTCATTGATGAGCACACGTGTCGGAGCGCAGCGTCAATCGCGAGTTGACGCGCGCGTGGCCGAATTCCCTCCGGCCGCACGACATCGGCACTTGCATCGGCAACGCCACCACACGAAATATACGGCACGCGATTCACATCTCGGGCCATCCCATGACCAAACTGCGAAAACTGGTTTTTGCCCTTCTCTGCGCTGCGATCGTGCTCGCGCCCGCGCTCGCCGAGGCGCGCGCCGGCGGCAGCGCGCGCACGGGCGGCAGCATGGGGTATTCGAGCCAAGGCAGCCGCGGCTCGCGCACCTATGACCAGAATGGCGGGCAGACGACGCAACGCAGCGTCACGCCGCAGACCAACCCCGGCGCCGCGCCCTATGCGACGCGGCCGGGCTTCGGCTTCGCCCAGAACCACCCCTTCCTCACCGGGCTCGCCGGCGCTTTCCTGGGCTCGTGGCTCGGCAGCCTGCTCTTCCCGCATTGGGGGATGGGCTTCGGCTTCGGCGGCATGATCGGCTCGCTCTTCACCTGGCTCATCATTATCGGGCTCATCGCCATGCTGTTCCGCATGTTCCGCCGACGCAGCGAGCCGCTGACCTCGCCCGCCTTCGGCGGCATGGGCTACCAGCCGGCGCCGGATGTGGGATATCGCGCCGGCGGCTATGGCGGCAGCGCGGCACCGCGCAGCGGCACCCTCGCCGTCAACGAGACCGACTATGCCGCCTTCGAGGCGATCCTCAAGGCGGTGCAGGGGGCCTGGAGCAAGGGCGACCTCGCCACGCTGCGCCACTACGTGACGCCGGAGATGCTGTCCTATTTCGCCGAGGAGCTCGCCGGCAACACCAGCCAGGGCGTCGAGAACCACGTCGACAATGTCGAGCTCATCAAGGGCGATGTGCGCGAGGCCTGGGACGAGGGCAATCTCCAATATGCCACCGCCGATTTGCACTGGCGCGCCAACGACTACACCACGCGCGCCGACGCCAAGCCCGGCGATCCCGGCTACATCGTCGAGGGCGATCCGCAGCGGCCGAGCGAGGCGCAGGAGCTGTGGACCTTCGCGCGCAGCCCAGGCGGGCACTGGCTGCTTTCGGCGATCCAGCAGGTCTAGCTCGGCTTTTGCGCCACACGGAAAAGGGCCGGATCGACACCGATCCGGCCCTTTCTCATCGCTACTCCCTAGTGGATGAAATCTGACGCTTGATACCCGCGGGCCATAGCGGCTCTCGACCCTAAGCCGACCTACGACGATGAGCCAAAACCGGCCTAATTGGGTGGAGACGAGACTATTAGTAGATCATCCAGGGCCAAGCGGGGACCTATCAGATCAAATGGGTTTCCGAACGCAAGTGAGGAAAGGTGTCCGAGCCTCAACGCGCGTGCATAATGGAGGTCATAGCGTCAGCTGTTCGAACAGCCGACGCTATGACTATGACCTCAGTTCCCGAATGGGATCGTCAGTTCCGTCTCGTTCGTGTCCACCACGAACACCGCGAGGAGCTTGGCAGGCTTCGTCTCGCTGGCATTGGCGCTGACGCGGTGGCGGTCGCCGGGCAGTTCGGAGAAGCTCTGTCCGGCCTTGTAGGTCGTCACCGGTCCGTCATTCACCTGACTGCGGATTGCCCCCTCAAGCACCGTCGCGTAGATGAAGGCAGATTTGGGATGCGTGTGGCCAGGCGAGTACCCGCCCGGGCCGTACTCGACGAGCACGCCCTTGATGCTCTTCCCGGGAACGTTCGGCAGTTCGTGCTGGTAGACGAGGGTCACCTTGGCATTCTTCGACTTCGGCGCATCTGCGAGGGCGCCGCCAAACGGCACGGCGGCGACAAGCAGCGAACAGAGGAGGCGTTTCATGGAGCCCGTATCCTTCGGTTGGCGGATGGGGATCAGGCTGCTGCCTGTGAGCGGCGGAGCCATTCGTCTAAACCGATGCGGCCGAGGCGCGCCTCACCCAACGGCACGAGCGAGCGCTCCTCGACCCGGCCGCCGAAGTATCGGGCCTCGGGGTCGCTCACCACCTCACGCGGGTCGCCGACCGCCTTCAGATAGCGGGCGACGATTTCGTTGAACGGCGCTCGTTCCGGGCCGGCGATCTCGACGATGCCGTTTCGCGGCGCCGCGAGCGCCACATCGGCGACGATGGCAGCAACGTCGTCCGCCGCGATGGGCTGGAACAGGCCGGGCGAAAGCCTGAC
>Ga0209701_10002438_pt1 | contig 12082 bp, 11 predicted proteins | sample CZO8metaG_4_FD_188356 | JGI IMG/M metagenome (GOLD analysis project Ga0209701, IMG submission 188356) | Vadose zone soil microbial communities from the Eel River Critical Zone Observatory, Northern California, USA - CZOApr15con2H3.8 metaG... | ecosystem: Environmental > Terrestrial > Soil >...
CGTTCATGGCACGCGCGATCCTTTTGGTTCTATCGACAAGATGGAATCGGCCTTGAAGTTAATCCCGGCGAAAACCTCGCTGCTGCCGATCGAGGGCACGGGACACGATCTGGGATTTAAGGGGAAGGCCAAGCGAGGAGACTTACCCACGGCCGTGCTGGCGGCGTTTCAATCGTTCTTCGGCTCCTCAACAAAAGCAGCTTCTTTGCGGGCTCAGGCCCGCTCAGAATGACAAGGCTCTTAGTTTTGTCAGCGTGAATCCGCGAAAATCCGCGGCTGGTTTTTTCTAGTTGACCCACCCCGACTTAGATCCGCCATTCTTCTTGTCGGCTTCCGGATTGTCCGGCGGGATGTAATTGCCATGCTCATCGAAGGTCACCGTGCGATCGTGCTTGCGCATGTAGACTTGAAACTTCCGGGCGGCACGGCGCCGTCTCCAGCGGTAATACGAGTTCCGCGCGCTGAAGTAGCGTTCGCTGGTACCGAACATCAACCCGCGCTTGGGCACGAACTTAACGTAAAGAAAACCGAACAGCAGTCCGCCCAGATGGGCAACGTACGCGACGGAGTCGCCGTGGCGGGGACCGGCGGCGTTGATCGCGCTGATCAGCGTAAAGAACGCAACTCCCGCGACAAAGTACTTTGCGCGAATCGAAAATGGAATGGGAAACAGCATGACTTCCCGATCCCCGTAAATCATCCCGAAGGCCATCAGGATACCCAGCACCCCACCGGAGGCGCCGACGGTCTGGGTCGCCGCGGTGATTCCTGCCAAACCGGTATAGGAAACGGCAATGGTCGTCAGCGCAGCCCCCACCACGCAGAAGAAGTAGAATTCCAGGAACTTCTTGCGGCCCCAGTCCACTTCAAACTGCGAGCCAAACATCCACAGTCCCAGCATGTTCATCAGGATGTGCCAGATCCCGAGATGCACGAATGAGTACGTAACTAGTTGCCAAATCCCACCATGGATCACCACTCTGGGGATTAGGGCCAGGAGGAGAAATACAATGTCACCGAGGCGCGCATCAAGCGCCTGCAACAATGTCATCAGCAGGAAAACCGCCGCGTTAGCAAGGATGAGCCACTTCACCGCTTTGGTGAAGGGCGGCAAACTCAACGAGAAGGTGCGTCCGCGGTACATGAGTCAGTAGTCGTTAGTCAGTAGTCGTTGGTCGTTAGCCTTGGTCGTTGGCCAAACCATGTCTGAGCTCGGGCGAATTAACACCTTGTATCTTAGCAGGTCACCGTTCCGGAAGCGGCACCACCGGCAGGCTCCTGTGCCCCGCCTCATCGACGGCCCGCACGGCGAAGATCACATTATCCTTCGAGTGTGGCAGCGTAGCTCTGGTTAAATTTCCCAGGGCCTCGACGTGTTCCCATTCCGGGCTGGTTGTCGCACGCCAAAGCACCTCATAGCCCGTGGCCCGCCCGCCAGGAGAAGGCTCCCAAGTCAAGGTTGAATCGTTCTCCAGTTCTTTGGTCAGGAGGCGCACGCTCCCTGGAGGCACAGGCGCCAAGGCCAGCGAAGCCAGAGTAGCCGCATTCAGCCGCGCCACATTGGCAACGTAGTCGAAATTCACGAACTTGGGCACGTCACCATATTCGATGCCGTTTTCCGTGCGCACGTTCTGGTGCTGGTGGTTGTAGTTTTCACGATACTCGGTGAAACGCACGGCCGCGTATCCCTGCTGATTGAACGAGTAATGATCTCCGCCTCGCAGGTAGCGGTCCAGCCGGAACACGAGCATCGGCTTAACGCCGGTGTCGTAGGTGCGGCCCATCTCGGCGATGTAGCGGGCAACTTGCCGTGAAACGGAATCGCTCTCGCCGCCAAGATTGCGGAGCAGGCGCAACTCGGCTTCCGTGGCGGCAGCCGGCACGCCTTCGGAGAAGACCCGCACTACGCTCGCATCCTGCTGTGGATTACGATCACCGCCCACAATGTCATTGTTCAACACGGCTTCTATGTCCCATCCCGCGGACCTAGCCATTTCCGCGAAGTGACGGCTGCCATTCAGTCCCTGCTCTTCACCGGCCACGGTCAAAAAAATGATCGTCGCGGGAAACCGCAGCTTGCTCAGAACGCGGGCACATTCCAGGCTCACGGCCGTGCCACTGCCGTCGTCATTGGCGCCGGGAGCGCGACCGGTGGTATCTAACGTATCTGAATTCCGCGAATCGTAGTGGCCGCTGATCAGCACAATGCGCCTGGCATTTTCCGGATCGGTGCCTTTGAGCACTGCATAAACATTGGTGATTTCGGTGGGCTTGGGGATGCGATCCACGGGACCCTCGACAAAACTGTCCGTCTTTACCTCCAGGCATCCGCCGCAGTCCCTCGAGTAGCGCTCGAACTCGCTCTTGATCCATTCGCGCGCGGCTCCGATGCCGCGCCCAGCGGCGATCGAATTCGGATCCTGGGCGGAAAGCGTCGATCGCGTCTGGAAACTCACCAGCCTTTCGATGTTGGCCTGAATGCGTTGCGCCGAGATCTGCTTCAAGGCAGCTACAATTCTTGGGTCTGCTGGCAACCCGGTGATGCTATTTTCCGTCTTCCACTGTGCCAGCTGGGTGGGTGCGGTCGTCGCAAGCAGAGTGATGAATAGCACGAATATGGCGGGAATATTGTAGCGGAACATGATTGTCACAGGGAGGTTCGCGACCGCGTCTATTCCCGATGCCCAGCCACTTGACCTCAAGCCCGGGAGAAACTAAATATTAACAGGAGGCGTCCGATCCGAACGGAGGCAATTATGGTTTATTGTCCGGAATGCGAGACCGATCTCGATATCGAAGAGGACGACGTCGATGAGGGAGAAATCGTCTCCTGCCCGGAGTGCGGTAGCGACTTCGAAGTAATCACGGTAAATCCCATCGAACTGAAGCCAGTAGGAGAGGAAGAGGTCGACGAGGAAGAGACGGAGGAAGCCGAAGACGGTGACTTCTCCTAGGGTCCGCATACTCGTGCCCTCCTCGTTTGTCGCCCACCGTGGTTCTCGAGTAGTTCTCCTTGGGATGGTGCTCTCCCTGGCTTGTTTCGACCGGGCCGCTGCCGCTCCGGGCAGTGCCTCGCCTGCGGGGAGCAAGCACGAGAAACCATATGCCCTGATCTTCGGCACGGTCTGGGGGCCGGACAACCACCCGCTGTACGGCGTGAAGGTCAAGATACGACGCGCAGACCAGAAGAAGGCGCACTGGGAGCTGTCTTCCGACCATAACGGCGAATTTGCACTGCGGGTGCCTGCAGGGCAGGCTGATTACCTGGTGTGGGCTGACCTGAAAGGATATAAGTCTCCTAGCGGGAAGCAGTTACAGCCTGGCCAAGAGGTCAGCGTGCACATCGAAAACGACGAGCGCGCCGACATCGGATTGCATCTAAAATAGATATTAGAGCTGAGGAAATCGCAAGGCTATGGTAGTGGGGTGAATGGGGAGGAACCTCATGAAAAAGCGCCTTGTTGTGGTTTTCGTGCTGCTGCTGGTCGGCCTGGCCGCCACCGCTGCGAACGCTTCTTACGCTGCCTACTCCGCGAAAGACAAGGGTGATTCCGGGCGCTTGCTGACCGGTAAGGTCATCGATCATCAGGACAATCCACTGGCCGGCGCGGTGGTTTACATCTCAAACACGCGCACTCGGGCGGTAAAGACCTACATCGTGGGCCAAGATGGCACGTACCGTTTCCCGGCGCTCTCGCCCAATATCGACTACGAGGTCTACGCCCAGTACAACGGCCGCAAGAGCGATACCAAGACTGTCAGCCAGTTCGACAACCGCCAGCAGGTGAACATCAACCTGAGAATTGATACCAAGTAATCCCCCCCGCCGCAGATTCGCGCCGACGAACGCAGATGGGACGCCCTTTCGTCTGAATCCCGCGTTGATTTGTGAAATCCGTGGCTGGAGATCCTTCGATTCCGCTCAGGCGGCCTCGCCGCCCGCCGAAACCGGATCGCCACTTAAGGCCTCAGGCACGAATTCAGCCGAGAGTTCCTCGGGGCACGCGAAGAGGTCTTGCAACGGCGGCACCTGTTCAGTTGCCCATGCCGGCCCTTGTGGCGTGAGCTCGATAACCCGATACCCCACGCGGGCAAAGGTAGCAAGTGTCTCCACCAAATTGGTTCGCTGAAGGTACTCGAACATGATTATTCGCGGTCGCTTCGTCTTGAGGAAGGATTCCATTCCTCGGAACACGGCGTTCTCGTGCCCTTCGACGTCAATCTTGACCGCGGTGACGGGGACGGGTGTGGGACCGTGTTCTTGGAGAAATTGATCGAACGTGATTCGGGGCACGGTAATAGTTGCCAGATAGGTGGTGAACCCGTCCAGGGTACGGTTGCAACTGTCCACGCCTCCGCCGTTTTCCAACTCGACCTCCCCAGTTGCATCTGACAGAGCCAGGGCAAGAACCTCGAAACCAAGCCGGTTGAGTGCCAAGTTCTCCCGGGCGCGGTCCGCTGCGATGGGGTTCGGTTCAAACAGAAGCGCGTGTTCAATCTTGTCAGCAAGCAGAAGACTGACCAGGCCAACGTGGGCCCCTACGTCGATGAAAGTTCCGCCATTTACGTGCGCCCGCAGGAAGCTGATGTGACGGCTGTTCGGAATCCGCGTGTAGAACACGCCAGAAGAGACTTGGCAGTCGGGATAGGCGAGAAAGCGGAAGCCATTAAAGAGAGGGACAACAATAGGAGTTTGGATGAGTCGTTTCCAGGCTTGCCATCCCGTGGCGAGAAGGAGGCGGCGCCATCGCTCTTGCCGGTTGGACTCGTCATGCCAGACGGACCCGACAACGTAGCTCAGGTTGCGTATTGGCTGCAGCAGGCCCAAGTGGATCCCATTGTCGGGTTTCCATGATACCGTGAACGAACTCCGCTGAGCTGAACCAAACAGAAAATAACAGAGGCCGCCAATTTCTGGCGGCCTTATCTTTTCACGGGCGAGAGCCCCCGGTTTTTGTCAGATCCTTCACTCTGCTCAGGATGAGGATCTCGCAGCCTTATGGCTGCTCGTCTTCAGTTATTATCGCTTCCCGCGCGCTTCCAGGACACCAGCTCGCCAATGGTGGAGCCGCCCGTGCTGGAGACCGGGTGCTTGTAGGCCTCTACTTCGGAGCGCGAGGCTTCCTCGCCAACCGCCCGGATGCTGAGTCCGACTTTTTTCTCTTCCGGATTCATTTTGATGATCTTGAAGTCGTGTTCCTGGCCCGGTTCGAGCTGGATCGGCTGGCCGTTGCCGTCCACCGCTTCGGAGTTGTGGCACAGGCCTTCGATGCCCTCGGCGATCTCCACGAAGGCACCGAAGCTGGCCACACGCAGGATTTTTCCGTGCACCACGTCGCCCACATGACGCTGTGCAAAGAAAGTTTCCCACACATCCGGCTGGAGCTGCTTCACGCCCAACGACAGCCGCCGCTTGTCCGGTTCGATCGCCAGCACCACAGCCTTCACGCGATCGCCCTTCTTGAGAACTTCCGACGGATGCTTCACACGCTTAGTCCAGCTCAAATTGCTGACGTGGACCAAGCCATCAATGCCATCTTCGATTTCGATAAACGCGCCAAAATCGGTCAGGTTGCGCACGCGGCCTTCCACCGTCGCGCCCACTGGGTACTTATCGTGTAGCGCGTCCCAGGGATTGGGCGCGAGTTGCCGCATGCCCAGCGAGATGCGCCGCTCCTGCGGGTTCACGTTGAGCACCACGCACTCCACGTGGTCCCCCACGCTGACCAGCTTAGAAGGATGTTTCATGCGCTTGGACCAGGTCATCTCGCTGACGTGCACCAGTCCTTCGATGCCCTGCTCCAGTTCCACAAACGCGCCGTAGTCGGTGACGCTGATCACCCGCCCGTTGACGTGCGCGCCCACCGGATAGCGGTGCGAGGCGTCCAGCCAGGGATCAGGCGTGAGCTGCTTGAAGCCCAGCGACACACGCTGTTTCTCTTGGTCAAATTTCAGCACCTTCACCTGGATCTGATCGCCCACGTTGACCAGATCGCGAGGGTGCGTCAGGCGACCCCAAGACATGTCGGTGATGTGCAGCAGACCGTCAATTCCGCCCAGGTCCACAAACGCGCCATACTCGGTCAGGTTCTTTACCACTCCAGTGAGTACCGCACCCTCTTCCAGGTGTTGCAGTGTCTTGGCCTTCTTCTCGTTCTGCTCTCCTTCCAGCACCTGCTTGCGCGAGACGACGATGTTGCCACGCTTCTTGTTCAGCTTGATGACCGCAACTTCCAGCGTCTGCCCCTTTATGCCATCCAGATTGCGAATCGGCCGCAGGTCCGCCTGGGAGCCGGGCAGGAACGCCCGTGCGCCCAGGATGTCCACCGTGAGACCACCCTTGATGCGCTCGACTACCTGTGCCCGGATGGGCTTCTTTTCGTTGTATGCCTTCTCAATCTCATCCCAGGCGCGCAGACGCTGCGCCCTCTGATGGGAGAGGTTGATATAACCTTCCTCGGTTTCGCCCTTCTCCCGCATCACATCAATCTCGTCACCTGGCTGAAACCTGGGCTTGCCCTCGTGGTCCAGCACTTCGGCCAGGGGCAACATGCCCTCAGACTTGGCGCCGATATCGACCACGACGTGAGCGGGCGTGATCTTCAGCACCGTGCCTTTAAGGACATTGTCGTCGCCGGCGGCTTCTTCGCTCTCCGTCGTAAAAGTCTCGAGCGCAGCGGCGAAGTCTTCGGTGGTTGCGGTCACGGGTGGTCTTTCGTCCGGCTTCTGGACGATCGTGGGTGGCTGGGAGTTGGTGGTGGCTGGAGTCGAGCCCTCAGAGGAGCCCGCGGTTTCCTCAGCTACCGGCGTCGAAATCGCGGAATCCAGGTTGTGGGCACTGCTGTCGTCGAACAAGGTCATAGCCTCTCTGCGGTATGCCTCGCACATCGTGCGGGGACGGATGCGGGCTGTTTTCGTGCGGACTGCTGGTGTGCGGCTTAGGTTGTGTGGAGCCCGTTCTGGCGAACGAGCTTGAACAATCCCAGCGGTCGGACGTTCTAAAAGCGAACCCGCGTCCAAAGGGAACCCTTCGACTATAGCAACCGCTTGCAAACAGTGTCAAACACCAAAAGAGGCTGGAAGAGCCTACTCACATCGCATCCCCCTGTCGGTGTTGAAATGCTTGAGTGGGAGCGCAGCAAGGAACTGCCTGATCCGCGAGTTCGACCTGCCGCTCAGCCATCATGCCCTGGAAGCATCTGGCGCGCTCGCAGCGTCGCGCGGAGGGAAGAATCAGCCGCGGATCTTCGCGGGTTCGTACGTATAGCAACTAGGGAGTGTCGCCATGGCCGGTTCTGCTTTCGGTTGCGCGGCGCCTGCGGAATCCGAAAGCCTCGCTCACAACGTTCAGGTTGCGATCGAGTTCCACACTCGCGCTGAGAGGACTCCGACCGGTCCGCCCAGGATAGTCATAGCGGAGATCCTTGAAGCGGACGATATAGCCTTGCCTCGGGGACTCAAGCTGCTCGGTTTCCGTGATGGGACACTGCGCCCAATCCAGATAAACGCGGCCGAGATAACTCTTCTTGGCCGCCAACGTAATCGGGGTTTCTTCCGGCTTGTAACGGATTTGCATCCGGCCGTCGGGATCCACATCGGGGATAGTGGAATCGATCAGCATGGTAGCGAAGAAGTCTTGCGTCTCGACCACTCCATACCATTGAAATGGATTCCACCAATAGGGATAGGCGGAGACGTGGATGGGATCGGCGCCTTTATACATACGGGCTTCTAGGGCGTTGATCGCGCGACGGTGTTCGTAATCCCGCACACCCCAAAGCGCAACCACGCCCAGCAGCGCCAGGGTTGCGCCAAGACGTCCCTGCGGACCTTTGCGGCGCGCGCCGATTTCCTCGTTGATCAAAGAGAAAAGCGCGGGCAGCACCAAACCTGCCGCCAGCACGACGAGGATGATCGGCTCCACGATGAAAACAATGTCCCAGGAATACCATTTCTCGGAAAAGGGCCAGAACGGACGTACGCCATAGTTGTTCGTGAAGTCGAGCAGAATGTGAGTGAGGCCGGCGAGGAACGAATAGAGGAACAGGAGCCCCCAGCGTGGCGGAAGGTTGGGATCGTTGGTCTTGCGTCCGCGTACGCGCCAGACGAGGTACATGAAGCCCACCACCACCGCCGATACCAGCGCGATGCCGAGGAAGGAATGCGTGAAGCCGCGGTGATGGGCGAAGCCGAAGACCGGTCCTTTGAAATTGCCGATTACATCGAGATCGGGCGCTTCCGCTGCCAACGTGAGCGTGGCTGTGGCCAACGCCGTCTTGCGGTTCAGCCCGGCACGGCCCATGCAGGCGCCGGTCAGGAAGTGGGTGATGGGTTCCAAAGTCTTGGTTCAGACTACGTCGTGCAGAATCTTCAGAGGATACATTACCGCCACATGAAGGCAGAAACACGCTTAGATATGTAGCATTGATGCAATTTGAAATGGGTCAGTTTGGGCGACCACCTCCATATGGACCATCACCTCAGGCAATTTGGCTGTTGAGTGCGTCAACACAAATCCGCATTCACTTCCGCGCCGGCACGAGCAGACTGAACGCGTTCGGCACCAGCGAGATTTCCGCCGGCAGAGTGCCCAGCAGTTCCCCATCGGCTTCCACGTAAGTCTTGCGTCGAATATCTTGGTTGCCCTCCGGCGGCGGGAGACTGCGACACGAAATCTTTTCGGCATAGGCCAGATCGATTCCGCCTACGTTCCAGGACTGTCCGAGCAGCCCGCGCAGAACGTAGAGCAGGTAGCGCGAGCGGCTGGCGGTTTGGCACAGAACCAGTCTCAGGTCATCGCGGTTGAGGGAAGCTCCCGGCGCCAGTTCCCCCAGCACGCCCCCAAAGTTGCGGATGCGCACCGCCAATAGTTCGGTGAGAACAGCCTCACGTGATGCCGAGGCGCCTGCTTCTGTGTATTCCGCCTGGAAGTATTCCATCCTGTGGGTCATCCACAGATGCCAGGCTTTAGCGTAGTAGGCCGCCATACCCGTGGATCCCTTCAACGCCGGGCTCAATTCGTAGAATAGATGCGCGTCCACCCCGATGCCGGCGGCTACTGTGAAATATCGCGATCGGCGTTTGCCCTCGAGACCCAGGCACTCGATCTTGCCAACTGCGAAGCGACGGCGCTCGGCCCGCAAAGCCGCACGGGCCGCCTGTACCGGCGAGAACGGAACGCAGAGATCATGCGCGAGGGCGTTCGCCGTGCCGAGCGGGACAACTCCAAGGGCAACGTCGCCGCCAACGAGCCCTTGTAGCAGATCGTGAATTGTGCCGTCCCCGCCGCAAGCGAGAATCGTGTCGCAGCCTTGGGCAATTGCCTCCCGCACCTGCCCGGCCGCGCCGTCGGCCGGCATTGTGGCGGCAGCGTCGGCTTCCACTCCAGCTTCTCTGACGACGGCAAGCACCGCTTCCACGTCTGCCACGCGGCGTCTGCGACGGCGTCCGGAAAGCGGGTTGTAGAGCAGAACGGCCTTGCGCACGGGAACCTAGGATTGTACTGGAAGAGACTGCCGAGCCCCGCTCGGCGAGACCGCCCAGGCGGCTGTCCCGAAGTCTCTTGGCGATGACGGCGCCTTTGAAGCTGGGGCACTAGATTAGCACCCGCAACCTGATTGCACCTTCGCAAGCTTTTGACTAAGCTACTTTCTGCTTAGGGGCGCGATTCGTTAGCAGCATTTTCCCCGCTTCTCAATCTCAGGAGGAACCATGGTCACGAAGTACCCCGTCTCTGTTCTGCTTGCTGTGTTGCTCTGCGGTGTGGCTTTCGCTCAAGACCATTCGTCCCACAACCAGTCCAAGCCGGCAACTCTGATGTCCGGACTGGGAGACCTCCACCATCCGGTCTCCACCCGCAACGCGGAGGCCCAGCAATTTTTCGATCAGGGACTGCGCCTGATCTACGCCTTCAACCATGACGAGGCGGCGCGTTCGTTCCAGCGTGCCGCTGAACTCGATCCCAAGCTGGCCATGGCATATTGGGGTATCGCCGAAGCCGTGGGACCCAACTACAACGACCCTGCCAGTGCTGATCGCTTCAGGCAGGCGCACGAGGCCATCCAGAAGGCGGTTGATCTCTCAGCCAATGCCGCGCCCAGCGAGCAGGCCTACATCCAGGCGATGGCTCTGCGCTTCCCGGCAGATCCCAAATCGGACCTGCGCAAGGCGGCCGAGAATTACCACGATGCCATGCGCGAGGTGTCAAAGAAATATCCCGACGACCTGGACGCGGCCACGCTGTTTGCCGAGTCTGGCATGAACCTGCACCCGTGGGGCCTGTGGCATCACGATGGCACGCCGGAGGCCGGCACGGAGGAGATCGTCGCCACACTGGAGTCGGTGGTGCGGCGCGATCCCAACCACATGGGCGCGATTCACTACTACATCCACGCAGTGGAAGCCTCTCCTTCGCCGGAGCGGGCGTTGGCCGGCGCCAACAAGCTGGCGTCGCTAGCGCCAGCGGCCGGACACATCGTGCACATGCCAGCCCATGTTTACATCCGCACTGGCGACTATGAATCCGCGGTGAAGACGAACGAACAGGCCGCAGCGGTTGATCAGGCTTACATCAAAGCCAGCGGAGTCGCAGGGCATTTATCCGATGATGTACTACAGCCACAACCTGCACTTCATCGCCATGTGCTCCAGCATGAATGGCAATTACGAGGAAGCCAAGAAGACAGCAGATATGCTGGCGGCGCACGTTGGCCCGCACGTGAAGGACATGCCGCCGATTGAAGGCTTCATGACTATTCCTATCGCGGTTGACGTTCGTTTTCACCGATGGGACGACATCTTGAAGATGCCGCAACCTGATCCCGCCATGAAGACTACGACAGCTTTCTGGCATTTTGCCCGCGGCATGGCGCTGGCGGGCACCGGGAAGGCCGGCGAAGCCGAGGCCGAATACAAAATTGTGGCCGACGCGGAGAAGAATACACCCGAGGATGAGGTGTTCGCCATGCCGGTGAACAACAAGGCCAAGGACATCATGAAAATCGCAGAGAAGGTGCTGGGTGCGAAGATTGCCATGGCAAAGAAAGATAAGGCCGGAGCGATTGCCATGCTGCGGGATGCTGTCACGATTCAGGACTCGCTGAAATACGGCGAGCCTCCGGACTGGTTCTTCCCGGTTCGCGAATCGCTCGGTGCAGCGTTGCTAATGAACAGCGATGCCGCGGGCGCAGAGAAAGTCTTCCGGGAAGACCTCGACCGCAACCCGCGCAATCCGCGCTCCCTGTTCGGACTGCACCAGGCGCTCGAGGCGCAGGGGCGGAGCTATGACGCGCAGTTCGTGGATAGAGAGTTCCGCACTTCATGGAAGGGCGGGAACACGCCGCTGAAGATGGACGATCTGGTCTAAAAGAAACCATGGGGGCCGGCCTTGGGTCGGCCCAACTCGCTTCCATCCCCCCACGGCCCGTGCAGGGGCTGCGCCCGTTTCTATGCGATCTCCCGAATATAATTCTTCGTCATGGTTACCGCGACCCAAGACATCGAAAAGAAGATCGAAACCCTCCGCGACAAAATCCGTCACCACGAGTACCGCTATTACGTGCTCGACGATCCGCAGATCAGCGACACCGACTTCGACCAGCTCATCAACAAACTGAAGAAGCTGGAATCCGAGCATCCCGACCTGATCACGCCCGATTCACCCAGCCAGCGTGTCGGCGGCAAGCCACGCGAAGGTTTCGTCAAGGTGCGGCACTCCTCGCCCACGCTCTCGCTCGACAACACTTATAGCGAAGATGAATTGCGCAACTGGGAGCGGCGGGTCCACGAACTGAGCGGACGGCAGGACATCGAATACGTCTGCGAGCTGAAACTCGACGGCATGTCGCTGGCCCTACGCTACGAAGACGGCAAGCTGGTGCGCGGCATCACTCGCGGCGATGGAACAACCGGTGAGGATGTCACGCTGAACGTGCGCACCGTGCGCTCGATTCCGCTTTCCATCTCGAAAGAAAAACTCAAGAAGGCGGGCATCCCCGCAGATTTTGAGGTGCGCGGCGAAATGCTCATGCCGATTGCGGCCTTCAAAAAGATGAACGGAGAGCGAGAGGAGAAAGGCCTCTCG
>Ga0209701_10002442_pt1 | contig 12076 bp, 13 predicted proteins | sample CZO8metaG_4_FD_188356 | JGI IMG/M metagenome (GOLD analysis project Ga0209701, IMG submission 188356) | Vadose zone soil microbial communities from the Eel River Critical Zone Observatory, Northern California, USA - CZOApr15con2H3.8 metaG... | ecosystem: Environmental > Terrestrial > Soil >...
GAGATGGAGCTGCGCGTCCGGGTGCGCGCGTTCCCCGGCGCGCGGTGGCGGCCGCACGCGACCCTCACCTCGGCCGCCGCCTGCCTCGAGTTCTGCGGCCAGGGCGTCGAGCAGGACCTCGCCAACCGCCTGGTCACCGAATCCGTGGGGGAGGAGGGGGCGAGCGCGCGGGCGCCCGGAGCCGGAGGTCCAGCGAGCGGCCCGCCGCGAGTCACGCCCGGGGCCTAGGTTTCGCCCTGTGGCGATCCTGCAGGCCCTGATCAGCCTGATCGCGCGGTCTGCCGGGAAGATCCTCAACGCGATCTTCGGCTGGGCCGTCGTCGCGCTGTTCGGGCAGACCTCGCCGAAAGAGCAGACGAAGCTTTCCGCGGTGGTCGCCGCGGCGGCTGCCTGGCCGCTGCTGGTGCTGGGGATCGCCGTCCCCCGCGTCACGTTGTTCGTGGTCTCCTTCGTGCCCCTCTCCAAGTCCGTCCCGAGCCTGTGGCTGCGCATCGTCTGGATCGCGCTGGCGCTGCTCGTGCCGGTGGTGGTGGGGGCCGTGATCGCGGCGCGCTCGCCGCCGTCCGTGCTGCCGGAGCCGGGGTGGAAGAAGTTCCTGCGCGGGTTCCAGGTCACGCTCGCGCTCGCGATCGCCTTCCTGCTCATGCTGGTGGTCGCGCCGGGGCTGAAGATCGTCTACCGCGAGCTGCTCCAGCTCGACCGCGCCCTGCGCGGCGAGCCGCCGCTGCTCGTGCAGGAGGAAGAGATGGCGGATCGGAAGCGCGTGGAAGGGACGCCCGAGCGCATCGCGCTCCCGCCGCCGGCCTCGGTGCCGGTGCGGCTGGAGTCGATGTCCAACAAGGAGCTCTTGCAGCACATCACGCAGAACGCGGTGCTCCTCGCGAAGAAGGAGGTCGAGCTGGCCAAGGCCGAGCTCAGGTCCGACCTCAAGAAGGAGGTGGCGATGGCCAAGGGGCTGGGCGTCGCCGGCCTGTGCGCCATCTGGACGGTGTCGATGATGCTCGTCGCCGGCGCGATGGCGCTGGGGACGGCGCTGCCCGAGTGGGCGGCAGCGCTGATCGTCGCCGCGGCGGTGCTGCTGGTCGGGACCGTCGCGGGGCTGGTCGGATGGGGCAAGCGCGTGACGGAGCCGCTGGAGACGACCCGCCGGACCCTCAAGGAGGACGTGCAATGGGCGAAGGAACGGATCGCGTGAACGGCGAGCGTGCGAACGGGGAACCGCGGAAGGTGGCGCGCGAGCTGGAGACGGAGATCACGGAGATCCGCTCCCGGCTCGACCGCTCGCTCGCCGAGCTGGACCGCCGCCGCCACGAGCTGACGGACGTCCGCCTCCAGGTGCGCCGCCATCCGATGGTGGCCGTGGCGGCGGGCGTGACCGTGCTCGCGCTCGTTGGCGGCGTCGCTTACGCGGTGTGGGCGTCGAGGCAGCGGAACAAGCCGGTCTCCAAGGCGCGTCGCCTGAAGCACGCGCTCTCGCGAATGATCGACCAGCCCCAGAAGGTGGCGAAGCCGGAGCCCACCGTCCCGGAGAAGATCCTGGCGGCGGCGGGCACCGCGGCGGCGACGATGCTGGTCAAGAAGATGATGGAGCGGGCGTTCGACGTGGCCGGGCGCGAGACAGCGGCCGCTCGCTGAGACGTCGTTCGCACGCCTGACAGATCGTCTCACGGTCGCGGGTGGAGTGCGCTCGCACGCGTTATCGGCCGGCCCTCGGTCGATGCATTTGGGTCACCGGATTTCCACCACCACCTTGCCGGTGGCGCGGCCCGATTCACTGTAGGCGAGCGCGGCGGGGGTCTCCTCGAGCGGGAACGTGCGGTCGATCACCGGCTTGATGATGCCGGCATCGAGAAGCTTGCCGATCTCCTCGAGCTGCTCGCCGCTCGCTTTCATGAAGAGGTACTCGTAGCGGACGCCCTTTTCGCGGGCGAGCCGGGTCTCCCTGCGGGTGAGAAAGGCGAGCGGGAGCCAGAAGAGCGGACTGACGCCCCAGGCGCGGGCGAACTTCAGATCCGGCATCCCGCCGATGCTGACCACCGTGCCGCCGCGCTTCATCACCGAGAAGCTGCGCCAGAGCGTCTCGCCGCCCTGCGTGTCGAGGACGAAGTCGATGTCGCGCAGGACCTCGTCGAACTTCGCCGCGCGGTAGTCGATGGCCTCGTCCGCGCCGAGGCGCTTCACCAAGTCCACATTGCGCGCGCCCACGGTGGTCGCGACCCAGGCGCCGAGGTGCTTCGCCAGCTGGATCGCGAACGTGCCCACTCCGCCCGACCCGGCGTGGATGAGCACGCGCTGGCCTTTTTGCACCCGCCCGATGTCCAGCATGGCCTGCCACGCGGTCAGCCCCACGAGCGGAATCGAAGCCGCCTCGACGTGCGACAGCGACGCAGGCTTCGGCGCCGCGGCGCCCTCGCGCACGAGCGCAAATTCCTCGAACGCGCCGATGCGGTCCTTGTCGAGGCGCGCGTAGATCTCGTCACCCGCCTTGAAGCGCGAGCCGTGAGACTCGACCACGGCGCCGCTCAGATCGTTTCCCAGGACCAGGGGAAAGCGGTCCTTCACCAGCGCCTTCACCTTGCCGTCGCGGATCTTGAAATCCACCGGGTTCACGCTCGCCGCGCGCACCTTGACCAGGAGATCTCCTGGGCCCGGCAGAGGCCTTGAAAGATCTTCAATCTGGACTTGCCCGCCGTAGCGCCGGATCAAGGCCGCTCTCACTCGCGCCTCCCCCTACGCCGACCACTACCACGCGCGCATACTGCGCTCGCCCACGCAGGTGGCCAACGCGCCTGGCGTGCGTGGTCGCCGGCTTTGACCCAATCACCACCGTCGTGTATAGCTAGTGTATGGCGCGCAAGCTCACCACCACCGTCCGCCTCGACCGGGAAGACGTTGAGGCGCTCGCCCGAGCGCGGAAGGACGGGTTGGCGGCATCGGACCTGATCAGGAAGGGCCTGCGCGTCGTGGCCGCGCGCTATTACCGGCACCGCCGACCGCCGGCCACAGGACTGTTCGTCTCCACTGATGCCAAACTAGGGGAGGAGTCCGAGACCTTCCGGGACCTGGAACGGTGAAGCCGCTGGTCGCGGACACGGGCGGACTTCTTCGAGCGCTCGCGCAAGCCCCTGACGGCCGTCCCTCATGGCCGGACTACCAGGAAGCGCTGGTGCAAGCGTCCGCGGTCATCGTTCCGGCGCTGATCCTCGCGGAGGTGGATTACTTCCTGCGCGAGCGTCGGCCGGCGATGAAGAGGCTCGTCGCCGACATCCTCGATCCGCGTAGCCGGTACGAGTTGGAGTTGCCCACGCCAGCCGACCTCGCGCGGGCCATCGAGCTGGATGCCCGGTTCGAGGAACTCGGGCTCGGGATCGTCGACGGGACGGTTGCGGCTGTCGCCGAGCGCCGGCGCGTGCCGCGCATCCTCACCACCGATCGGAGGGACTTCTCGACCATTCGCGTGGGCCGGAGACTCGATCGCGCCTTCGAACTCGTGCCCTGAGCACCGGGATTCTCACATGTACAGCCCGCCGTTCACGCGGAGCACCTCGCCCGTGATGAACGAGGCCCGTTCCGACGCCAGGAACGCGATCGCCTCCGCCACCTCGCGCGGGCTGCCGGCCCGCCCGAGCGCCGCGCCCTCGATCATCGACTTCTTCGCCTCCTCCGGGAGATCGCGCGTCATGTCCGTCTCGATCCAGCCCGGGCTCACCGCGTTGACGCGAATGTTGCGGCTGCCCACCTCGCGCGCGAGCGCCTTCGTGAGGCCGATCAGCCCCGCCTTCGCCGCCGCGTACGCGGTCTGCCCGGCGTTGCCCTGCTCGCCGACGACGCTGGTCAGGTTCACGATGCTGCCGCCGCGCTGTTTCATCATCGGGCGCACGGCGGCCTTGGAGAGGTGGAACGCCGAAGCGAGGTCCACGTCGAGCACGCGCCGCAGGTCGTCGGCCTTGTAGCGCAGGATGAGCCCGTCGATGCTGATACCCGCGTTGTTCACCAGGACGTGCAGACCGCCCAGCTCCTTCACCACCTCGTCCACCGCCTTGGCGCAGGCCTCCGGGTCGGCGACGTCGAACTTGATGAGGCGCACGCGCGCGGCGCCGGCCTTCTCGCAGGCGGCCTTCGCCTCGCTCGCCGCCGCCTCGTTCCCCGCGTAGCCGAGCGCGATCGCGCAGCCGCCCTCGGCGAGCCGCACCGCCACCGCCCGGCCGATGCCGCGCGACCCCCCCGTGACGAGAGCAACCTTGCCCTCGAATTCCTTGGCCATCGCGCCACCTCCTCGACGGGCGACCTCATACCCTAATCCTTGCGCCCAGTGGGGCGCTTCTGCTACCCGAGCGCCGCGGATGCGCATCGGAATCATCGGCCTGGGAGCGATCGGCGGCGTGCTCGCTGCGCGGCTCCTGCGCTCGCCGAGGCCCGGCGAAACGATCGGGCTCGCTGCGGGAAGCGATCGCGCCGCGGAGGCGATCCGTCGCGGCGGTCTCCGCATCCGAGGCGAGCAGCCGGTCCCCGCGCCGGAGCTCCTCGGACCCACGCTTCCGCCGCAGGCAGCGCCCTACGATCTGATGCTCCTCTGCACGCGCACGGACGCGAGCGATGGCGCACTCAACTCCGCGGTCCAGCTGCTCGCGCCGGACGGCGCGCTGGTCTGCGTCCAGAACGGCCTTCCCGAGGAGCGGGCCGCGGTGCGCCTGGGCTCCAAGCGCACCCTGGGTGCCGTGATCGGCTGGTCCGCCAGCTCGGAAGCGTACGGCGAGTATGCGATCACGGGAGGCGGCAAGTTCATCCTCGGCGCGGTGGACGGAGCAATGGCCAAGGTGATGCCCGCGAAAGCGGTGCTCGAGCGCGCCTTCCCGGTGCGCGTGACCTCCAACCTGCGCGGCGCACGCTGGACGAAGCTGGCCTTCAACTGCGCGCTCTCCACCTTGTGCGCGGTCTCCGGCCTCGACTTCGGCGAGCTGGCTGCCCGGCGCGACGCGCGCCGGCTTGCGCTGCACGTCGTCGGCGAGGCGATCGCAGTCGCGGAAAAGCGCCGCGTGAAGCTGGAGAAGGTCGTGGGCCTCGACCCGCGGTGGTTCGTGCCCGGGGCAATGCCCGCCGCGGTCCAGCACGCGCTGATCTGGCTCGCGGCTCGCCGCAGGCCCCGCCAGCGCAGCGGGATGCTGCAGCGGCTGCTCGCCGGCCGGCCCGCGGGACAGGTCGACGACCTGAACGGCGCAGTCGCGGACGCGGCTCGCGCGGAGAGACTGGCCGCGCCGCTGAACGCCCGCCTGCGCGACCTGGTCCACGCCATCGAGCGCGGCGAGGAGCGCCTCGGCCCGCACCAGCTCGAGCGGCTCGCAGCCGAGCTGTAGGATGTTTGTGTCAGGCGACTCGGTAGCACCTGCATCAAAGATGCGACGCACATTGCGCAGTTCGAGCCAAAGCGCTTCGAGCTCTTCGAGGAAGTCCTCGCGTTCCTGCGGGAGCCTGTGGTTGCCGTGAGCAAAGCCCGCTGAAGAACGCAGCGGGGTTCGACTGCGAGCGGTCGATCGACGCGCTGCGAAATGCCGCGTTGACACCCTCGGAGGGCGCGGCTATTTTCCGCGGCCCTTCGAGGGAGTTCCGCGCCCGTGGACAGCTACCTCACGCCCTACATCCCGGTGCTGATCCTGCTCCTGCTGGCAGGGGTGATGTGCGCGGTCATCAGCTTCCTCGCCGGCTACCTGGGCCCGAAGCGCATCTTCGGCATCAAGGAAACCGCCTTCGAGTGCGGCTCCCCGACGACCGGCGACCCGCACGCCCGCTCCTCGGTCAAGTTCTACCTGGTGGCGCTGCTCTTCATCGTCTTCGACGTGGAGAGCGTCTTCATCTATCCCTGGGGCTCCCTGCTGCGCGATTTCCACGCCGAGGGGCTCGGCTGGTTCGTCTACGTCGAGATGCTCTCCTTCATGGCCACGCTGGCGCTGGGGCTCGTCTACGTGTGGCGCAAGGGCGCGCTGGAGTGGTCGTGAGTAGGCTCCCCATCCTCAAGCCCGAGGGGAACGTCCCGGAGAGCCCGCACCTCCCTCCCGAGGACTCGATGCCGGTGCTGCTCACCCGCACCGACGAGGCGCTGGGCTTCTTCGAGCGAAAGCTCTCCGGCGCGCTGGGGTGGGCGCGCGCCAACTCCATCTTCCAGTACCCGTTCGTCACCGCGTGCTGCGGCATGGAGTACATGAGCGCGATGGCGGGCCGGTACGACATCGCCCGCTTCGGCGCCGAGTTCCCCCGCTTCACCCCGCGCCAGGCCGATCTGCTGATGATCGTCGGCACCATCAACGTGAAGCAGTCGCCGGTGCTCAAGCGCGTGTACGAGCAGATGACCGAGCCGAAGTGGGTGATGGCGTTCGGCGTCTGCGCTTCGTCCGGCGGGTTCTACGACAACTACGCCACGGTGCAGGGCGCCGACCGCGTCATCCCGGTCGACGTGTACGTGCCCGGCTGCCCGCCCCGCCCGGAGCAGGTGCTCGACGGGCTCAAGATCCTGCAGGAGAAGATCCAGACGCAGCGCCACCAGCTCCACAGCGTCGAGAAGTCGCAGGAGTTGGTAGACGACGACAAGGAAAAGAAGAAGAGGTTCCTGGGCAAGTGGCTCAAGCGCTGATCGATCTTCTCCGGGAGAGGCATCCGGACGCCATCGTCTCGACGCCGGGCCACCGCGGCGACGAGGTGGCGGTGGTGCGCCGCGAGCGGCTGGTCGAGGTGTGCCGGTTCCTCAAGGAGGACCCCCGCGCCGACCTGAAGCTGCTCGCGCAGATCGCCGCCGTGGACCTGCTCACCTACGCGACGGAAGCGACCGGCGGCGCCGCGCTCGCGTCCATCGAGGTGCCGGCCTACGATCTCGAGCACAAGCGGCCCGTCGAGCCCCGCTACCACGTCGCGTACAACCTGGGCAGCGTCACGAAGAAGCACCGGCTGCGCCTGCGCGTCGAGCTGCGCTCGGACGACATGAAGGTGCCGACCGTAACCGGCATCTGGCGCACCGCCGACTGGTGGGAGCGCTACGTCTACGACATGTTCGGGGTCGAGTTCGTCGGCCACCCGAACCTGACGCGCATCATGATGTACCCCGAGTTCCAGGGCTTCCCGCTGCGCAAGGACTACCCGGTGCGCAAGCGGCAGCCGCTGGTGCCCGAGCTGGACTTCCCCGACCTGGTGCGCGGCCCCGGCCCCGGGCCGGGCGGCGCGGGCGTGCCGATGAGCCAGACGCACGTCGGCCGGGCCAACGTCGATCCGGACGCCTATGACTGAGCAAGCCGCCCACGAGCACGATCCGCTCGCGCTCGAATCCGAGCTGCCGTCGAGCCCGATGACGGTGAACCTGGGGCCCTCGCACCCGGCGATGCACGGCACCCTGCGGTTGGTGGTGACGCTCGACGGCGAGACGATCGTGGAGGCGATCCCGGAGATCGGCTTCCTGCACCGCGGCTTCAGCAAGTCTTCCGAGAACTCCACCTGGACGCAGGTGCTGCCGTACACCGACCGGCTCAACTACGTCTCGCCGTACCTCAACAACGTGGCGTACGTGATGGGCGTCGAGAAGCTCATCGGCCTCCAGGTCCCCGAGCGCGCCGAGTACATCCGCGTGCTGACCGGCGAGCTGAGCCGCATCACCGACCACCTCACCTGCATCGGCGCCATCGGTCTCGAGCTGGGCGCTTTCACCGTCTTCCTCTACGCCATCGAGGCGCGCGAGCTGCTCTGGGACCGCATCGCCGAGCTGTCCGGCGCGCGCGTCACGGTGAGCTGGATGCGCGTTGGCGGCTGCGCCAACGACCTGCCCCCCGGCTGGGGGGAGAAGCTGCTCGAGTGCCTGCCCCGCGTGGTGGAGCTGACCAACGAGATCGACGTCCTGCTCACGCGCAACCGCATCTTCGTCGACCGCACGCGCGACATCGGCGTGATCGGCGCCGACGAGGCGCTCGACTGGGGCTTCACCGGTCCCTGCCTGCGCGCCTGCGGAGTGAACTACGACGTGCGCAAGGCGCACCCGTACTCGGTCTACCCGCGGATGGACTTCGAGGTGCCGCTCGGCTCGCGCGGCGACACCTACGACCGCTACGTGCTGCGGCTGGAGGAGATCCGGCAGTCGCACAGGATCATCCTGCAGTGCCTGGAGCAGATGCCGCCGGGACCGATCATCGTCGACGACTGGCGCTACGCGCTGCCGCCCAAGAAGGACGTGTTCAGCTCCATCGAAGGCGTGATGGCGCACTTCAAGCTGATCATGGAAGGGATCCAGGTCCCGCCGGGCGAGATCTACGTGTACTGCGAGGGCGCCAACGGCGAGCTGGGCTTCCACATCGTCTCCAACGGGAAAGGGAAGCCGTACGCGATCCAGGTGCGCGCGCCGGGGTTCCCGATCCTCTCGGCGCTCCCGCGGCTCATCAAGGGGCACGCGGTGGCGGACATCATCCCCATCTTCGACTCGATCAACATGATCGGCGGCGAGGTCGAGCAATGAGCGACGCCCCGCCGAAGGTAGTCCGGGTCGAGGTCGACGGCCGGCCCGTCGAGGCGGACTCGCGCGACAACCTGATCGAGGCGGCCCGCCGCATCGGCGTGCACATCCCGTACTTCTGCTACCACCCGCGCCTCTCCATCGCCGGCCAGTGCCGCATGTGCCTGGTGGAGACGAGCGACGCGCCCGGGCGCCTGGTGCCGGGCTGCCAGGTGCGCGTGAAGGAAGGGCTGAAGGTCGTCACCACCTCGCCGGCGGTGAAGGAGAACCAGCGCGGCTGCATGGAGTTCCACCTGGTGAACCACCCGGTGGACTGCGCCATCTGCGATCAGTCGGGCGAGTGCAAGCTCCAGGATTACTACATGGAGTACGACCACCAGCCCACGCGCATCCGCACCTACAAGCTGAACAAGCCCAAGCGCGAGATCTTCGGCCCGCTGGTGGTCTACGACGCCGAGCGCTGCATCATGTGCACGCGCTGCGTGCGCTTCATGGACGAGATCGCCAAGGAGCCGCAGCTCGCCGTCGTCTCGCGCGGGACGTACTCGCTCATCGCCACCTTCCCGGGGGAGCCGCTGGATTCCAAGTACTCGGGCAACACGGTGGACATCTGCCCGGTGGGCGCGCTCCTGAACCGGGACTTCCGCTTCCAGAGCCGCGTCTGGTTCCTCAACAAGTCCCCCAGCGTCTGCACCGGCTGCGCCAACGGGTGCAACGTGTACGTCGAGTCGCGCGGCACGGTCGCGTACCGCGAGCTGCCGCGGCGCAACGAGGAAGTGAACCAGGTCTGGATGTGCGACGAGGGCCGGCTCACGCACCATCCGGTGAACGACAACCGGGTGGAGTGGGCGCGCCAGGGACGCGGCGACGCGGCGGAGACCATCGGGCCGCGGCTGGCGGTCGAGCGCGCCGTCGAGCTGCTCAAACCGCTGGCGGGGAAGGGCGGGATCGGGATCTACATCTCGGCGCAGAGCACCCTGGAAGAGGCGGGCGCCGCGCTCCTGCTCGGCAAGGAGTTGGGCGCGGAGCGGTACTTCCTGGGCGGCAAGCCGTCCGGCGACTCCGACGACTTCCTCATCCGCGCTGACAAGAACCCGAACGCGCGCGGGGTGAAGCTCGCGGCCGAGGCGTTCGGCGTGCGCATCGAGGAGCGCCCGCCCGAGGGCGTGAAGGCTCTGTTCGCCATGCGGACCGACGGGCTCTCCGACGCGGTGGCGCAGAGGCTGGAGCTGTTCGTGGCGGCCGCGCAGAACGAGGACGAGGCGACGCGCGCGGCCGACATCGCGCTCCCCTGCATGAGCGTGTACGAGCAGGAGGGCTCGCTGGTGAACTGGTACGGACGGCTGCAGCGCGTCTGGCCGTCGGTGCCCGCCCAGCGCGGCGACGCGGCGCCGGGATGGCTGTGGGCGGAGCGCATCCTGGTCGGTCTCGGCTTCACGCACGAGGTGAAGAGCGCGTCGGCCGCGTTCCAGCTGGTCGCGGAGCGCAGCGCCGACCTGTCCGAGCTGACGCTCGAGCGCATCCCCGAGCAGGGCGTGGTGCTGCCGCGCCTGCTGCCGTCCGAGTGGCCCAAGCGCGCTCCGCGGCCTCCGGCGCCGCCGCCGCCGCACGCGCCGGGGGCCACTCCGCCGGGTATGAAGGTGGGCGACGAAGCGTCGGGAGGGTCGCGGTAGATGGCCCAGCACAAACCCCACCCGTATCCCGACGCCATCGCTCCGGACAGCCGGCTGCATCCGGAGCCGCCGCCGCCGCCGCCCGGCATGAAGCTGCCCATCCCGCCGCTGGCCACGCCGCTGGCGAGCCTGGCGGCGAAGGACTTCGGCTCGAGCGTGCCGCCCAAGCCGCAGTTCTGGGCGTGGCTCGCGGCGACGGTGGCCGGCTGGGCGGCGTTCGCAGTCGCGCTGCTCGTCGTCTCTTGGGTGCTGTACTTCATCGTCTGGCTCTTCAAGACGATCTTCCAGGACCGCCCCAACTTCGCCGGCGGCCTGGGCGAGGCGATCGGCAACATCGTCGCGCTCATCCTGGTGCTCATCATGGTGACCGCGACGCTGCTCACCATGGCCGAGCGCAAGTGGAGCGCCCTGATGCAGGACCGCATCGGGCCCAACCGCGCGCGCCTGCCGATACCGGGCCTCTCGGAACGCCCGCTCAAGGGCATCCCGCACATCCTCGCCGACGTCCTCAAGATGCTCTTCAAGGAGGACTTCATCCCCGAGGGCGCCACGCGGAACAAGTTCCTCTTCAACCTGGCGCCGCTGCTCGCCTTCGCGCCGGCGTTCTGCCTGTTCGCGGTGGTGCCGGTCGGCCCCGAGGTGACCTTCCTGGGCAAGCGCATCGCGCTGCAGGTGGCGCGGGTGGACTGGGGCATCCTCTACGTGCTCGCGCTCGCGTCGCTGGCGGTGTTCGGCACGGCGCTCGCCGGGTGGACCTCCAACAACAAGCTGGCGCTCCTGGGCGGCCTGCGCGCTTCCGCCCAGCTCGTCTCGTACGAGGTGACGCTGGGCCTCACGCTGGTGGGCACGTTCATCCTGTTCGGCACGCTGCGGCTGGAGTCCATGGTCGCGCAGCAGGGCCCCTCGGAGGCGCTGCTCCTCTCGGCGATGCGCACCGGCGGCTCCGCGGACGGCACGCTCGTCTTCGGCTGGCTGCCGGGATGGGGCGCGCTCTTCCAGCCGCTCGGGATGGTGCTGTTCCTCGTCGCGGCGATGGCCGAGATCAAGCGCGCGCCGTTCGACACGCCCGAGGGCGAGAGCGAGATCATCGGCTACTTCCTCGAGTACTCGGGCCTCAAGAGCGGCCTGTTCCTCATCGCCGAGTTCGCGGAAGTGGTGGTGGTCAGCGGCATCGTGACGGCGATCTTCCTGGGCGGCTACCACATCCCCTGGTTCGAGCCGCAGCTCGTGCGCGCGCTGGGGCTCACCGGGCTGGCCGTCCTGCAGGTCTTCACCTTCCTGGTGAAGATGCTGCTGCTCATCTGGGTGCAGATGCTGGCGCGCTGGGCGTTCCCGCGCTTCCGCTTCGACCAGATCATGCGGCTCGGCTGGAAGATGATGCTGCCCGTCTCGCTCGCGAACGTGGTGCTGACCGCGGGCATCTGGCTCTGGGCGGGCCGGGAGGGCCTGGCCTGGATGGGCATCCTCCAGTGGGCGGCGCTGCTCGGCTTCATCGCGCTCAGCGCGGGCGCGAAGGAGAGCGCGGAGCCGGGCAGCCACACCAGCACCGCGGCGGCGCACTGACGGAGACCTTGGCGCCGCCTTGGCGCGAGGACATACTTCCCCGAATACACGATGGCACAGCCCACCGACACCACCGCCCACGACGAGCGCCGCAGCCCCGGTCCGGAGAGCGACCTCTCCTTCGGCGAGCGCTTCTACCTGCGCGAGGCCATCAAGGGCATGGGCGTCATCGCCCGGCATTTCTGGCGCAACCTGTTCGGCTTCCGCGACCCCAACCCCGAGGTGCTCGAGCGCCGCGGCCCGGGCGTGAACCTGGTCTCGACCATCAGCTACCCCGAGGAGCGCAAGCCGTACCCGCCCGGCTACCGCGGGATGCACCGCCTGACGGTGCGCCCCGACGGCCGCCCGCGCTGCGTGG
>Ga0209701_10002446_pt1 | contig 12070 bp, 20 predicted proteins | sample CZO8metaG_4_FD_188356 | JGI IMG/M metagenome (GOLD analysis project Ga0209701, IMG submission 188356) | Vadose zone soil microbial communities from the Eel River Critical Zone Observatory, Northern California, USA - CZOApr15con2H3.8 metaG... | ecosystem: Environmental > Terrestrial > Soil >...
TTCGGAATCACCAGGTACGCGCCCACCGGACCGCCCTTGGGACTCGTGTAAGTAGTGTCGTGAAGGGTGCCGCCGCTGAACTCTTCGATGATCTTGTCGAGGATATGGTTCTATCGGCCGATCGCGCTCTTGCTGTGGGTGGAGGAGCCTCCGAACGGACGGCAAGGGCCGTTGAGCGTCATCCGGCCTCAACGAGCGGCACGCGCTAAGCGCCTCTCAATGCCCGCAAAGGGGCGCATATTCATTTTGGTGGGTTTTTCTTGCTCTGACGAGCGAAAGCAATTCCACGCTTCAACTCCGACGGGAGATCAGTTTGCGGAGTGACAACCTGCACAGGCTTCCCCGACTCACGGCCAAGCCGATGGTTCAATTGCTCGGGTGTGCTGGATACGAATCGCCCTTGCTTCACAACAGGCATTCCCTCGGATTCCCACCGCTTGACGACGGATACAGGTTCGCCCAGGAAATCGGCAATCTGCTTCCAACCCTTCAAAGTGTCAAGCTGGCTCTTTGGTTTTGCGTGTACCTTGAAAGGTTTCGGCATGGATCATTGAGATGCAATACTCTCGGCAATCGAGAGCTCAAGGAAATCGGACACATTGAGGATTCCTAGCATGAACCGGACGACCCCAGGCATAGCCCTGCGCTCTTCGTCGTGAAAGAGATGGGGATGCGAGAGCTGTAACGTGCGGCCCTTGGTTTCCAGTTCGCAGCCGTTCTCGGCCAGGACGTTGGCGACCCACTGCGCCTCGCGGCCATAAGTGAGCGCTATGATCAGCCGATCACCTCGACGAAAACCAGCACAGGCGTGCGGTACTGCCGATGCGTTTTTCGTCCCACATGCACGGCCACTCCCATGCCGGGCATATGTCTCGCTAGGGGACCAACAAGACGGTTCGTCACATGCAGGTTGAATCGCGCGAGCCAGCGCGGAGCCGGCATAGGACCTCCAAGCCCTCCTCTGTGACGTTAATACACGTTCGACCTTCTCTTCTCAAGCGCACCTCGCGAGGGGGTACGCGGGCACAGGCGTCATCTATTATTGGATGGTACGGATCTCCTAAGTAGAATGCCGAATCGACGAAAATCGGTTCTGGAGGTTTGGTCGGACCTGACCGGTCTGTACTCTTGAGCTGGAGTGCTGAGTGGATATTCATCTGGTAGACGGCACATATGAGTTGTTTCGCCACTACTACGCGTTGCCCTCGGCACGCGATAAGGACGGGCGGGAGGTCGCTGCCGTCCGCGGCGTCCTCGCGTCGGTACTCGGCATGATCAAGCAGGGCGCCACCCACATAGCGGTGGCGACTGATCACGTCATCGAGTCTTTCCGCAACGGGCTGTGGCCTGGCTATAAGACCGCCGACGGCATCGAACCTGATCTATTGGCGCAGTTCCCCCTGCTCGAAGAGGTACTCACGGCGGCCGGCGTTGTTGTGTGGCCGATGGTCGAATTCGAGGCCGACGATGCCCTAGCTGCCGCAGCAGTGGCGGCGGCCACGGATACCCGCGTCGATCGCGTGATCATCTGCACCCCGGATAAGGATCTTGCCCAATGTGTGTGTGGCTCGCGCATCGTCCAATTGAATCGCCGAACGCGCGTCACGCTGGATGAGGCTGCCATCGTGCAGAAATTCGGGGTGTCGCCCGCATCGATTCCTGACTACCTGGCGCTGGTAGGCGACAGCGCTGACGGCTATCCCGGACTACCTGGCTGGGGCGCGAAATCCTCGGCCGCTGTGCTGGCGAAGTTTCTGCATCTCGAATCCATTCCCAAGGACTGCCGTGAATGGCGCGTGAACGCCGCGAACGCTGGCGCCCTCGCCGATACTCTTGGCCGCGAGTGGGATCGGGCGATTCTTTTTCGAAGACTGGCCACCCTCCGAACCGACCTCAGGCTGTTCGAGGATGTGGATCAATTGAAGTGGATGGGACCTAACCCGGGGTTTGACGAACTGGCGGCCCGGCTGGATGCAGCACGAACCGAAATCCGGCGGCCAGTAGCGCCGCGATCCAAGAGAGCGCGGATTGTCCGACCAGCGGCGCAACTTTAGCCAACAGCAACTCGCGCTATCGTATGGCCGACGGGTACACGGGCTGTAGACTTGAGGAAATCACCTGTTGTTGTAAGGGTATGAAGAAGCAGGTCACTCCCAAGAGTGTTGACGAATATCTTGCACGAGTCCCCGAACCCGCTCGCGGCAGCTTGAATAAGGTTCGCGCGGCGATTCGGTCCGTAGTGCCATCGGAGGCCACCGAAGCCATCAGCTACGGAATTCCGATGTTCAAATGCCAAGGACTTCTGGTCGGCTTCGCCGCATTTTCGAAGCATTGCAGTTTATTTCCGACCAGTATGGCCGTGATGAAAACGTTCAAGAAGGAACTCAAGGCCTTCCAGACATCCAAAGGTACGATCCGCTTTCCTCCTGGACGAGCCTCCATCGGCCGCTCTCGTGAAAAAGCTAGTGAAGGCTAGGCTCGCAGAAAAGGAACGCAAGAAACAGCGCTGATATCACAAGCCTTATGGCGAAGTCTCGTCGCAATCCGCTGTCTCTCCCGATGGAGGACAGCTTGCCACTCAAGCAGCGCAAGCCGGTTCCCCACGCATTCGTGCTCGACGCGCTAGCTCCCCTGTCGCCCTATACTCGGCCCATGTTCGGGTGTCTCGCGGTTTACGTTAAGGATAAGATTGTGCTGATCCTGCGGGATAGGCCCAAGAACACATCAGACAATGGAGTGTGGCTCGCTACGACCAGGGAGCATCACGATAGCCTGCGCCGCGAGTTCCCGAACATGCGATCCATTCAGGTACTGGGAAAGCTAGTCACGGGCTGGCAGGTCCTTCCCGCCGATGCAGCGGATTTCGAAGCAGCGGCACAGCGCGCCTGCGATCTGGTCCTTTCCGGTGATGCTCGGATCGGCAAGGTGCCAGGAGCACCCAGGGCCTCGGCATCGGAGTCTAAAAAACCGGCGGAATCTATGAAACGGTCAAAGGGCTCCAAGACCTCCCCGAAGAGGCGCGCGAGGCCATGAGAAGTGGTCCCAACCGTCTAGCCGCTGCAATTTACGCTCGCGGGGCCGGGCGCGCTTGAATCGAGCTGTGATCGTCAGGCATCGAAATAAGAAGCCAGATGGGGGTTTTCGCGAATGAAAAACTTCGAAGGGCTTGAGCAACAAGTGTCGTCGTGGCCGAGCGTCTCCACTCATCCCCATCGCTTTGGGGGCCGGGAATTTCGAGTCGGAAGTGCGGAGATTGGGCACATTCACACAGGCGGAGACGTCGACATTCCGTTTCCACGTTCAGTTCGCGATGCGCTTCTGGCAGAAGGTCTCGCGGAGGAGCACCGCTGGGTCCCAAATTCAGGATGGATTACGTTTCACGTCCGCACCGAAGGGGACGTCAAGCATGCCGTGTGGCTGATGCGGCTTTCGTATCTGCGCTACGCGCTGAAGGCAGCGAGCGATCCTCGCCGTGCGCTCGATGAATATAGTGAAGAACTGCAGTTGAGCTCTAAGCTCAAATCGCTGCTCGAACCATTCGTGCCAAGATTGGCGGTGGCGTAATGCAGATAAGCGTGCGGGTATGATGGTTAGATCGGTTCAGCCAAAACCGCCACGTCGAATTTCGCATAGTACTTCTTTACATCGCTTGCTCCGTACTTCTCGCGAAATTTCTCGACGACAGACTTCACGGATTTCGCATCCTTGATGGGCGCCGCCCGGAACTCTGCTTCCGCTCCCCGCGCATCGATCCGAATCGATGGATTCTTGAGGACATTGCGGTACCACTGCGTGTCGGAACCACGTACTGGCAGCAGGTAGAGCTTGTCGCCCTCAAGCACGAACCAGACCGGAATCGAGATGGTTTGCCCAGTCTTCCTGCCAATCACGCTGAGCTTGATCTGCCGGTATCTGGCAAGGCGTCCTTTCAGGTCGTTCTTATTCGCGGGAGTCATTCGAAAAGGTGCCTACTTCACGGCTGCCTCAACAATAGCAAAGAATTCGCGGTTCCCTAAACACGATAGCCCCACCGCCAAGCCGCATCCGGGACCAAATTACTATTGATCCGAATTCGATTCGTTCATGCCGGGGGCTCCGATTCTGCAGCGACCTTCACCTGCTTAAGAATCGCCTTTCGTATCAGGCCGGAGAATGGTTCGACGACGCTCCAGTACAGGCGAAATTTCCATAATGCCTGACCGAAGCACTTAATCCTTGTCTCCGTCGAAAGAACGGTTGTCGCGGCTGACTTTGATTGCAGCTTGAAGTTCCAGGCTACCTTCGCGTATCCGGGACGTGAGAACCCAGGAAATTGTTGGGGAGTGAGATCCGTACAGCGTCCGCCGTCAAGACGCCAGAATTGTCCCGCCACGCCGATGACCAACTCTTTATCCGGAACTTCCCCCAGAATAACAAAGCCCGTGCCTTGAAGCCGCTCGTGCAAATCTCCCGGCTCAGAATTGTGCGGCCTCCACTTTCCGGTGCGGAGAGTCATAAGGAAACGCACCAGTCGCGGTTGGCTGAAATCCGAGCGCAACAGGCTCCGATACACGAGGGACGGCGGTCGGTCGATGCGGATTTCGTAGGCCGCGCTGAACTCGCAATCGCGTAGGAATTCATCGATCAACGAATGGGGTCCAAGGGGCCTGGCCGTCATTGCCTGAAATCCTACGCGCGACGGGAGTGCTCGGGAATAGGGCAAATCAGATGAAGCACCTGATCTCGGCTTAGGAAGCTGTCTCGGCCGCCTCGGACACAGGACGAATGTCTGCGGCACTGACCGCGATGCGACGTTCTAAAGCTCCATCCGCGCTCGGACCGTCGCCGCCCGCTTACTGGTGTCTTTGCGACGCGATCTCCCGACCGGCCAAATCCGCTTGGCCTTCATCGCGTCACCGTGCGCGAGGTCGCGAAGAACCGGCTGCGGATCGGCCCCATCGAAGCCATCGACGGCACGCCCGTCATTGACATCAAACCAGTGCTCTCTGAAATCCCAGACTTCTAGTCCATCCTTATTAATGCATCCTTGGATCAGGGAATCGCGGGCCCGTTTACCTCCCCACCCTGAGTGCCAGCCTGCTGGCTCTTCCCTGCCGCTAGTTATTGATCTCCCTCAGACATTGCGCTGCCTCGACATGAAGTGCTAGGCTTATTGGCGAATAAAAGGCGAATATATCCGGGAGCGGGCGCGAAAATAACGGGCGGCCGCTATTGGGTGGTTTGGGACGAGATTCCGCCCGGAAGAGTGAATCGTATGGAGGAAGGAAGAAAACGCGTGTTGGGAATCATCGCCGGCATTCTCGTCGCGCGTCATCTAAAGACGACGGAGGATCTGTTCGACAGCCGGCCGAGTCCGCGCACGGAGTCGCTGGTCGCCTCCGCCGTGCAATGGGCCGAGAGGATCATGAGAAGGATTGACGGCGTGTTCGCAAATTCAGCCGATGATAAACGATGGCCGCGACCTTAGAGGAGATTCTGATTTCGGTTTGGCGCCAAGCCCTGGTAGACGGGGCCAGGACCGTCACCGTCGGTGGCAAGAGCTTTCCGGTACGGCGGACGAGCCGGTCGCGGTTGCGCGAAGTGGATTTTCAGTTCGAGGACCACGAGCTGCGTGGGCTGGAGCAAAATCCCAAAACCGCTTCTCGTTGGGCGCGACTGGCACGCGAGGGGAAGAAAGTCATGCAGTTCCTAGGCGCAGGCAGGTACGTTGCGGTCGTCGTGGATGGACGGGTGCAGTTCTACGGGAAACCCGCTTCGTTCGAATGAACAAGGCACATAAGGCGGACCCGAGATGAATAACGGAGCACTGGAATTGAAAATGTGACGTGTCAACGAAGGTGCTAGCCATCAGGCAGCACGTCGGTAGAATTGACTAAAGTCCTCGGTGAGGTTCTGTGATGAAGGATTTAGGTCTTGAAAGCGTCCCCGAGAAGGGACGGGTTCTCAATGCGGTTGCGCTCCAAAATGCTGTCTTGTGCGCCGAATGTGATGTTGTCAGCGACAGCCCAAACGACATATGCCTGGTCTGCGGCAGCCGCTCGCTGTTTAACATAGCTCGTATGTTCGGCGGCAGTCTTCCGAAGAACCGCGCGACCTTGACTACCCCGGAGGTACTGGAAATGACCCCACGCGAGATTATGCTGACTTTTCCAAGCGCTCACAGACTCCGAAAAAAGGCGAAGGCCTAATCACTCGAAACATGGCCGCACGGCGCTGGACGATAATGGAACTGATGAAGTTGAGTGTGGAGTGTTATGCGGGCCGAAAAGCTGACGAACGACCTATTCGGTTCCAGCTCGAAGGAAGACATTATCTCGTCGAAACGGTGTTGGACCAGTGGTACGACCCGGAGAGCATCTTTTACAAGGTTCGCGCCGATGACGGGAACCTCTACATTCTTCGACAACAAACATCGACACCCGATGGGGTGTGGGATTTGGTTTCGTTTCGCCAGAAATGAAAGGTACGCTGACGCATGGGAAACTACCGGAGCCGGGCAGTCCACATCTGTCGGCCATAGAGCGTTAGGTTCAGAGCGCAGATGATCACCCCTGCAATCGTCAGGACTGTTGCAGAGATGTCCGGATAGACCACCTTATCCAAATAATGGAGTAGGAACCCACCTTGGTACGGCTGAACTCCAGCCTTGGCTTCAAGCCAGTTCTCCAGCACAGTCAAAGGACACGGCCAAGGAAGCAATTCCGTGAAAATTCCCCAGACGAGAGACGCGATATGCAGCCAGCGGAGAAACGGGCGTGAGCGCGTCACCAAAGCTCCGAAGACTACCCACAAAATGAACAGCGCATGCAGGGAGAGGACGAAAATCGAGAGCGCAGAATAGAAACTCAAAGCTGCATGCATTCCTAGAATTTACCGCACGTTCGCGATCGGCCGATACGACGTCACGTTCACAGCGTTCTGGGACCCGGAATAGTATGGTTGCCAAATGGGCACCCGCAAAATCATCCACGTGGACATGGACGCGTTTTACGCTTCGGTCGAGCAGCGCGATGATCCCCAACTACGCGGCAAGCCCGTGATCGTGGCTTGGCGGGGCAACCGCTCGGTTGTCTGCGCGGCCTCGTACGAGGCCAGGAGCTTCGGAGTTCGCTCCGCCATGCCAGCCATGCGGGCGGAACGCTTGTGTCCTGCTGCGATCTTCCTCGCTCCAGATTTCACTCGCTATCGGGCGGTCTCGCACAGCGTGCGGGAGATCTTCAAACGCCACACAGACCTGATCGAGCCTTTGTCCCTCGACGAAGCGTATTTGGACGTTACCGAGAGCAAGACCGGCTTGCCGACGGCGACGCTTGTGGCGCGCACGATCCGGGAGCAAATCCTCCAGGAATTGAACCTCACAGCCTCTGCGGGCGTAGCGCCCAACAAGTTCCTCTCAAAACTCGCCTCTGATTGGCGCAAACCCGACGGGCTCTTTGTCATCAAGCCCGATGACGTCGATGCGTTTCTTCTGCCGCTGCCAGTTCGACGCCTACCTGGAGTCGGCAAAGTCACGGGAGAGAAGCTGGCCAAACTCGGAGTCGAGAGCGTGGGAGATTTGCGAAAGCTTGATTTGCTTGCGCTCGAACAAGATTTTGGCCGCTACGGTCTGCGCCTGTACGAACTCGCCCGCGGTATCGATGAGAGTGAAGTCATCCCGGACCGGCCTACGCAATCGATATCTGTCGAGGACACGTTCGAGCATGACGTGCCGCTGTCAGAAACCGAGACCATGATCCGGCGCCTGGCAGAAAAGCTTTGGTCTACTTCGCGCAAAGAATCACGGATCGCACGCACCGTGGTCCTCAAACTGAAGACCAGCGAGTTCAAGATTCTTACCCGCAGCCACACGCAAGGCTCTGCTCCCTCCTCGTGCGAAGAATTGACGGTGATCGCCCTAAAGCTGCGAGATCGAGTGGACCTGGGTCCGAAGCAGCGTTATCGGCTCGTTGGCGTCGGTTTGAGCAACTTTCGGGATTCCGAAGACACGGCTTCGCAGCCAGACCTTTTCCAGTTGCATGAATAGAAGGCTCGCCGATGCGACCACTCCGAACGCTTGCGTTGCGCCCGCTACAATAAGAGCCGTCATGGCAGTCGTTGTCGAAATGCATAACACAGGTGATCTCGCCAACCGGTCCGAGATTATTGCGTTGATCGAACACGCACTCTGTGAAGAGCGAGGCAATTGGCGGATCTCGATCATTGGTTCTCGCGCCAGCGATGACTGGGAGATGAAGGTTGAGGGACCTCGCGGGTTCGAGCGCATGTACACTCTGGCCGGCAGTACAGGCGAGCACCAGCCGGGAGTGATCCGTTCCGTGCTCTTAAAGCTTCTCTCCGGTAGACCCAAGACCCTCTAACGCCTGCAGGCACGTTCCTCACATCTACTTCGAAGCAAACCCTTCAATTGCCAAGGCAAAAACTTCCCACGATCTCGGGGGACAGAGCTCTGCCTCGATTTCCCATTCAACCACACCAAATTCACGCTCGCATCACAGGAGAACTGCCATGAGGCTGCGTCGCAATCAATACTGTCCCGTACACAGATCGCTCTCCTGCTGTGGCCGGGAACTCCTGCCGAACAAGCCCAGGCTGATACGGCTCGGCGTGCAGCGAATCGAAGATCCGCATCACCCAAGGGGATATCGAGAGCTCCGGTCACCGGCAGAAATGCGGAAGCTCCTGAACTGGAAGATTGTCGAGCAGGATAGGAAATGCGCAATCTGCCACGAAGAGTTCACGGACTACAACGACATCGTGCCGGACCATAGAGATCCGAAAGGAATGGGAGGAGCTTGGAGAGATGATCATCCGGACAACATCCAAGCAACCCACTGGTGGTGCAACGGGGAAAAGGGGTCAACCCGAATAGATGTCTGACGGCCGATCAGTCGGCCCCTTGACCTAACCAGCTGCCCGACCCTTCCCGTCAGAACCAAATGTGGGGTCAGATTTGCGTCGGTCCACCAGGATGCAACGATGGCGAGAGCGTTGAGGCAGGCCGAGAAGAGTGCGGCCCCCCCGCTCATTTGGTGCGAACAAGTTCCCCGACGAATTGCTCGACATCGAGAGCCTCCACCCCCCTGGCGATCGCTGCCGTGGGCACCTGTGATCGAGGCCTTCGATGGACCACGATCAACCGCTCCGACCGCTTCTGCAGGGCTCGTTGCAAAGCAGTTAACGACGATGCCATGGCAGGCCGAACGGTCTTTGCGGCCTTGGTTTCGACTAGCCACAGTTTGGCGTTGGGGCGCGGTATGAGGAAGTCCACCTCAAGACCCTGCTGATCACGGAAGTAATAGAGTTCCTTGCGCATTCCACTATCGGCCTGGCTCTTGAGTATTTCTGCTGCGACGAGGCCTTCGAACAAAGCTCCCAAGAAGGGTGATCGCTCAAGCTCAGCCGACGATGTCAGGCCCAGCAGGTAGCAGGCAAGGCCGGAGTCGCCCAAATACAGTTTCGGCGACTTGATTAGCCTCTTTCCGAAGTTTTCGAAATACGGCGGCACGAGAATGATCTGGCCTGTCACTTCGAGGATGTGCAGCCACTCGCCAATCGTGGGACCCGAGACCCCGAGGGGCGCAGCAAGGTCGGTCCTGTTCAGAACCTGGCCGTGACGACTGGCCAGAAGAGCGAGAAAGCGGCGAAAGGTCGCCAAGTCTCGTACGTTTGTAATCGCCCGGACATCTCTCTCCAAGTACGTTTGCATGTAGGAAGCGAACCAGAGGCTGCGAGCCCTGGGGCGGGCGAGCACCTCTGGGAATCCCCCGTGCAGCAGGTTTACTTTCTCGGTTTCCGCAAGACTGAAGGGCAAGAGCTGAAGGATGGCAGCCCGACCCGCCATCGATTCGCTGATTCCACGCATGAGGGGAGCTTCCTGGGAACCCGTGAACAGCCATTGACCCATGCGGCGGGGCCCCATGTCGATAATGGTGCGGACATAATCGAGCAGTTCGGGGGTATTTTGGATCTCGTCGAAGACAACCGGCGGTCGCAGCTCGTCAAGAAATGCACGCGGATCGTTGCGTACCCGACCCTGAATGTCGGGGTCTTCAAGCAGTACGTAGCGAGCTTTCGGAAACAGCTTGCGGAGAAGGGTGGTTTTGCCCGCACGGCGGGGCCCTGTCACAACAACCGCTGGGAAATGCCGAGCTGCGTCCAGTAGGACTCCTGCTAGTCTTCTTCGGATAAACCGCATATGAGAAATATAAACTACCACTTTAGATTACTCAACCCTATCGTTTGGCGTCCTGGGGGAGTGGTTGGGAGAGAAAGCGGCTTTGGGGATATATCGGCCTCTGTACCGGAAGTTGCGGTCTACATTTGTGTGCCAGAAGTGTGCCGCATCAAGGAAGCCCGGTACGGTGACACGAGGAGTACTCGACTTACGGCCGATGAGTCCGCTAACCTCGAAACCTCGCAGGTAGAGTCCACTTGCAATCTTGTCGTATCGCGATTGCGAGCCCGTTACGATCAAGAGAAACACAAACCGTCGGCAACTCACCTTGAAAGTGTGACAGAAAAAGGGGACCGATCACCTTCGACGAAATCATACTCAGATTCGTGTGGAAAATGGGGAGCAGGTCAAATCCCGTCCGAAGCAGCACTGCTTGCCTTTCCCTCCCGGGCGAGCCGATGCCGTGCACGACCTACGCGCGCCAGCAGGTGTGGCGGGGAGCGAAGATAGGGCGAGGTACTACGTTTGCGAGAGCAACGCGTCAGATTAGTACTGGGAGGCGAATCCGTGACAATCGGCTGAGGGACCTCCCGTCCGGGCAGTCAACCGCTGGTCCCAGATTCCGCGCACCGTAACATAGAAATCTGAGAGGCGTTCCAGCTTCGGCGTCTCACGCAGGAAACGACCATCGGTACGCAAGCGAAGGGAGTTCCATTGACCTGTTTTAGGAGCTATGTAGTAGCGTAGTACACGGTCATGTCGACGATTCAAAAGACAAATAAGTGTGATGTAATCGCGTTCTGCAGGTGCGGGTTTTGCTGTCCAGCAGTACTTCGTCTCTCCCATGTCCTGACCACAAAATAGAATCGATACCATGAAAGTGTCGTCGATCCGCAATACGGAACGCTTTCCTCTCGAGGTCAGAGTAACAACTACGTGATCCGGAAACAGCGTTTTGAGTTCGTCTCCGAGTGCCCGTCGGAGGCAGGCGGATCGTTGGGATTGTTCCACCATGAAAACGAGCTTAGGTTCAAGTTGGTAGCCGATCTTCTCATAGAGTTCTCGATATGTGCCGAAATAGTGATGTATTGTCTGCTGTGATGGCATCCCATGCGCTTTCAGAAGAAGTGTCTCGCTGAGCCTACCCTTCGCTTTCAGCAGACGCCGTACTCTCTGCAGAATCTTTTCAGGTGACCAATGAGAATCGCGCATTTCTTGGATAGTAGCCTGAGCCAGGTCAAATGTTTTCTGGTCCACAATGGACGGGAACGCAAGCGGTTTCTCTATCCAGAATTCGGGTTTGACATCTCTTAAGGGTGTGTGAAGGCGCTGAGTACGCCGATTCCAGACGTTGGAACCCGTGTACTTGGGATTGGTCAAAATGCTAAGAATGGTCACGTCGCTCCACTGCTTCCCATTGATCAAAATGTGTTTACGATTGAGTGCACGAACGATGTCCGTACAGTTCTTGCCTTCTGCAGCCAGCGAGAATATCAGCCGTACGGCCTCAATCTCCTTGTGAGGACCCAAGACTAGAGTGATTCGATCGGTCTTAAGATTTTTCTGCTGTCCTGTTTTCAAGACCGCTTTCAGCTTTCCGTCTGCAGAAACCATGCGTCTTCGATAGCCATAACCGGGAGGTCCGCCCATCCAAAACCCAATCTGAGCCAACAGGGTCTTGCCGCGAAGCACTTTCTCTCCCAACTCCCTGCTAAATTCAGCAGCCATGCTCCGCTTCAATGCTTTGACGATAAAACTGGACGCGGTGCCATCGTTGCTAAATTGTTCGGCGCAATAGTGAAGAGGAATGCCTGAATTCGCGCAAAGGAACTCGTAATGAGCCGCTTCATCGGGATTTTGAAACCGACCCCACCGACTCACATCATAAACAAGAAT
>Ga0209701_10002447_pt1 | contig 12069 bp, 13 predicted proteins | sample CZO8metaG_4_FD_188356 | JGI IMG/M metagenome (GOLD analysis project Ga0209701, IMG submission 188356) | Vadose zone soil microbial communities from the Eel River Critical Zone Observatory, Northern California, USA - CZOApr15con2H3.8 metaG... | ecosystem: Environmental > Terrestrial > Soil >...
CCATGGATCCCAGGCCGGACGGTTCTCGCCTATGGTTCGGGCCTCATCATGCTATTCGGTGGTGTTGGCCTGCTTTTAAGAGCCACGGCGGCATGGTCGGCTCGCATCCTGTTTCCATATCTCATCGTCTGGCTGCTGCTGAAGGTGCCCGCTCTGGTGGTGGCGCCGCAGATGGAAGGCGGGTGGCCCCCATCTCGGGCGAGTAAGTCTCACGCGGGTTGCCCTTAACGGTGGCAGAGAAAAAACGGGGGTGCCCCACTTTTCGCGCTTTTCGAAAAGTGGGCCTCCCAGCGGCCAGCACCACAGTGGTTCCGATTCCAGCGGCACAAAAACTATAAAAGTTACGATTGGCAATCTTTGCCAATCGTGTTACGATGGGACCGCAATTCACATCCATGGAAAGGGCCGCCGCTATGCCTACCCGCAACGTCAATTTAACCAACGATCTTGACCACTTCGTAGCCGCAAAGGTCAAGAGCGGGCGTTACGAAAATGCCAGTGAGGTTGTGCGCGCTGGGTTGCGGACTTTGGAGCGCGAAGAACAGCAGTACAAGGCGAAGCTCGCCGCGCTGCGGGCGGCGATTGACCAAGGCGACGCCAGCGGTATTGCCAGGGGCAACGTCTTTGGGCGTGTCCGTAAGGCGATCAAACTTCCCGTGTCGCGCTAGCCGTGGCTGCGTTTCGATTTTCGCGCCGTGCTGAGGACGACCTGCTGAGCATCGGCGATTACACCCTTCGCACATGGGGCAAAGCCCAAGCCGCCCGTTACATCGGCGAGCTTGAGGTTTGTTGCCAAACGCTTGCTGACAACCCGGCGTTAGGCCGGCTCTGTGAGGACGTTCGCCCCGGTTTGCGCCGTCTGGAGCATGGCAAGCACGTGGTGTTCTACCGTCAGGAGCGTGGTGGTGTTATGGTTTCTCGCATCCTGCATCAACGCATGCTGCCCGATCGACACGCCATCGACGATGAGGACCACGAACCGTGAATATTGTGCAGGCGTGCGCACCACAGTCTTCAGGGTGCAGATTCTTGATCACAACCATCCGTGACCGAAATCCCTGATCGAAAAACATTGACTTAAGACCCGTCGTGCGCGACCATAGAGATCTGATTGGGGCAGTTTCGAGGTGTATCCGTCAACCAAGACGGCCCTCGAAGCTGCCCCAAACCCATTTTCAGCGCTCTTTGACAACCTAAGTTGAGGCGTTTAGCGGGCGTGAGCGAAGCGGGAGCCCGCTGCCGAAATCCTGAGCGAAGCGAATGGATCTCGTAAGTCCTTATTCTGGAATACTTTGATATAAGTCCTTATTTTTCAAAGACCGAAGCGAAAAATTCCCGCTAACTCCCTGATTCCAGGAGACCAGGGGGGAGGGGGTGGGGGGTACCAGGTAGTTAACACAAGAGAAAGCAGAAACAAAATCAGGCCTCGAAGCTGGGAGCCGGTTGGCGCAACCCGCGCTTCGCCCAGTATCATGTTGGAGCCCTTGGCGTGCATTATCATCTTGAGTGTCAGCGCCGCCCAACATGCTGCAGAAAAGAATCGACGATCAGCCGACCATCTCGCGGGAGAACATCCGCGAGGCCGAAGGAATTTTCCTTCAGCATCTCCGTCGCGTCGGCTTGAAGCAGACCGAACAGCGCAACGCAATTCTGCGGACGTTCCTTGAAACTCGCGAGCATCTCTCGATCGACGAATTGCATCGGCTGGTCAAAAAAAACGATCCGCGCATCGGCTTCACCACCGTCTACCGGACGCTGAAGCTTCTGGCTGGTTGCGGCCTCGCCAGCGAGGTCGCTTTTCACGACGGCATCGCGCGTTACGAACATCAGTACAACCGCCGCAGTCATCACCACATGGTGTGTACCGAGTGCGGCGCTTCGGTAGAATTTTTCGCGGAGGAAGTCGGAGAAATCGAGCGCGAGATCGGACGCAAGCACCGTTACGTTACCACGCGACATACCTTTCAGATCTACGGCGTTTGCGAAGAATGCCGCGATTCGAAGAAAACGAATGGACGCCGAATTGTCTAGTTCAGAAAATAGTTCAGCGAATATTCCCGCGAAGAGTCCGGAGAATGGCGCACTGAATCCGGCGCAGGCTACAGTGAATTGTCCCCACTGCGGAACGGCGATGCCTGCGAATGCGGCATTCTGTCCGGGATGCGGATGGTCGATGACGCCGATTGCTCCCGCGGAACGTGCGGCCGCGGCTGCCGCTTATCTCACCTTCGTCCCTGCCGCTGCGCTCTTGTTCTTGCCGGCTTTTCGCAGCAACCGCTTCGTCCGCTTTCATGCCTGGCAAAGCGTTTTGCTCTGGGCAGCCTTTTTCGTTTTGACCATCCTCGCGCTCTTGTTTTCGAACGTCGCTGCCGCCATGGCTTTTCTGCTGTTTGGAATTCTGGCTTCGCTGGCCATGTTGTTCTTGTGGATTGTTCTGTCGCTCAAGGCATGGCAAGGCGAGCGCTTCGAATTGCCGCTGTTCGGCGAGTTGGCGGCGCGCATGAAATAGGTCTCAGGAGTGCAGGTCTCAGGTCTCAGGTGTCAGGTCTCAGGAAAAACAAAATCAATTTCATTTCATTGTCATTTCATTGTCACGGTTTTCCTGAGACCTGAGACCTGAGACCTGACACCTTGCCGTTAGACATTCTCGTCCTCATCGTTGAGAATAATGCGTCGCACTACTCATCCCAGGAGACCTCATTGAGTCAGCTTCAGCGCGTTAAGATCAGCGCTCTCGGCACCTACGTACCGTCTCGCCTTCTCACCAACGGAGACCTCGAAAAAATGGTCGAGACCAACGATCAGTGGATCATGGAGCGCGTCGGGATCCGCGAGCGTCATCTCGTGGATAAAGGGGTTGCGACCAGCGATCTTGCGGTCGAGGCGGCGAAGAAAGCGCTCGCCGAACGCGGTATCGGAGCATCCGATCTCGACGCGATCATTGTGGGAACTGTTACGCCCGACATGTTTTTTCCCTCAACCGCTTGTCTCGTTCAAGACAAGCTCGGCGCGAAAAATGTCTGGGGATTCGATCTCTCGGCTGCCTGTTCCGCCTTTGTTTATGCGCTGCAAACCGGAGCGCAATTCGTCGCGACCGGATCGCATAAGAAAGTGCTCGTGATCGGGGCGGACGTGATGTCGTCGATTATCGACTACACCGACCGCGCGACCTGCGTCATCTTTGGCGATGGCGCGGGCGCGGTCCTGCTGGAACCGGCGGAAAACGAATCCGTCGGCCTCATTGACTTTCTGCACGAAGTGGATGGATCCGGTGGCTGCTCGCTTTATATGCCTGGTGGCGGAAGCCTGAATCCATCGACTCACGAAACCGTGGACAAGAAGATGCACTTCGTTCATCAGGACGGCGCGGCGGTCTTCAAGTTCGCTGTGCGCAAGATGGCGTCGCTCTGCGAGGAGATTCTCAGACGCAACAACATCAAAGGCTGCGAGATCGACGCCTTCATTCCGCATCAGGCGAATAAGCGCATCATCACCGCCACCGCCGATCGTCTGAGTATGCGTCCCGAAGCCGTGATCATCAACATCGAACATTACGGCAACACCACCGCAGCGACGATTCCGCTGGCAATGGAGACTGCGCGCCAGGAGGGTAAGTTGAAGAAGGGAAGTTTGGTATTGCTGGCGTCGGTGGGAGCAGGATTTACGAGTGGAGTGACGTTGCTCCGTTGGGCGTACTAGATGCCAACGGAGACGCGGCACGCCGCGTCTCTACACTTTATTTTGTCGCCATCGCTCCTACCAGCGATTTGAAAATCTTGCATCCATCGATGCCGCCTAGTTCGGGTTCGGCTGCTCGTTCGGGATGGGGCATCATGCCGAGCACGTTGCGTCCGGGGCTGCAGATGCCGGCGATATTTTCCAGCGATCCGTTGGGATTCGCTTCTGCTGTGGTTTCGCCTTGCGGGTTCGAGTAGCGGAAGACGATACGGTTGTCGCGCTTCAGATCAGCGAGTGTGGCCTCATCGCAAAAATAATTGCCTTCCATGTGGCCGATGGGGATGGTCAACACTTCGCCTCTGCGGCAGGTGTTGGTAAACGGCGTGTCGTTGTTTTCGACTCTTACCTGCACCGGCTTGCAGACATATTTCAAGCCGATGTTGCGCATCAGCGCTCCGGGCAGCAATCCCGCCTCACACAAAATCTGGAAGCCGTTGCAGATGCCGAGAACCAGTCCACCCCCGTCGGCGAACTTACGGACCGATTCCATGACGGGCGAGAACTTGGCGATGGCGCCAGTGCGGAGGTAGTCACCGAAGGCGAAGCCTCCGGGGACGATGATCGCGTCGCAGTTCTCCAGTTCGTGCGAGTCGTGCCAAAGGAAAGTTACGGGCTGCTTGGCAACCTGCTGGATGGTCCAGAAAGCATCGTGATCGCAGTTCGAACCGGGGAAAATAATGACGCCAAATTTCATCGGAATCCTCGAAGGTGCTGCAGCCTACACATATCCATTCTAATACTTCACTTTAATACTTTACGATCGACGCGAACGACTTGGGATCGAGCGAGGCTCCGCCTACCAGGGCGCCGTCGATTTCTTCTTCGGACATCAGGGCCTGCGCGTTCTCTGGTTTGACGGAGCCGCCGTAGAGGATGCGGAGTTTGGCGGCGAATTCCTGGCCGAAGGAATCGGCGGCTTGACCTCGGATGATGGCGTGGGCGTCGGCGGCCATCTGCGGGGTTGCGGTTTTGCCGGTGCCGATGGCCCAGACCGGTTCGTAGGCGACCACGAGTCTCGCGGCTTTTTTGGCCGAAACTTTGTGGAAGGCGCGTAGACACTGGCGGCGCAGGACGTCGTCGGTGAGCCCGGCTTCGCGTTCTTCGAGAACTTCTCCCACGCAGACGATGGGAATGAGTCCGGCTTCGATGGCGGACTTGAGCTTGAGGTTGACAGTGTCGTCGGTCTCGCCAAAGTGCTGGCGGCGTTCGGAGTGTCCGATGATGACGTGGGTGGCACCGACAGCGAGCAGCATGGCGGCGTTGACCTCGCCGGTGAAGGCGCCATCCTTCTCCCAGTAGAGATCCTGCGCGCCGACGGCGACGCTCGAGCCCTTGGCCGCATTGACGGCGGCATCCAGCGCAAGGTAAGTCGGGCAGACGACGATTTCGTCGCGGTCGTGGCCCTGGACCAGAGGAAGGAAATCGCGGAAGAAGTCACGGGCCTCGGCGGGGGTTTTGTACATTTTCCAGTTGGCGGCGATGAGTTTTTTTCTCATGAAGGACCTTTCTCGAAGATAGCGGAAATGGGGGGTTGTTGCTGGGACAATTTTTCAGCCGCCCGGACGTAGGCTTTGCAGGTGGCAATGTCGAAGAGCACGAAACGGGCGTGGTCTACGTGGGCGCAGGGCGGCAGAGCCTCGGCGATGGTGCGAACGGCGATTGCGGCGGCTTCGTGAATGGGATAGCCAAAGGCTCCGGTCGATATCGATGGGAAGGCCAACGATTTTATTCCGTGATCGTCGGCGGTGCGAATGCATTCAAGATAGCAACTGGCTAGCGTTTCGGCCTCGTGCTGTTGGCCTCCGCGATACACGGGGCCGACGGTGTGGATTACGTATCTGGCGGGTAATCGTCCGCCGGTGGTGATGACAGCTTTGCCAGCGGGGAGAGTGCCGATTTTGGCTACGATGCGCTTGCACTCCTGCAGTATTGAGGGGCCGCCTGCGCGGTGGATTGCTCCATCCACGCCTCCGCCACCGAGGAGATAGGAGTTGGCGGCGTTGACGATGGCCTCGGTGGTCTCTTTGGTGATGTCGGCGGGGCCGTGGAGTTGGAGCGTCTTGCCGTTGGCGAGAGTGAGTCGGGCTGCGAAGTCGGACATAGCGGCCCCTAAAGGGGTAGTTCGTGACGTGCGTGGTTTTGGCACCGCTAAAGCGATGGCCTGATGCGCAACCTAAGGGCTGCAAGTTCCGAGCCAAGTGGTATTTACTGTTTTGCGAAGGAGCCTGGCTTCCGAGCAAAAATGTACGCCCTTCGGCTCTGGTACTCCACTTCCGGAGGATAAGGCCCGCGCTCGATGATCTCTTCAACTGCAAGCCCCGCAGCCTCTATGTACTGTTGGATCACTGAGGGCTGAAAAAAGAAGAAATCCAATGAGATCGGCAGGCCCCACAACTCATCCTCGTGAAGGACTTCGTCGCCAGTGTGAAACGCAACCAACAGCAGCCCGCCCGGTTGCAGTACTCTCTCCATTTCCCGAAAGACCACGGTCAGAGATTCCTTTGGAATATTGACGACGGCGTAGAAAGCGGCGATCCCGGCGAGCCTTCCATCCTGAAGGTCCAGAGCCATCATGTTTGCTTCCAGGAACGATATGTCAGGGTTGAGCTGTCGAGCCTGTTCTAACATTCGCGGAGAAAAATCCAGGCCGAAAACTGTTGTGCCCGAATCGCGCAGGTGGCGGGCGACATGACCAGGACCGCAGCCCATGTCACACACTTCGCCACGACCTATGACTTCAGCGGCGAAGCGATTGAGCAATTCTCGGTCGAGCGGCTTCTGCTGAAGCTCGTTGAAAAGTCGGCGTGCGTACTCTTCCGCGACTCGATCGTAGCTTTCGCGAACCGATTGTGCGATGTTGTCGTTCATACAAATCTGCTGGATGACGCCAAAAGCGCGCCAGCCGCTATTGTGCCATCTGGTGGGACCTTAAGTGCTAACTGCCTACCGCTTGTCCGTCAGCGCCTCTACTCCCGGCAAGTTTTTGCCTTCCAGGAATTCCAGCGACGCGCCGCCACCAGTTGAAATGTGGGTGATCTTATCAGCAACGCCTGCAGCTTTGACGGCGGCTACGGAATCTCCGCCGCCCACGATCGTCGTGGCTCCGGCATTTTCCGCGACGGCGTGGGCGATCTTGAAGGTGCCTTTGGCGAAGGGCGGCAATTCGAAAACGCCCATGGGGCCGTTCCAGACGATGGTGCGGGCACGGGTTACCTCTTCGGAAAATGCCTCGATCGATTGCGGGCCGATATCGAGGGCCATCATGCCGGCAGGGATGGGCTCGCCATGGCCGACGATCTTGGTCATGGCGCCGGCTTCGACGTGGTCGGCGATGACGTGATCGGTGGGCAAGAGGAACTTGACCTTGTGGCTTTTTGCCTGTTGCAAAAGGTCGTGGGCGAGTTCGATCTTGTCTTCTTCGACCAGACTCTTGCCGACGGATTCGCCTTGAGACTTCAGAAAAGTGTAGGCCATGCCTCCGCCGATGATGAGAACGTCGACTTTGCTGAGGAGGTTCTGGATGACTCCGATTTTGTCGCTGACTTTAGCGCCGCCGAGGATGGCGACGAAGGGGCGCTCGGGGTTCTGCAGGACGCGACCCAGATATTGCAACTCTTTCTCCATAAGCAAACCAGCGGCTGATTTCTGGACGAACTTAGTGATGCCGACCGTGGAAGCGTGGGCACGATGGGCGGTGCCGAAGGCGTCGTTGACATAGAACTCGGCGAGCTTGGCGAGTTGCTTTGAAAAAGTTTCGTCGTTCTTTTCTTCTTCGGCGTGGAAGCGGAGGTTTTCGAGCAGCAGCGCCTGGCCTTTCTCGAGCTTGAGCGCCATCTCTTCGGCTTCGGGCCCAACGCACTGCGGGCAGAAGCCGACGTTTTCGCCGCGCGACAGTTCTTTGTCGAGCAGCATGCGCAGACGCTCGGCGACGGGCTTGAGACTCAGCTTGGGATTGGGCTTGCCTTTGGGACGGCCGAGGTGAGACGCGAGGATGAGGCGCGCGCCGTGACGCAGAGCGTACTCGATGCTGGGCAGGGTTTCGCGGATGCGCGTGTCGTCCATGACGCGGCCGTCGTCGAGCGGGACGTTGAAGTCAACGCGCATGAAGATGCGGTGATCGTTGAGCGGGAGATCGCGAATGGAAAGCTTGGACATGGGAACCCCGTCGTTAGTCGCTGGTCGTTAGTCGTTGGCGTGCGGGCGCGAGCGCCGCAACATCTTACAGGCCTTTGGCCGCCATCAGGTTGATCAGATCGCGGACACGGCAGGAGTAGCCCCACTCGTTGTCATACCACGAGATCACTTTGATGCAGTTGCCGCCGACTACCAGGGTCATATGCGCGTCGACGATGGAGGAGCGGGAGTCTCCTTTGAAATCAGACGAGACGAGTTCGTTTTCCTCGAACCCGAGATAACCTTTCAGCGAACCTGACTCGGAGGCGTTTCTCAGAGCGGCATTGACCTCTTCTTTGGTCGTCTTTTTTTCTACCCAGACGACGAGGTCGACAACCGAGACATTGGGCGTGGGCACCCGTATAGAGAAACCGTCGAGTTTGCCGGCCAGATCGGGGATGACGAGCTTGAGCGCCTTGGCTGCGCCGGTCGAGGTTGGGATCATGTTGATGGCCGCCGCACGGGCTCTCCGCAAGTCCTTGTGCGGGAAGTCGAGGATCACCTGATCGTTCGTATAGGAGTGGATGGTGGTCATGGTGCCGCTGACGATCTTGAAATTGTCGTTGACGACCTTGGCGATCGGGGCCAGACAATTTGTGGTGCAGGAAGCGTTCGAGATGATGTGGTGCTTTGAGGGATCATACTTCTCTTCGTTCACGCCGAGCACGACCGTGAGGTCTTCATTCTTCGCGGGGGCGGAGATGATGACTTTTTTCACGGAGCCGCGCAGATGTTTCTTCGCGTCGGTGGCGTCGGTGAAGCGGCCGGTGGACTCGATGACGACTTGCGCTCCGACGGAGTCCCAGGGTAGAGCGGCGGGGTCTTTCTCTTTGAAGACCTTGATGATCTTGCCGTCGACGGAAATACTGTCGGCGCCGGCGGTGATTTTGTGCGGCAGGTTGCCGAGGATGGAATCGTACTTGAGCAGGTGGGCTAGAGTTTTGGGATCGGTGAGATCGTTAACGGCTACGAAGTCGAGGTTCTTGTCGGCGAGCGCGGTGCGGAGAACGTTGCGTCCGATGCGTCCAAATCCATTAATGCCAATTTTTACGGCCACGATGCCTCCGAAAGAAATTGTTATTGCTTAGATAAATTGCGTACGAGCCTGGAACAACCTTCGATGTTAACAGGGCGCAGCAAGTAGCGTAAACGTCATGCGACGGGACGAAGAGAGAACGGCGATAACCACAAAGGGCACTAAGGATCACGAAGGAAACCTATGATCGCGGTGTTTGAAACGGCGGCGGAGTTTGATTCATTGATATATGCTGGCGTAATTTCGAGGACGGTGTCGGTGTTGCGCCACAGGAAGGGGACGCGGGCGAGCCAGTATTTCGCGTTGATCAACCTGCGGACGCGGGGAAACTCTTCCGCTGGCAGGATGCGGACGGTCGCGGGGAACTCGGGACCGGTGATTTTTCCGCGGATGGTGCAGGGTGCGATCTTGACCTGCGGGTTGTTGCGGATACGCTTGTACTTTCCGGTCTTGCCACTAGTCATGAAGTAGAGTTTGTTGTTGTCTTCGGCAAACCAGATGGGCGTGTGCACGGCGACGCCGCTTTTCCGGAAGGTGGCGAGGCTGATGTAACGCTGACCGTGGATTTCGGCGGGGACGGACGCCATGGAGATATTGTAAAGTGCTGCAAAGGATTCTTGCGAGCGAGTTCGCATGGATCACGTTGAACTTCTGCGTTGCCAGCGTTTGACCGGTTGTGCGCATGGTCACATACAATAGCGGGCTATTGAGGCTCTGGATGAGCGAGACCTGGAAGCGATGGGAGGGGGGCACGGTCGATGGGAGATTTCCGCTCCAGAGCTACTTAGGTTGTTCCGATCACAGTGCTGTGTTTCTTACGCAGGGCGGTGCGGGCGATTCCGGGAAGGCCGCCATCAAGCTGATTGCCGCCGACCCGGCGGGTGCGGGGGATCAACTCCTCCGATGGGAGGCGGCCGGCGAACTGACCCATCCGAATTTGATTCGCATATTTTCGAGAGGACGCTGCGAACTGGAAGGCACGGAGCTGCTCTACGTTGTGATGGAGTACGCCGAGGAGAATCTCTCGCAGATTCTTCCGGAGCGTGCGCTGACGGCGGAGGAAGCGCGAGCCATGCTTCCGCCGATTCTGCGGGCTTTGCAATGCGTGCACGACAAGGGGTTCGTGCATGGACACATCCAACCTTCAAATATTCTGGCGCTTGGGGACGACGTGAAGCTATCGAGCGACGCTCTTAGGGTGCCGGACGAGAGGCGCAGCGTAGAGGAGGCGACCGGTGCTTACGATCCTCCAGAAGCGGCGACGGGTGCGATCTCGACGCCCGCCGACGTTTGGCAGTTGGGGATGACATTGATCGAGGTGCTGACGCAGCGCTTGCCGGTTTGGGATCGTGTAGGGCCGAGCGCGCCGGAAGTGCCGGTGGCGGTCCCGGAGCCATTCCGCGAAATTGCAAAGCACTGCTTGCAGGTTGATGCGGGGAAGCGATGGACGGTTGGCGAGATCAGCGATCGTTTGCAATCGGCGCGGACAGTGACGGCGTCGGCTCAGCCTGAAAAGATGGCTTCAGCGACGGCGATTTCGGGTCAGCGGAAAGAATCTGCGAAATGGCCCTACTGGCTGGGGTTGGCGGCGGTGGTTACGATTGCACTTATTTTGATTGCGAGGCCGAAACCATCGAACCCTCCGGCGGAAGTGCAATCGAGCCAAGCTCAGCCGGGCGCGACCGCCGAAAGCTCTGGTGGCGGTGAAAAGGCATCTGTCAACGCTGACTCTACGAGCGCTGACAATGGTGGCGGTGTCGTGCAGCGGGTGATGCCGCAGGTGTCGCCGAGTGCGCGCCGCACGATTCAAGGCACGATCAAGGTTCGGGTGAAGGTCAAAGTGGATGCCGCGGGCAATGTGGCGAAGGCGACGCTGGAATCCGCCGGGCCGAGCAAATATTTTTCGCGTGTCGCAATGGAAGCGGCTAGGGACTGGAAATTTTCTCCGGCAGAGGCCGGTGCGGAGTGGAAGTTGCAATTCGCCTTCAGCCGAGCGCGGACGGAAGCTTCCGCGGTGCGCGCAAAGCGTTAGGGGGTGGACGCTAGGTCCAGGGATTGAGAACAGCTTTAAGCAGCGGAAAATCTGAAACATTGCGGGTCACCAGCGTTAGCTGATGGGTTTCTGCAGTTGCCGCAAGGAAAGCATCCATCGCACCGATCGGACGCCCTGCTGCTTCGCTGCGTGACACCGTCCTGCCCCAAGCCTCGGCCACGTTGGTGTCGACGGGCAAAGTTCTGCTCTCAAATCGCAATGGCAGTTCATGTTGCAACCACTGCTCAAGCCGGCTTCGACGCTTTCCCCTCGCCATGCGTTCCACGCCGTAATGAAGCTCTGCCAGCGAGACGACACTGATGAAGATCCGATCCTCATCGGATGCTTCCATCCAACCGATGAGACCGGGATTGGGCCGTGGCTTGACCCATTCCGAGATTGCATTTGTGTCCAGAAGAAAGCTCACAGGTTAGTCTTCCGGGGGCGTTCCTTGAGCCGGCGCACCTTGAAACCCGATTCTCGCAGGGGAGATTCGGCAAAGAATTCCGCCAGGTTGCCGACGCGCTTTGTCTTTCGTTGCCATTCCTCTGCGCCAACCACCACCGCTGCCGTGTGACCGTTCCGAGTGATGGTCTGCGGTCCCTCAGCCATTGCTCGCTCGATGATTTCACTGAATTTTGCCTTGGCTTCAGCGACGGTCCAGCTTTGCGAACTCATGCGGATCCTCCAACCCTTGTGATGGTCATCATAGTCATTATAGTCATAAGTGAAACTACATGGCAAGGGTCTTCCCGAGCGAAGGAAATTCCTCGCCACAGAGGACACAGGGGGCCACAGGGGAACACGGGGAAGGCTTTTTCGCGATCGATTTGATACCAGGTTGAAGAAGTCCCCGTGTACCCCTGTGTCCTCTGTGGTGAAGATTTTCGCTCGGCTGCTACGTTTTGCTGCTGCTGGTCATTTGGCGGCGCGCTTCTTCGTAGGCTTGCTGCGGATCGCGTCCAGTGACTTGCTTGTACCAGGCGGGGTGGAAGGTCCAGGCCCAGGCTTCGCTGACTGCGCCGCGAATCATTGCATCGAATGTGCCCGGCTCGCCGATCGTGCTCAGGTAGATGTGGATGAAGATTCC
>Ga0209701_10002448_pt1 | contig 12067 bp, 5 predicted proteins | sample CZO8metaG_4_FD_188356 | JGI IMG/M metagenome (GOLD analysis project Ga0209701, IMG submission 188356) | Vadose zone soil microbial communities from the Eel River Critical Zone Observatory, Northern California, USA - CZOApr15con2H3.8 metaG... | ecosystem: Environmental > Terrestrial > Soil >...
GAATGACGTGATGCTGAGCTTTTGGGGCATAAGCAGTGAATTGATTGGGTACTGCCCTTAAGTAAGTGCCATTCGGGTCGGAGTCATTTAATTGACCTTAATTGAAGGCGCAAGCGGATACATAATGAACGAATAAAACAAATGAGATAAAGACTGAAAAATGAACAACAAGCAAAACTGTGAGAGGAGGATTACCAGCCGGGTAGGCATAGCCTACGCCTGGCTGCTACTCATTGCTGCGTTGTTCATTTCTATTCCTGCGCATGCCGTCGACCCGTCGCTCTGCGCCAGCGTCAAGATCGAGATCAAGCAGGAACTGACCTTCGAACGCCAGGCATTCGATGCGACCATGAAGATCACCAACGGCCTCGATACCGCCTCGCTCGAGAACATCGACATCAACGTCAACTTTAAAGACGAAGTCGGTACCAGTATTCGGGCTAGTTCCGATCCGAACGACACCACCGCTAAATTCTTCATCCGCGTAGACCAGATGCTCGGTATCAGCAATGTCAGTGGTTTGGGTACCGTGTTCCCCAAGGCCACCGCCGAGATCCACTGGCTCATTATTCCGGCGCCAGGCGCGGGTGGGGCGGTACCGACGGGCAAGATGTATTTCATCGGCGCGAGCCTTAAATATAACCTGGGTGGCGAAGCCCAGACCATGGACGTGACGCCCGACTTCGTCTTTGTCAAACCGACGCCGCTGTTGACCCTCGATTACTTCTTAACCAAAGACGTCTATGCCGACGATGCCTTTACCCCTGAGATCGAGCCGCCGGTGCCGTTTACCCTCGGCGTGCGCGTCAAGAACACGGGTGCCGCGGCGGCCTCGAACGTCAAGATCGACTCGGCCCAGCCCAAGATCGTGGAGAATACGCAAGGGCTGCTGATCGGGTTCCAGCTCAATAGCAGCTTTGTCAACGACCAGCCGGTGGTGAATACCCTGCTGGTGAATCTCGGCGACATTGCCGCGAACACCGGTACCTCTGTCGGCCGCTGGAGCATGAGCACGACCCTTTCCGGCCAGTTCGTCGACTTCAAGGCGAGTTTCACGCACGCCGATGCATTAGGCGGCGCACTGACTTCGCTGCTGCAGGCCACCAATACCCATCTGCTGGTGCGCGATGTTAAAGTAGACCTCGCCGGGCGCGACAACGTGCGCGATTTCCTGGCGAAGGACGGCGATGCGCTGCGTGTGTACGAATCTCATGGCCTCGACACGGTCGCTAGCGATCAATCATCCCTCTCTAGCTTAACCCCGGCCGGCACCACCGCAACCGAGACCACTTATAACCTCATGACCGCCCCCACTGCGGGCTTTATGTTCGTGCAGTTGCCCGATCCGGGCAATGGCACCAAGACCATTACCCGCGTGGTGCGCGCGGATGGCAAAACCCTGCTGCCCGAGAACACTTGGCTGTCCAAGGTCCGCAACCTCGACAAGACCTGGAAGTATCTCATCAACTTCTTCGATGCCAACACCTTGGGTGTATACACCGTGGTGCTGGCGAATCCCAAGGCCGAGGCCAAGCCGCCGGTCATCGATCCGATCCCAGCCCAAGACACGGTGGAGAAGAGCAGCGTCTCGTTCGTGGTGAAGGCGACGGTGGCCGATGGCGCGCCGATCAAGCTGACCGCTGACCGGCTGCCGGTAGGCGCGCGCTTCACTGACTCGGGCGTCGGCACCGGCCTGTTCGAATGGACCCCGGCCGTGGGTCAGGCCGGCCAGTATTCGGTTCCGTTCACCGCCTCCGCCAACGGCCTCACCGCAACCGCCTCGGGCGCGATCGCGGTGCATCCGTACCAGCCGCCGGCCGCGCCGATTAATTTCACCGCCGCCGCGGTACCCGCGGGCGCCGCACTCGACTTCGCCTGGAGCGCGGGCACCGGTACGCCGCCGGTGCGCTACCAGCTCTTGCGCGCCACCGTTTCCGGCGGACCGTACCGGGTCGTGGCCGATAGCGCTGTTGCCAAGGCGCGCGATACCGGCCTGACGAATGGCATACCTTATTTCTATGTCGTCGTCGCCTACGACGTCTTCGGCAGCGCCAGCCCGTACTCCGCCGAGATCAGCGCGGTGCCGGTGGATACGCTCGCGCCGGTCATTGCCCTGCATGCGCCGGCCCTGCCGGGCGAGACTTACGTCACGAGTAACGAGTTCGCGAATATTGTCGCCGAGACCGAGGCGGGCGCGAAGGTGACGCTGCTGCAGAACGGCGCCGAGGCCGGCACGCTCATGGCGCCGGCCGCGGCAGTGCTTGATCCGGTGCCGGTGGATGCGACCAACCTCACGGGCGCGGTGTTGTCGCCCAGCGGTCGCTATCTCGCGCACGAGGCGGGCACCGCACTTAATATTTACGACTTCGAGGCCGCGACCGACGTGTTGGTGAGCAGTACCGCCAACGGCGTATTCCGCTGGAGCCGCGACAACCGCGAGCTGGTCTACACCGAGCAGGACGCGATTACGAGCCAGTACCGGCTGCGCGCCTACAACGTCATCAGCGGCCTTACCCGCAATCTCACCGATCCTGCGGTCGCGAGCGTAACCGCGGGAGTCATGGCGCCGGACGGCAAGACCCTGGCGGTGCTGGCCGACAAGAGCGGTCAGGCGGGTCTGTATAAGATCGATCCGGCCGGCAGCTACAGCACGCTGGTCTCGCTTACGAGTGTCAGCGACCTCGAGCGCAACGCGCTCGCCTGGTCGCCGGACGGCAGTCGCATCGCCTACGTCCGCACCAGTGCCGGCCGCGCGGTCGAGATCGTGGAGATCGCCACCGCGACGGTAAAGACCATCGAAACCCAGGCCGGCACCGGCGCTGTGCGCTGGTCGCCGGACAGCAGCGCGCTGGTCTACACCGCGGTACGTAACAACCTCGACCAGGTGTGGCGCTACACCGTCGCCACCGACACGGCCGAGGCGGTGACCGCGGGTGCCGTCAGCCACCGCGCCGTGCAGTGGTCGCCGGGCGGCAACTACCTCGCCTACGTCGATGGCGCCAACCAATTGATCCAGCGCGATATCGCCCAGAGCACGGAAACCGCCATCGCCCAGATCACCGGCATTGACGCCGCGACCCTCGATTGGGGCCGCTCGGGTTATCTCAGCGCCAAGACCGCGCCCGATAAGCTCACGCGCTTCGCGCCGCTAGGCCGGGTTGAGTTCAAGAACATCAAGCTCGCCGCCGGCGACAACAGCTTTGCCGCCATGGCGACCGATCAGTACAACAACCAGAGCGGCGCCTCGGCGGCGCTCAGCATTACTTATGACGTCGCCGCCGGGGTCATCGGCACGCTTACGCTGTCGACCGATACCGCCGCTCTCGGCACGCCGATTACCGCGACCTACAGCCTGACAAACAGCCGCGACACCGCACTCACGGCACTGCCGGTGATCGTGAGCGTGCTGGATAATGACACCCAGGCGGTGGTCGCAAGCACGCGCGCGACCGTGGATATCCCGATCAACGGCAACGTCGCGGGCAGCGTCACCTTCGCCACCGTGGGCCTGGCGCTTAAGGCTTACACCGTGACGCTCGACGCCGAGTTCACCAATGCCGACACCACCAAGACCGTGCGCACGCTGAAGAACGCCGGCTTCAAGCTGATTGATACCACGCCGCCGGCGATTGCGATCAAGGCGCCGACCAGCAACGGCTTCCTGCGCGGGGACGGCACCGCCGCACTCGTGGCGAGCGACGATCTCACCGGCGTCGTACGGGTGGAGATCAGCATCGATGGCGGCGCCTGGGTGAACGTGCCGCTGGCGGATGTCGTGCAGAACCTCTACAACTTCTTACTGCCGGGCCTGCCCGAGGGCACCCATACCGTCGCCGCCCGCGCGGTCGATGGCGCGGGCAATGTCGGCAATGTCGCGACCTTCAGCTTTATCGTGGACAACACCGCGCCCGCGGTCACGATCGCCGGCGTCGAGGATGGCCGCTATTACAATAGCAATGTCACGCCGACCGTAAGCATTGTCGAGGCCAATCCGGCGACGAGTTCGATCACGCTCAACGGTACCGTCTTCGCTTCCGGTACTACCCTTACCGCCGAGAGTAACTACAACCTCGCGGCCGAGGCCAAGGATCTTGCCGGTAACAGCGCCTCTAAGAGTGTTGCGTTCACCGTCGACAAGACGCCGCCGGCGGTCATCGTCACCGGCGTGGCGGAGGCCGGCCTCTATAATATGGACGTCACGCCGGTGATCGCGATCACCGACCTCAATCTCCGCACCCAGACCATTACCCTCAACGGACAGCCGTTCGTTTCCGGCACGCCGGTGGCCGTCGCGGGCGTTTACACGCTCGCGGTCGCCGCGACCGATGCCGCAACCAACGCTACCAACGTCGCGCTCCACTTCCAGGTTGCTCCACCACCTGGGCCGGAAACCCCGGTCATCCTCGCGCCGCAGATCGCCACCGAGGCGGCCACGCTGGAGCCGGATTTAATCGTCGCGGCAAGCGCCAACCGGCTCGACCCGACCGCCAGCTATCAGTACGAGCTGTATGCCGATCCCGCGCTGACCGCCCTGGTGGCGCAGAACGGTGTGGTCGCCAAGACCCCGAATCAGACCACGTGGAAAGCGCCGCTCAAGCTCGTGGAGAACACGACGTACTACTGGCGCGTGCGCGGGTTCGACGGCACCAACTACAGCGCCTGGGCCAACGGCTACTTCCGGGTCAATACCGCGAACGACGCGCCCGCTGCATTCACCCTCGCCGGCCCGGCGAACGGCACCACGGTCGACACCCTGACCCCGACGCTGACGGTCACCAACAGCGTCGACCCCGAAGGCGATCCGGTGGTGTACACGTTTGAAGTATTCACCGACAGCACCTTGACGCAAAAGCTGGCGTTCGTGACCAACATCGCCGGGGGCGGCCAGGGCACCACCGCGTGGCAGGTGACGACTCCGCTTACGGACATGGCGGCTTACACCTGGCGCGTGACCGCGACCGACGTGCACGGCGCCAAGACCGCCTCTAAGCCTGCCGGCTTCCTGGTCGATACCGGCAAGCCCGCGCCCGGCATGCCGGCGCTGATGAACCCGGCGCGCGGCGGCGTGGTGACGACATCCTCGGTCGACCTCACGGTGGGCAACAGCACCAAGCCCGCAGGTACAACCCTGAGCTATATGTTCGAGCTCGATCGCGCCGCCACCTTCGACGGCGCCACCAAGATTATCTCCGGCGCACGCACCGAGGGTGCGGCCGTGACCAGCTTCAGCGTCAGCGGTTTAGCGGAGAATACGCACTACTACTGGCGCGCCAAGAGTTCCGACGGCCTGACCGACAGCCCCTGGAGCTATGGTGACTTCTTTGTCGATCAGGCCAACGACCCGCCGTCGGTGCCGGTGTTGAAGAACCCGGGCAACGCATCGTGGCAGCCGACGCCCCAGCCGCGTCTGGACGTCTATCCGGCGGTCGATCCGGAAGGAGATGTCATCGCCTACCACTTCGAGATCTACAGCGACGCCGCGTTGACCAACCGGGTGGTCGAGCAGCTCACCAACAACCCGGACTGGATCGTCGCGCCGCTGCTTGCCGACGGCGCGCAGTACTACTGGCGCGCGCGCGCCGAGGATGTGCGCGGCGGCATGAGCGCCTGGAGCGCGGCCAACGCGTTCGTGGTGAAGACGCTGGCCACGATCAAGCCGCTACTCGCGATCACCGCGCCGGCCACGATCGTGCAGGCCGCCGGCCCGACCGTGACGATCGCGTGGCAGGTCGAGGATCCGGGGCAGAACACTACCCTCGCGCTTTACTATGACCGCGATAACGTGGGTGAGAATGGCACGCGCATCGTCGACAACTTAATACAGGATCCCGCGACCGGCACCGGCAGTTATGCGTGGGATATCTCGACGCTGGCCGCGGGCACCTACTATATCTATGGCGTTGCCGGCAATCTTAACGGCAGCACCACGCGCTACGCGCCGGGCGCATTCGTGATCCCGGCGCCGCAACCGCAAGGCGGCATTAGCGTCACGCCGACGAGCGGGCTTGAGACCACCGAGGCGGGGGGTAGCGCGACGTTTACGCTGGCGCTCACCCGTTCGCCGACGGCGGACGTGGTGATTGGTTTGACCAGTACGTATGCGGGCGAGGGTAAGGCTAGCCCAGGACAACTCATCCTGAATCCGGGCAACTGGAGCATAGCGCAAACCGTTACGGTGACGGGTCAGCCCGACTGCGTGAACGATGGCGATATCGCCTACCAGATTATCACCGCCAAGGCCGTCAGCACCGATCCCGATTACGCCGGGATTAAGGGTGCCGACGTGGGGCTCATCAACCGTGGCAGCACCGTCGGTTGCCCGAGCAACAACCCGCCGCAGGCGAACGCCGGGCCCGACCAGACGGTGAACGCCGGCAGCCTGGTTTATCTCCCGGGCAGCGGTAGCGACAGCGATGGCGCGATTGCGTCCTATGCCTGGCTGCAGACCGGCGGGCCGACAGTCACCCTGACCAATGCCAACAGCGCCCAGGCGAGCTTCACCGCGCCGTTGTCCCGGACCGGCGCCGACCTCAGCTTCCAGCTCACGGTCACGGATAACCTGGGAGCAACCGGGGTTGGCACTATGAAGGTCACCGTGCGTGCCGCGCCCAACCAGGCGCCGAGCGCCAACGCCGGTCCCGATCGGACCGTGATCTCGGGCACGGCCGTCACCCTGACGGGCAGCGGCACCGATGCGGACGGCACCATCGCGGCCTACGCCTGGAGCCAGATCGGCGGGCCGATCGTCACCCTGACCGGCGCCAACAGCGCCCAGGCGAGCTTCACGGCGCCGATCGTCACTACCACCACGTCACTCGGTTTCGCCCTTACCGTGACCGACAACGAAGGCGCCACGGGCAGCGCCACCGTGGTCATCACCGTGGTGCCCAACCAGGCGCCGACGGTCAGCGCCGGGGCCGCGCAGACCGTGAACGAGGGCGCGCCCGTAACGCTTACCGCTACCGCCGCCGATGCGGACGGCACCATCGCGAGCTTTGCCTGGACCCAGATCGCCGGACCCCTGGTAACCCTCGCCGGCGCCAATACCGCCACCACGAGCTTCGTGGCGCCCGCGGTCACGGCCGATACCCTGCTCAGCTTCCGGATCACCGTCACCGACAACCTTGGTGCCACGGCTAGCGCCACGACCAACGTCACCGTGCTCAACGTCAACCAGCCGCCCACCGCCAACGCCGGTCCGAATCAAAGCGTCAACGAAGGCGCCGCCGTGACCTTGTCCGGCAGCGGCAGCGATCCCGACGGGACGATCGCGAGCTTTGCCTGGACCCAGACCGTGGGGCCGGTCGTGACCTTGACCAACGCCAATACCGCCACTGCCACCTTCACCGCGCCGCAAGTGACGGCGAACACGGTACTCACGTTCCGCCTGACCGTCACCGACAATCAAGGTGCGACCGGTAGCGCCACGACCAACGTCACCGATATCCTCGTTCTGCCGGATCTCGTCGTGACCGCTGTCAGCACCACCTCCACATCCGTCATTCGCGGTAAGACCATTACCATCAGCCACACGGTGAAGAACCAGGGCACCCTGGCGACGTCCGTGGCGTTTACCAACGGCTTATACCTGTCGACGGACTCGACCATCACCACATCCGACGCGCGGGTGGGGCAGAGCAGTGTAACAACAAGCCTCGCGGTCGGTGCGAGTCAGACATTTAGCACGACCGTCACCATCCCAACGACCTTGGCGACGGGAACCTACTTTATCGGCGCGATCGCGGACGATCCCAACAAGCAACCCGAGCTTAACGAGACCAATAACGCGCGCGCAGCCACTAACACCATAATCGTGAAGTAGCGGATAGGAACGGGGAATGGCGTGAACCATATCAACCTGCGCGATCCTTGATACCTGGTGGATTTAGCTTGACGCCCATCACAAATTTGCCCGCCGAGTACGCGATTAGGTGACTTTTTAATGCCGTGGACAAGCTTGTGAAGGTCGACACCGATACCCATGCGGTTATGACCGATCTACCAGCTTCTATAGAGCGTCGTATCCATAAAGGATGTGGAAATTTAAAAATTATGTCCGCTGCTATCCAGCAGGATACCCACCAGGGATTGTATGTTATTGATTAATCCCTTACTCTTTTTTAAATGCTCCGCAGGTAGTTAAGCATTACAATTTGGATCTGGACCGGAAACATAGGCAAGATGCTGAAGCGTTTGTAAGGAACTCAATTTATGAGCATCAAAATCACCATTAATCGGGATAAAATCACTGACTTCTGCCGTCGCCATCATATCCGCAAATTGGCGCTGTTTGGTTCTGTTTTGCGAGACGACTTCAGTCCAGAGAGTGACATTGATGTTCTGGTGGAATTCGAACCGGGACATATGCCGGGGCTCGATTTCATATCCATGGAGGAGGAGCTGTCGAAAATTATGGGCCGCAAGGTAGATCTAAACACACCGAATTTCATAAGCCCTTATATCCGAGGTCAGGTACTAGCCGAGGCTGAGGTGCAGTATGTCCAAACGTAATCGCAGTCTTAGTTTTATCCAAATGCGAGATTATGCAAACGAAGTGCTAGGGATGATCCAAGGTAGAGGGCGTGCTGATCTCAACTCGAATCGGATGTTGAACCTGGCTTTGGTCCGGCTGCTGGAAATATTAGGAGAAGCCGCGGGTCGTGTGCCGAGCGAGGACCAGGCTAAATATCCTCAGATCCCATGGCCTCAGCTTATTGGGCTGCGCAATCGATTGATTCATGACGATCAAGTGGATTTCGACATTTTATGGCAAATCGTCACGTAAGATCTTCCACCACTTGTCGCGGAACTGGAAAAAATCTGCCGCGATAGAAAATAATCACATCTGTTGGTGCTGGAATGTTCTGAGAAATCTGATTGTCACATTCACTAGGGAGGCAAGCTATGAATTCTTTGAAACCGTTCACCGCATGCTTGTGCACGGCAGTGCTGCTCGTTGTGGCGAATCTTGGATACGCGCAGCAGTCCGCGCCGGATCTGATTTTCACCAACGGCAAGATCGTGACCGTCGATGATCGCTTCAACGTCGCGCAGGCGGTGGCGGTAACAGGCGGGCGCATCGTCGCCGTGGGGAAAAACCAGGACATCGCAAAGCTCGCCGGCGCCGCAACCCGCAAGATCGACCTGGGGGGCAAGACGGTGATTCCGGGGCTGATCGACAATCATGCGCACTTCATTCGCACCGCGGAGTATTGGGACCGCGAAGTGCGCTGGGACGGGGTGACGTCGCGCAAGCAGGCGGTGGAGATGCTGCGCGCCAAGGCGCGCGCGGCTAAGCCCGGCGAGTGGGTGCTGGTGCTGGGCGGCTGGTCGCTCGATCAGTTCCGCGACAGTCACCAAGAGTTTACCAAGGACGAGCTGGATGGTATCGCGCCCGCCAACCCGGTGCTGGTGCAGCTCATCTATTTCCGCGTTTATTCCAACAGCGCGGCGCTGAAGGCGTTGGACATTGACGATAAGACGCCCGATCCGCGCGGCGGCAAGATCGGGCGCGACGCGAGCGGCAAACCCACCGGCATCGTCGATGGCGCCGGCGGCGTTGCGTTCGTGACCGGCAAGCTGCCCGAACCCGAGCAAGAGCAGTGGTTGGCGAATGCGCGCAAGATGGTGGCCGATCTCAATCGGATGGGGTTAACCGCCTGGCTCGACGCCGGCGGTCGCGGCATGCGCGCCCAGCACTACGAGCCGTTCAGATATCTCGCCGAGCGCGGGGAGCTCGACATCCGCGCGTTTTGGCTGACGATCCGCCAGCCGGGCAACCCGGAGCAGGTTGACAAGGTGGTGGCGGAAATCCCGACGTTGACGCCGTTCCAGGGCAACGACTATTTCGATAACGTTGGATATGGCGAGTCGCTCTACAACCCGGTCACCGACAACCTGCTCGACGCAGAGGCGAACCCCAAGCCCGAAGATCTGGCGCAGATGCGGCGGGTTGCGCTGGCACTTGCCGAGCGCGGGCTGTTTCTCAACGCGCACGCGACCTTGCACGGCTCTATCGATGCGTTTCTGACCGAGTTCGAGGCGATCAATAAAGTGAAGCCGATCAAGGGGTTGCGCTGGACATTCTCGCACCTCGACCAAGTCGACGAAGCGCAAATCGAGCGCATGAGGAAGCTCGGCATGTATGCGCAGATCCACAGCCGGCCGACGATCCAGGGCGTGCTGATGCGCAAGGTACACGGGGATAAGGCGATCGACATGCCGCCGTTCAGGCTGGTCCAGGACAGCGGCATCCCTTGGGGGCTCGGAACGGATGCCACGGTGGTTACGGGTTCCAATCCGTTCTTCACGCTGGCGTTGGCGGTGACCGGCAAGATGATCGGAGGAAACGAGGTGGTGCGCCAGACCGTCACCCGCGAGCAAGCGCTGATTGCGCACACGCGTGCCAACGCCTACTTCGTCTTCCGCGAGGCCGATCTCGGTTCGATCCAGAAAGGCAAGTACGCCGACATGCTGGTGCTCGATCGCGATTATCTTACGGTGCCGGCGGACGCGATCAAGGATCTAAAACCGCTGATGACCGTCGTCGGCGGCAAGATCGTATACGACGCGAAGAGATGGCAGCAATAAACTTAATCAGAGCCTCTCTAACTTTTCCCGCCTTTCGGTTTATAAGGACCCAGTTCTTTTACCACCGCATCCGCGAACGAACCGTCGACCGTCTGTTCGATGGTGACGTTGCCTTCGATGAGCCCCAGGCTTTTATAAAATTCAAAATCTTTTTTCAAGCTGGCTTCATTGATCTTGCCATCGGGATTGCAGCCGTGGGGGACGATCGTTTTGTAAACATTGGGATCTTTAATCGCAGTATATTCCGTCAGGATGGCGATGATTTCATCGGCATTGGGACCGGCAAGTTTGCCGTCTTTTAACGCATCGTTATAGTCTCTCACCGCTTTGATATAGGCGCGCATAAATTTCTTCGCGGTATCAGGACTATCTTTAATAAATTTTCCGCCGTAGAGCAAAACGGCGATTTGCTGATCGGGGTAAATGACATCGTTGTTTTGAAAGCGCACCGCCGCGCCGATCTGGACTGCCCGGGTAGCGGAGGGTTCGGTGGTGACACTCGCGTCGACGGCGCCATTTTGCAACGCCAGGACATGCTGCGGAAAGCCCATATACACGACTTCGACATCACTGTATTTCAATCCACCTTTTTTGAGCGCTTCATTCAGAATCGCATCCGGGGCGGTGCCGATCGCCGCGCCCGCCACCTTGAGTCCTTTCAGGTCTTTAAAACTCTTGAATTTACCGCTATCGACCAAATCTTTGCGCACCAGTAATGGACTGTATCCATATCCAGGTGGGCTCGAGCTTTTATCCGCGACAATTTTGATATTGATTCCACGCGCCGCGGAGTTATAAAACCCGGCCGAAGGCGAACCGGCGCCGACATCTAATTGCCCGGTCCCGAGCGGCGCCACCATTTTGACGGCGGAATCGAACGGAGTTAAGGTCACGCTCAGTCCTTCTTGTTTGAAGTAGCCTTTTTTATCGGCGATAAAGAGAGGCGCATCGCTGCTGCTGTTAGTCATGCCGACGCGCACTGTGATCGCTTCCGCCGCATAGCCGCCACTTGCCCCGAGTCCGCCTAAGGCGCTTGCCAGGAGGAGCGCAGCAGAACGCCGGAAGAAGGGACGAGCAGCGTGTAAGGTTTTAATGAATTGAGCGAAAAACGGCATCTTCAAAACCCTCCTGAGAGTCGAATTCTTTCTTAAACCACCGGATCGCGATGTGCTCTCTTAGATGGTTACAAACAGCACGTTTACTACTTTAAATAAATGTTATCACTTTTTGCTTATCAGGATGTACTGGCGTCCTTCCTGTGAACTCAGGGCATTTGCCGTTTTAGCAACTTTGTTGCGCTGTGAACCGGATTGCTTTGTTGATACGATAATGTTCCAAATACCTATCTCAAAAATGGACGTAGGGTGGGTTAGCGGCACAGCCGCGTAACCGTGCGCCCGCGAGGGCACATTATCTGCAGGGTGAAAGTCCCTGTCAAAGGAAGTCATCACCTTTGTAGCGGAAGGTAACTGCGTCA
>Ga0209701_10002451_pt1 | contig 12063 bp, 13 predicted proteins | sample CZO8metaG_4_FD_188356 | JGI IMG/M metagenome (GOLD analysis project Ga0209701, IMG submission 188356) | Vadose zone soil microbial communities from the Eel River Critical Zone Observatory, Northern California, USA - CZOApr15con2H3.8 metaG... | ecosystem: Environmental > Terrestrial > Soil >...
AGATCCCGACGTCCAGGACGCACTGTACTACACGGGCCACCCTCAGCTGGACAAGCCCATCCTGACCGTGACGGTGAAGAAGGGCAGCCCCCAGGCTGCGTTGAAGCGAGTCGCGGAGAGCCTAGCGGCGGAGTTCAGCGGCGCGAAGCAGTTCCTGGAGAAGGAGCTCGCATAGGCCCATGGAGCGCGATGTCGGGATCGTCGGGTACCTGACGTCGACGCCGGCCGTGGGCGGGACCATCAAGCTGTCCCCTGAGGACTTCGTCGTCGAGGAGATCTCGTCTCCGCCGGCGGCGTCCGCCGAGGGGCGCTTCACGATTGCCCAGATCCGCGTCCGGAGATGGGAGACCAACCGTCTCATCCGCGAATTCGCTCGGATTCTCCACATCAGCCGACGTCGAATCGGATTCGCGGGGACGAAGGACAAGCAAGCGATCACGACCCGTCTCTTCTCCTTCGAGGGCGTCCCGCCGGAATCCGTGCGAGGCATCCGCCTGAAGGACCTGGAGGTCCTGGACGCCTTCCGATCCGATCGAGGCCTCGAGATCGGCGACCTCGCGGGGAATCGATTCCAGATCGTGGTCCGTGGCCTCCAAATGGCCCCGGACGCAGCGGCCGACGCGGTGGCCGATACGGAGCGCGCCCTCCGGCTCCTCGGAGGCTTTCCGAGTTTCTTCGGAGTCCAGCGGTTCGGCTCCGTACGGCCCATCACGCACGTCGTCGGCCGTCACCTCGTCCACGGCGAGTTCGAGGAAGCCGTGCAGGCCTACGTCGCGAACCCTCTCGAGGGAGAGGACCCCGCCTCGTACGAGGTCCGGTCTACGTTACAAGAGACCGGAGACGTCCAGCTCGCGTTGCGGACCTTCCCGAAGTCGTATGGATTCGAGAAGGCCATCCTGAACCATCTTGCCGCGCGGCCAGGCGACTACGTGGGATCGCTTCGAGCCCTGCCGTTCAATCTGCTGATGATGTTCGTCCACGGCTACCAGTCATTCCTGTTCAATCGGATCCTGAGCGAACGGATGCGACGAGGCCTTCCTCTCCATGAGCCCGTCGCCGGGGATGTCGTCTTGCCGGCGGATGCGCAAGGTCTCCCCGATCGGGGTCGGACGATCGACGTGACGTGCGACAACCTGGAGCGAGCGGCCCAACGATGCCGTGAGGGGAAAGGATGGGTGAGCGCCATCCTCTTCGGGTCTGAACCGGAGTTCGCCGGGGGTGAGCCAGGACAGATCGAGAAGGAGATCGTCGCGTCGGAAGGGTTGCGCCCGGAGGACTTCATCATCCCGGAGATCCCGCGAATCTCGTCGAAAGGCACGCGGCGGGAGATCCTCGCCCCCGTTCGAAACCTCGCCGCGCGGGTGGAGGAGGGGAATCTGCTCCTTTCGTTCGATCTCACGCGCGGATCCTATGCGACGTCCCTTGTGCGGGAGTTCGCCAAGAGCGAATGACATTGGACGAATCGTCGGGCTCGTCTCTCACGTGCCGATCTTCGTCCACAGGTCCGCGAAGCGGTCTACGGCATCGTCCTTGAAACTCACGCGGTTGGCCAGGAGGAGCTTTCGAACCTCCTCGAGGTCCTTGATGGAGAAGACGCTCTCCCGCTCCTTCTTGCCGCGAAGGAGGACCTCCCGGTGCATAAGTTTCTGAAGGTGGTAAGACAGGGTGGACTTCGAGACGCCGACAGACGCTTGAAGTTCCCCGAAGGTCCGCTCGCCGTAGGTCAGCAGCTCGAGGACGATTTTCCGCGGGACGTCCTGTCGAAGGACGGCCAGGATCCGTCGTTGGGCTTCGACGAAGGCGCGAGCGATGAAGTACCGCTTTCGATGTCCGTCCTCCTCGGATTTGAGGAGGCCATTCCGCTCGAGGTAGCCTAAGTGATAGGACAGCATGCCCGTCGACATCCCGAGCGCCTGTCCAATCCTGCGGAGGTGGACGCCCGGGTTCGCTGTCAGGAAGTCATAGATTCGACGCCGGCTCTCGAGTTCGAGACCTTGCGCCATCGAATCACCGCAGGAGCGCGAGGTAGAGGGACACGAGCACTCCGAGATTGGCCGCGAGCCATTCCGTGCCGATGTTCGACGCGGTCCTCGTCGCCAGCTCGACGACGAGCCATACGCCCTCGATGAGGAAGATTGCGAAGGCCGAGGTCAGCAAGAGGAAGCGACGTTCGCGGTGCCGGGCGTACGATTGGACCGACACGGTCGCTAAGATCGCGGCGAAACCCGCGAAGGACACCCTGAGGAAAACATCCAAAGGGCTCACAGGTACACCATATGGTCTTGCGATAAGATACTTTTCGTACGCCGGTCGAAACCTCGATGGGAGCCGCGTCAATCCGAGGTTCGGCCCTTGTCCCAACCGGTTTTCGAGACGGACCAAAATTCCCTTATCCCAGGTTGGACAGTGTTCCGCCATGGAGGGTGGTCGGGACGCGCGTGCACATCTGGCGAGGGCGGCGGCTTTCACCGTGCTCTCACTTCTTCCCGTTGTCCTGAGCGGATTTGCTCCCTCTCTCGCGCCCGCCTCCCTCCCACCTATTTCCTCGGGACTTTCGGCGCAAGTCGCCCCGGGCATGTTCCCTTGGTCCTCCCCCCTCTTCGCGGCCTTCCACTACGACCGTGGCCAGGTCCTAGGAACCTATGTCCAGTTCGCCTATGACCCGTCGAGCGGGGCCATGGAATCGATCCTGGGGCTCGCTGGCGACGTGCCAATCCTTTACGTGGGCTCGATTCAGATCGAGGAATTCCCTCCGGCCCGGGCGCCAGAGGTCCAGGGCTCCACTTTCCAGGCAGACGGATACCTTGGGTCTATCACCGCGCACGACGATCCGACCGCCCTCGTTCAGATTCGCACGGACGTCGCCCGCACGGTGAGAATCGAACTCCCGGCCGAGGCCACCAACGTCACGGTCCAGGCGAAGATCGGATCGTGGCCCGCCTCCTCTCTCACCTATTCGGTCGGAGGAGAGCAGGCTCGGTTCCTCCTCGGCGCGGGATTCTTTCGCGTGGATGGGATTCGGGTTCTCGCACAGATGGGGGACTCGGACCTCCTCGTGTTCAAGGCGCTTCCACCCGGGGCCGCGGAACGAACCGAGTGGCTCGCTGTTCTCGATGCGATTAGTGCCGGCCACATCGTGGCGGAGATCGATCTCGTCGCGACGTCCGAAGGCCGTTGGGCCCAGAACATCGTAGAATATCGAATCGGTGTCGCGGGCTGGGCGCTCGATGTCAAGCCGGGCCGCGCGACGCTGCAAGTCGACTCCCTTCTCGAGGGAGGCGCAGTCGTCCTGCTCGGATTCGATGCGGCGACGATGCCCTCCAGTGATTCGGCGCCGATCCAGGTCCGCACGAACTCGCGGGACGCGAATCGGTCCGAGAACCCTCTCCCCGCATTGGTCTCCGATTCACGACGTGGAGCCTCGTACTCCGTGCTCTCTCTCCCGGGAACGGTCGTGGCTCTCTACCTGCCGTCCCTCGCGGCGGTGTCCGTCGAGGTCGTCAGCTCTCCCCCGCGCGCGCCCAGCGCAGGGTTCCAGGCCGACCAGGAAGTCGCGATGATCGCGGCCCTCGCGATAATCAGCGTGGCCGCGGCGCGTATGTTCCGTCGTCCGCGGTGAGGCGTAGTCCAGATCCCTCCAGCGCCGTTCACGGTAGCGGATTTCTTTGCGCGCACCTACTTATATCGGAGCGTTATCGGCTCGATGAATGGCAGGGCCCGAGGTGTGCGGGGTTCAAGGCTGCGGGAAAGAGGCTCAGCGCTCCCTGTCCACGAAGAAGGTGAAGGAGGCCCTCCCCGACCTCAAGTTGATCGGCGACCCGCGTCGCGTCCACCTATGCAAGGACCATTACAGGGAATTTCGAAAGAAGACGAAAGAGGAACGGGAGCTCGACCGGGCGACGTGGCAGTGAATTCTGGCCCGGCCTGTTTGGATCATCGCGCGATCGGAGGCCTTCATCTCGCCGACCGCGTACGGCACTCGATCATTCGAAGACGAGCTCTCGCAATCCGGTCTTCTCATTGAGCCGGCGGCTGAGCCGGATTCCGTCGAAGCGGGTCATCTGAATTTCGTTGACCACGGCGGTCGTCGCACCGAACAGATGGCCGCCAATTGTGGCGTGATCGGGTCGGCCCAAGGCCACATGGAGATGGAGGCTGGGCTCGCTTCCGAGCGCGATGCTCCCATGCAAGGCGAGCAACTCGTGGCGATCCGAGAATGCGGTCTTCTCGTACCCTCGGGGGCCGAAGAATCCAAGCGTGAAGTCGCGCAACATTCCGATCCCCCAGGCCACGACGCCGCTCTCCAAGCCGTGTTGGCGCGCGGAGGCTTCGAGGCTCGGGAACAAATCGTCCCCGTCCGAGAGCTTCACGAAGATGATGTTTCCCTCCCGTCGCGACTCCATCGGATCACCGGGTCACGAGCGCTTCGGACCGGATCCGGAGGCGCCGGTCGACGGCCTTCGCGAGTTCCTTGGCGTTGCTGAAGACCGTGTACACTTTGCGAGGACGACAAGCTTGGATGAAGTCCATGACGTCCTCGAAATCGCCATGGTCGCTCAGGGGGAATTGGGCGTCCACGCCGTATCGACGGGTGAAGTCGAACATCGCGCACCATCCGCTGACGTACGCGGTCCGGAGCCCGATCGAGCCGAGCCAGGAGACGCTGTCGTCGAGGGGAGGCCGGAGCCATCCCGGGGGCAGGATGTACGCGCGAGGGTCCTTCCGTTCCGACTCGCTCAATTCGGACAGACGGCGATACTTCAGATCGATCCCATGACGCCGGTAGACGTCGGCGAGGTCCGCGATGCGCTCCGAGACGGCGACCTCGATCCCGAGGCGGTTCACGAGGGAGATCAGCTCTTGGCTCTTGCCGAATTCGTACCCCGCCAGGGCCACGGGTCCGGCCGCGACTTCCATCTCCAGCCAGGTGAGCAGGTCCGACTCCACCTCCTTCTTCGGAGGAAAGTTGTAGCCTGGACGACCGTACGTTGCATCGACAATAAGGGACTGGACGAACTCGGGCCGCGCCTTGCCGCACGTCGTCCCGCCCTCCGGGTTGAAGTCGCCTGTGTACAGCAGATCGTCGACCCGGATCATCGCGGAACCGAACACATGGCCGGCATCCTTGAGGACGACGCGGAAACCGTTCACCTCGATCTCTTGGCCGTACGGGAGGGCCCGCCCGGTTCCGCCGCGGCGCACCTTGAGGACGTCGAGGGTCTGGGGCGTCATGATGCCGCCCGAAGTCAGGTGGTCCATGTGTCCATGGCTCACGACGCTCCCGGGGGTCTTGCGCACCGGGTCCAGGATCACCTCTTTCAAGAGGTCCTGCACCAGGATTCCGCCCTCGTACCGGACGCGCATCAGGAGCGCCTCGTGAACACGTAACGGGTGGGCACTCGGCGCCGGAGGCCGGTCCAATACTTGCATCGCGGGCAGCGATAGCCGAGGGTGACAGTTCCGCCATACACGGTCATGTTCCGGACCTTCTGGAGCCGCTCGCCGCATACCGGGCACTTGATCAGCGAACGCATCTCTAGGGTGTCGCGACACCGGATCTCGAGGTTGACCAGGCCGGACTCAATCGCGATGACCCGGAGGCGCGGCTCGCCGACGCGATACTTCTCCTCCCCTTTCAGGTCCTTCTCGACGAGGGCCTTGAGGCGGCGCTGACTGTCCACCATCGGCCGCGTGCTGAAGACCCGGACCAAAGACTCCCGGATCCGCGCTTCGTTCGGGATCCGGTAGGTGGGCATCGAGTCGCAGAATCGTCGGGCCCCTACTAAACTCTCCGCAAGGGAGGGCGGAAGCGTCTCATTCGCAGGCCGTGAAGGTTTGCAGAGAGAGCTTCGTCGCCGTGGATACCGCGACGACTTCGATTCCTGCGGGAGCCGCGAGGGGACCGCGGCTCCCAGCACAGTCGGTACGCACACCTTTTGCGACGAGACCGCATCGCGTCGCCGTCATGGCCAGCGACTCGCTCGAACGAATCACTTCGGAAGTCGTCGCCTGTCGGAGATGTCCGAGGCTCGTCCGCTTCCGCGAATCCGTGGCCCGCGTAAAACGCGCGGCCTACCGAGACTGGACATACTGGGGCCGGCCCGTGCCGGGGTTCGGCGATTCGGAGGCCAGACTCCTCATCGTGGGGCTCGCGCCAGCTGCCCACGGAGGGAACCGCACCGGCCGCCCATTCACGGGAGATCGAAGCGGGGATTGGCTGTACCGCGCCCTGCATCGGGCCGGCTTCGCGAATCAGCCGACGTCCGTCTCCCGAGACGATGGATTGGCCCTGAGGGACTGCTACATCGTCGCGTCGGTGCGGTGCGCGCCGCCCCAGAACAAGCCGACGAGGGCCGAGTTCGCCCGTTGCCAGCCTTACCTGGAGCGGGAGCTCAGGCTCCTTCGCAAGGCCCGGGTGGTCATCGTCCTCGGGGCCGCCGCGATGCGAGCCTTCCTGAGCGCGTGGAAAGCGACGGACCATGAGATTGATTCCCCGTTGCCGAAATTTCGTCATGACGGCTCCTGGAGCCTTCCGCCGATCACGCTGATCGCATCCTACCATCCGAGCCAGCGGAACACGCAAACAGGCCTCCTGACCGAGGCGATGTTCGATCGGGTCTTCCGACGGGCGCGACGAGTCTTGGGACGCCCACCGGGTCACCAGGCCTGGAGTGCGGCGATGTCAACCTTGTTTAAGGTTGATGGCGGGCGAGAAACGGGCAGGTCCGAAAAGGCTTAACATTCCCGACGGCTCCCTGCCCCATGGCGGAGCCACGCAAGGTCATCATCTTGGGTGCCGCGGGGCGCGATTTCCACAATTTCAATGTCCACTTCCGCGACGATCCCGCCTATCGAGTCGTCGCCTTCACCGCGACGCAGATCCCCGGAATTGAGGGGAGAAAGTACCCCGCCTCCTTGGCCGGGAAACTGTACCCGGAGGGGATTCCGATCTTCCCGGAAGAGGACCTGCCGATGCTCCTCGAGAAGTTCGGGGCGCAAACCTGCCTCTTCTCCTACTCCGACGTGGACTACGCATACCTCGGGCATCGCATCGCCCTCGCGAACGCCCACGGGGCGGAGTTCCTGTTGCTCAGCGCGCAGCAGACGATGCTCAAAGCTCGCGTGCCCGTCATCGCGATCTGCGCCGTCCGGACCGGGAGCGGCAAGAGCCAGACCACGCGGCGGGTGGCAGGGATTCTCCGAGCCCATGGGAAGAAAGTGGTCGTCGTCCGCCATCCGATGCCCTATGGGGACCTTGCCTCCCAGGCCGTGGAACGGTTCGCGACCTACGAGGATCTCGATCGGTACAAGACTACGATCGAGGAGCGCGAGGAGTACGAGCCCCACATCGATAAGGGCACGGTCGTCTACGCGGGCGTGGATTACGAGAGGATCTTGCGCCAGGCAGAGCAGGAGGCCGAGATTCTCCTTTGGGACGGGGGCAACAACGACACCCCGTTCCTCAAGCCGGACCTCCACATCGTCGTGGCGGATCCGCTCCGTCCGGGACACGAGCTCGCCTACTATCCTGGCGAAACGAATGTCCGGATGGCGGACGTCGTGGTCATCAACAAGGTCGACTCCGCGGTCCCCGAGAATGTGGAGCTGGTCAAGCGAAACGTGCGGGAGGTGAACTCGGACGCGGTGATCGTTGAGGCCGCTTCCCCGATCACTCCGGACGAACCGATCCAGATTCGCGGGAAGAAGGTGCTCGCGATCGAGGACGGTCCGACGCTCACCCATGGAGGGATGGAGTATGGCGCGGCCTATATCGCGGCCCAGCGGTTCGGGGCCGCGGAGATCGTCAGCGCGGTGGCCTACGCGGTCGGCTCGATCAAGGAAACGTACAAGAAATACCCGAATTCCCGGAAGGTCTTACCCGCGATGGGGTACGGTCCGAAACAGATCAAGGAGCTGGAGGAGACGATCGACGCGACGCCCTGCGACCTCGTCGTGAGCGGCACCCCGATCGACCTGAGCCGCATCCTGAAAACGAAGAAACCGGTGGTTCACGTCCGGTATGAGCTCGACGAGATCGGCCATCCGAACCTCGAGGACGTCCTCCGGGATTGGGAGTTCATCTGACCGTCAGGTCCGGGCTCGGGACCACGGGACCTTGTCCGGATTCAGTCGATAGTAATCGTAGAGGATTGCGACCGTCATCGCGACGCCGAACAGAAGCCAATCTGCGACGTTCGTGATCGAGAAGATGAATCCGCTCACGGTGGCGGGCACGAACACGAGGACGAGAAACGAGGCCCAGACGATGCCTCGAACCAAACGGCTCCGCGGGCTGTATCCGCGGCGTTCAAGAATCGTCGGGACGACGACGAACGGCACGACCACCGCGACAACGGTCGCTGCGATCGAGACCGCGAGTTGGAGGAAGTCGGCCACGGTTCGTCCAGGCCAAACCAATGGAAAAGACTTCGTCCCAAGTGCACCACAGCTTTAACTCGCCCCACGCATCCCATCTCCGAGAAGGGCGGCCATGAAACTGGCGGTCATCGGCGCCGGCGAGATGGGCCATGGGATCGCCGAGCTCGCGGCCCTGCACGGCCATGATGTCCGGATGCGGGACATCAAACAGGAATTCCTTGACCACGGGATGGAACGGATTCGATGGTCTCTCGGCAAACTCGTGGAGAAGAATCAGATCCACGAGGACCAGATGCGCGACGCGCTGAGTCGGATTCATCCGACGCTGAGCCTTGCCGATGCCTGTCGCAGCGCGGACGTTGCCATCGAAGCGGTCTTCGAGGATCTCGATCTGAAGAAACGCGTGTTCCGCGAGCTCGACGAGGCGGCCCCTGCGGGGACGATCCTGGCGTCGAATACGTCCGCCTTTCCCATTACGAACATGGCGCGGGTGACGAAACGCCCGGAGAAGGTGGTCGGGATGCATTTCTTCAACCCGCCTGTGCTGATGCCTTTGGTCGAGGTCATCCGGGCCGACACGACCACGGACGCGACGTTAGGGGTCGCGGTGGACCTAGCGAAGTCCCTCGGAAAAACGGTCGTCGTGGTCAAGAAAGACGTGCCCGGCTTCATCACGACCCGCGTCCTCGGTCCCTACTTCGAGGAGGCCGCGCGAATTCACGACGAGGAAGGCGTCCCGATTGAAACGATCGATGCGGCGATGCGCTTTGGAGCGGGCTTCCCGATGGGTCCGTTCGAGCTGGCGGATCAAGTGGGAGTCGACGTGTTGCACCATTTGATCAAGAACGCCGATCGCCCGATGCCTCGATCTGTCCAAGCCCTGATGGACGCGAAGAAGTTCGGGCGAAAAGTCGAGGCGGGCTACTATCCGTACAAGGCCGGCCGTCCGAAGTTGACGCCGGACATGGGCCAATCCTTCGATCCCATTCGAATCCTGGCCCCGATGATCAACGAAGCCGCGGAACTCGTTGCGCTCGATGTGGCAAGCCCGGCGGAGATTGACGAGGCGATGCGCCTGGGGACCGCTTTCCCGAAGGGACCTCTCGCGACCGCGGACGACCTTGGGATCAACGCCGTTCTCGAGGCGCTAAAGCGGAGCAAGCGCGCCAAGCCCGCCAAAATTCTTGAGGACATGGTAGCGCGAGGAGACCTCGGCACGAAAACCGGCAAGGGATTCTATGAACACACGGAACGAGGCGGTGGGATGAAATTCGAAACTCTCTTGGTATCGAGGGATGCGGAGACCCATGTCGCGACGATCGCGATCAACCGACCCGATCGCCTGAACACGCTCAGCCCGCAAGTCTTCGACGAGCTCGAAAGAGCTCTTTCCGAACTGGAAAAGGACGAGACCGTTCGGTGTCTCGTCGTCACTGGCGCGGGAGAGCGTTCCTTCAGTGCGGGAGCCGACCTCACGTCCTTCAGCGACATTTCCAAGGCCTTCAAGGTCTGGCAGTTCTCCCGCCGCGGCGAGGAGGTCCTGAGCCGGCTTGCGAATTTCTCGAAGCCGACGCTCGCAGCGATCAACGGGCACTGCTTCGGCGGCGGGCTCGAACTGGCCCTCGCGTGCGATTTCCGAATTGCGGCGAAGCGAGCGAAGCTCGGACAGACCGAGGTCAATCTCGGCCTCGTCCCTGGTGCAGGCGGGACGCAACGGCTCGTCCGAATGCTCGGTCAAGCGAAAGCGAAGGAACTCGTACTCCTTGGCGCTCGACTCACCTCCGATGAGGCATCCGCGATTGGCCTCGTGACGAAGACCGTGGAGAACGAAGCTTTCTCGTCGGAGGTCCGCGAGTTCGCCGGCCGACTCGCGAAACAGGCGCCCATCGCGATTCGTCTTGCGAAGGCCCTTCTCAATCGCGGCGGCGACACGCCGATTGAAGCGGCCCTGGAGATGGAGGCTATGGCGTTCGGCCTCGTCGCGTCGACCGAGGACCTGTTCGAGGGCATTCAGGCTTTCATGGAGAAACGAGAGCCGAAGTTCAAGGGAGAATGAGCCCACGCCGCGGCGAGATTGGGCATGACGGCCGACGTCACGTCCCGATGACTTCCTTCTTGGCGAGGGCCTGAATTTGGCGTGGCGCGTACCCGAGGGACCTCAGGATCTCCACGGTATTCCCGCCCTTGTCGGGGACACGCGCAGGGTCCCGGACCTTCGTCTCCGCATGCTTCGCCGGATGGGCGATGACCTGGAGCTTGCCGACGTCGGGCACATCGATCAGGGGCAACAGTTCTCGCGCCTTCACATGCGGATCGCGGACGACCTCCGACACGCGCTTGACCAATGTGATCGGGAGTTGCTCCTTCGCGAAAACAGCCTCCCAGTCCTCGGAAGTCCGCTCGCGGAATCTCGCGGCAAGGGTCTGAGTGGCTGCCACCCGTTCCGCCCCGTCCGCGAACTGCCGCTCGGATAACTCGGGGGCGCCCACGAGTTCGCACATCCGAATCCAGAATTTCGGCTCGACGGCCGCGACCGAGAGCCAGCGGCCGTCCTTCGTCTCGTAGAGGCTGTAGAAGGGGAACACGCCCGTGAGGAGCGTCTCTCCCGGCACCGGCTCGTCGCCGGTCGCCAGGAAGCGCGCCAGGCCCAGGACCATCAGCGTGACCGCGGTATCCAGGATCGAGACGTCAATCCACTCGCCGCGGCCGATCCGATCGCGCGTCCGGAGGGCCGCGAGGATCGCCAGGGCCGCGTTGAAGGCGCTCGCCATGTCCGCGATCGGGACGCCGGGAATCGCCGGTCGTTTGTCGTCCTGCCCGGCCGTGACGCTCAGGATCCCCGCGAGGGCCTGGAAGTTGATGTCGTGCCCCGGGAGGTCTCTGTACGGCCCCGTCTGACCGTACCCGGAGAAGGAACAATACACGAGCTTCGGATTCATCATCGCGAGATCGTCGTACGCGGCGCCGAGCCGAGCCATGACCCCCGGGCGGAACTGCTCGACGACCACGTCCGCGCGGCGGGCCAGCTTGTGGACGATTTCCTGGCCCTCCGGGGTCTTGAGGTCGACGGCGAGGGACCTCTTCCCCCGGTTTACCATGAGGAACGGATAAGAGACATCGTGGACGATCGGTGGGACGGACCGCATGTAGTCGCCCAGTTTCGGATCCTCAATCTTGATGACGTCCGCACCGAGGTTGCACAGGAGTTGGGTGCAGAACGGACCGGGGAGGAGCCGTGTGAAATCCAGCACTGTGATGCCTTCGAGCGCGGGGGGCACAGGCGGCGCAACTCGCGGTCGCGGTATCAATGTTCGCGCCAGGACGACCGTCCGGCCAGGATCAAGCGATGGCTACGGGACTGAGGGAGGCGGGGGTCCCGGAGCCTTGCCAAAATCGAAGCAATCCGACATGTCATCCGCGCGTGCATCGCGTTGGTTCAACGTGCCGAGGCCGAAGGTCCCTTCGCAGAATTTCAACACGCTCACATGCGAATGGAGGGCTTTGGAGATGTATCCATTTTTGGCATAAGGGCTCAACACAATGCATCCGACCCGGGGACCGTAGCGGAATTGACTGCCGTTGTAGCCGGGATGGGAATCGTTGCCGTTCCATATCTCCGCGGCCGGAGGCTCGACATGATCGTACCATCCTCCCCAGTCATCCCAGTTGATGAACACCGCGACA
>Ga0209701_10002456_pt1 | contig 12049 bp, 10 predicted proteins | sample CZO8metaG_4_FD_188356 | JGI IMG/M metagenome (GOLD analysis project Ga0209701, IMG submission 188356) | Vadose zone soil microbial communities from the Eel River Critical Zone Observatory, Northern California, USA - CZOApr15con2H3.8 metaG... | ecosystem: Environmental > Terrestrial > Soil >...
ATTTCAGACCGGCCGGCGCTACCAGGCGGTCGAGGGTAGCCCGAAGTACATGGCCATCTATCAACTGGCGGACGAAAATGTGCTCAAGAGTGACGGCTTCCGCGCCGTGCGTGAGAATCCAACGGCGTGGACCAAGAAGATCACGCCGCAGTTCCGCAACACTCAGCGCGGCGTCTACCGTCAGATTTTCTCGCACGGGAATCCGCCACAAAAAGACGCGGAGTTCGTGCTGACGGTGCGGCTCAATACGCCGGCCGATCACGAGAAAGAGTTCAACGACTGGTACAACGAAGATCACATTCCGGCGCTGGTCGGCGTGCCCGGGGTCTACTGTGCGCGCCGCTATGTGGCGGTCGAAGGCGATCCCAAGTATCTCGCGGTCTACGAAATGCGCGATGGCGCGGCGACGAAGTCGCCGGAGTGGGAGAAAGCGCGAAATTACGGACGGACGGCACAGGTCCGGCCGTACCTGAAGGACCTGCAAGGGATCGTCGCGAAGCGGATTTGATTTTTCGAAGCGCTAAATGGGGCAGGTAAAGGGAGGTCAGGCCACTGCCGGCAAGACCTCCCGATGACCTCCCGGGCGAATAGGCGCATCGCGTCCAGCTAGATTTTCCGCGCACAGAGAATCATGCGGCGCGTGTTGACCGCGTACGTCTCCCCGTCGAAGCCCCCGAACACCCCGGTCACGCGCATTCCCGCGCGCTCCAGCAGGCGAGTCATTTCCGTGAGCGTGTAGAGGCGCATATTGTGTCCGATGGACTCACGCCGTGTCCCGTTGGGGCCAACGATCGTGAACCGCACATGCATACGGCTCGTCGCCAGATCAAGATCGCGGCGCTCGACGTACAACGTACCGTCTTCACCGGAATGCCAATCGTTCTGTATATAGTTTGCGATTGCCCACTCCCGGTTCAGCATATCCAGGAATAGGCGCCCATCCGGTTTGAGCGCCTTCGCGGCTGATTCCAGAACGCGCGCGTCCTCTGTTTCGGTCTCGAGATAACCGAATGAGGAAAACATATTCACGATTGCGTCAAAATAGTTATGAAACGGGATCTCGCGCATATCGGCGGCCACGGCCTTGAGTGAGACATGGCCAGCTTGGGCCGCCTGACGCGCGAGTTCCAGGTACGCAGGATTCAGGTCGAGGCCGGTGACATCAAATCCATGTTGAGCAAGCGGCACAGAATGGCGGCCGGGGCCGCAGCACAGATCGAGCACTCGTGCACCCGCCTCGAGTTGGAGTGCCTTCTCAACGAAAACGGTCTCCCGTTCCGCTCGCTCCGCGGTGAATAGATGGCCGTAGATATTCAGGTAGTCGGTGCGGAAAAAATCCACGTACCAAGCCAGGCTTTGCGTTGTCATTGCGTTGCGTTGGGCATTGCGTTGGGCATTGCTTTGGAAGTTGCGCGCGGCAATGCTAACAAATGGGGATAAGGTCTTCCATCTATCCGTTACAGCATTCGAGGCTTCGAGATTTCGGTTTCTGCGCGACGCAACATTTTCGAAAAGGTCCAACTTGGATAAGATTGCGGTTCTTGCAAGCGGGGGTCTGGATAGCGCCGTTTTGGTGGCTGACGAAGCTCACCGCGCGCAGGTCCATCCGATCTATGTACAGTGCGGCCTGGCGTGGGAACGAACGGAGCGGCAGGCGCTCCACTCCTTCCTGGGCGCGCTCAACAGCCCCAACGTGGCGCCGGTAACCGTGCTCTCCGCTCCGACCGGGAACATGTACGGCGAGCACTGGAGCATGACCGGCAAGAGCGTGCCCGCTGCAGATGAACCCGACAGCTCGGTATTTCTGCCGGGCCGCAATATCCTCTTAATCGGGTTGGCTGCGGTATGGTGCAGTACGCACGATGTGTCGCACATCGCGATCGGCTCTCTCGAGGGAAATCCCTTCCCTGACGCGACACTCGAGTTCTTCGATGATTTCGCTCGCGCTCTGAGCACCGGGCTGGGCCATCCGCTACGGGTCAACGCGCCTTACCGCAGAGTGCATAAGTTTGAGATCATCCAACGCTTTAAGCATTTGCCCCTTGGGCTGACTCTGACCTGCATGGCTCCCAAGGGCGCCAAACACTGCGGGCAGTGCAACAAATGCCATGAGCGCCAGGGCGGCTTTCGCAAGGCAGGCGTACCGGATCCCACTGTATACGCTGGATGAATCACGGCCGAGTCTGCGACGTGCGCACAGCGAGCGGAGCGAGCGATAAAGAATGGAAAAGAAGAGCCACGTGAAACCTTTGAAAAGGTTTCACACTTCCAAACTTTCACCTATCAGACATGCGGGCTTCGCCCTGTTAATACTCAGAATATTAGAGAGCAGCCTTGTAGACAGCCGCGGTGCCCGCGTGAGGTTTGGCGAGACCGAATATCAAGTGAAAAACTTGTATACGCGTTGGCCGAAACTCTCCGCTTGCCGACAATGGACTTTTTTGCCCATCGTATTTGCGACTCTTGCGATAGGCTTGCTCGGAGCTTGCACTTCTCCTCGCGCTCCGCAGGCCGCCTCTTCCAAATTTCGAGTCGCGTTGCTAACGCCAGGACCGGTCAGCGACGCCGGCTGGAATGCGGCGGCTTTCAACGGACTGCAGTTGATCAAAAGTAAGCTCGGCGCCGAAACCGCGCTGGTGCAGACCAGGTCACCTGCCGACTTCGACGATTCGTTTCGCGATTTCGCCTCGCGCGGATTCGAACTCATCTTCGCTCATGGATTCGAGTACACGGACGAGGCGCTCAAGGTGGCCCGATCCTTTCCGAATACCTACTTTGTAGTCAGTTCCGGCAGCGCATCATCCTCTAACGTGGCGTCGTTGACCTTCAATGTGGACGAAGCGACCTATGTGGAAGGCGTCCTCGCCGGCGGCGTTTCGAAGACCGGCGTGGCAGGCGCTATCGGAGGCATCGAATTGCCGTCGATCCGCTTGACCTTCGACGGCTTCAAGCGGGGCTTTCTTTCAGTTCAGCCCAAGGGGCGCGTCCTAATCAGCTATACAGGTAATTTCGATGACGTCGGCGCGGCGAAGGAGGCCGCGCTTGCGCAAATCAGCCAGGGCGCCGACGTGCTGATCCACAATGCTGACGCCGCGGGCCTTGGCGTCTTCGAAGCGGCCTCACAAGCTCATGTTTTCGCCTTCGGTGCGTTCAATAATCAGAACGATGTGGCCCCGGACGTCGTTCTGGCCAGCGCCGTGACCTCTACTCCACTGGCTTTTCTCAAAATCGCGCGCGAAGTTAAGAACGGGCATTTTCATCCGGGCATGCTCGAATTCGGTATGAAAGACGGGATGGTGAATGTCGTATTCAATCCGAAGCTCGATTCGCATATTCCATCTGCGGCAATCGCACGCGCCCGCGCGGCCGAGCACGAATTCATGAACCAGCCCATTGCGGCGAACGCCGGCGGTTAGGTTGCTCCGCGGATTTTTTCACCTTTCTCGCGATCCGCTGTCGCGCTCATTTTCCGTAAATGCGACTGCTGCCCGCCTATTGAACGTCGCGGCCACCTCATTTTGGCTGGCTTGTCTTGACGTATAAGAGGTGCTACCGCCTTCTGTTGCGGCGCCGCGCTTGAAGCTGGCGATTACTGGGCGATTTCCGGGCCGCCGGGGGTCCGAGGATGGATATCGGCAGTCTTATCGTCGAGGACAATGAGCGCGGGACTTTTCGCGTCCATCGCTCCGTCATGACCTCGGAGGAGATCCTCGCGCTCGAGCGCGAGCGTATCTTCGACCGATGCTGGCTCTACATCGGGCACGAATCCGAGCTGCAGAAACCGGGCGATTATCGGCGGCGCGATGTCGCCGGACGCCCGCTGATTTTCATTCGCGGCAAGGACGGCATCGTCCGCGTCTTCCACAACAGTTGCACGCATTGGGGCGCCAAGGTCTGCCGCCTCGACCAGGGTAACGCCGAGACTTTCCAATGCTTCTACCATGCGTGGACTTTCAACAACCTCGGCCAACTCGTCGGAATCCCTGACGCCGCCGCTTATCCCAGGGATTTCGACCGCGCCGCGCTCGCGCTGAAAACGCCCCCCAAGCTCGATAACTATCGCGGGCTTTATTTCGTGAGCTTCAACCCCGGCGTCGAGCCGCTCCTCGACTACCTGGCCGGCGCGCGCGAATATATCGACCTTATCCTCGACCAGGCCGAGACCGGTATGCGAGTGGTTGCCGGCACGCAACTCTACACCGTGCGCGCCAATTGGAAGCTGCTCGCGACCAACAGTCTCGATACCTATCATGCGCCGCCCTTGCACACGACGTACTTCAACTACATGGCGAAGTTCAAAGGCTCCGATTATGAAACCGAGACGAGGGCCTCCGCGCTTCGTGCGGGAGGTTTGGGCCGCTCGCTTGGCAATGGTCACGGCGTGGGTGAATCCGCGATGGGCGGGATGGCGCGCCCGATCGCGCACTGGCATCCGATGTTCGGCGACAATGCCAAGGCGGAGATCGCGCGCGTGCGTGCCCGTATCGTCGAGCGCTTCGGCGAGGAGCGCGCCTGGCGGATGTGCGATACCTTCCGCCTCTTTCTGATTTATCCGAATTTTGTCTTCCACGACGTCATGGCGATCACGATCCGCTACTTCGAGCCGGTCGCGCCCGACGCCGTGCGTATTACCGTGTACGCGCTGGCTCCGAACGAGGAGTCCAAGGAGCAGCTCGACCTCCGGCTGAACAACTTCGTGAGTTTCCTCGGCCCCGGCGGCTTCGCCCATCCCGACGACCTCGAAGCGATCGAGTCGTGCCAGGACAGCTTTCGCTCCCGTGAAGTCGAGTGGTCGGACTTCTCGCGCGGGTTGCGTCGCGACCCCGAGCTAATGGACGAACTGCCGATTCGCGCATTCTGGCGGCAGTGGCACGCGCAGATAATGGGGCATCAGAAGGCGGCGCGCGTCGACGACTTGCCGCTCGCGGGCAACGGTCGCGCGCTCGCGGCCAAGTAGGCCCCCGGAGGGCACTTCGTGGCGAATGAAGGAAACGGCCGGACGTCGGGAACGATCACGCCCGAACTCGAGCGCGAGGTCGAGCGGTTCATCACGATGGAGGCGGCGCTGCTGGATGAGTGGCGGCTCGAGGAGTGGCTCGAGCTCTTCACCGACGACGCCCGCTACTGGGTGCCGGCGACCGACTTGCCCGAGGGACGTGCCGGCGAGACGCTCGGCCTTATCGACGACGATATCGTCAGGATTCGGGCGCGCGTTGAGCGGCTCCTCAGCCGCCACGCCCACGCCGAATACCCCTGGTCGCGTACGCGGCGCCTGGTTACCAACATGCGAATCACCGGTCTGGACGGCGACGAAATCAGGGCCAGCGCCTCATTCCTCGTCTACCGCATCCGCAACCGCCACGTTGATCCGTACATCGGCCATTACGAATACGTTTTTCGGCGCACCGGCGGCGAACTCAAGATTCGGTCGCGCACGGCAATTCTCGATCTCGAAGTGCTCGATCCCAACGCGACGGTAAGTTTCATTTTGTAGCGGGGCGCGCACTTCATGACAAACCAGGAACGCCAGGGCTGGTTTATTGTCGCGAGCCTGTTCATCACAGTGCTGCTCCTTGTCGGCGGCGGGTACGATACGACAACGGTGTTCATTCCCGCCCTGATCAAACATTTTGGATGGAGCCGCGCGCGCGTTTCGATGCTTCCGAGCATGCTCGCGATCACGTTCGGACTCGGCTCGCCGCTCTTCGGGATGCTGGTCGACCGGGTTGAAGCACGCTTCGTCATAATTGCCGGAGCGATAGCCTCGGGCGTCGCGTATCTTCTCGTCAGCCAGATGAACTCGTTCGCGCCGATGTTGGCCGCGTATCTGCTGCTGGGAGCCGGAATTTCGGCGGGCAGCCTGGTTCCGGGTGCGTTCGTAATCACGAACTGGTTTACCCGGCGGCGCGGACTTGCGCTGGGCATTTTTACCGCGGGCACGACCGCGGGCGCGATGCTGATGACGCTCATCGCCAACTTCGCGATTTCGCACAGCGGATGGCGCGCAGCATACATCGCGCTAGGTATCCCGATGATCGCGGTCATAATCCCGTTGGTGCTTCTCACCGTGCGCAGCCGCCCGCCCGGTGAAGTGAAGCTCAGCGTCGCGCAAGCCGCAGATGTGCTCGAAGGCTTCGAAACCGGCGCGGCGCTGCGTACGCGATCGTTCTGGCTGATCGCTTTTGCGCAGTTTTGTTTCATCCTCTGCGGCACCGGCGCGGTTCTCCACCTCGTCGCGTACCTGAACGATCTCGGTTACCAGTCCGGGAACTCCGCATTGGCCGTGAGCGCGGCTTTCGGCTTCAGTTCACTGGGCAAAATATTGATGGGACTGATCGCGGACCGGGTAACCGGACGAATCGCGCTCGGCGTGAATTTTATCGCGCAGGCGTTCAGCCTTTTTCTCGCCTTGTACGTGATTCACACCGAGGTCCTCGTCATGTTCGTGGTCTTGTTCGGGTTGACCGTGGGTAGCGCCCTAGGCCTGGTCCCGATGATGATCGCGGAATCGCTTGGAGTCAGGCGCTTTGGTTCGATCTCGGGTCTGGTCTCGCTTGCCAACACGCTGGGTGCGGCAATAGGACCGGTCGTCTCGGGCTGGATTCACGATCAGACGGGGAGCTACGCAAATGCCTTCGAATTATTTATTGCCCTGAATATCCTGGGCTGTTTCGCGTGCTTCGCGTGCCGCTCATATGACAGCGAGCGCCGACACATGTCGCACGCTCCGGCGCCAGCTTCGCCTGCAGCAGACGTTAACTGATATTTACGACGTGGTCTGCCGTTTCGAATTCCTTCAGGGGTCAGACACAATCTTCCGCGGACAATTCGACATAAGGTGGGGGCTAGATTCTTCGCTCCTTCGGCTTGAGCCTGACGGCACACCGCTCAGTGTCAAGCGCTCACGAACGTGTCTCCTCTCACCGAAGCGTTTCTCGCGGAGCTACGAGAACGGCAGTAAAAGATTTTCGGGAAGAGCCCCGACGAGAATTCGCTGCTCCCAAAGGGAACAGGGCCAGGCTCAAGGTGCTAACCCTGTGGAGAGCTCTCGAAAGTCAACCCCGCGAACGCGCGCGAATGCATCGCATTTGCCCGTGCCTTCTATCTGGCGGGATGGGACTACCTTCGACACGTAGACGGCGAGCGTGCCGGCACACTTGTTTTTCAAGCCGGCTCATGCTGGAAGGACCGTCAGCACGGTCCAGGAGGACTTGGTGATTCTCCTGATCTGGCAGACACCACGCATTCGGGCGATATATACCCGCCCAGTGTGGAAGCGCTGGTTATGGCTCTAGACGGACAATTGAGAAAGCGCCTCGGGTATCTGCGAAAACGAATCAATCCACATTGGCTGGACCCCAATGGCTTTCAACGTTGTTTCAAGAAGGTCGAGATGTACCCCTTCCGCAGGTCGGCGCATTATCGCGGAATGCCGCAGCGGCTCAATCTCCGACCTTTTTTCACGCTCCCGGCTCCGTTGTCTCTCGATATTTGAGTAGAACAACAGACGCCTGATGTTGTCGTCCGTCATGGACATGCCGACAAACAGACAGTGATACTCTCGCAGTAGAAACAGCATGGTGTAAGTAAAGATCTCAGTGGATCTGTTGTAGAAGTCAAAGAATTCATGTTCGGATAGGACCGTGAAGATGGCTTCTTTTGTTGGATTCTCTTTGAATCGGTCGAAGCGAAGGTATCCATGCGGATGATAGATGTTAACTCGACCAAAAATTCTGTCATGCGAAGGGCTCTCGATTGTATGGATGCAACGGCGCTTGCCTGGTAGTCCCTTCACCAAATGCCGTGCCTTATCGTACTGTTCTAGCAGCGCGTCTAAGTTAAAGTTGACGATCGCATGAACTTTGGGGTTAGCGGTAAGTCCATCTGGCCTATCTAAAACAGCAAGGTTATAAACTGCGACGAGCGTAGGGTTGCATTTGTCGGTGTCTTCGACAAATCGCCCAGCCGTACCGTCGTCGATCCTTTCCACATCTCGGAACTTAAATTCTCGATAAAGGCACTCGCGCAGAGCTGAAATAAATAGGCCGGCGTCGATTTTTCGTTTTATAAATTCTGTGATCGTCGGCAAAGAGAAACCCGCTTGACGGAGTGTGTTGAAAGCATCCTTGCCACCAGTCTGTGGAAGGCTCTCCATCATTCGACATATTAGGTCGGACCAGGTAGGAACACCGGATTGTATCGAGACGCCAGCCCCGAGAAAAAGGACCAATCCCTTCTTATTATAGTTCGATTTAAGTTCTTCCCAATCCGAGGCCATTCTCTTGCACCTCCTCTCTAATGTTAAGTAATTAACGCTCCAAGCTCGAACCGCGAGCGGATAAACGCGTCCTCGAAACCTTCCGGCCCAACGCGCCCCGCTTACCAACCGCGACTGGCTAGTGGCAATTTAATATAAGCAATTCACCTCGGATCATTCGGTAATGCGCGACGCGTGAACCCGACTAGCATCCCGAATGCCTGGTCCTTTCCGAGCACGATAGAATCCGCGCCGTCCGGATCTGGCCGGAGTCCGTTCGATCTTAGAAAGTCGCCCGCCTTCGCGAGATCGCGCGTTTTGAACGTGAGTGCGTAAATACCCTCGCCATTTTCCTCCATCTCGCGCCCTTCGAGGCTGGCCGAAGACAACGGGCGTGCCAACTCGACTACCGTATCTTCGCCGAGCGCGACGAACGCACTTTCCTTGCGCCCCGTAGCTTGCTCCTCGTGAATCAGCTTTCCCCCGAGTACGTCGCAGTAAAGCCGTTTCGCCGAGGGCATATCCCTGACGACGACCGATATATGCGACGCGCGCTCGATTCCCAGCGGATGCTGTTCGCGCCATGGCGCGTTCGACCATCCGGGCTCGAATCGCGGATCCTTCGTATAGTCACCCGCCAATGCGAATTCGAGTTGACCCGGCGTCTCTCGCGGATGGGTCCAGATCGCGGCGGCCTTGTGCGGCGGCTTCACCGTTTTGCCCACTATGTTGAACAGGCGAAATCCATGCCGGTCGAGTTGGACGGAAATTTCCCCGACGTCGTCGACGTACCACGCGATCGAATGAAAATGCTGGCCGAAGCGTTCGTGAAATTTCGCGACGGACTGGTTCGTCGCGTCGCCTTTCTGAGCCGGCATCATCGGCTCCATGATCACGTCGCCGATCGCAATTAGCGACGCCTCGCGCCCCGCCAGCTTTTCGTACCCTCGGTAGAAACGCTTGACCGCGAAGACGTCGTCGTACCACTTGTCGACGGCGTCGAGGTCGTTCACCACGTGCGTCAGATGGAACAGCTTGCCGATTGTAAACTTTTGATTTTCCATTTGCCGTCATTACCTTTTTTCGGTCGACATTCAGCTAGCCAGCCACTGATACCATCTTTGGCAGTCTACACGGAATATCTAGTGAAAGAGCAGCCCGCCGTTCACGTTGTACGCCTGACCTGTAATGAAACTGGCTTCGTCCGACGCCAGGAAGGCGGCCATGTTGGCGACGTCCTCGGGCTCGGCGATTCTGCCCAAAGGGGTCGCGCGCGCCGCCGCGTTGACGACCGTGGCCCGAAACTCTTCCAGTGACATTCCCTGTTCTTGCGCCTTGGACTGTTCCCAATAACTCAACCGGTTGCTGTTGATGGGTCCGGGACAGATCGCATTTACCGTGATGCCGTAGGGAGCCAAATCCAGCGCCGACGCTTGCGTGATTCCCAACACCGCGAATTTCGACGCCGAATAGGCCGTGCCCATCGCGCTCGCCTGCTTGGACGCGTTCGACGCGATGTTGATGATCCGGCCGCCGTGTCCCTGCCGCACCATTTCACGCCCCACCAACTTGGTGAGGATAAACACGGCGGTGGTATTGATCGTGATGAAATGCTCCCAGACCTCTTCCGACAGCTCCGTGACAGGGACCCGGTCCTTGCCGATGATCGCGCGCGCATTGTTGACCAGGATATCGATCCGGCCGAAGTGCTCGACCGCCTGCTTGACCATACTCTGGATTTGATCGCGCTGACCAAGGTCACATGGAATAGTCAGGCAACGGCCTTCCAGCGCGCGGACTTCACCCGCGACGCTATCGAGCCCCAGCCATCCCGCGCGCACTTCACCCGGATGAACGTCCTGTGGCTTGCGCGCGACATCCGTCAGCACGAGATCCACGCCATGCTGCGCGAACTTCAACGCGGTCGCACGGCCGACGCCCTTCATGCCGCCCGCGCCGGTGATCAGGGCTATCTTACCCTTCAGCCCAGACATATTTTGCCTTTTAGTCCAGACATATTTTGTCCTTCAGTCCAGACATGCGTCGCCTCCTGAATGAGTCACGCCAACACCTCTGGGCGGATTCTATCGCAGCGGAGAATCGGCAAATCCCGCCACGATGCGATCAGCAGTAGCGCCCATCGTTAGCACGATCTTGCCGACCTGCGCGTCGCTCAACATGTACGCATGCGCATCGGCGAGCCGCTCGAGCGGGAACGTACGATCGAGTACCGGTTTGAGCGCGCCGGTGTTGATCGCCGCGAGCAGATCGGCGGCGAAACGTTCACCCGCCTGCAGCGTCTCCTCGGCCGTGCGCGTACGGAACGTCACGCCGATGATCGAGGCGCGCTTGCGCGCGATTTCATCCATGTCGCACTCGCCAACGAATGCGCCATTGCGTCCGACGCTGACCAGCCGTCCCTTGAGCGCCAGCGCGATGATATTGCCGGCGAGCATCGGCCCGCCGACCTGATCGATGATCGCATCGACGCCGCGCTTTTGCGTCGCCGCCATCACGCTGTTGACCCATCCGTCCTTGCTCGTATCGATAACCTCATGAGCGCCGAGCGTACGCAATGCCTCCGCCTTCGCGGGCGATCGCGTCGTGGCGATCACCGGCTTGCATCCGAGATGGCGCGCGATCTGGATCGCCGCGGTCCCCACGCCCGACGGTCCCGCCGTGACCATCACGGCCTCGCCCGGCTTGACCGCGGCGGCGGTCACGATCGCGTCGTGTGCGGTGATAAATACGTTGGGAATGCAGGCGGCGTCGATAAACGACATGCCGTCGGGTATGCGCATCAGCGCGCGCTGATTCGGGGTCGTGTACTCGGAGTAGCATCCGGGCCCGCGGCCCATCACGCGATCGCCGACGCGCCACCCGGTGACGCCTTCGCCCAGCGCCGCGATTTCGCCGGCGTATTCGATACCGGCGCGCATCGGCCGCGCGGCCGGATCGCTGGAGCGCAACTGCGGACCACGTATCAATTCGCCCCGATTGGTCCCGCTCCCATGAATCTTGACCAGCACCTCGCCCGGTCCGGGCGAGGGGATAGGGATATCGCGTAACTCGTAAACGCCGCCTTCCGGACTCGGTACGATGAAGAATGCTTTCATTGTTTCTGCCATGAGATTTACCCCCGCTGGGAGATCCCGGCAACTCATCGCGATCGCGACGGCGCCCTCGACCCGCTAAACCTTTTTGCGGCAGATAGCCAGCGAGGTCAAGCCGAACCGGCGCCCTTGGATCGTCCAGGACGGTACTGTTCAACGGCCTGGGCGTTATCGTCGCTGCCCAGGTGCTGCACATCACGCTCGCGCTGCACGGCCGGACCGTGCTCACAATCCATGATATTGCACCGTCCTTTATGATTGCCGGGACACTGGCTCTGCTTTCAGCATTGTGGTTTTTGCCGCTGGAGCGTCTTGCCGGGGCCGAAGTCAGCGGCCATGCGCGCGCTGACAGGCAAAGCGCCGAGCCGGAACCGGTGGCGCTATCGGACTGATTGCGCCGGAGGTTTGGCCGTTTTGACGGCGTGTCGATTGCTGCGAGCGATTCGCTATATTACAGCCTGCTGATGTCAGCATCGTGTTGGAGGTGTCGGAAAAATGGATGACCGTGGTCTGCTCTCCGGAATCCGGGTTATCGATTGTGGAACCTATGTCGCGGGGCCGGCGTCGGCCACCGTGATGTCGGACTTTGGCGCCGAAGTGATCAAGATAGAGCGGCCGGGCGGCGGCGACTTGTGGCGGATCTATTCGAAGCTCCCCGGTGTCGCCAGGTCTGAGCTTG
>Ga0209701_10002458_pt1 | contig 12046 bp, 13 predicted proteins | sample CZO8metaG_4_FD_188356 | JGI IMG/M metagenome (GOLD analysis project Ga0209701, IMG submission 188356) | Vadose zone soil microbial communities from the Eel River Critical Zone Observatory, Northern California, USA - CZOApr15con2H3.8 metaG... | ecosystem: Environmental > Terrestrial > Soil >...
GATCGGGCCCCGCAGCAGGGCGATGACGACAAAGACGCCGAGCATCAGCCCGAAAGCGGCGCTCATGCCGGGTCGGACGAGTCGGACCGCGCGGGCGGGCGGACGATCGCGGCGAGGCAGCGCAGAACCACCGCGAGCGCGGCCGCGAGGAAGATGCCGTACACCGCGCCGAAGGGCCAGTCGAGCACCGGGGTGCGCTCGCGCATCATGAAGCGCAGGTAATCGGCGATGCCGGGCAGCGCCCAGAGAAAGCAGCCCCCGAGCGCGGCAAGGCCGAGCGCGTAGAGCGTGCGCCGGACGGAACGCGCGAAGCGCGGCACGACGAAGTCCACCGCAACGTGAGCCGAAAGCGGCACGGTGAACGCGGTCCCCCAGAAAATCGCCCAGACGAAGGCGATCGCGGCGAGCTCCTCGGTCCACGCGGCGGGTGTGCCGAAAACGAAGCGGCGCACGACCTGCACGACGAGGCTCAGGAACAGGACGGCGAACACGCCCGCGCCGACAGAATCGGCCCATCGGCCGAGCCGCTCGGCTAAGCGCATCGCGTCACCTCACCGCGTTGATGCGCTCGAGGAGCCCGCGCGGCCACTTTTCCGCGTACTCCGATTTCAGGTACGCTGCTTGCACGGTCTTGCGGAAAACCTCCACGTCCGGCGTCGTGATCTCGATGCCCTGCGAGCGGAAGAACTCGATGAGCTCTCTTTCCTCGCGCGCGCGGTTCTCGTCGTTGAACTTCGCAGCCTTCGCCGCCGCTCTCTTCACTTGGGCCTTGTGCGCCGCCGAAAGCGCGTTCCAAGTCTTGGTGGAGATCGCGAGCTGCAGCACGTCCACGAGGTGCCCCGTGAGCACGATCTGGCGCGTCACTTCGTAGAGCTTCGCCGATTTCAGCGTCGGCAGCGGATTGTCCTGGCCGTCGATGGTCCCGGTCTTGAGGCCGAGGTACACCTCGGTGAACGCGAGCGGCGTCGGACTCGCGCCCAGCGCCTGCCCGAGGAAGAGCCACTCCTTCGAACCCGGCATGCGCAGCTTTACCCCGGCGAGATCGGCGGGGGTCCTGACCCGCCTTGGCTGGTTGAGGCTCACATGGCGGGTGCCTAGATAGACCGCCTGCAGCAGCTGGATTCCCATCGCCTCGGCGATCCTGCGGCTCGCTTCCCCGCCGATCGCCCCGCCGTAGACTTTGGCGAGATGATCGGGGTCGCGGATCAGGTAGCCGGCGGTGAAGATCGAGTACTCGGGCATCTGCCTCGCGATGTCCTGCATGGAAAGGAGCGCCATCTCGAGATTGCCGCGCTGCATCGCCACGGCCTCGGCGCCCTGGCGAAAGAGCGTCCCCGAGTGATGCACCTGCACCTCGAAGCGGCCGGGTGCGGCTTTTGCGAGCTCGTCCCTGAAGACGTAGAGCATCTTTACGTGCCAGTCGTCGGGCACCGCGGGGGTCGAGATGCGCAGCACGGTCTTCGCCTGCGCGAGCGCGCCCGCGGCGGCGAGCGCGGAGCAGGCGAGGAGGGTCGCGGCCGCCGCGCGCCGCAACGCACCGGACGCGTTCATGCGGGTGCCTGGATCGGGTTGCATGACTTGGGCGCTTTTGCGTCGATCGTAGCATTGAAGCGATTCCGAAGCACGGCTCGCCGGCGCCGATCCCTCCCGCAGGGCACTGCGGCGCGCTTGTTTTCGATCATCGTTTGCGCTAGCGTTGCTCTCGCGCCCGCCTCGGTGACTCGCGGACGCATCCCCTCAACGCCATCCGCCCGGGAGAAAACGATGAATCGCATCCTCACGCTTTCCAGGATTCTGCTTGCCGCGATGGCTTCGCTGCCGGTTGCCGCAACAGCCGCGGAGTACATGGAGAAGACGCCGTTCCAGCTGTCGCGGGCGTTTTCGCCGGGCGTCGTCACCGAAGGCGGGAAGACCGTCTGGGTCGCCGGCCAGACGGCCACGCGCGACAACGACGGCAAAGACATCGCCAACAATTTCGAGGCGCAGGTGAAGCAGGTGTTCTCGCAGATCGACCAGATCATGAGGCGCGCCGGCGGCAGCCTCGCCAACGTCGTGGCGATGACCGTCTTCATCAAGGAGTCGCGCTACGGCGACCGCTTCGTCGAGATGCGCAAGGACATGTTCCAGAACGGCAACTATCCCGGGAGCGCGCTCATCACCGTCACCAATTTCGCCCGGCCGGGCATCGAGATCGAGATCCAGTCGGTGGGCGTGATCGGCGACCGCTGCTCGAGCGACCATCCCTGCTCGGCCGAAGCCCAGGCGAAGAAGAAATAGCACGGAGGGTCCGATGCGCTCCATTTCCAGACGCGATTTCCTTCTCGGCGCCGCCGGCGGCGCCGTGCTCGGCCTTCCGGGCGCGGCCGCGCTCGCGCAGACCGGCGACAAATTCGACCTCGTGATCAAGGGCGGGGAAGTGCTCGACCCGGGCCGGAAGCTGCGAGCGAGGCGCGATATCGGCATCAAGAACGCCGTGATCGCCGCGCTCGAGCCCGACATCCCCGAGGCGAACGCAAAGCAGACCCTCAGCGTAAGGGGCAGGCTCGTGCTGCCGGGCTTGATCGACATGCACGCGCACGTCTATCCGCAGGTCTCCTCGATCGGCCTCCCCGCGGACGAGCTCGTGCCTTACACCGCGACCACGACCTACGTGAGCGCGGGCGACGCCGGCGCGAACACCTTCTCCGCGCTCAAGCATTACATCGCCGCGCAGGCGCGCAGCCGCATCTACGCCTTCGTGCACATCTCATCGATCGGGCTCTCGGGATTCCCGGTCGGCGAGATGCTCAACATCGACTACGCCGACGTCGATCGGGCGGCGAAGACGCTCGCGGAAAACCCCGAGCTCGTGCTCGGCATCAAGGTGCGCGAGTCGGTCGATGTCGTTGGCCAAAACGGCCTGGAGCCGCTCAAGCGCGCGATCCTCGCCTGCGAGCGCTCGGGCGTGCGCGGGGCGCGCGTCATGTGCCACATCGGCAACGCGCCGGGCGAGCTCTCGGCGCTCCTCGATCTGCTTCGCCCCGGCGACATCCTCACGCACGCCTACTCGGGCGCTGGCAACAACACCGTGCGCGACGGCAAGGTGCTCGCCGCGGCGCTCGCCGCGAAGAGGCGCGGCGTCATCATCGACGTCGGCCACGGCGGCGGCAGCTTCGACTACACGGTGGCGGAGCCGGCGATCCAGCAGGGCTTCACGCCGGACACGATCGGCAGCGACATCCACGCGGTGAGCGGCAACACGCCCGGCATGCCGTATCTTCCCTGGGTGATGAGCAAGTTCTTGAACCTCGGATTCTCCCTGGAGCAGGTCGTCGCCATGGCGACGGCGACGCCGGCGAAGATCATCGGCAAGGTGGAGAAGCTCGGCACGCTCGCGGTCGGCGCGCCGGCGGACGTCTCGATCCTCGAGCTGGTCGAGGGGCCGGTGGACTTCGTCGACACGCGCAAGAACGCGCGCAAGGGCAACCGCCATCTGAAGCCGGTCGCGACGGTGCGCGCGGGACGGCCGTTTGGAAGGCCGTACCCGTCGCCTTTCACTTATCCGTGATCGCGGGAATGGGTTGAGCTCGCAGCAGGGTGTTTCGCAGCGCGGTGTTCAGTGAGATAGCGTGCGGCGCGATACCCAAGAAGATCTTCACCCGGTAGCGGCCCGCTATGCGTACGCGAGACTTGCCAGCGCAGCGAGCGCGGCGGCGAGGCCCACTCCCTTGCGCGCCGTGAACGATTCGCGCAGGAAAAGGAAACCGAGCAGGGCCGTCACGACGAAACCCATCTGCGCGATCGGGACCACCACGCTCGCCTCCGCGCGCTTCATGCCCTCGACCATGAAGGCGAAGGCAAAGGCGAGAACGACCGCGGCCCTCGGAGCGTAGCGCAGCGCGGCGCGGGAAGGCCGGACTCGGGCGTCGACCGCGCCGACGAACGCGGTGGCGAGCGTGACCACCACGACGCCCTGCGCGGTGATCATCGACGCAGGGTCCGCTCCCGCCTGCAGTCCGAGCTTGTAGATGAAGTTCCCGACTCCGACGGTCGCGGTGGCGATCAGCACGCGCGCGAGCGACGACCGGCTCTCTCGCCGCCCGGCCGCGTCCCCCGGAGCCGGCGCGCCGAGCAGCAGCCAGACCGCGGCGAGCGCGAGCGCGATGCCCGCGACCTTGTACCGCGTGAGCGGCTCGCCGAGCAGCAGGACCGCGAGCGCCGCGGTGAGGACGAAGCTCAGGCGGAAAACCGGCGCGTTGATGCTGATCGAGCCGGTTCTCAGGCTGTGCGCGAAATTGTAGAAGCCGACCAGGGCGAACACCCCGGCCAGCGCGCCCCACAGCACCGAGGCGGCTGAAAATTCGAGCGAGCCGGCGGCGAGGCCGTACAAGGCGACCGTCGGCGTGAACACCCAGGACTGCACCATCAGGAAGTGATGCGGCTGCGCGCCGGCCGCCGCGCCGCGCTTGTAGACCAGGTCGCCGAGCCCGAAGAGGAGCATCGCGCCGAGCGCGTATTCGATTCCGGGGGTCATGGGCGGCGCATGGCGGGACTATCGCCGCCGCTTGCTGTGACGGCGGATCCAATCGGCGAGCGCCGTCTCCTTCATCGTTCCTGCGGCGACCGCGAGCATGCTCATCGCGCAATTGACGTCGTCAATGACGAGCCGGTGCCCGTTCAGCGCGAGGAAAAGCTCGAGGGCGATGAACGCGATGCGCTTGTTGCCGTCCACGAAAGGATGGTTCGTTGCGAGGCCATAGGCATAAGCGGCGGCGAGCTCGGCGGCGTCGGGTTTGCCGTAAGCGGCCCGGTTCAGCGGGCGCGCGAGGGCCGAATCGAGCAGGCCCGCATCGCGGATGCCGGGGCTGCCGCCGTGCTCGGCGAGCTGCTCGTCGTGCGCGGCGAGAATGACGGAGCGCTCGATCCAGACCCACTTCCTCACTTCGCCAGCTCGCGCAGCACGGCGCGGCGCTTCTTGGCGATGCGCCGCACGTGTTTCATCTGCGCCGCGAAACGGGGATCGTGAGGCGTCAGCCGAAGGCCGTCGGGCGTGTCGGTGACGTGCAGCGTGTCGCCCTTGTCGACCCTCAGGCGCGCGAGCATGTCCTTCGGCAGGATCACGCCGACGGAGTTGCCGATTCGCGTAAGTTTGAGGGCGGCCATGACGAAGCCTTGAGTTATAACGAACGTTATAATACCGCGCGCTTTCGCCGGATTCAAGGACGGATGCAGCCCAACGCGACTGTCACGACCCCGCGGCCGCGGGCAGAACGACCCGGAAGAGACTTCCCTTTCCCTCTTCGAGCGCCGCGATACGCTCCTACCGGGCGCAGAAGTTTACCCGCACGAACTGACTGCGGAGTACCATGGCGTGATTCCAGTTCGTAAGAAAGGGAGACCATGTCCGCCGACGTTCCCGCAGTGAATCCTTTCAAAACCCTTATCGTTGCCGCGGGCTTCGTCGCCGTTGCCGGCTTCGCCGCGATGAATCCGGCGACCGCGGGAAAGCGCGAGCTGATGCTCGTCGGCCTCGACGAGAAACAGAGCTGGGACGCGTCCGGCAAGGCCGTCATCGGTCCGCCCGGACGCGATTCGGTCGCGATCATCGACGTCGGCACCGACCCGCTCGCGCCGAAGATCCTCGTCGTGCTGCCGCTCGCGAACACCATCGTCGGCCCGCCCGTCAATCTCGCCATCACGCCGGACGAGAGCCTCGCGCTCGTCGCCAACTCGATGAACGTCGTCCAGGAGGGGGGTGCCTGGAAGCAGGCGCCCGACAGCCGCATCTGGGTCATCGACCTCACTACGAATCCGCCCAAGCTTATCGATACGGTCACTGCCGGCAAGCAGCCTTCGGGCATGTCGATCAACCGCGCGGGCAACCTCGCGCTCGTCGCGAATCGCGCCGACGGCTCGATCAGCGTGCTGCGCATCTCCGGGAAGAAAGTCGAGCTGATCGACACCGTGACGATCGGCGAGCAGGTCGCGCACGTCGTGTTCACGCCCGACGGCAGGCGCGCGCTCGCGGCGAAGTTCCCGGGGCACAAGATCGCGTTCCTCGAGGTGAACGGCGAGAAGGTCAGCTACAACAAGCAGGACGTGCCGGCCGGCCTGTGGCCGTACAACGTGGATGTGACGCCCGACGGCAGGCTCGCGCTGACCGCGGACAACGGCAACAGCGGTGCGGCCGACGGTCACGTGGACACGGTGAGCGTGATCGACATCGAAGCGAATCCGCCGCGAGTGATCGACAAAGTGGTGGTGGGCGACGCGCCGGAGGGCTTCGCCATCAGCCCGACCGGCAAGCTCGCGGTGGCGGTGCTGCTCAGAGGAACCAACGCCTCGAAGAGCGCCTTCTTCTACAACCGCAATGCCCTGGTGGTCGCGCTGAAGATCGACGGCAAGAAGGTGACGCGTACCAACGAAGTCGAGGTGCGCGGCCTGCCCGAAGGCGTGGTCTTCAGCGACGACGGGCGCTATATCTACGTCGGCAACTTCATGGACGAGGACATCTCGATCCTGCGCGTGGACGGCGATCAGATCGTGAACACGGGCAAGTCGCTCCAGCTGCCCGGCCACCCGGCGTCGATGCGCGGGCGCACGCGCTGAAGGTAGGCGAAGGATTTCTCAAGCGGTAGGCGAAGGACTTCTCAAGCGCGCACGGTCGGCCGCTTCCATTCGCTCGTGCGGAACGGCTGCAGCGTATCGATGGCCTCGGGGGACTGCTTGCGGTAGTCCCATTCGAAGAAGAGCACCGTAACGCGATCCGGCGTCATGTCGAGCAGGATGAATCCGTGGCGCTCGGTCGCCGGATAGAGCTCCTCGAACTCCAGGCCGGCGGGAACCTGCGGGCGCATGCCGCGGAACGCGGAGGGCCAGCCCTCGTCGCCCGTGCCGATCGGCCCGGTGAGGATCGAGACGACCGGATTGCCTGAGAGATCGAACTCGTTCGTGCGGCGCATGACGCCTTCGCCGATCGCGTGCAGGTCACCGCTGATGAAAAAGGGCGTGCGCCCCTTCATCTCCGAGCCGGCCCTGGCGAGCCGGTCGTGCTGCGCGCGCCAGCCCGGTTGCCAGTAAGGTTTCGTCACTTCGGTCGTGAGACGGGCGTTTCGCTCGACGTCAGCGTACCACTCGCCCCATTTCCCGGCGCTCCAGCCGATCGGCGTGGAGGGAACGTTGACGAGGTGGTCCGTGTCCTCCGCCGCCATGCGCCGCTTCAGCCAGCTCTCGACGTCCGGCGGCACGAAGCCGGCGCTTTTCCCCGCGAGCGTGATATGGCCGCGGCAGTCGTACATGAGGAACTCCGCGAGCTTGCCGTAGCGCAGCGTGCCGAAGCTCTCCGACGCCCCCGCCACGCGGTCGGACGCGCTGGCGCCGGGCAGGCCGAGCGGGCGGTTCGCCTCGGGAAGGAATTCCGGGTAGTAAAGGAACTGGGTGGCGCGCGCCGCGCGGAACATGAACGCGTCGGGCGGGAAGGTGACGAGCCGGTCGTCCGCTTCGTCGTTGTCGAAATAATCGTGATCGTCGCGCATGAAGAACACCGGGATAGAGCGGCAGCGCGTCCCGTAGAGCGGGGCGATCTGCGGACCGACGGCGCGCTTCAGAACCGATTCGTTGGGCGTCCCGAGGACCGGAATCGTGCGGTCGAAATCTCCCGCGTAAGCGAGCGCCGCCGGGGCGCGGCCGGAGCGGGTGGTCGCGATGCGCGAGCGCAGATCCCAGTAGACCTGGTCGCCGTTCGCGATCAGCACATCGGGCTCGAACGACAGGGCCCGCTCGACGAGGCGGATGCGCAGCGGCATCGGCAGGAAGCGCTTGAGAACGTCGTGCCCGCCCGGGCAGGTATACATCAGCACCCGCAGCGATTCGCTCCTCGCGTCCGGAGACGGGAATGTCTTCAGCGGCCAGGGGTCGGCGAGCCTTTTCCCGCCGGCGTCGACGAGCTGCAACGTGTAGCGCCGGCCGGGCTGCAGGCCGTCGATGGAGAACTCCCAGTGCTCGCCGCTGCCGTCGGTCCTGCGCGCGGAGGCCGTGCGCTTGTCGACGAGCAATCGAGGCGGTTTGGCAAGCGCGCGCACGAACGACGCCTTGATCAGCATGCGTTCGTCGCTTACGGTCGGGAGCAAGTGCACCAGATCGCCGCTGTTCCACGCCGCTGCCGATCTGGATTGAGCCCGCAGTTCCTCGGGCAGGACCGACGCCGCGGCGAGCGTCGTCATGCCCTGAAGAAATCGTCTTCGCGTCGTCATGTGGCTCCCTCTTTTGAAGACCGGCTGGAAGCGCTCATTCTAGGCCGTTGCCCCGGCGTGCCGCTGTCGCGAGGATCGCGCGGCGCAGCAGTAACGTATCGCGTCAGCGGAGCCCGAGCATGGGTCCGAGCGCAGCAGACCCGTCCCCGAGCAGCGCGAGCACGAGCAGGCCCACCGCCCAGAAGGCCGGGTATTCCCAGCCGCCGTCCTTGTTGGTGAACACCCAGCCGTTCTTGCCGTGCACGAGCACGATCGTGCCGAGGATGAGCGGCACGAGCGCGAGCGCGACCCAGCGCGTCTCGATGCCGAGGATCAGCAGCGTGCCGCCCGCGATCTCGGCCGCCATCGTCGCGTAGGCGAGCCACCCGGGCACGCCGAGCGACTCGAAGTACTTCGCCGAGCCCGCCGGCGTGAACACCTTGATCTTCAGCCAGGCGTGGGCGTAGAACATGATCCCCAGCGACAGGCGCAGGAGCAGGGCTGCGACTCCGACTAGTTCTGGATTGCTCATGATTGCGGTCCCCTCATGGATATGCGGCGTGCATATTATGCGGCTGCTTTGGCGCCCGGATACAATCCCAAGTGATCCGGGAACGCCGAAATGCTCGACCTCGTCATCGACAAGCGGCAGCGGGACCTCGGCGGCTTCGAAGTCGCTCGCGTGCTGCCGTTCGCCAAGCGCCGCATGGTCGGGCCGTTCATCTTCCTCGATCACATGGGGCCGGTCGAATTCGCGCCGGGGCTCGCGCGCCGCGCCGACGTGCGCCCGCACCCCCACATCGGCCTGTCGACGGTCACTTATCTCTTCGAGGGCGAGGTCATGCACCGCGACAGCGTCGGCTCCGAGCAGCCGATCCGGCCGGGAGAAGTGAACTGGATGACCGCCGGGCGCGGCATCACGCACTCGGAGCGCTTCGAGAAGGCGCGCGCCGAAGGCGACCGAGTGCACGGGATACAGGCATGGGTCGCGCTGCCCGTGGAGGACGAGGAGACTGAGCCGCGCTTCGCGCATCACGGCGCGGACGATCTGCCGCTCTATGAGGGAGGCGGCCTCCACGCGAGGCTCCTCGCGGGCGAGGCGTTCGGAGCGAAGGCGAAAGTGAAGACCCATTCGCCCATGTTCTACGTCCATTGGGCGCTCGCGGCGGGCGCAAGAGCCGAGCTTCCGGCCGAGTATCCCGAGCGCGCCGCCTATATCGTCGAAGGCGGCATCGAGGCGGAGGGGCAGACCTTCCACGGCGGGCAAATGCTCGTGTTCAAGCCTGGCCGGCCGGTGCTCTTTCGCGCGGCGACGCCGGCCGTCGTCATGCTCCTAGGCGGCGAGCCCGTGGGCGAGCGCTTCATCGAGTGGAATTTCGTCTCGTCCTCGAAGGAGCGGATCGAGCGGGCGAAGGCCGATTGGCGCGCCGGGCGCATGAAGCTGCCCGATCGCGATCACGACGAATTCGTTCCGCTGCCCGGCGACCCGGCGGCCCCGGCGAATCCGATGTCCTGACGCCAAAGCCGCCTCCCCGCTTCGCTACAACGTCGCCCCCGGCTGCCCCAGCGCCTTCTCGACGAGCTGGCGGACGATCCACTCGTAGGCGTCGTCCACGGAGTCGGTGCGGTGCACGAGCTCGATGTCCTCGGGATTGATCACGCCGTGGCGCGCCAGTGCATCGAAATCGATGATTTGCCTCCAATACTCGGTGCCGAAGAGCACGATCGGCATGGGCTTTTTCATCTTGCGCGTCTGCACCAAAGTCAGCAGCTCGAACAGCTCGTCCAGCGTTCCGTAGCCGCCCGGAAACACGATCACCGCCTTGGCGAGGTAGGCGAACCAGAACTTGCGCATGAAGAAGTAATGGAAGTGGAAGGCGAGCTCGCGCGTGACGTAGGGGTTGTCGAATTCGTCCGTCGGGATGGAGATGGTGAGGCCGACGTTCATGCCGCGCGCCTCGGCCGCGCCGCGGTTCGCCGCCTCCATGATTCCCGGGCCGCCGCCCGTGCACACGACGAAGCGGCGCTCCTCTTGGTCGAGCTCCTTCGACCATTGGGTGAGGTGGGAGGCGAGCTCGCGGGCGGCTTCGTAGTAGGCGGACATCTTGAGCGCCATCTGCGCGCGTTCCCGGTCCTTGCCGTTCTTCGCTTTGCGCAGCATTTCCTCGGCGGCCTCGCGCGACTTGATGCGCGCCGAGCCCATGAACACGATGGTGTCGTCGACCTTGTGGTGGTCGAAGCGGCTCTTGGGCTCGAGATACTCCGACAGGATGCGCAGCGCCCGGGCGTCCTTGCTGTTGAGGAAGCCCGAGTTCTGGTAGGCCTTGGTGCTGGCGCGCTTGCGTTCGGTCATGTGGCTTTGCGCAGACAGGATTCGAACAGTTCGACGGCCCGGCGCGCGAACGCCCGCATGTTGGCCTCCCGGTCGGCGCTGCCCGTCTCGACGGTGATCGCCGCTTCGATGGGGCCGCTGACGGCGATGCAGGCATGGCCGGGCTTGTCGCCGTAGCGGTTGCCGCCCGGGCCGCTCGCGCCGGTTTCGCTCAAGCCCCAGGTTGCACCGAGGCGCTCGCGCACGCGCTGCGCGAGCAGCCTGGCGAACGGCTCGGTCGACGGGCGAAGGCCCGCCATATCCTGCGGCGTGATGCCGACGAGCGCCGAGCGGCTCGCGCCCGTATAGACGATGCAGCCTCCCAGATACCAGGCGGAGGCTCCCGGCACCGCCACGAGCGCGGCGTTGATCAAGCCGCCGGCGGACGATTCGGCGATCGCGAGCGTTTGCTTGCGTTCCTTGAGCAGGCTGCCGACGACGCTGCCGGATGCGTTCACCATCCCTAGCGCGGCCACGGCACGCCCTGGCTCCCCCTGGCAACCGTGCCGATGCCCTTGTACACGAACTTCTGCACGCGCTTGCCTTCGTAAGTCTCGGTGGTGTAGAGGTTGCCCTTGGAGTCGGTCGCGATGCTGTGCACGCCGTAGAACTGGCCCGGCTGGCGCCCGCCGTCGCCGAAGTTCGTCAGCTCCTCCAGCGTCTCGCGCAGTATGACGCGCACCTTCTCGTTCTGGCCGTCGGCGAGGAACATGAACCGCTGCTCGCGATCCTTTGAGAACGTGATATCCCAGGCCGAGCCCGAGGCGAGCGTCTCTTTGGCATAGAACGCTTCCTTCACGAACTTGCCGTCCGGCTGGAACACCTGCACCCGGTCGCCCTGGCGGTCGCACACGTAAAGGAGGCCGTCGTTCGAGCGCTCGACGCAATGCACCGGGTTGCGGAACTGCTTGGCCGGCGGCGCTTTCGGGTCGTAGTTGCCGAGATCGGCATCGTCGGGCTTGTTGCCGTACGCGCCCCAGTAGCGTTTCATTTTCCCGGTATCGGCGTCCACCACGGCGACGCGTTTGTTGGTGTAGCCGTCGGCGATGTACGCTTCGTTGGTCTTGGGATCGACCCAGATCTTGGCCACCCGCCCGAAATTCTCGAGGTCGTTGCTGCCGGCATTCTTGCCATAGCGGCCCAGCTGCATCAGGAATTTCCCGTCCTTGGTGAACTTCAGGACGTGGGCGTCCCCCTTGCCGTTGCCGCCGAGCCACACGTTGCCCTTGTAGTCGATGTGGATGCCGTGGGCCCCTTCCGGCCATTCGTAGCCCGGTCCCGGGCCGCCCCAGTGCCTGAGCAGGTTGCCCGCTTGATCGAACTCGAGGATGGGCGGGGCCGTACGGCAGCACTCGGAGATGGGAGGCTTCAGCTCGAGCCCCTTTTCGTTGGCATGTAGGCCCCCCGCGCCGCGATGAATGACCCAGACGTGGTCCTGCTCGTCGACCCACACTCCGATGGTCCA
>Ga0209701_10002459_pt1 | contig 12046 bp, 10 predicted proteins | sample CZO8metaG_4_FD_188356 | JGI IMG/M metagenome (GOLD analysis project Ga0209701, IMG submission 188356) | Vadose zone soil microbial communities from the Eel River Critical Zone Observatory, Northern California, USA - CZOApr15con2H3.8 metaG... | ecosystem: Environmental > Terrestrial > Soil >...
TGCTGAAATAGGAGAGAAACATGGCAGCGAAAGCGGCTCCAAGAACGAGCGCCCCGCGCTGAGCCGAGCTGGAGAGCCGCAGAATCATTCCACGGTACTCTGCCTAGAGCATTTCAGAGTTGCAAGACAAATTCGAAGGCAGCTCCCTTCCTTGGAGGTGCAATCGCCGTTTGAATTGGACACGGATGCCCCTTGCCTAAGGAATTTTCTCGAACAAGAGCGGGTGATTGCGGGAGGCAAACCGTGCCAGTACAATGGAGTTACAGCCTCGCCGGGATAAGTCATGAATTTGTTTCGTGGTGGAGGATTCCGCCTCAAGGAACGTACCCGGCGGAACTGCGCGAAGTTGGTGTCCACGAAGACGTGGCGTGCAGCATCCGCTTTTCGCCCTTCAAGCAGCCTTACTCATATGGAAAGGAGTAAGGATTGAGCGGGATCGCCGGCATTTTTCATCGGGACGGTCAACGGGTCGAGCGGGCGCTCTTGCAGAGCCTTGCTGATTCCCTCTCCTCTTGTGCTCCGGATGCGCGCGCGATTTGGCTGGAGGGGCCGGTGGGCTTGGCACACGCGATGTTGCGGACGACCCGCGAAGCGGCCGGCGAACAGCAGCCCGCGAGTTTCGAAGGCCACTATTGGATTACGGCGGATGCGCGGCTCGATAGCCGGGAAGAACTGATTGCGGAAGTGGAGCGAGCCGGGCGAAAGACGAGCCGTTCTGTTTCGGACTCGGAACTGATCCTGCACACGTATGCGGCTTGGGGAACAGCCTGCGTGCAGCATCTGCGCGGCGATTTTTCGTTTGCGATTTGGAATGCGCGAACGAAGAACCTTTTTTGCGCGCGGGATCATTTCGGCATCCGGCCTTTCTACTACGCGCAGCTCGGGGACTTTTTCTTGTTCAGCAATATGCTGAATTGCATTCGAATTCATCCGAAAGTGTCCGACGATCTCAACGACACGGCCATCGGCGATTTTCTGCTGTTTGGGCTGAACTGCGACAACGCGACGACGAGCTTTCGTGACGTGCAACGGCTGCCGCCCGCGCATTGCCTCACTTTTTCTTCAAGCGGCTTGAATATCAAACGCTACTGGGCGCCGCCGACGGACGGCCGAATTCGGTATCCGAAGGACGGGGAATACATCGAACATTTTCTGGCGCTGCTGCAAGACGCGGTGGCGGACCGTCTGCGCACGGAGCGGGTCGGAATTCTACTGAGCGGCGGACTGGATTCGTCTTCGGTGGCCGCGGTGGCCAAGGACGTGGCGGGAAGTACTTCCCCGGCAACCGATATCCGCGGCTACTCGTACGTTTATGAATCGCTGATTCCGGATCGCGAAGGCGAATACGCGCGCGAGGTGGGAGCTTTTCTGCGCGTGCCGGTAAAATTTCTCGCGATGGATGAAGCGGAGTTTTTTGAGCGCTGGGAGGATCCACAGCTCCGCTGGCCCGAACCCATCGACGACCCCTTTTTCGCCAAGAATCTGGACTGCTACCGCAACCTTTCGGCGGAATGCCGGGTTTTATTGTCTGGGGAAGGCTGCGACAACTTGATGGACTTTCAGATGTGGCCATACGTCGAAGACATGCGGCAACGGGGAGAGTGGCGCCAGCTATTGACGGATGTGGGCAACTACCTTTGGGTCCGGCCCTTCCCCTGGCGTGGAATTCGCGCACGGGCTTTGCGGCTGGCGGGGAAAGACCCGGACCGGCCAGGGTTTCCGCAGTGGCTGGCGCCGGAATTCAGCCGGCGGACGAATCTCGAGATAAGATGGAAGGAACACACGGGAATACCGAAATCGTGGATGAAGCATCCAATCCATCCAAGAGGCCATGCGTCTCTCTCCCTGCCCGAGTGGACAAATATGTTTGAACAGGAAAATGCGGGCGCGACGGGTTATCCAGTAGAGACTCGCTATCCTTTTCTGGATTTGAGGATTGTGAACTATCTCCTCGCGCTTCCGCCTTTTCCGTGGTTTTTCGGGAAGATGCTTCTGCGAGAAGCGATGGCGGGGCGCTTGCCGGAACGCGTGAGGACGCGGCCGAAGACACCTCTACAAGGCGATCCCCTGTCTGAACAGCTTAAGCGGACGGGAGCCGAGCGGTTGAAATCGTTGAGCTGGAGCACGGATTTGGATCGCTATATTGATCGCTCTGCGCTGGTGCAACCGCATGGTAAGATGAATCCCCAGCAGGCTAGTGTCAGTTCCCGGCCCTATAGCCTCAACATTTGGTTGCAGTCGGCTCGAAGAGTTCGATATAACATTCGTGCGGAGGCTGGTAATGGGTAAGCCAGTGAAACGGGAACCAAAAAAGCCGTATTCGAAACCCAAGTTGACGGATTACGGGACCGTGCGCGAACTTACGCAGGCAGTGGGAAGGAGCGGAAAATCGGATGGCGGAAGAGGTTCCAGGGCGAATAAGACGAACATCTAAGTGCAACCAGGGAGCGGATATACGGCGCTCTCGCAACCGAATCAGAGAATCGTAAGGATCCAGCCGGGGAAAGATTAAGATAGAAAAGACTAACCTGCTAAACATTCGACGTTAGTGAAATCTCCCGTCAGTGAACCACAAATCTATCGCGCAGAAGGAATTGGGCTTTAACTACTTCGTTTTCGGCCTGCATCTCCGCTCTAATTTGCCCCTGCCTGGGGTGAACCCAGACAATTCATCAACTGAAACGTTCGAAGTTGAGCTGCACCTTGGGCTCCGGCCGTACTCCGACGAGGAAAATCCGCTTCGCTCCGAAGAATTGACATATGTCAGCGCCGACACGAATGCGGAGGGCGAGCCGGCGCTGCGAATCTTTAAGGTGGATCAGGGCGCCTTTGTGCGGCTGGCGTACGAAGATGGGACACAATTCTGGCTGGATGGCAAACGAGAGAATATTTGGGCGACCTGGCCACCTGCGTCTTGCATCGAAAACGCAGCTTCGTATCTGCTGGGACCGATTCTGGGGCTGGTGTTGCGTTTGCGAGGAGTGACTTGCTTACACGCGAGTGCAGTGGCTTTCGGAGATCGCAGTGTAGCGTTTGTTGGCCAGACGGGGGCAGGAAAGTCCACGACTGCGGCGGCCTTCGCCCGACAAGGGTACGGAGTGATCTCCGATGACATTGTTGCACTGGTGGAACGCGAGGGCGCTCTTCACGTGATGCCCGCATATCCGCATCTTTGTCTGTGGCCCGAATCCGTGAAAATGCTTTATGACTCCCCGGAAGCGCTCCCAAGATTGATGCCGGATTGGGATAAGCGGCGACTGACCCTGGGAGAGGAAGGGACACGCTTCGAAAGCCGCTGCTTGCCGCTTGGCGCGATTTATATTCTGAGCGAGCGCCGGCCCGATCCGGCGCCGAGCATAGAGGCCATTCGGCCGCAAAGCGCGCTTCTCGCGCTCGTGGCAGACACTTATGCGAACAAGATCCTGGACAAGGAAATGCGTGCGCGCGAGTTCGCGGTTCTTGGCCGACTGGTAGCGATCATTCCGGTCCGCAGGGTCTATCCCCACCAGGACGCGAGACGGCTCGAGGATCTTTGCAGAGCAATCCGCCAGGACCTGAGTTCATTGGACCCTGCGAGCTTCGCCCGCCCCTAGCGGATACCTTTGCTTCCTTCTAATTCCCGCGTACCAGCGTTCAGGTTATCTGATACGATACAGTAACGGGTTCTAAGCAGGACGAAACTTCCCGATTCGGAGCATTATGTTAGCGGTTTGCGCAATGCTGTTTCCTTCTCGAATAATTCCCCAGCCAAACTCGACCGCAAGAGTCGTGCATTATTCCAAATTGGGATCGGGCGGAGGGCAGGTCAACGGTCCGCGTGTTCCGGATCGTTGCGTGGTGAAGAGAAGCAGAGGAACGAAGTCCTAGGAGGATTGCTACCATGAAGACACGGAGTTTTTGGGTGAAAGGTTTAAAGTTCGCAGGTTTTGCTATGGTTGTTTCCATCCTCTTACTCCTAGGCAATTTCCGAGACATTGCAAAACGCGCACATCAATCAGTCGTGAGAGTGTCTCCGGCCGCGATGAGCGGACTGCCGGATCTCGCTCGCACGAAGCAGGACCTCAAGTGGACCGAAGCTTATGGCAAATTGCCGTTGAGCTTTGAAGAGAATATGGGGCAGACGGCGCAGGAAGTGCGCTATGTTTCGCACGGGGCCGGTTACGAGCTCTTCTTAACACCGCAGGAGGCTGTTCTTTCCCTGCGTGACCCCGCCACCTATGATTTGTCACCCCTGCACCGCTTCAAGACTTTGCGGGCGCTTCACGCGGCTTCGCGCGCCCGGATGATGACTGCCGTTCGCATGCGTTTTGAAGGAGCAAACTCGGCCCCGCAGATCAGCGCGACGGATCGTTTGGTGAAGAAAACGAATTACTTCATCGGGAACAATCCCGCCAAATGGCGCACGGGCGTGGCCTCGTACGCGCGCGTGAAGTACGCGGATCTTTACCCCGGCGTGGATATGCTTTTCTACGGCAATCAGCGCCGGCTGGAATACGACTTCGTGGTTGCCCCAGGGGCCGATCCGAAAAATATCCGGCTCAAAATTCAGGGTGCTCGCCGAGTGCGAATAAACGCTCGCGGCGATGTGATATTGAGCATTGCGGGCGGTGAACTGACGCTCCAAAAGCCCGTCGTGTATCAGATGCTGAAAGGAGAACGGCACGAGATCGCCGGAGGTTATGTTCTAACGAAGGGGCATCGGCTCACGTTCTCCGTTCCAGTCTACGACAGAAACGAACCGCTGATTCTGGATCCGGTCTTGAACTATTCGACATACCTCGGCGGCAGCCTTGGTACCAGCACCATCCCGCCGGGCACGGGCATCGACCAGGGTTTTGGAATCGCTGTGGACGCCACCGGGAACACATTTGTAGCGGGCACAACGTTTTCGACGAATTTTCCGACGACGGCTGCCAACGCATTCAACGCGGGCCCCCTGGCAAGCAATCCTAACGGAGCCATTTTTGTCACGGAAATGAATCCAACGGGAACTGCGGAGATTTACTCCACGTATTTGACTGGGAGCACCGGAGATGTGGGGACGGCGCTGGCTTTGGATTCATCGGGCAAGATCTACGTTACGGGGCAATCATTCTCGAGCGATTTTCCGACTACCTCGAATGCCTTCAAGCAGAGCCCGAATCCCACAAACACAAACGTTGGAACAAGCTTCATCTCGAAGATAGATCCAACGCTCAGCGGTCTCGCCTCGCTTGTCTATTCGTCCTACATTGGCGGAACGAGCGGAGATTTTGGAAATGGAATCGCGGTGGACGCGAGCGGAAATGCATATGTGACCGGAATTACATTCTCGCTAGCCGGATCGGGCGCGACATTCAATAGTCTATTGACTTTTCCGGTGCTGAACGCCTTTCAGGCTGCCCCCACCAGCAGTGCCAATGGCAACGCGTTCCTCACTCGGATTGACACGACCAAGTCCGGGAATGCTTCCTTGATTTACTCTACATATCTAGGCGGTGCGGGTGCAAACGCCACAATGACGGGATCGCTGGGATTTGCAGATCAGGGATTTGGAGTCGCTGTCGATTCTTCCAGTAATGCTTATATCGTGGGCGCTACTTCTTCGACGGACTTCCCGACGAATGGAACTTTGGCTGCCAACCAGCCCAACTCTCCTCCAGGCAATACTAAGGGGACGGGCTTCTTGACTAGAATCGATACCACGAAGAGCGGCGGTGCTTCGCTGGCCTATTCGACGTATTTGGGCGGTCAGACTCAAGACCTGGGGTTCGGAATCGCACTTGGGCCGAACAACGTAGCGTATATGACGGGCACGACTAACTCGACAAATTTTCCCACGATGCCGGCAGGGGCCTTTCAGACTACGAATAAGGCGAGCGGGGGCACGGCCTTTGTCACCTTGATCGATACGGGAGTGGCCGGGGGCGCTTCCCTGAAATATTCTACCTATCTGGGAGGCGCATCAAACGATGTTGGAGGTGGCATTCGAGCAGATGGCGCGGGCAATGCATACGTGGTTGGTGCTACCGGCTCCATTGGTTTTCCGATTACAGCAGGAGCTTTGCAGCCTAGTTATCCTGGCGGCCAGTCGGATGGTTTTGTATCCAAGCTGAATCCAGCCGGTGGCGGCGCGAGTGACTTGCTTTATTCCACGTTTTTTGGCGGGAACGGAGCGGGCCACGACCAAGTGTTCTCCGTCGCGGTCGATACGGCAAACCCCCCGAATGTTTTTATTACGGGTGAGACTTTCTCCGATCCCGCACCCGGAGGGAACTTCCCGATCTTTCCGCCTACCGTGTTCCAGCCGACTCGAAAGGGCACATCGGACGCGTTCATCGCGAAGCTGACGCTGATTCCGACGCTGGTGGTTTCACCGACGAGCCTTGACTTTGGAACGGTGCTCATCGGAACAGCGACGCCCCCGACGAAAACCGTGACGCTGACGAATAACACGAATGCGGCGATCGCGTTCTCTACCGCTGTGGTGAACGGGAGTCCGGCGGCGGCCAATACGGACTACAAGGCAACCAACTCGTGTAGCGGCAGCATCCCCGCTGGTGCTACCAATACCTGCACTGTGAGTGTGACGTTCAAGCCCACCGTGGTGGGGGCTGAAACGGCCACCTTGCAACTGACAGACAGCGACAGCACCAGCCCGCAAACTATCTCTCTGACCGGGAGCGGCACGAACACGGCGCCGGATTTCACGTTGACGGCTCCCGGAACCGCGACGGTGAAGGATGGCTCTCAGACTCAGTTCACGGTGACCGTCACGCCGATAGGCGGGTTTAGTTCCCCCGTAGCACTGACATGCGACGGCGCACCCTTGCTGGCGACATGCACGCCGGCACCGGCTTCGGTCACGCCTAGCGGTGCGGCGGTTACATCGACGGTGACAGTGACAACGACGGCGCTGATGGTGCCGTGGCCCACGACCCGCATTCCGCCGGTCTCGATACGGCAATTCGTTCCACTCTTTCTGGCGTTGTTGCTGCTGTTCCTGCTTCCCAGGACACGGCAACTACGGATGCGGCTGGCGATAGCGACGGCGATGATTTTCTTCATCGTGCTGGCAGGCTGTTCGGGGACGCAGAAACCTCATACACCGACGGGCACGTTCCCTCTTACAATAACGGGCAAATCGGGTGCCATAACCAAGACGGCCACGGTGAACTTGACGGTCAACTAGACACAACTATCCGGACAGAAAACCGCGCGTGCGGCCGTGCTCTGCGTGCACGTCACATCTCTCCGCTGCTCGCAATGCGCAATACGGAAAACGGCAGCGGTTTAGGACGTTGGCGCTGGGTCATAGAACGTACCTTCGCGTGGTTGAACCAGTTCCGTCGTCTTCGCCTGCGGTATGAAAAAAGAGCAGATATGCACAAGGCGCTTCTATCGCTCGCGTGCGCTCTGATCTGCTGGAATTTCCTACAGGGTCACTTCCCGTGATCCGCGCCTTCCAAACCGACAAGCCGCAAATGAGAAAATTGAGGCGCATTTCTTTTCATGGTCGATTACTTCAGGATTGCCCGTCATGCGACCAGAATCCGGCCCAGACCCGCTTGCAGAGGTTGTGCGCGAAATCGCCTGTTGTCGTCGTGAGGCGAAACACTTTGACCACCTTCGCCGTATCTTCAGATAGACCCTTTCACTAGGCCCCTTAAAACAACGGAGGGAACATGAGTTCCACGCGCAACCCAGGCCGATTCGCGGGCTTGCTATATGTACTCTTCTCAATATCTGGCTTCTTCGCCATGATGTATGTTCCCAGCAAGCTGATCGTCCACGGAAACGCTACGGCGACGGCCAGCAACATCGCGTCCCACGAGACGCTTTTTCGCCTCGGCATCGCGGGCCAACTCGTCTGCCAGGCCGGTTTTATCTTCGTGGCCCTGGCTTTGTACGATCTGCTCAAGGGGGTCAATCAGCGGCACGCCTCGCTCTGGGTGATATTGGCTGTGGTCGCGATCCCGATAGCGTTTCTGAATGAGCTGAACTCCATCGCTGCCCTCGTCCTCGTGCGCGGCGCTGACTTCCTATCCCTATTCGAAAAGCCTCAGCGGGATGCTCTGGCTATGCTGTTCCTGAATCTGCACGGTGAGGGAATTGGTGTCGCCGAACTATTTTGGGGTCTTGACTTCTTGCCCCTCGCGCTGCTGGTGTACCGGTCGCGATTCCTGCCTCGTTTCCTGGGCGTCTGGCTCGCCATCGACGGCTTCGCCTACGTGATCCTAAGCCTTACAGGCGTACTGTCGCCGCAATATTATGACAAGGTGTTTACCTACTCTCAGCCCGCCTTCTTCGCGGAGGTGGCGTTCATGCTGTGGATCCTCATCAAGGGCGCCAAGCCGCCAGCGCTGCCCGCCGCAGCCTCATCGCCGGCGCCTGCTTAGGCTGCACTTCGTGGTTTGTCGGCCAACCGGAATGTAATCCGGGTAAGCAGGCCCTCGTGGACGGTCAACATCCCAGTTGCCCGTGACTACGGAGCAATCGCCAAGGTGACCAGCGATGCCACGCCAGCGCGAGCAAACGGGTGTACAATTCTTTCCGTTTTGCGAAGTCAAAATGGAAATCTCGGATGAAACTAGTTTTCAGTATCGTGTTCTTTGCTGTTTTGATACTCGTCTTCGCCAAAGGCGCACACGCGCAGAACAAAGCGTGCGCTCTCGTGACTCCGAATGAGCTTCAGGCCCTGCTTGGCGCAAAAGTCTCGGGGCTGAAGGGGACGGACATGCCGGGAGGGACTGGGATTTGCATGGGGCAAACGCCCACAGCGAGAGTGACCCTGCGCTTAGCGAAGAGACCCGAGCAGGGTGCAGGAGCGGAAGCCGCGGGAATCGAGATCGCCAAAAAGATGGGCGCGCAGGTTGACGTGAAAACATTTGGACCAGTTACCTGTTCCACCGTGATCCCCCCAGCAAGTCTCGCCGAGCACGGCTTTAACACCACATGCTCCATAGCGAAGAAAACGGATGTGGCTGCTATCGAGGTCACAGCCAAAATTCAGAAAGACATGATTCCGATAGACAAGCTCCGCCCGCTTGCAGAGAAAATGATGGAACGCTTCTGAAGGGACTGAACAGACTGGGTCATTGAAGCTTCCCAAAAATCACTCTTCTGAGGTCAGATTTCTGCTGCGCCGCGGCGGCCCATTGACCAGTCTTGCAGGTCTCGTCGCAACACTCCCAAATCTGGGCTAAGTATTAGTTCAATTCGCCCCACGTTCTGGGCGAATTGTCATCTCTCCGAAAGTAAAGGGCATCACTTCCGAATTGCCCGTAATCCGCCCAGAACCCAGAAATCTGGAAAGTCTCGTGTCCGCACTGTTCGGTGAGTGAGTTGGCGATTTATCGCCAACTGAGAAAAAAGACTGCCAGCGGATTGCGATTCCGACGACTAGTCCGCGAAGAAATGGCCGCCGTGAACTCGAGGAACGGTCATTCAATTCACGTCAATTCGATAACGTCCAGCACCGTTTAGAACGTATCGACTGGAAACGTGACAATACGCCCTCTCGGGATTTGGAGTTAATCGCGTCTCCCGCAGCGTCAGCACTTGCGCCGATTAGGGGGCATGGTCTAAACCATTGATAGGGAGTGCCTATCATATGGAATTGAGACACCTTCGTTATTTCACAGCGGTTGTCCAGTGGAAGGGGTATCGGGAGGCTTCGCGACACCTATATATTGCCCAGCCTTCGATCAGCGAGGCCGTATCTGATCTTGAAAGCGAGCTCGGTATCAAACTCTTTTCGCGGGACGGCCGCGTGGCTCGGCTTACTCCTGAAGGGCAGGTCTTCTATGAGGAAGCAATCAAGACGCTCGCGCAGGCAGAGCGATCCGTCGCCACTGCCCAGCGTGCTGCCAAGGGAGAAATAGGCAGGCTTGGAATCGGTTTCATAGGATTTGCTACCTGCCCGTTTCTCCACGACCTGCTGCGTGCTTACAAGGTTCGCCATCCAGGAGTAGCGCTGCGACTTGAAGAAAATGTGCCAAGCGGACAGGACATCGCGTTCGATAGGGGAGAAATCGACATCGGATTTACGCGTCCGCCTTCAGCCGACCGCGGCTCATCTTATGAGTCGCGCCTGATCTTTCGCGAGCCCTTGGTCGTAGCTCTTCCCCGAGCCCGCAAAGTAACCGCGAAGCGCATCCGCATCGCAGATCTTGCAAGCGAGCGCTTCGTTATCTTTCAGCGCGCCAGTTCCCCGGAAGTCTTCGACACGATCGTCCGCGTCTGTAATGACAACGGCTTCTCGCCCCGTTTGCACAATGAGCTGAACAATATGCACTCGGTACTCTCTACCGTCGAAGCCGATGAAGGGGTTGCCATTGTTCCAGCATCGGCTCGTAACTTGCGCGCGAACAACATCTCCTTCTTCCGCCTGCAGCCTGACGACGTTCGCATCGACTTAGTCGCTGCCTGGCAGAAGAAGGAACCTTCGATCGCCCTCAAATCGTTCCTCGAACTGCTCGACGAAGAACTGCCCGCGATTCGACAGAAGACGCGTTACGCATAATAATCCATGGCGATAGGCAAGGCCTATCATCTGATTGGAATATACGACGAATCGCTATCACCCCATCGCGAATCTCTTATGGCGTAGTCACAGCCGTAAGGAGGCTGACAATGGGAACCAAACAGAAAACAGTCATCGTAACAGGGGCATCGCAAGGCATTGGGGCGGGTGTGGTGCAGGCGTTCCTCACTCGCGGCTACAACATCGTAGCCAACTCACGTAACATCACGAAGTCCGGTGCATTTACCGAGTCCGGCCAGCTCACTCTGGTAGATGGCGATATCGGTGAAAGCGCCGTAGCCGCCAAGGTGGTAGAAACAGCGATAAGCAAGTTTGGATCGATTGACGCGCTGGTGAACAACGCAGGCATCTTCTTCACCAAAGCGTTCACCGACTACACGGCCGAGGACTTCAAGGCGCTTTCAACCACAAACCTCGAAGGTTTCCTCTACGTGACGCAGGGGGCCGTGAAGCAAATGCTTGCGCAAAAATCGAGTGGCAGTGTGGTCAGCATCACCAGTTCGCTTGTTGTGAACCCAATCGCCGGCGTTTCCGTTTCAGTGCCGATGATCACTAAGGGCGGTCTTGAAGCAGTTACTCGGAGTCTGGCGAGCGAGTACGCGAAGCAGGGCATCCGTTTCAACACCGTTGCTCCTGGTGTCGTGGATACTCCCCTCCACAAGAACAATCCCAAAGACTTCCTGAAGTCGCTCTCACCGATGGGTACGATCTCAGACGTGGGCGACATTGTGGACGCAGTTGTCTATCTCACAGAGGCCCGTCAAGTGACGGGGGAGGTGCTGCACGTGGACGGTGGTGCGCACTCAGGCAAATGGTGAGCTCGAAGGGCCCGAAGCCGGCAAGCGCGGAGCGCCGGCTTGCGGAGCTCGGCATTCACCTGACGCCCGCGCCCAGACCGTTCGGCGCCTATGTTGAAAGCGTCCAAACGGGCAACCTGCTTTATCTCAGCGGCGTTCTCCCGGCCATCGGGCATGAACCGAAATTCATAGGCCGGCTGGGCAGAGAATACAACGTCGAACAGGGACGCGAAGCCGCACGCATCGCGGCTCTGAACGTACTCTCCGCCGCCAGAAATCACCTGGGCTCACTCGATAAGGTGACCAAGGTCGTCAGGCTGGCGGTGTACCTGGCAACGGAAGGGGACTTCTTCGCGCAGCCGAAGGTGGCTGACGCTGCCTCGGAGCTGTTGCGCGATGTCTTTGGAGAAGACAAGTTGCCGGTCCGAATGGTTCTTGGCGTTGCAAGCCTTCCACTCGGAGTGCCGGTTGTGTTGGAGGTCCTTTTCGAAGTTGAAGCCTAAAGGCGCGAGAGCACTAGCTTCTTCCTTTTTGTGCGAGGTTGCATGACCGCGAAAGCATGGAATCAGACCCGCGTTTCAGAGGTTCTGGGGATCGAGTACCCGATCATCCAGGGACCGCTCGGCGGTCTCTCATCGCAGAGACTTACTGCCGCTGTATCGAATTTTGGAGGACTCGGATCATTCGGCGGGCACGGTCTTGAACCAAACGCGATTGAAGATGT
>Ga0209701_10002464_pt1 | contig 12031 bp, 6 predicted proteins | sample CZO8metaG_4_FD_188356 | JGI IMG/M metagenome (GOLD analysis project Ga0209701, IMG submission 188356) | Vadose zone soil microbial communities from the Eel River Critical Zone Observatory, Northern California, USA - CZOApr15con2H3.8 metaG... | ecosystem: Environmental > Terrestrial > Soil >...
GGCAGGTGTCGGACGCGATCGCCGTCGACCCGGGATCGTACGATTTCGGCGACGTGGCGCTCGGCCGCGAGGAGCGCGGCGAGGTCGTCGTGCGCAACGACGGCGTCCGCACCACGACGGTTGCGTCCATCCCCGGCGCTCCGCGCACCTCCGACTTCGACGTGGACGGGCTCCCGCTGACGCTGCGCGCGGGGGAGGCGGCGCGGGTCCGGGTCCGCTTCCATCCGAGCGTGCTCGGGATGCGCTCCGACCGGTTCCAGCTCGGCACTCCGGTGAGCGCCTCCACGCAGGACGTGGACGTGCGCGGCCACGCGGTCCGCGGCCTCGCGCAGCTCTCCGTCCAGTCGCTCGACTTCGGCGACGTGGTGCTCGGCAAGACCGTCTCGCTCTCCTTCACCCTGACCAACAACGACGGGCACGCGCGCACCGACGTCCGGATCGATCCGCCGGCCGGCGCCGATGCGGGCGCGTTCCACTCCTCGCGCGAAGGGATGGTCTCGCTCGGCGCGGAGGAGTCCGCCACGGTCCAGGTGGACTTCACGCCTTCACGCCTCGGGGCGGCGCAGGCGACGATGCAGGTCACGCCCTGCCCGACCTGCAGCCCGCTGCCGTCCGTGCTCTCGGGCAACGGAGTCATCAGCCTGCTCGACGTGCAGCCGCCCCGCATCGATTTCGGCCTGGTCCGGCTGGGCGCCTCCAAGGAGGTCGCGTTCACCGCGCGCAACACCAGCAAGCGGCCCCTGGTGGTGACCGGCCTGGTGGTCCCCGCCGGCGACTACTCGGTGCAGCTCGCCGGGAACCCAGTCTTCCCGCTGACGCTCGCCGCCGGCCAGACCGTCTCGGGCACCGCGCGGTTCGCGCCGACCCAGCTCGGCCCGCAGGAGCGGCACGCGAGCCTCCTCGCCTCCGAGGGAGCGCCGGACGATCTCGACCTGGTAGGCACCGGCTACGGCCCGGTGATCGACGCGCGGCCCGATCCGCTCGATTTCGAGGCCGCCTCGATCGGCACCACCCGGCCCAAGAAGCTCTTCCTCACCAACGTCGGCCTCGATCCCACCGGGCGCGCCCCGCTCGTCATCCAGCGCGTCACGCTCAAGGGCGATCCGGCGGTGTGGTCGTTCAGCACGCCGCCCCTGCCCTGGACCATCGGCCAGCCCGGCAACCAGGGTGTGCTGACGGCGCGCTTCACCCCCAACCAGGCGCGGCAGGAGAATGTCTCGCTCGTGATCGAGTCGAACGACGGCCTGCACCCGTCCATCGAGGTCCCGATGACAGCCCTGGGCCGGCAGCTCCTGCCCTGCCAGGTGACCGTCTATCCCTCGACCACGGTGGACTTCGGGCTCGCGCCCATCTTCCATCCGACCACGCAAGGGTTCGAGCTGATCAACTCCGGCTCGGAGGACTGCATCTTCGGCGAGCCGGACATCATCTCCGGCGGTCCGGCGTTCCACTGGCCCGGCCTGGTCGCGCCCGCCGGCCGCACCATCCCGCCCGGCGGCCGCATGTCGGTGCGGGTCGAGTTCATGCCGCAGGCCGTGGGCGACTACCGCGGGCAGGTCGAGTTCTACATGAGCAACCCGGGCCTGCAGGCCCCCGTGGTCGACCTGCGCGACACCGGCGACGACGGCTGCTTCTCGGTCACGCCCGGCGCGGTCGACTTCGGCGGCACCCAGCCGGGTTGCAGCCTGCCCGAGCACTTTGCGTACGCCACGAACCAGTGCAGCGGGCCGGTGACGGTGACCGCGGCGCAGATCACCCCGGGGCCGTTCACCATCAGCACCATGCCCGGGCTGCCCTTCACCGTGCCGCCCAACTCCCAGATGCCGATCGGCATGCGCTACACCCCGACCTCGCTGGGCGACGACGTGGCCTCCCTCCAGATCTGGATCTCGACCCACGCCGCGCCCTTCCAGGTGGGCCTCACCGGCGGCGCCGTGCCTGCCAACACGGTCCTCGACAAGTGGGAGCAGTCCACTCCGAAAGTCGACATGCTGATCGTCATCGACAATTCGGGCTCGATGGACGACGAGCAGAAGGCGCTGGCGGCGAACCTCGACCACCTCTGGAACCGCATCGCCCTGGCGAACGCCGACTTCCACATCGCGGTCACCTCCACCGGCATGACGCCCTACACGGGCGGGTGGACGCAGTGCCCGGGAGGCGCCAGCGGCGGCGAGGGAGGCCGGTTCTTCCCGGTGGACAACTCGCGCCCGCGCATCCTCACGCCCACCACGCCGAACGTGAAGCAGGTGCTCTTCGACAACACCAAGGTGGGGCTGTGCCACTGGGACGAGCGCTTCCTGGACCCGGTGCTGGCGGCGCTCACGCCTCCGCTGGTCAGCTCCACCAAGGCTCCGGGCACGCCTTGGCCCAACGACGGCAACGCGGGCTTCCTGCGCGACGACGCCCGCCTGGCGCTGCTCGCGGTGAGCGACGCCGACGACGACAACGACGTCGTGAACCCGCCGCCGGTCTCCGAGATGGTCGGCAGGCTGTCCCAGGTGAAGAAGGGGGCGCTGGACCTGATCTCCTTCGCCGGGATCGTCGGGCTGCACAGGTGCAACAACGTGGAGCAGGTCGGCAACCGGTACATGGAGATCGCGCGGCAGATGAACGGAAAGCTCTACGACATCTGCGACCTGAACAACTTCGGCACCATGCTGGACGATGCGCTGGGCACGCTGCTGCTGCCGCTCACGAGCTTCCCGCTCTCGGCCCATCCGCGCGACCCGGCGCAGATGGCGGTCACGGTGAACGGCGCGGCGACCACGAACTTCCGCTACGACCCGGCCAGCAACCGGGTGGTGTTCCCGCAGGACGCCGTTCCGGCTCCAGGCTCCCACATCAGCGCCACGTACGAACCCGCGTGTAATTAGCGCACAGAATGCGGTTCCCGGCGCGGGCGCCTGCTAGGCTGCCCGCGCCGGGCCTTTTCTGGCACCTCGCAGCGCGCGCGGGTGTGTGAGCCGGCAGGAGGTCGCGGGTTCTGGACCCCCGGGAACGGGTCGCCGAGCTCTACAAGACGTACGGTCCCGCCATCTACCGGCGGTGCCTGCGCTTGCTCGGCGATAAGGAGGCTGCCCGGGACGCGACCCAGGAGGTCTTCGGAAAGCTCATGCGCGACGCCCCGAAACTGGAGAGCCGGGACACGGCGCTGCCGTGGATCTACCGGGTGGCCACCAACCACTGCCTCAACCTGCGCCGGAACGCGGGCCGGCGGGGCGAGGAGGCGCTGCCCGAGATGGAGATGGCCGCGCAGGATGCGCCGGACGCCGTGCCCGAGCGCCAGTTGGTGCAGCGGGTGCTGGCCCGGTTCGACGCGGAGACGCAGGCCGTCGCGGTGGGGGTGTTCGTCGACGGGATGGAGCACGAGGAGGTCGCGCTGGCGCTGGGGATCTCGCGGCGGACCGTCGCGCGCAAGCTGCAGCGGTTCGTGGGCAACGCACGCAAATATCTCATGAGGAGCGAACCGTGAACCGCCACCCGTCGGAGCTCGCTCTCGAGGCGTACCTGCTCGACCGCGAGACCTCGAAGGTCGTCCCCCACCTCGCCGGTTGCGAGCGCTGTCGCGCCCGGGTCGCGCGGATGGAGCGCGAAGGCGAGGACTTCCGCCGATTCGTGCTCCCCGCCACGCTGGACGCCGTGCTGGAGAAGAACGCGCCGGGCCGCCGCAAGAGGTGGTTGTGGCTGCTGGGCATCGCGCCCGTCGCTGCCGCTGCCGCGCTGATCGTCGCCATCCGGCCGTCGGAGCCTCCGGAGGGATACGTCGGGGAAAAGGGCGGCATGAGCCTCGCCGCCTACCTCGGCGCGCCGGGCGGCGCGAAGATGGTGCTGGACGGCCAGGCAGTGCACTCCTCCGCGGCGCTGCGGTTCGCGGTATCGCCCGCGGGCCGGTGCAATCTCTGGGTCGTCTCGGTGGACGAATCTGGCCAGATTTCGCGCATCTACCCCGCGCAGGGCGACGGCGGCGCGCCGATCTCCAAGCAGGGCGCGCTTCCCGGTGGCGCCGTGCTGGATGGCCGGGCAGGCCTCGAGCGGTTCTATGCAGTGTGCAGCCCCGGCCCTTTGAGGTACGAGGATCTGATGAAGAGTGTGCGCGCGAGCGTCCGCGGCGCGGACGAGGTCCGCAAGGGACCCGCGCTGCCCGGGTTGCCCAGAGGCACGCGGCAGGTCTCGCTCCTGGTGGAAAAGCGCCCGTGAAACACCTGGCCGCCCTCGCCGCGTGCGCCGCGCTCGCGCTGCCCTGTGCGGCGCGGGCCGCGGCGCGCTTCGCGGTGGTGGTGGGGAACAACCACGGCGCGGCGGGGCGCGCCCGGCTCTGGTTCGCCGAGAAGGACGCCGAGCGGTTCGCGCGGGCGCTGCGCGAGCTGGGCGATTTCTCCCCGGACCGCATCGTGCTGCTGCAGGGGGCGACGACGTCCGCCGTGCAAGAGGCGCTCGCCGCCACCGAGGCCCGGATTGCCTCGGCGCGGGCAGCGGGCGAGCGCGCGCTGCTCGTCGTCTACTTCTCGGGGCACGCCGGCCCGCAGGGGCTGGAGCTGGGCGATCAGCGCATCGGCTACGACGAGCTGCGCAAGTCCGTCAGCGGCTCCGCCGCCGAAGCCAAGGTGGCCATCGTCGACGCCTGCGAGGCGGGGACGCTCACGCAGGTGAAGGGCGCCGTCGCCGCCCCGGCGCTCGACTTCCCGCTGCCGGAGGACGCGGTGCAGGGCACCGCCTTCCTGGCCTCGACGGCCATCGGCGAGGCGGCGCAGGAGTCCCAGGCGATCGGCGGCAGCTTCTTCACCCACCACCTGGAAGTCGCGCTGCGCGGCGCAGGCGACTTGGACGGCGACGGTCAGGTCACCCTGGCCGAGGCGTTCCGCTACACCTCTTCGCGCACCGTGGCGGGCACCGCCGCGACCGAGGCGGGGACGCAGCACCCCACCTACGATTTCAAGATGTCCGGCCGCGGCGACGTGGTGCTCGCAGACCTCCGCCGCGCGGAGGCCAGCCTGCGCATCCCCGCGGACCAGGGCGCGACGTACCTGTTGCGCGGCCCGCGCGAGCTGCTCGCCGAGGTGCCCGCAACGACCGCGCCCATCACGCTGGCGCTGCCCTCTGGCCACTACGCGGTCGAGCGGCGCTCCGACCTGGGCCGCGCCACCGCGCAGCTCGACTTGATGCGAGGCGACATGCGCGACCTGCCCCCGCTGCGTCCGACGCGCTACGAGATGGCCCGCGCCAAGGGCGGCCCCGCGCCGACGCTGGCGTTCCTGGGAGGCGGCATCGCAACGTATCCGCTCGCGCACTTCGGCGTCGCGCCCGTGGTGCGGGCCGGGGTGCGGCAGGAGCTGGGGCAGGTGGTCGCGCGGCTCCGCGTCGATCTCGCGCGGCGGCAGGTCTCCGACCAGGGGCTGCAGTACAGCTTTTCGCGCATCGGCGGAACGATGGGCCTGCTCACGCCGGTCTGGTTCGGACCGGTGATGATCGAGGCTGGCGGCGAGCTGGGCTATGGCTGGTCGTGGCAGGACATCGCCGGCGGGCCGAGCCGGTCGGGCGGCGACCTCTTCGCCGGACCCACCGCGACGGCGACCACGCGGCTCGGGCCGGTGCGCGTCGGGCTGGACGGATCGTTCGGGGCGCAGCTCTTCAAGCTGAACGGCGAGTCGACGCTGCGCCCGCAAGGTTCGCTGGGCGTCGTCGTGCTGTTCGGGATGGGCCGATGAAGCGCCTTCTGCCAGCCCTCTTCCTCTCGGCCGCCTGCGGGGCCGGCCTGGTCGACCACGGCGGGATCGATCTGCAGACGGTCGGCCGGCTGCAGTGCACCTTGCCCCAGCAGGACTGCGGCGGGCCCGCCTGCGTGTCGACTGACAGGGACGTGAACAACTGCGGCGCGTGCGGGTTCGTCTGCGCGACTCCGCAGCACGCGACGAGCAAATGCGAAGCGAGCAACTGCGGCTTCACCTGCAATCCCGGCTTCTTCCAGTGCCCCTCCCAGGGCTGCTGCCCGGCCGGCGCGCTGGCGGCGGGCGGCGACACGACCTGCGCCGTGGTGGCTGGCAAAGTCGAGTGCTGGGGCTCCAACGGCTCCGGCCAGCTCGGCCTCGATCCGGCGGTGGCGCCCTTCAAGGACAGGCCAATCGAAGTCCCCGGCGTCGGTACGGCGAGCTCGGTCGCCGTCGGGCTGGGCCACGCCTGCGCCATCCTCGCCGGCACCGGCGGGGTGGTGTGCTGGGGAGCGAACCTCTCGCTGCAGCTGGGCGCCGCCGGAAGCGGGCCCGTGACGGTCCCCGGCATCTCCCGTGCACAGCTGCTCGCGCTAGGTGATCGCCACAGCTGCGCCGTCACCGACAGCGGCATCTCCTGCTGGGGTGCGAACGAATTGGGACAACTCGGGCAGGGTTCGTCATCCACCACGCCCAGAGCGCCGGGTGCGGTGACGGGTCTCGCGGGCGCGAGCTCCATCTCGGCCGGCTCGGCATTCACCTGCGCCGTCACGGCCGGCGAGTTGAACTGCTGGGGTGATGGATCCCTGGGACAGTTCGGCGACGGTGCCGCTTACGCTTCGAGCACTCCGGTCCATATCGGCGTCTCCGCGCCGGCAATCGTCGCCACGGGCGCCGCCCATGCGTGCTCGATCGGCTCCGGCTTCCTGTGCTGGGGATCCGACACCTTCGGCCAAGTCGGTGACGGAAATCAGTCGAGCGAGCCGTCCAAATTCAGTGGACCCGGGGTGCAGTCTCCGGCCACCGTCGCCGCAGGCCGCGAGCACACGTGCGCAGTTTCCTTAACTGGGGCGGTGTTCTGCTGGGGATCGAACGTCTCGGGTCAGCTTGGCATTGGCCTCCCCATCGCGATCGAGACCAAACCGGCCGCCGTGTCGGGTCTCGCTGGCAGCGTGCAGCGCCTCGCACTCGGCGCGACGCATTCGTGCGCGCAGACCTCGGACGGGACCGTGTACTGCTGGGGCAACAACGGCAGCGGTCAGGCCGGCGCGCCCGTCGGCGGCACGGTGCCGGCTCCGGGCCCCATCGACTGATCCGCGAAAAGAAACTTGTCCCACGCCCCGCTCCTCCGGGGTGGGGATGGGTGACCGAACCACCCCACCCTCCGGAGGTTTCCATGCACCGCAGTCCGATCCTCGCTGCCCTGTTGCTCGCCGCTTGCAGCGGAGGCGCCACTTCATCCCTCTCGCTCAGCGCGCGCAACGGCGCAGCCGCCGACCAGCCGGCGACGCCGCCCTCGGGGATCGCGCTGACGCGCGTGCGCATCGCGCTGGAGAAGATCGAGCTGCGCAGCCGCGACGGCGATCGCCGCGCCGAGATCGCGCTCGGCCCGGTCGTCATCGACCTCTCCGCCGCCGAGCTGGACGGCAAGGTGCACCGGGTCTTCGACTCGACCGTCCCGGCCGGCACCTACGACAAGATCGAGTTCGAGATCCACCCGCTCGAGCGCGCGACCACCGCCGCCGGCGCCGACGACCTCCTGAAGCAGCGCGCGTCCGCCATCATCGAGGGCACCATCGATGGCGAGACCTTCACCTTCACCACCGCGATCGAGGCCGAGCAGGAGTTCGAGGGCCGGTTCGTGGTAACTGACAAGTCCTCGAACGTCACCTTCGACGTAGACACCAGCAAGTGGTTCGTGAAGGACGGCGCCCGCCTCGACCCGCGCAAGCCCGAAAACCGCGCGGCCATCGAGGACAACCTGCGCAACTCGATCAATGCCTTCCAGGACGACGACGGCCTGGGCCACGAGAACCACGACGTGGACGATGGCGATGTGAACGACGACCATGGCGGCGACCGCGACGGCGGTGACGACGACGGCGACGGCGGCCACTCCGGTCCGGGCGGCGGCGACGACGGCAGCGGCCACCACTAGAGCGCGCTCCGCGGAGGTCAAGCCCGCTCAGGTGGGGGGTTGTGTGCAAGGTGCGGACCTTCTTCCTTGCGCCCGCCCCCGGACGCGGCGAAGATCGATCTCTCGCACCATGGCTCTGCCTCGCAAAGATCTCGCCGAGAAGGATGCCCGCGCGCTGGCCGAGGACGTGCTGCGCGACCCGGAGATCCAGCGGCTCCTCGCCGAGCCGGAGCACCAGGGGCTCGAGCTGCCGCACTCCCGGCAGGTCTACACGAACCGCTCGCTCAAGATGGAGGAGATCTCCCTGGTCGGCTTCGACATGGACTACACGCTCGCCGTGTATTCCATGCGGCAGATCGAGGAGCTGGCTTTCCACATGACGCTGGAGCGGCTGGTGGCCAAGAAGGGCTACCCCGCCTACCTGACCGGGCTGAAGTACGACCACGAGTTCGTCATCCGCGGCCTGGTGGTCGACAAGGACTTCGGCAACATCTTCAAGATGGACCGGCACAACCACGTCGGCCGGTGCTACCACGGCCGCCGGGAGCTGAAGCTCGACGAGCGCCGGGCGCTCTACCAGAAGAACGAGAAAATCCGGCTCTCGCTGCCGCGCTTCGCCTGGATCGACACGCTCTTCAGCCTGCCCGAGGCGTGCCTGTACGCGGAGATCATCGAAGCCCTCGAGGCGCGCAAGGAGCCGGTCGACTACCACAAGCTGTACGACGACACGCGCGAGAGCATCGACGAGGTGCACCGCGACGGCTCGCTCAAGACCGAGGTGCGGAAGGACCTCGCGCGCTACATCCAGCGCGACCCCGAGCTGCCCGCCGCCTTGCACAAGCTGCGCAGCGGCGGCAAGCGGCTCTTCATCCTCACCAACTCGCTGTGGGACTACACGCAGGACGTGATGTCGTTCGTGCTCGACGGGCGGCTGCCGGAGTACCCGTCCTGGCGCAACTACTTCGACTACGTCATCGTCGGCGCGCAGAAGCCGGCCTTCTTCGCCGAGCAGCGCCCGTTCGTGGAGCTGGGACCCGACGGCCACATCCTCCGCCCCGGCGTCGAGGCCCTCGAGCGCGGCAAGGTGTACGAGGGCGGCAACCTGTTCGAGTTCGAGCGGCTCTCCGGCCACGCGGGCGAGAGCGTGCTCTACGTCGGCGACCACATCTACGGCGACATCATCCGCAACCGGAAGGCCTCGCAGTGGCGCACCTGCTTCGTGGTGCAGGAGCTGGAGCGCGAGATCGAGTACATCGAGCAGCACGCGGCCGACCTGCAGCGCCTCAACGAGCTGGACGAGCTGCGCGCGCTCCTGGACGACCTCATCAACCACCACAAGGTGACACTCAACCAGCTCGATCGGAAGCTGGAGCGGGGCGGCCCGGTGCCGGCCGACCTGGAGCAGCGCCGCCAGCGCGAGAAGCGCGATCTCGAGCTCCTGCGCCGGGCCTTCAAGGCCACCCTGGCCGAGAGCTGCGAGCTGGAGCAGCGCTTCGAGCGCGGGGCAAACGCCTACTGGGGGCTCGTCTTCAAGGAGGGCAACGAAAACTCCCGGTTCGGCGAACAGGTCCAGGATTACGCGGACTTGTACACGAGCCGCGTCTCCAATTTCCTCTATTACTCACCCATGCAAGTGTTCCGCTCCCCACGCGCGATCATGCCTCACGAGCGCGTGACCGTCCGCCGGGGTTGAATGGCCGACATGGCGTCCAAGTCCGACTCGCACTAGCTTGGTCCTCGCCCCACCATCGTCGGACACCCCCGGGGAGGAACATGACGAAGGGAATCCTGCCGCGGCTCTTCGCCGTGTGCGCGGTGATCGCACCCGCCGCGCGCGCCGCGCCCGTCGGCCCGCGCCTGTCGCTCTTCAGCCCGCGCGAGGATCTCCCCTGGCATCGCCACGACGCTCTCTGGCAGCTCACCGGAAAGGAGTGGACCTGGGACAAGGAGAAGCCGCTCACCCAGGAGGCGTACGTCATTCCGCAGCGCCCCGGGAAGAACCAGGTCCGCTACTTCGACTTCCGCTGGCGCGATTACGATTTCCTCGACGACGACGGCTCGGCGGGGATCCGCTTCTATTTCTACGACCGCGAATACCCGGTCGCGCGCATCGCCGCGGGCCTGGTGCGGCAGAGCTGGGCGTACCTGACCGACCGTTTCAACTACAAGCCGTCGTTCAAGGTCCCGTACATCCTCTACAACACCTATCGCGAGTTCCTGGAGACCAACGTCTTCGACGTGCAGGAGGGCACGCTCGGCGTCACCAGCCCGCAGGACCTGCGCATGACCCTGTCCTACTCGGGCGACCGGCAGCTCTTCACCGAGGTGTCGACGCACGAGATGGTGCACCAGTTCCACATCCAGAAGGTGGCCGAGCGCGCCGCCAGCGCCGGCCTCGATAGCCCCATCGGCGCCTTCCCGCTCTGGTTCACGGAGGGCCTCGCCGAGTACTACGCGCACGGGCAGACCATCGATCCCGAGACGGACATGTTCCTGCGGGACGTGGTGCTGAACCCCAACGGCGTGATCGGCTACGACATCCCCAGCCTCGAGGAGGACCGCCCGTACGCCTTCCTCTACACGTACAAGTACGGGCAGGCGAGGCTCGTGTTTCTCGCCGAGACGTACGGCGAGAAGGTGATCCAGGCGGTGCTCGATCAGAGCCCGCGACTGGCCGGCGGCGGGCGCCGCAGCGGCGATCCGGGCGGCGGTGGCGGAGGCGCCGGAGGGTTCATGGGCCTTCTGGCGCGCATCGCCGGGGAGCAGCCGCAGCAGATGAACGCGCGCTGGCAGGAGTGGATGCGCAAGCGCGCGTACCCGACGTACTTGCAGTCCAAGCAGGACCTGCCGGACGTCACCGAGCTGAAGCTACCCGACGAGCTGGATTGGTTCGTCTCCAGCCGGGACGGCAACCTGATCTTCTACCGCGGCGTCGAGCGCGACACGGGGCGCGCCAAGCTGGTGCTGATCGACCGCCGCGACCCCAGCTCGCATCGCCAGATCGCCATCGACCAGCACCCCGGCACCGAGAGCCTGCACCCGGTGATGAAGAGCGTGATGGCGGTGTGCGACACCGGCATCGCCTGGTTCGCGCAGGACGGCGACTCGGACGTGTTGCACTACCGCTCGCTCGACCGCGTGGTCCGCGGCATCCAGGCTGGGCCCGCGCCGGTGTCCGCTTCTCCCGGCATGGCGCGGCCGCCGGGCCGCGGGCGCGCGCCCGCCCCGAGCGCGTTCGCCGGCATCGACGCCGTCGGGCAGCGCGCTCCGGTCGACCTGCGCCTCGGGGCCGACCGCGAGATCCGCGTGGTCCGCGACGGCGTCATCGAAGCGGGCGACCCGACCTTCAGCCCCGACTGCCAGCGGCTGGCGTTCTACGGCCTCGACCGCGACGGCAAGAGCGACATCTACACCTTCGACCTGCGCGAGCCCGACGCGCACTCGCGCCGGCTCACCGAGGACCTGTACGCCGAGCGCGACCTGAGCTGGGGCGACGAGGGCATCGTCTACGCCGGCGACGCCACCGAGAGCGGGCGCTTCAACCTGTTCCGCATCGATCCCGACACCGGGACCCGGGAGCGGCTCACCGACGCTCCGGTCAACCAGCGGCACGCGGTGGCGCTGGCCGGCGGCGCGGTGCTGTTCGACAGCGAAGCCGGCGGGAAGAACGACCTCTGGTTCCTGCAGGACGGGCGCATCAAGCGGCTCACCGACTTCACCACGGCGCTGGGACACCCCGGGCTCGCTCCCAACGGCATCTACGGAGTCGCGTGGTACGGGGCCCGCTTCCGCATGTTCGAGGTGCCCACCAGCGAGATGCTCTCCGCCGACGAGCAGGACGCCATCCCGCCCAGCTACGCGAGCACGCTCAACTCGCCCCTGCCCTTCCCCGACGAGCCCATCCCGCAGAACGCGCCCCAGTACGTGGCGCTCGACCTCGGCAAGAACTGGCGGCTCGAGGGCGGCGGGGCGGCCATCGGCGGCGTGGGCATCGGGCTCGCGCCCGTCGGCGGCGGCGGCGTGGTCTTCGCGGACGTCCTGCGCGACCGCAGCTTCCTCGCCAACCTGGCGATCTACGGGTCGTTCGACCTGACCGATGCGCTCGCGTTCTACGTGGACCGGTCGAAACGCATGATCTGGGGCGTCGGCCTCTTCAACACGTTCCAGCGCGGGCGCATCGCCAGTT
>Ga0209701_10002467_pt1 | contig 12027 bp, 14 predicted proteins | sample CZO8metaG_4_FD_188356 | JGI IMG/M metagenome (GOLD analysis project Ga0209701, IMG submission 188356) | Vadose zone soil microbial communities from the Eel River Critical Zone Observatory, Northern California, USA - CZOApr15con2H3.8 metaG... | ecosystem: Environmental > Terrestrial > Soil >...
CTAGGGGTGGAGTGAAGGTAGCTGACGCCAGGAAACCTCGCTAAATGAGCATGGGTGGTCACACGCTCCTACACCACCAAACTCGTGTGTCTTCCACCAGGGTGAGCATGCGTGAAGCCGTAGCACTTCCCAAAGCCGAATGTTTCCTCGCCTCTTGACAAACCGAGGAAAAGCTCGTATAGTAGAAACATGAACTTTTCCTCGGTTTTCATCGAGGCAAGATGCGGAGTACGAAACATGGAGGGTGTACCAGCACTCGTTGAACCTGCTGTCCATGACTGAGAGACAGGTCTAGGAGGAGGAGGAGCACATGACCAAACCAACGACGATGAGACGCTTGCCACAACAAGCGAGGGGAGAGCAGCGGATTGCTGCCATTTTACAGGCGGCTGCCCAGGTGTTCTATGAGGTCGGCTTTGATGCCGCGACGACGGACATGATTGCCCAGCGTGCGCAGACGGCGATTGGCTCGCTTTATGACTTTTTCCCCAACAAGGAGGCGATTGCTCAGCGTTTGTGTGAGCAGTTCTGCGAAGATCTGCGCGTGCTTTTTGAGGGGATCCTGACGGACGAACTGGTCCAGGTGCCGTTGTCGCAGCTTATCGATGACATCCTTGATCCGCTTGTCCAGTACCATCAGACGCACCCAGGCTTCCAGGCGCTCTGGCTCCAGTCTCAAGGTGATCCCCGTCTTTTCGCCATCCATCAGGATCTCACAGAGGTCCTGACCAGGAAAACGGCCTGGATCTTCGCCAGGCGCTACCCGAAGTCGGACGAGGCTTCCGCCCTGCGTTCTAGTCAGATCTGTATCAGGACGGTCCAGGCGCTGCTTCCCCTGGCCGGCGATGGACCAGCTATTGATAGCCAGATCATTGTCGAGTTGAAAACCATGATCCGAGCCTACCTGCAAGCGGTGTTTGGCTCAGAAAGTGAGAGGTAAGATGAAAAAAGGCGTCACCCCTCTTCTTTGGACGCTGGTTGTGATCGATGTCGTGTTGACATTGGTGAATGCGGTCTTTCCGAACCACATTCCCGTACCGCTTCTCATACCGCTTCTCATTGTGGTGCCGTTGGCCTTTGCCCTGTTTCATGGGGCAGTGCGTTACAAATGGAGCGGCATCATCACCTTTCTCGTCATGTGTCTCGTCGTCAGTAATCTGTTGGAAAACACCAGCATTCTGACAGGCTTTCCGTTTGGTCACTATTATTACACCAGCGGTCTTGGCCCCAAGCTCTTTTTGGTGCCGCTAGTCATCGGCCCTGCCTACTTCGGCACCGGCTATCTGGCCTGGGTGCTCTCGACGGTGCTGATCGGTGATATCCGCCCAAAGACCAGCACATTCACGACGTTTGCGGTGCCGTTTATGGCTTCCTTCATGATGGTGGCCTGGGATCTGGGCATGGATCCGACCAGCTCAACGATCCGGCATCTCTGGATCTGGGAGCAAGGCGGTGGCTACTTTGGCGTGCCGCTCACGAACTACCTGGGGTGGTTCTTCACGGTGTATGTCTTCTTTCAATTGTTTGCCCTCTACCTGCGTTTCCGCAAAGCGAGCCGTGAGGGGGAGGAGCCGACGTTCACGAGGTCCTACTATGCTCAGGCCATCGTGATGTATGCGGTGATTGGGCTGACAGTTGTGGTGAACTCTCTGGTGGGGAGTACGAATATGGCGATCACGGATGCGGTCGGAATCATCTGGCAGACCAGGAGTATCGCTGAGGCAGAGGCTACGGTCAGCATCTTCACCATGCTCTTCGCGGCAGCGTTATCCGCCGTGAAATTGCTGCAAGGATCAGCCGCTGTTGCCAGCACGCCAGTTGAGGCAGAAACAGGCAAAACAGCCACAGAGGAACGCTCCCTGGTGAGAAATAGGGCGGTGCCGTCAGAACGTGTCGGGTGAAGCAGCGTTTGCTTTGCTTCACCCTCTTTCAGCAGTAGTGCTCTGTAAAGAAGAGTATGAAGAAGGAGACAGGAAAAAGATGAAGATCATTACACTTGAAGAGCACTTCCAGCTTGCTGAGATCAAGAAGGCGGTGGCAAAAATGCTCCCGAGTTTCGCACATGGGTTTCACTTGCCGGCCTATGACGCACCCGACTCCCAGCTGGAAGATCTGGGGGCAGATCGCTTGCACCATATGGATGCCATGGGCATCGATGTCCAGGTCCTTTCCTATCCCTCGTCGGGGATACAGGGGGTCCCGGCAGCTGAGGCTGTCCCGCTGGCGCGCGATGCCAATGATCAACTTGCAACGGCCATCTAGGCTCATCCCGACCGTTTTGCTGGTTTTGCGACCCTCCCAACACCTGATCCATCAGCCGCTGCCGCCGAATTCGAACGTGCTGTGAATACACTTGGCTTCAAAGGCGCATTGATCGCCGGGCGGACCAATGATCGGTATCTGGATGATCCTTCATTTCATCCCATTCTCGAAGCGGCCGTTGCTCTGGATGTTCCCATCTACCTGCATCCTACCTTCCCATCCAAAGTCGTGCAGGATGCCTACTATGCTGGCTTTGATCCTGTCGTCAGTGCAAGCTTTGCGACCTTCGGTTGGGGGTGGCATATGGAGACAGGCATCCATGCGCTGCGCATGATCCTGGGCGGCGTCTTTGATCGCTATCCCGGTCTCCAACTCATTCTCGGCCACTGGGGCGAAATGATCCCCTTCTACCTGGCTCGCGTGAATGAGGCGTTATCGCCAGCCGCAAAACATCTGCAACGGCCTGTCGCGGACTACTTTCTTCAGCAGGTGTATGTGACACCCAGCGGAATGTTTACCCTGCCACCGTTCTTGCTCACCCTGCAGATCATGGGGGCAGATCGCATCATGTACGCGGTTGATTATCCCTTTATTGCGGGGGATCAAGCGAGAACGTTTCTTGAGCATGCCCCGATCAGTCCTGCCGACAAAGAGAAAATTGCGCATGGCAACGCTGAAAAGGTGCTCAAACTTTCCCCAAAATAAGCTGAACAGGCGTGGCAGTTTGATCCTGACGAGAAGATACCTGGACTTTGCACATTTTGGAAAGTAGCACCCGCAGGCGGGATTGTGACAACGGCGAACAGTGAGGAGAAGTTGACACAACCCATCCAGGGCCGTGATCGTTCGGACAGAAGGATAGGCCATCCACAGTGTCCCACCACACTGCCAGCACGTGAAACGCTGGGGGTGAGTGACTGTTGCATCGGTGTGGGAGGGCGCGGTCGTTTTCGCGGCCCTTCCTCTTGTCTCCTTCATCAAGATTGAAGATCTTCCCTACCATTCGCTCGATGGTTGCATCTGGATGTGCGGTTCCGAACAGTTCACGCTACGGTTTTGTCCCCACCGCGATCATTTTCTCAGAGGCGATCTGAAATGGCCCATCGCCCTATCGCTCCCGTAGATACTCAACGACCGCCCGCGTGAACGTCTCTTGTCCTTCGGGAAATGAGTCTTGACGTGACCGAGGGTCTCGGCCACGTCAAGAACCATACGTTGGGGAAACGTTCACCGTACCATCTGCTCGTCGAGGTGCGCAAGGACTCCCGGCCATGTTTGTTCATGTACATCTCTCGATTCCTGGTCCAGAAAACCTGCCTGGGTGAGTCGTAATCGTGTTCCCGTTCCTCTGGCGCAAGCTCGACCGTTATTACGGTTTCGGCTCCCTTCGTTCCTGTCAGCCCGGTGTGTTTACGCTAAACTTAAAGGGAGCCAGTACCTCCCTTTTTGACAATAAGATTTGGGGGCCAATACCAAATTTGTTGCCAATCACATTTGGGGGCCAATGGCGCATTTGATAATCCAAAAGGGAGCCACTTCCCACTGTTTTCTGCTATCGTTAGGGTGAGCAAAACGCCCATTTTAGCGATAGGAGAACTGGAGATGATTACCGTGGAAGACCGAGAAGCCATTCGCAGAGCCTACTACCTCAACCGGAAAAGCAAGAGGCAGATCGCCCGCGAACAAGGGCACTCCCGCAAAACCATTGACAAGGCGGTCGAGAATCTGCCGCCTCAGCCCTACCGGCTCACCAAACCGAAAGCTGCGCCGGTGTTCGGTCCTTTCCAGGCACGAGCGGATGAACTGCTCACCCAAAATGACCATCTTCCCAGCAAGCAGCAGTACACATCTCACAAGATCTTTGAAGTCCTCCAAGCGGAGGGCTACCATGGCAGTGAGTCGCGGGTACGCTTGCACTTCACGCAATGGAACAAGAACCACCGAGCCCCCGCACTCTTTCTGCCTCTAGAGTTTGAACCAGGCAAGGATGCGCAGGTCGATTGGGGGGAGGCCATCGCGATCATCGCCGGGGTGAAGCAAACGGTGCAGATCTTTGTCATGTGGTTGTCTCACAGCAGGCGGCGCTTTGTCATGGCGTTTCCCAGCCAGAAGCAAGAGAGCTTCTTCTATGGGCACACCTGCGCGTTCGATCACTTCGGGGGCGTGCCCTGGCGAATCAGCTATGATAACCTCTCGACAGCCATCCAGGTGATGACGCGAGGGAAAGGACGCCGGGAGAACCAGACATTCGTGTCCTTTCGCTCGTACTACTTGTTTGACAGCCATTTCTGCCAGCCTGCCGCTGGGTGGGAGAAAGGAGGTGTAGAGGCGTCGGTGGGATTTTCGCGCAGAAACTTCATGGTGCCCATCCCAGATGTGGCCTCGTTCGAGGATCTGAACCTGCACTTGCTCAAAGCGTGTCTCAAGGATGATCAGCGTCGGGTCAGTCGGCAGCTTTCGACCATTGGGCAAATGTGGGAGCATGAACGCCCCCTCCTGCGCAGCCTTCCACCATTTGCCTACGATTGTTGTGCGACCACGAGTGCCCGACTCAATGGGTACAGTTTGGTGACCTATGAGACGAACCGTTACTCGGTCCCAGTCAACCGGGCCAGGCAGGATGTGATCGTGAAAGCCTACCCCTTCCACCTGGAGATCCTGGATGGAACCACGCTGCTGGCCCGCCACCCACGTTGCTACGAGCGTGAGCAGGATCTCTTCGAGCCTCTTCATTACCTCGCTTTGCTGGAGATGCGCCCAGGTGCCTTCGACTATGCCAGACCTCTGAAAAAATGGCAAGCAGACTGGCCGGAGAGTTACCATCGGATGTTGCGAGGGCTGCGTGAGAGGTGGCCAGAGGGGGGACGCGGGGTCCAGGAGTTTATCCGTGTGCTTCGCCTACATGAAGAGTACCCAGCCTCTCTCGTGCAACAAGCGATTGAACAGGCGCTCTCCTATGGCTGTCCTCACCTGGATGGGGTGTTGCATTGCTTGCATCAGCTCACCTCGCCCATTGAGCCTCCCACCAGCCTGGAGCTGGCCGAGCACCCGCACTTGCAAGCGGTCGGCACCCAACCCATTGACTTGCATCAGTACGAACAATTGTTGAGATCATCCCGGTAAGGAGAGAATCCATGAGCATGATGCAACATCAATCCCTGTTAGAAACCTATCTCAGGCAATTGAGACTGCCGACGTTTGCCCAAAATTACGCGGCCTTTGCCCAAGATGCAGCACGTACCGGCCTCTCCTGCGAGCGCTACTTGTTTGCGCTCAGTGAGGCGGAAATCGCTCAGCGGGATGCGAACCGGGTAGAACGCTCCATTGCGCAGGCGAAGCTTCCGGTGCTCAAAGAGTTGTCCCAGTTCGACTGGAGTTGTATCCAAGGGGTGTCCAAGACACGGGTGTTGGAGCTGGCTCAGGGCGGCTACATCACGCAAGCTGAACCAATTCTCATGATTGGAAATCCTGGACTCGGGAAATCACACGTGGCGACGGGATTGGCCTTGGCTGCCTGTCGGCAGGGCAAGCGCGTGCGCTTCTACAATGTGGCGAGCCTGGTCAACGATCTGCTTTCCGCCCAGCAGGAGTTGAAACTTTCTCGCTTCATGGCGGGAATCTGTAAGCAAGATCTCCTGGTCCTAGATGAGTTTGGCTTCATTCCCTTCAGTCGTGATGGGGCTCATCTCCTCTTCCAACTCTGCTCAGCGCTTTACGAACGGAGCGCGATTATCATTACCTCGAACCTCAAATTTGGCGATTGGAATTCCGTGATGGGAGAGGAACATCTCACCGCGGCACTGCTGGACAGGCTGACGCACCGGGCGCATATTCTCGAATTTCTTGGTGAGTCGTTCCGCTTTCGCCAACAGTTAGGGCGAAGCGAACCGCGAGGCGAGGAGGGAAAAAGCGAAGCCACTTGAGCGCTGCTCCACACCAAGCCTGTATCAACGTTCTGTTGCGGATAGCGCGTCTAGAGCAGGGGCAATCCGCAACACCTCCATGATCTCACCACTCAAGCCGTGGAAGAGGTGCAACATGGCAAGACCGTTCCAGAAACAGCGTCCCCCCGAATCGATCCCTTGCGGTTTAGTCGTGATCGCACGCAATATCACTGATCAGATCGTGACTCGTATCACCTCTCATCGTGACCTGGTGGGAGCCATACATACCGCACGCAGCGTCCTCCTCCTCAAACCCGGTGCAGTACGTGTTGAGGTGCATCATGGCGAGAGTCTCACCTCGAACTATGATGGCAAACCGCTCGCTGTCGTCAGTCACGAGGATCTCCATATGGACCAGCGCAGCGTGTGATCATGCCTTCATGAGCAGCCAGCATCCAGCCAGCTTCGTCCAAAAGGTGTGCATAACGCCCTTCCCTAGTCACGCTTTCGTGCGGCATGTGCATGAGGCTGTGATGCAAGATGAACACAGAGGAGAGGGATGGCTCCCTTTTTCGTTGTCAAATGGCCCCCGAATCAGATTATCGTTGCCACGCAAAAAGGGAACCATTGCCCCGGATCAAGTTGGAAATTGGTTCCCACTATCATTGACAAAAACACAAATTGTTGGGATGTCTTTCAAAACGGTTCTGTTCCCTTGTCCTTTTATTGTTCTGCTTGTGTTCCTTCCAGAACCTCGTCGGTCGTCACCACTTGGGCAAATTCTCCGTGGATACTGGTTAAGCTGATCGTATGAATATCCTCTGCACGGTGGAGCCTCCCATCGGGTCCCATTCGATCAAAGGTTGCGGTCGCGTCACCAACCAGATAGGTGAGGAAGCCTAAATTTCCTGCCATACGAACGGTCGTTTCGACACAATGATTGGTTGTTAATCCAGTCACAACCAGCATCGTAATCTGTTGCTGCCGCAGCAAGGATTCAAGCGGCGTCCCTATGAAAGCACTATTGACCTGCTTGGTAATCAGCGTTTCACCTGAAAGTGGTTGCACCTGCAGTTTCAGAGCATGTCCAGGGTTTGCGTGATGTAAAGGCGAATCAGGAAAGCGTGAATGATGTTGGACATGAATGATCGGCCACTGCTGATCGCGCCATGCTTCCAGAAGGCGAACAATGTTGGCTTCCGCCTGAGGATTGTTGCGTCTGCCCCAGAAGGGATCATCAAATCCCTGTTGGACATCAATGATGAGTAAAGCCGCGTTGACGAGTGAGAGAGCCATAACTCCTTCTCCTTAAAGAATGTTTAGGAGAAGTATATACTACTTCCAGGCAATTTCTGCTATATTATCTCTGGAAAAAGAAAAGAATATCCCAAGATATGATGGAGAAAAGTCATGACTGCAAAAGAATCTTCACTTGAGCTTGATGCCATCGACTGGCGTCTTCTCGACCTCTTGCGTGAGAACGCTCGCTTGACCTTTGCTGAACTCGGTCGCCAAGTTCACCTCTCGTTAGCTGCAGTAGCTGAACGCGTGCGAAAACTGGAAGAGCATGGGATCATCAGCGGGTATCATGTCGCGCTCAATGCGCATCGCCTGGATTTGACCGTTCAAGCCTTTTTGCGCGTCACTTCCACGAAGGAAAACTGCGCACGGGTTGTCGCGCTCGCACAAACGTTACCTGAAGTGCGTGAGGCTTTTCGAGTGACAGGGAGCGAATCCTATCTATTGAAAGTGTACACTGTATCCATAGCACACTTAGAAGAGCTCATCGATCAATTTCTCGCCGTCGCTGATGTCACGACTTCCCTTATTCTCTCCACTCCCGTTCAAAAGCCTGCTCTTGAGCGGATTACGGAAATGGCATACAGTTCCAAAGAAACATGCTGAGTCGAGAGAAGTTCTATTTTGAGATAGTTACTTAGTGGAAGCAGTAACCAACGAGATGAACACGGGGGAAGAGGTGGTTCCCTTTCTCGTTATCAAATGGCCCCCGAATCAGATTATCGTTGCCACGCAAAAAGGTGATCATGGCTCCGATTCTGATTGGAAATTGGTCCCCAATATCATTGACAAAAACACGCTTTTGTGGATCGAGTAAAGGGTGAGTCAGCCAGGTGTAGATGCTCCCCGTCCATTGCCTCAGATTGAGCTCTGGAAAAGACGGGCGATAAATCCGTTCGAGAGCAAGCAGGATAGCACGCACTTCTGCTTCTGTATGACTGGCAATCCGGCAATAGGGTTGGATACGATCTAATCGTCGCCGAAATTGGAGCCACATGGTTTCTGGTTGATCAAACACATCTTTGAGCGGCATGCTGGCTCCTCGTCCCGCCGCGACTAAACATAATCCCAATACGGTAGGGAGTAATTGGAGTTGATCGGTCAGTTCTTTCAAGAAGATGAGGTGAGGCATGAATAAATCATGGGCATCATCGATGACCAGGCACTCGACGCCGTACTGGATGAGCAACTCAAACAACAGATATTTGCGTTCGCTCCAATGTCCCCGTGCTCCCAGGCCCAGTGCGGTCAACAGGAAGTTCCCCAGAGCCGCTTCTTTGGGATCATTTTTCGGGGCGGTCACCGCCAGCACTGGGTACCGTCGTCCACCTATCATCCCGGCTTCACGGCTGGCGGCACTGCTCACATCGCGGATACCCATCGTCTTGCCTGAGCCCGGCTCGGCAACAATCACATGCCATCGCCTCAGCTTCCACGCGGTCACGCAAGAGCCCCTGAAACCGATACTCGAAGGGGGTTTCGATGAAGCCATCCTGCGAGAGGCAACGCCGCTCGTTTCATAGGTTCGTCTCCTTCTCATGTGGACGGATGGGTAAAACATGGACGGGATATTCCCCATCTGGGTCAGGCGTTGCTTCCGGCAGCCGCAAGGCTTCCGGCGGAGATTCCTGCATGGCAGCAAGCGCGGAGAGCACATGAGGAGGATGAATCTCCTCGCGCTGGCGATCAAACTGCCGCGCCTTTTCACGCTCTTTCGTAATCCGTCTGCGCTGCTTTTTGGCTTCCTCGATCTCTTCCTGCAAGCGAACCCGGACCTCCTGCGAAGCGGTTGCGGCCGTCCTCGCCTTTTCCCTGTCAGCACGGCGCTGGGCTGCGGCTTCCCACTCACTGATCCGTTGTCCCATAAAGGCTGGGCAGTAGGCTTCGCCCACATACGTTCCCTCGACAAAGAGGTAAATGACCGAGATATCGCGGCGGTCATAATACAGTTCCAGGTCTTTGCCTTGGAGGCGATTGAGGAGCCCTGGACACACATACCACTGGCCTTGAAAGGAGAGGCGTGAGCCATCATGGACCTGATAGTTGTGGCTTCTCACTTTGCGATTGGCAGCCTTCATCAAGAGGAGCTTGAGGTCATCAGGCGCACCCAAATACTGGGGCACGCCCGTTTGGCGGACAGCTTCCTCCCAGAGCACCGTACGGATTTGGCGACGCAGCCCATCCCAGCTTTGCTGGTAATCGTCCACAATCGCCCGGAAAAAATACCGTTCCAGCTCCTCAAGGGTCATGGCCCCAGCGCTGGCGCTCGTTTGGAAATCATGGATGCCATGACTCGTATTGGGCAACCGCCGCTCGAAGCGTTGCGTCATCCAGCGAAAGACGGCTTCAACGGTGCCTTTCGCGAGATGGGCAATACGGCGGCGCTTGTTCGGTAATGATGCCGAGTCGCTCCACCAGCACCTGGCGTGCCCGAGCGGCGGGTGAAAATCTTGCCCCGGTCATGAAAGACGATAGCGGGCTTGCCGTAACACGGCCAGGGATGCTGACACCCAGCTTGGAGAACAAGGCGATCTTTGGGCTCCAGTGCTCCTTTGACCAGGCGCATGTAATCTTCTTCGCTTCCGTGGCCCCAATGCGAGCACCGCACTCATGATCGCTGCCGTTTTGACACAGATGAGCACGGCTGCATGGACATGGCTTGTGATGGGAATGCCATCTGGGGTGATGACGCAGAGTTCCATGCTGTGTTCATCGAGCCTTTCGCCAGTTGTGCCGGTGCTGGAATGGAGAGAGCAAAGGAGCGGGGCGACTGGCGTTCGCGTCGAGGTGCTGGCAGTTGTTCGCGCTCCTCACGCACATCGGGTTCCTCTTTGAGGGTTTGCACATAGGCCCGGACCTGCTCGTAGGAGGGGAGTGAAATGGCGGTGCCTGTGTCCTGCTGGAGGCGTGAAGCGATGCGGCGGAGGTCGGCATGCTCCGCAATCGCGCGCATCGAGAGTCTGGTAGGGCGAGCGTAGAGTCGGCGCATGGCTTCTTGAAAGGCAGGATGCAACGCTCGCTCGCGGCTGTAAGTGGCATGAGGAACACAAGCAATTTGCCCCAACTCGCGCGTACGCTGCACCAAGCGGCCCAAGGTGGAGCGACCAATCCCCTCTGCTTGTGCTGCATCACGGATGGTTGCTCCAGCTAGTACCGCCTCGACAGCTCGCAGATTGCGCGAGATCCGCGTTCCCGAGGCGCTCTGTCGAGGATGGAAGCGTCAAAGGTGGACTGGATGCTCACGGGTTGATCATTCTCATGCTCAGTTGAACGTGGCTCAAATTCAGTAAGATCGGAGTGGCTCTCGATCTCGGAGGGAAGGGGATCTGGAAGAATGGGAGGAGCGTCAGGGGAAAGACAGATCAACGGCACCAAACGGGTCAGTTGAACGTTCGCCAGATCGATGAGGAGATGTCCGTGGGCGGCAGCATCGGCACATCTTTTCCAGGCGGCAGCTTCCCGTTCAGCGTGCGGCCATCGTGCTCCTAGCCGCTTGACCACCTCTTCGATACAAGCCGCTTCGCCAGCAGGCCAGATGACGAGGCCCCGCCTCTTCAAGCTCGTGCCAAGCAGGAAAGGGTTGGCGTCGGGCATGTAAAAAGACGAGATTCGCATGGCGATTTTTTTCTAAGGTGGTCTCTGTCCCAATCCAATAGACTCCTGCCTGCTGTTGTGCCACCTTGCGCGCCGCTTCTGCTTTGGCCTGATTGCGCTCGCGGCGTTTCTCTTGCTCTAGTCCGGCCTCCGCAATCAGCAGGGAACCATTGTGAAACTGGCCGATGGCATCAGGAAGGTAAACATGGGCCTTGCCTTCAAACAGGTAGTTGATGGTAAAAGGAGTTGGGAAAGGCGTGGCAACTTTGTAGGTGGAAGCCAATGCCGCACTGATATCACCGCGTCCATACCAGGCGATTTGAGGATGATATTCGAGGTACAACAGGAGCCGTTCTTCCATCAGGCTACAGAAGGGTTGCCTGCCTGGCTTACTACTTCCTGCTTTCCAACTGGGAATCCAGCCAGAAATGCTCTCTCCAGCAATTTTGAACAGGTCGATGCCACGAACTCCAACCTCAGACATGATCTGGCCTCCCGAATCTCTGGCACAAAAAGTCTCTGGCGAATTTCCATCTCTTCTTGAAAAGTATACCCGAAGGTAAGCTCATTTGGAAGCCGACCACCTGTTCTTGTCCGAACCTTGAGCCTGATTTCCGATCATTGGGCCTGATTTGTCCGAACCTTCGGCCTATTTACCAGGGCAAGCAGGATTCTCGTTGTTACGCCAAAGAGTCCTGCTGGTAAATAAGGTGAAGAGGAGCAGGTTTTAAGGCGAAGAGTGAGTAACCGGCGCGAAGCATGAGCACTGGTGCTTCATTGCCTGGGAAAACCGCTTCACATCTGGGGGACCAGCATTGAACGTTGGAAATTGTTGAACGGAAAGGTGGGAACAGAAGCGATCAGGTGGTGCTGGAGCACCTCTCTTGCCACACCTGCTGAAGAGGTTTGTAGCTCAGCAGCACAATCCCTTCCTGCTCGATGATCGAGCGCGCTTCCTGCGAGATCAGAAAGTCCAAATCCGTCGGAT
>Ga0209701_10002468_pt1 | contig 12024 bp, 13 predicted proteins | sample CZO8metaG_4_FD_188356 | JGI IMG/M metagenome (GOLD analysis project Ga0209701, IMG submission 188356) | Vadose zone soil microbial communities from the Eel River Critical Zone Observatory, Northern California, USA - CZOApr15con2H3.8 metaG... | ecosystem: Environmental > Terrestrial > Soil >...
AATGATGGCCAGCACTTTGCTCATAGCTCAACGCATCCTTTCTGTCTAATCTAAAGGAGGTCCGTCCCCTCTTCACAGTGTCTGAGGGTACGGTTCATTTTGGCTCTGTCTACATTATGGCACACGCAGCACTCCTGCGAGGCTTCCATGACCCTGAACCGGGCGGTCGCGGGCGAGCTCGCGCTCGGGTTCGTCGTCAACCGGAGGTTATGGTGACCATGCTGGCGCTGCTGGAGACTTCGATGTCGTAGCACGGGGCAGTCGGATCAAAGCCAGGGCTTTGCAGCCGCACGTCGTTGCCCACACCGCTGAAAGTTTGATCGTCGAAGACAAATTCGGAGGCCCAGCCCTTGAGGTGGACTCGTGCGGCGACGCCTGCAGGGCGCCGAACGGTGACCACTGATGCTCCCCCGCTGATCCGTATGGGAACCACGCCGGAGGGCTCGGGGAGCTCCAGGCGGGTCATTCTGAGTCCCCCTTTGACCTCCAGCCCGGCGAGATCGAGACCGCCCAGCTCGGCGGTGACCTCCGATGCTCCGCCTTGGATCACGATCCGCCACGGGATGGCGACGCTGAGCGTGACCTCCGCCGTGCGCTGCCCCCCGCCCAGAACCCACAGACGTCGCGGATAGCGGATGGTGACCACCCCATCTTTGGCCTTCACTTCCGGCACAGGTCCCTCGAAGCGGGCCTGGTAGAGCTCGGCCATTCCGTCGTCCGCGCGCAAGGTCAGCCGGGAGATCCCGGAGGAGACGACGAGCCGACCGCTCTCCAGATCTCCCAGTGGAGCGGAGAAGAGTCCCCCCTCGCCCTCTGGAACCTCTCGCACCCGGACAATTTCCTTCCTGGACATCGCGTTGCTGCGTTTGAGAAACTCCAGGAGGAAGGCGATCTGCTCATCATCGTAGTGCGACGCCATTTCATCCCACGCCTTCCCAAGGGAAGCGAAGATGGGGCCGATCTCGTGCATTTCGTCCTTGCCTGGGGCGAGCCGGACGATGACCCTGCGTCCATCGTTGGGGTCGCGTTCCCGGCGCACGAGTCCAGCCTCCTCCAACCGGTTGAGCATCCCGGTGATGGCCCCGGTTGTGAGCCCTGTGAGATCGGCGAGCTGACCAGCGGTCGTTGGACCTGTGCTATCCAGGATATCAATGACCTGCATGTCTGTGACGGTCATCCCGATCCGAGCCGCCGCCGCCCGGAAGAAGGACGCGCCGAGTCCATTGAACTGCCGGAACTCCTGCGCAAGCTCCCCGAGTAACGCCGCGTGTTTTTCCTGAGAACCACTTGACAATTTCTGTTCCTCCATGTATGATATATTTAACTTAGTCACTAAGATAAATTTTTGATGTTTCACTTAATAGCTCAGTGAATTTTATTATAGCATAGAAAGGTGTCATGTGTCATGATGATGATTGAAACACGAGGATTGTGCAAATCGTTCGGCGACCACGTGGTGCTCGACGGCATCGACCTGGACGTGGCTGAGGGGACGGTCCTCGCGCTGCTCGGCCCCAACGGCGCAGGCAAGACTACGATGGTTCAGATCCTGTCCACGCTCATCGGCGCCAATGGTGGCGAGGCGCGGGTTGCCGGCCACGACCTGGTTCGGGAGCCTGAAGCGGTCCGCGCCGCGATCGGCGTCACCGGCCAGTTCTCGGCGGTGGACAACCTGCTCACCGGCGAGGAGAACCTGCTTTTGATGGCAGACCTGCACCACCTGGGCCGATCTGAAGGCCGGCGGCGCGCGGCTGCGCTGCTCGACCGCTTCGATCTGGTCGACGCGGGAAAGTCGATGCCCGCCACCTACTCCGGGGGCATGCGGCGCCGGCTCGACCTCGCGATGACCCTGGTCGGCGATCCCCGCATCATCTTCCTCGACGAGCCGACCACCGGCCTGGACCCGCGCAGCCGCCACACGATGTGGCAGATCATCCGCGACCTCGTGGCTGGCGGCGTCACGATCTTGCTCACCACGCAGTACCTGGAAGAGGCGGACCAGCTCGCCGACCGGGTCGCGGTTCTCGATCGGGGGAAGCTGGTTGCCCAGGGGACCCCCGACGAGCTCAAACGCCGCATCCCCGGTGGTCACATCCGCCTGCAGTTCGCCGACGCGAGCGGGCTCGAATCGGCTGCTCGCACCCTGGGCGAGGTGGCGCGCGACGACAACGAGCTCACGCTCCAGATCCCAACTGATGGCAGCGTCCGATCAATCAAAGCCCTACTTGACCGGCTCGACGATCAATCGATTGATGTCAATGAATTCTCGGTTCACACTCCCGACCTCGATGACGTTTTCTTCGCCCTCACCGGCCACCCTGACACACAGAAAGGCAATGTACGATGACCAATTTTTCCTTTGCTCTGCGCGATTCGGCGACGATGCTGCGGCGCGATGTCCGGCACTCGCTGCGCCGCCTCTCGATGACGCTGAGTGGCCTGCTGACGCCAATCGTCACGCTGGTGCTGTTCGTCTACGTGTTCGGCGGGACGTTGGGCGCCGGCCTTGGCGGCGTGGTGCATGGCGGTGCCTACATCAACTACGTTGCGCCCGCGATTATCCTCATGACTGTGGGCAGCGGGTGTGCGACGACTGCGATAAACCTCTGCATGGACATGAGCGAAGGTATCATCACCCGCTTCCGCACCATGGCGATCTCCCGCGCCTCGGTGCTGACTGGACAGGTTCTCGGAAGCTTGATCCGGACGATGATCACCATCGTCCTCGTCATCGGGGTGGCGCTGCTCATGGGCTTCCGGCCCTCTGCGGGTCCCGTCGCCTGGATCGCGGCGCTCGGCGTCATCGCGCTGTTCACCCTTGCACTCTCGTGGATGGGGGTGGTGTTCGGCCTGGTGGGCAAAACGCCCGCGGGAGCTAATAGCCTCTCCCTCATCTTTCAACTGGTGCTACCGCTCACCAGCAGTGCGTTTGTCCGCCCGGACTCGATGCCGGTCGGGGTGCGCTGGTTCGCTGAGTACCAGCCCTTCACCCCCGTCATCGACACGGTGCGGGGGCTGCTGCTGGGCACTCCGATCGGAAACAGTGCCGTCCTCGCCGTCGCCTGGTGCTGCTTCCTCACCCTGATCGGATACCTGTGGGCGCGAGCGGTCTACAACCGCAACTCCGTACGGTAAGGAGGCGGAACGCACCGCTGCCGCTCCGATGTGGGGCGGTTCAAGGATGCTCTTAAGTAATGGATCTAGAGCATCCTTGTGGAACTGACAAGCAAAGCTGTCATAAAACCGGTTCATTATACTCTAGGCTGCCCGCCGCAAGAAATTGATGCTGCGCCCTTGTAAATGATCGAAGTACACTGCCAGGATGATCAGTAAGCCGATAGCGATCTGCAGGTAGAACGGGTCGATGCCAAGCAAGTTGCCTCCGTTGGCAAGCAGACCCATTTTGCAGGCTGTCTTTATCCAGCCAACTCGCATGCAAAAGATCGAGGCTACACACGGGTCTTCATCGGGAGGCTCGTGATGAAGGGGAGGGCTTTACGGGAACAAATACAGAAGTTGTGGGCCTACAAGGACATGTCTCTCACGTGGCCGAAGAACCGCTGACTTCATGCATGAAAGGGAAGGATGAAATACCACCGTAACGAGTAACGCTCAGACCTGCCACCTGATTCGCAAAGCTGCCCATCTCACTTAGATCACGCTCTGAGAGCGTTTGAAGATCCAGGGGTGTAGAGCATCCTAGCTGCACTAGCCTGTATAAGACGGCTCCAATAAATGCATCGCCCGCGCCCGTCGTGTCAACAGGACGAACCGGCAACTGACGGACCTCTACTCGTTGCCTGGCCGTAAGCAACAGCGCTCCGTTGGCACCTGTTGTAATAATCACGAGACGAGGCCCCCTCTCCAGGAGCGATTCTCCCAGCGTGTTCAGCCAGTCCCTCGCGGGAGGGTCGGTTGGTGGACTGCCTACGAACTCAGCCTCATCGACGCTGAGCTTGAGAATGTCGGCACGTTCCACACCCTGTGCTATTGTGTCTCGGATAGCGGCGTGGGATGCCCATAACGACGGGCGGACATTCACGTCGAATGACACAATGGACCCGGCCTGGCGTGTATGGTCCATCGCTGCGAGTGTTGCTGATCGGGCTGGCTCGGTGGAAAGTAAGACGCCCCCCACATGACAGATAGCAGCATCGTGCCAGGCGCTCCAGTTCAAGTCCTCGACCTGAAGCTGGCTATCAGCGGTGCCCTGGCGAAAGAAGGTAAAGCGCCGTTGCCCGTCAGTTTGTAACGTTACCAGCGCTACCGCGGTAGGGGCCTCCTTGAACACACGAACGTACCGGGTGTCAACGTGATTCTCGGCGAGCACCTGCACGAGAAGCCGCCCAAACTCGTCTTCTGCTACCCCGCCAATAAATCGTGAGGACCCTCCAAGTCGTGCAATAGCTACTGCAACATTCGCTACTGCTCCACCCGGGTGAGGGGAGTAGCAGAGCTCTTCCAGACGTATCTGTGTGCGCGGGATAATATCGATGAGCACTTCACCGAGGGTAATGATGTGTTTCACGCTGTTACCTCACCAATTCCGGGTGATTGTGTTGCCTCTTCGTCAACCGTTCGCCCAAACGTTTCAACTACTGCGATGAAAGGGACGTCTTTGATATTATCATTATAAACGATTACAAATTCGCATGGTAATTATGTAGTCTATGGCAAGTTCTAACCACGTTTGGGTTGGAGCTTGGACACCACAGGTGCAAACGAGACTATAATAATACAGAGCAGCACAGGTGCAAATAGCTCTTTTTGGAGGATCACGACATGCCACGCGCTATCGACTTTCATGTCCACCTGCCGACGACCGAATTCATGCAGGTCACGCTCGGCCCGTACGCCCAGGCCGCCGAGCGCTTCTTCCGCACCGAGGTGAAACTGAAGGATATTGAGCAGATCGCCGCCGATTACGCGGAACTCGATATGGTCGGTGTCCTGCTGGCCTGGGACGCCGAAACGGCAACGGGGTTGCCCCCGCTGGGGAACGATTATGTCGCAGCCATTGTACAGCGCTATCCACAGCAATTTGTCGGCTTTGCCAGTGTTGACCCGCACAAAGGGAAGGCCGCCGTCAAGGAATTCGAACGTGCTATCAAAGACCTGGGGCTGGCAGGAGCAAAATTCCATCCGGGCGTCCAGGCGTTCTATCCCAACGATCCCACGTTTTACCCACTGATGGAAAAGATTCAAGAACTGGGCGTGCCTGCACTCTTCCACACCGGTACAAACGGGCTGGGAGCAGGTACACCCGGGGGCATGGGGATCAAGCTCGATTATACACGCCCCATCTACCTGGATGCGCTGGCAGCCGATTTTCCTGGCCTGACCATCATCGGCGCGCACCCCTCCTGGCCCTGGCACGAAGAAATGATCGCGATCGTGCAGCATAAGGCCAATGTGTTCAATGACCTCTCTGGATGGTCACCAAAGTACACGCCCGAATCGCTCCTACGCGAGGCCGCCACCCGCCTGCAAGACCGCATCCTCTTTGGCTCCGACTACCCTTTCATCACACCGCAGCGCTGGCTGAAAGACTTCGATGCCCTGGACTACTTCAAGCCAGAGGTGCGTGAGAAAATACTGTGGCGCAATGCACAAAAGCTGCTGGCCCATACCAGTGTTGGGCACATGCACTTCTCTTCGTAATGCGCTGGTGGATGAGGTGGACCTCAGCGCAGGTTAATCCAGGCTGTCTTGACCTGCGTGTAGGCATCCAGTACGGCATGGCCCATTTCTCGTCCGTAGCCGCTTTGCTTGTAGCCACCGAAAGGAGCAGCCGCGTCGAACTGGTTATAGGTGTTGACCCAGATGACACCGGCTTTGAGCAGGGAGACCATTTTGTGCGCCTTCTTGATGTCGCTCGTCCAGACACCGGCTGCCAGCCCGTAGATCGACCGGTTGGCGCGCGCGGCTACTTCCTCGATATCTTCAAAAGACATGGCAACCACCACCGGGCCGAAGATCTCTTCGCGGGCGATGGTCATGTTGTCACGCACCTGGTCGAAAACGGTGGGCTGCACGAAGTATCCTTGCGCCAGGTCACCGGTGGCACGTTCACCCCCTGTCGTCGGTGTTGCCCCCTCGCGCCTCCCGATCTCGATATAGCCGGTCACACGCTCCAGTTGTTCCTGCGAGACCAGGGGACCCAGTTCTGTGGCTGGATCAATGCCTTGCCCCAGCTTCATCTTGCTGGCGGCATCCGTCAGCCCGCTCACTACCTGGTCTTCAGGGGATCATTCCAGGTGGCATTCCATTCCATCTCTCTCCTCCTCCTTGGATAACAGGTCTTCTCCTTTTACTACGTTTCAAGGAGGTCTTGAGTTATGAGTGGATGTCAGTGGTCCACCCCATTAGCCCTCGAAGAACTCTACCAGCACCGATGCGATAAGCTTCGTTGATAACTTCTTGGTATGGCTCAGCCCCTTTTTTGTAAGCAATCGCGCATGAGGCAGCGCCTCGGCAAGCGCCTGTGCGGCATGACGCAAGAAAGCCGGGCTCTCACTGCCTGCCATCACGAGCGTCGGCATGGTGACCAGGCCCCAGTCCTTGCCAGATAACGGCTTCCCCGCTGTGTAGCCTTCCAAGATCTGAGCGTCGTAAGGGAGGGTATGGGCAACGGCCTTGAGCTTTGGCCATGCGCCTGGCATGAGGTGCATCATAGGGATGACAAACCCAGGGGCGCCCATCCCTTTGGTCATGAAGTACTTGACCGCGTCATCTCGACGATCCGATGCGATCAGGTCGGTGACGTGATCAATAAAATCCTTTGGTGGTTGACGATCATGCGCATTGACGAACAATGGCGGTTCGTGCAACGCCAGTTTTTTGATAGCTAGACCACTGGCAGCCGCTTTGAGGGCAAGCATGGCCCCAGAGGACAGACCCCAAACGTATGCCGATCCGCCAGCCGCGTCGATGAGCGCTTGTACATCTTCAATTTCGCGGTCGACCGCGTAGGGCTTCGTATCGCCACTGTCGCCCCGGCCTCGCCGGTCGTAGTTGAATACCGTGAAGTGCTTTGCCAGCAGATCTGCTAATTGCACCGAGCCAGGATACTTGCGGTAGCTGAAAGCACCAGCTACTAAGATTACTGCCGGTCCCTGGCCGACCTGGTCGTAGGCGATAGAAGTGCCGTCTTGCGAAATGACTGTTTTCATACCATTCTCCTTCATCCATTGGGACCTCACCACTGCGCCAAGTGCGTTGGGTCGGTCCACACGTGGAACATCGGCTCGCGCCCCTCGGCGCCTGCACTACACAGCAGCTCGTTCTCATGCCGTCTGCTCCATTCGGAAGCGTGGAGCAAACGGCGTGGTGCCTGTCACGTTCTGGAGAGACGAGGCCGGAACGTGCCCATCATTCCTTGATCGGTTGGTAGGTGAGAGAAACGACGTCTGTCGTGTAGGTCTTAGAAGTGACCAGTCGCAGTGTCGTTCGGCTTGCGTCTTGAAAGAGCCGCTTGCCCATGCCCAGGACCAGTGGACAGACGACGAGCGCATACTCATCGATGAGGTCATGTTGCGCAAGCTGGCGGACAAGGTCGCCACTGCCCAGGATCAAGATGGCCTGACCAAACTGTTGCTTGAGCCTGGATACTTCTTCGGCAATATTGCTCTTGATCAGCCTGGAATTGTTCCACGAAGCCGAAGCGAGCGTGGTTGAAACCACGAACTTGGGGATGCTGTTAAAGAAGTCAGCCATTTCCCCCTCTCTCGATGGCCACGCGGTTGCCATTTCTTCGTAGGTCACGCGCCCGTAGAGAAGCGCGTCACACTGAGAGAGGCTGCCGCCGATATCTGCCCCTATTTCTCCATTCATGAATGGTCCGTTCCAGGTGTCAGGCGCTTCCATGACCCCATCCAGGGTCAAAAACTCTGCGACTTGGAGTTTGCCCATAGTAGTTCTCCTTCTCTCGTGAATACATCGGGAGACGACATTTTGCCGCCTCCAAACAGTTTCCTGAACGTCGATCGGAAAAACTTTTCCAGCTGCGAGGAGAGGTTCTCTGAGAAGGACCTCAACATCCCTCGTTGTGCGTCGGGTCGCTGCTTTCGAGCGAGAGCAGCGTCAAGCTCAAATGACTGATTTTCGTGAGCACTCCATGGAGGGCTGGCTGATCCTTGAGCGTGCCGGAAAGCCGAGACGTGCCATCGGGCTCGTGCACGATCTGTAATCCCTCCAGCCACTCCTGCCAACCCGGGTCCAGATGCCCTTTGATGCGAATTGATACATGCATCTGTATCCTCCCTTTGTTCTGAAGTGGGCTCTGCCGTCTCTGCTTGAGAAGAGTATAACCGGGAGGTGGGGGAACTGACATCGCCTGTGTTCGTGATTGGACGGGTGATTGCGCAGCAGACGGCGGGCAAATCCGAGGGATGCCCGTTTCCCCCAACAGGAATGGGTTCGCTCTGCGCGGATCATTGGCTAGAGGAGGTGCAACCGCGCCGTCTCCGCGATGGCTTCGGCGCGCCGGCTCACGCCCAGCTTGCGATAGATACTACTGACCTGGGTCTTAATCGTATTGGGGGAGACGATGAGTGCCTCCGCCATCTCCGCGTACGTCTGCCCGGAGACCAGCAGATGCAGCACCCTCAGCTCCTGCCGAGAGAGGGGCTCAGCCCGTTGCCTCTGCACTTCGGCGGCTGCGGGCTCAGACTGCATCTCGGGCTGATCCGCCAGGGATGTGCCGGCTCGGTGAGCGCGTTTCCGTTCCTCTTGCTCAAAGGCCGCCAGCAAGCGCGACACGTAGGACCTGGAAAGGGAAAGAGCCGAAGCGCTGTTTTCATCCTCTTGCGGCGCATCTGGGCCCCCTGTGCCTGCAGCTTCCAGGAGCGCCTCCAGTGCCTGTCGCATGGGTTCCCCTGCATCCAGATACAGGCGGATGCAGCCCTCTGGCTCGGTCATCGCGAACAGACGAGCCGCGATGCGCGCCGCTTGCGCTCTCTTGCCTGCATGGTGCAGGGCGACCACAGACAGCGCCATCCATTCGAGCATTTTCTCGATATTGAGGGTATCTGCTGGCTGGTCAAGGTGCTCTCTGAAGCGCTCCAGCGTCTCGACCGCCCGGGCGTACTGTTGCTGTGCCAAAAAGACCCGCACCAGCAGCAGCACCTCCCATTTGCGCAAGGGGTCCCAGGCCTCCGGCGAGAGCGAGGTCTGTGCTGCCCAGTGGCTTGCCTCAGTCAGGTTGCGGCTTGCCAGCCACACATGGACGCGGGTCTCTACCACCCAGCGAGCATTGTGGGCAAATTCCTCCTGCGCAAACAGTGCCTCCGCCTTTCGCAGTGCCTCTTGTGCGGTACCCAGATCCCCTCGTGCGAGCCCGAGCCACGCCACAGCTCTCTCCCCTATGACCAGCAGTTCCACCTGTTGCCAGTCCTGCGCGATACACAGCAAACGGTGCAGCGCGTCAGACGCCTCTTCCAGCCGATTCCAGGCATAGGAGATGTCAAAGAGGGAGGTCAGCAGAAATCCTGCTAGTGCCGTGCTCCCACCAACCTGCTCGAGCAGGGCGAGTGCCTCCAGGCATTCCCGGTGCGCCAGGTGCAACTGTCCGGCATGGATATACATTCTGGCCAGCCAGGTCATCACACGGATCGTCATCAGGTGGTCCCCTGCCTCACTGATCCACTGCTTCGCCGCACGCAGCCTGGGCACCAGGAGGGCAGTTTCTTGCTGGAGCGCCAGGGTCAGCCAGAAGGCGAAGGAGAGCGGAATCATCTTCCAGCTCACCTCCTCATCGGGGGGCAGCGCTTCTACCTCGTGAGTCAAGAGACGCAGGCGCTCTTTGTCGCCACGCCCCATGATGGCTCTGACCTCGATCAAGGCATGCAGCAGGCGCAGACGCCGCCCGATCAACGCCACCTCTGCCTCTGAGAGTAAAAGCGGGGACTTTCTGTGCAGGATCCCTTCCAGGCGCGTGATGGTTCGCTGCACCTGGGCGGCCATGCTGGCATGCACCGTTTCGGTGCTGAAATGGACGAAGTTGAGGAAGCGAAGTGCAGCGTCCAGGGCCAGGCGCATATGCGCGCCCAGGACGGGATCTGGCAGGGCGAGCACCCAGGTATGGACGGTGCTTGCTTCCCCACTGAGCCAGAGATGAGGAGCCGCCTGCTCCATCAGGGAGGAGGCAAGGGGGTAGTCAGGCGCGGCCAGCGCGTGGACGATGGCCTCTCGCCACTCACCCTGCGTCTCATACCAGCGTGCGGCACGTTGATGTAAGAGCGGCACCAGTTCTGGTTGAACAGCGTGCAACCGAGCGCGCAGGGCCTCACGAAACAGATCATGATAGCGGTACCACTGCCGCTGTTCATCTAGCAGCACCACAAAGAGGTTGGCCCGCTCCAACGCCTCTAACATCTCCTGGCTCGCAGACTCCCCTGGCGCTGCGGTGACAGCCCGGCATAAGGCGGCATTCATGCGGGTGAGGATAGATGTCTGGAGCAGAAAGTGCTGAAGTGGGACCGGCAATCCCGCAAGAATGTCCTGCTGCACATAGTCCAGCAGATACCGGTAGCTGCCAGCAAAGTCCGAGACCCAGCCGGAGAGATCCTGGCGCTTGCGTAGGGAGAGCGCCGCCAGTTGCAGACCGGCGATCCAGCCCTCCGTCCGGTGTTGCAGAGTGGCCACGTCTTCTTCCGAGAGAGGCAAGCCCATGCGTTGCAAAAGAAAGCTGGTCGCCTCTTCCTGGGTAAAGCGCAAATCACTGGAGCGGATCTCGATCAGCTGACCACGAACGCGCCACCGGGAGAGGGGAAGCGCGGGATCTGTGCGCGTGGCGAGCACCAGGTGCATACGTACGGGCAGATGATCCAAGCAAGAAGAGCAACGAGTCGTGGATGGCCTGGTCAGAGATCACATGGTAGTCATCCAGGATGAGGATGATGTCTCCAGATCCCTGCACGAGCTCATTGAGCAGGGCTGTCAGGATGGTCGAGAGGGGGGGAGCCTCTCGCGAGTGCAGCATGGCGAGAGCCATCTCCCCCACCCTGGGCAGGCAGGTACGCAATGCCGCAATGACCGAGGACCAAAAGCGGATCGGATCATCGTCCAACGCCTCAAGCGAGAGCCAGGCGAGAGCAGGTTTGCGTCCTGCTGCCTGGGGCCTTTCGCCCTGCCGAGAAGAGGCGACCCATGCCGAGAGGAGTGTCGTCTTCCCACTTCCGGCAGAGGCAGAGACGAGCGTCAAAGGGTAAGCGCGTGCCGCATCCAGTTCTCTGAGCAAGCGAGAGCGCTCCACCAGCGAGATGGGCAGACGGGGAGGAGAGAGCTTGGTGGAGAGCAGCACTCCCTTCTGCTCGAACGACGGCGCTGGAAGCGCCTGTGCAAGAGAGGAAGGCGAGGGCGAGCTACTGAGTTCCTGTGCTACCTGCTCTAAGCGCGCCAAGGTCACCATCGCGGTTGGTCCGAGATAGCGCTTGCGGGTGTGGCTCTCTTTGGTATGGTAGGCATACCAGTAGCCCGCTCCTCGTTGCCGAGACTCCTTGAGCACACTGAGATGACCGTATTGCCCCCGGAAGGAGAAGGAGGAATGCGTCGTCAACCAGGCCACCCATGGTTCCTCGTTTCCTGGCACCAGAGACTGCGGTGGAGAGTCAGAGCAAAGAAGGGTATAGGTCTTGCTCTGGGCGGACCAGAGAAGGGTATGGGCGGCTGGCTTTGGCATAGACACCTTTCACCGAACGTGTTTCATCCCCAACTCCCCAACATAGGGTGAGTATAGCACACAAAAGGGCTAGCAGGCAAACAGTGTCTCAACAGGTGCAGGAGGATGCCCATGTGGTCTGAGGCCGTTGTGGTGATCCAGGTGAAAAGGAGAACGACTTCGCTATCTTGCGTGACGCGTTTCATCTACGCGCCCTTGGGGCCAGTACCGCTCGCGATCCGCTGCGGTCCAACTCTCCCGAGAGTATTGCCGCCTTTGGATAGTGCTTTGAGAAGAGGACAGTGTGCACACCTGCACATGGCAAAGACCTTCGCAGTCACGAACGAAAGAGAGAAAACATGACC
>Ga0209701_10002470_pt1 | contig 12020 bp, 8 predicted proteins | sample CZO8metaG_4_FD_188356 | JGI IMG/M metagenome (GOLD analysis project Ga0209701, IMG submission 188356) | Vadose zone soil microbial communities from the Eel River Critical Zone Observatory, Northern California, USA - CZOApr15con2H3.8 metaG... | ecosystem: Environmental > Terrestrial > Soil >...
ACGTCCAACAACTGTCCAGTGACGACCAGGCGATTGCGCTCCGGCTGCGCTTCGATCTGGATATCGATCTGATAAGGTTCAGCCCGATAGAGCATCTGTCTCATTCCCATGGCAGCTGAGCGCGCGCCTGCGAGGGCCGGCTGCGAAAAACTGTCGAATAGCAGCTGGATCAAGCCGCCTGTTTCCTGCCGCTTGGCCGCCCAGCCAGCCGTTGCGAACGCTGCCTTGACCACTCGAACGCTTTCCGCAGCAGGTTGGTAACTGGCCTCGACCGCCGCCGCATTGGCTACTCTTTGCCATAGCGCTACTGTCTCCATACAACGTTTGCAACCTGCTCCCAGGTGCTTCTGCATCGCCTCTTGCCGATCGCCAGAAGCCATGTGGTTCACAAAATCAATCCATTCCTCAGCCTTAAAGTGCTTCATTTCGTTCCCCCATTAGCCTTTCTGTCGTTCTTCCCGCTCCCCAGCGGATGGGCCAATTCAACGTTACCCGTGGAATAAGGGGAATTAAGGCGCAGAAAAATATAGATGCGGCAGGGATTAGTTAACTCTTTGTTTTTCAGTGAGTTTGCCGACAAGTACGAAGGGAGCCCAGAAATAAGGGTGAGGGCTCTCCTGGCGTAGTTGCTGCATCGCGGATTGGAGCGAGCCAGCCATATCATTGGTTTCGATGTAGCTTTTGTAGAAGATCTGCATGAGCTCCGCAGTACTGCGGTCGTGAACGTCCCACAAGGATAGGAGCAAAGAGGTTGCACCAGCGCATAACAGTCCGCGCTGCAGTCCGAGGAGTTCGTCGCCGGCAGACACGAAGTTCATCCCGGTGGCGCAGCCACTCAGAGTCACGAGCTTTGCGCTCAGACGCATCTGATAGAGATCGTAAAGATTCAGGTAGCCGTCCCCCAGCCGGATGCCGGAAAACATCGGGTTGTCCTGGCGATAGGTGCCGTGCGTGGCGACGTGCAGGAGGGAGCTTGCTGATCCCCGCTGGCGAAGGACATCCGCGGTGGCTTGCGCACCGAGAAAAAGTTCAGGATGTGGAAGGAGTGCCGCGACGGACTGCACCTCGGCCAGGATGTGTGGGGCGCGTTCATCAGGGATGCCCATGACGAGCGAGTTGGGCGTCTGAGACGCTGCCTTTTCCTGACAAAGTGCGAACACGGTCGCACTGGGGGCGTACGAGATGGTATGGAAGTCGCAAAGATACGCGTCACCCTCGCGGAGGGCATGAAAGGGAAGAAAGTGCAGGGCTCCGTGGGGCACAAAGACCAGGTGTTTGGCGCGGAGGCGCTGACGTAGCGGCGCAATGAGTTCCGCGTAGAGGGCTTCCAAATGGCCCTCGGTGGCCCGCAGCAAGGGTCGCTCGAAGCGCTGCGCGTATGTCGCTCCCATTCGAAATTTTGAGAGCTGGAACCTGAGCAGATGCAAAAAATGGACAACGCGGGAGACGACCGTGACGGGAGTGATTTCGATCGTGTCACGCGTGACGACGGCTGCAAGCAGACGGTCCCCGGTCGAATAGTATTCGATCAGCGCCGTGTCCGCTGGGAGAGTTGCCTGTAATCTTGACAGTGAAAAATCGGCGGGGGCCTCCAGAGTGGCGTTCTCGCGCTCGTGTGCGGGGAGTTCTCGCAGCGTTCGAAGCAGCTCGTTTTCGTGGGACAGAGCCTTTTCCTGCAGTTGCTGCAGGCGTCCGGAGGAGCTTTCTTCGGGACGGAGTTGCTCGAGTTCGATGCGGTGGTAATACCAGTTCAGCTCTTCGCGCAAATCACGAATCCGCCGCACAAGCTCGCTTTGACCTGCTTCTCCCAGAGGCAGGCTCTGGCCGCTCTGAAAAATCATTTCGGTCATGCTGCGAGATTTTGCAGCTTCGATGCATGAAAAGGCCTCGGCGGCAGAGGCCGGGGTTTGTTCTCCATTCAGGTGCAGATCCACGAGAGCTTCGTAAACTTGCAAGCGGTTTTTCACGAAGGAGATTTTCAATTCTTCGGAATGCAGGCGGCTGCGCAGGGCTTCGAGGGATTTGCGGGCCTCCTGATAAGCAGACAGGGCAGCAGCGCGGTCGCCGCTGCTTTGCGCGAGCTGGCCGCGGAGAAAATGGGCCTGGTAGGAGAGAACTGGCGCCTGAAGCCGTTCGAGTTTGGCCACGGCGGCGTCTGTCTCGGCCTGTGCGGCCGGCAGGTCACCGGTCTGCAACGCAATGCGTGCGAGAAGAAGATGCGAGAGAGCAGCCTTGCCGCCCAGCATGCTCTGATCGAAAAAGATTGCGGCGCCCGCGCAGAGCCTCCGCGATTCGAAGTAGCGTCCTTCGTGAAAGAGAAGGAGTGCCTGGTACAAATCAAGGAGCCACGGCCAGACAAGATTCTTTTCGCGGGCGAACATTTCGCGAGCCTTCGTGAACCGTTCGAGGGCTTGCACAGTTTTTCCCTGCTGGCCGTAGGCGATGGCTTCGTTTGCGAGTGTCTTCGCGGCCTCGTAACCGAGGCCGAGTTTTTCGAAGCGCAGAAAGCCTTCGTGGGCCATTTCGCGCGCCTCTTCGCTCAAGTTCAGCTCCAAATAAATGTCCGAGAGGTCGAGATGGCAAAGAGCGAGATGATAGGCGTCGCCGGTGACTTCACAGGAGCGCCGCGTGGCGAAGAGCATCTCGATCGCGCGACTGTATTCGCCGCGAAAGTAATACAAATAGGCAATGTTGTAGTCGGCCTGGTCGCGCAGCAGCGGCATGCCGTAGCGCTCGCACAATTCGCGAGATTTCTGATAACAGTCCAGTGACCTCGAAAAGTCATTCAAACTGATGAGGCACATGGCCATGTTGTGCAAGGCGATGGCGACGCGCTCCCACTCCTGGTATTCGGAGAGCGCCTTGTACGCGCGTTCGTAGTGTGCCAGGGCCTCCTCGAATCGATCCTGACGATGGAAGATGTTGCCCACGTTGTTCTCAAGACGGGCGATGTGCCGGGTCTCACCGAGGCGCGCGAAGATTTCCCGGGCACGTTCCGAGGCTTGGAAAGCACGGTCGTATTCCCCAAGCAAGATCAGCGGCTGGATGGAGCTACTTAGCGTGCGCGCGGCTTCCTTCCAGAGGCCCAGGGATTCATACAGCTCGAGAGCCTGTTCGTGGTGCTCGACAGCGGCACGATTATCTCCGCAGGCGTAGAGAGCATTTGCTTTGGCCCAGAGCCCCAGCGCTAGATTTTCCTTGCGGCGCAGCTTGCGCGCGATCGAGAGAGCGGCGTCCGCAAGCTGCAGAGCTTCCCGCGTGTCAACGCGGATTTTCTCGACCACTAACTCGGACAATTTTTTTACAACTTCTGCCCGGACCAACGTGGTGTGGCGCGAAAGGAATTTCCGCCGATCAGAATCGCTCTGGAGCCGCGCCAGTTCCGAGAGGAGTTCTCCCCGGGAATGTTTCTTGCCTGCGGCTGGCATCAGTGGAATCCCAATTCATCGAGATGCCGCCGGAGCCGCTCAATGCATTTCTGCCGGGTAAACCCGATGGAGCCCACGGCAAGACCCAATTCCGCAGCAACGTCACTATAGGGCCGCGGCGGGACCTCAAAAAAGAGAAGTTCCACCAGACGCCTGCACTGCGGTGTGAGGAACGCCATGGCCTCACGCAGCATCTGCTCTTCCTGCGTTTGTTGGACCAGGCTCTCCGCGATCGCTGGCGTCTCGGGCACAGGAAGATCTGGTTCAGCATCGCGGCTGACGACCCGCCGCTGTTGCCGTTTCCAGCGATAGCACTGGTGGTGGGCCACCTGCATCAGCCATTTCGGAAGCGCGCGCGGCTCCCGCAATTGCGGCAACCGAGTGAGAAGCTCCATGCAAGTGGACTGAAAAACATCGGCTGCTTCGTGCGGTGGCAGACCGTACTTGACGGGAATCGAGTAGATGAGCGCCTTGTACTTTTCGATCAGCAAAGACCAGGCTTCTTCGTTTCCCGACACACACTCCTTCACCAAACGCGCGTCATCCCAGGCGCCCGGTGACTTCTTCGACGCGCTGGTGATCACGGGAGTCATCGGGCGGATTTCTCCGGCCCGTTCCGGAAATAGAGCTGCTCCACATTCCACAGGACGTACGGTTCCAGAACGGCTGGATGGAAATTGCCGATCACGTTTTTTGCGCCCACCAAGATGTCAGGGCTGGCCAGAAAAATCATCGGCTGATTCTCAGCGAGTATCTGCTGAACGCGGTCGTAGCGTTTTTTGCGTTGCTCGTAACTGGGCGCCGCAAGCTGCTCCTCCATCAAGTTGTCGATCTCCGTCTCCCACGCCGTGGCGGGATGCGCCTGCGAGGGATTCCAAAGGTGCATCCCCCCGCTCGAAAGCCACACGTTGATATCGGAATTTGGGTCAGCATCGAAGCTCGCGATCCCGAGGACACAGGCATCGTATTCCTTTGTTTGCGTGACGCGATCGATCAAAGATCGAAGTTCGAGCGGCACCACCTGGACGTGCATCCCCAGTTGTTTCAAATCGTCCTGAATCAGGGTAGCCATTTTCGTGCGGTCGGCGTTCGAAGAGCTCGTGAGGACGGAAAATTCGACGTGCTTTCCATCGGAGTCCACGAGCTCCGATTCTCCGTTTGGACCGTTCATCCAGGAGAATCCGGCCTCCTTCAGAAGCGAACGCGCCCGCTCGAGCGAGCGCGAGGGACGAGAAATAGACGCATTCACCCAGCGGCGATTCCCGGGTGTGACTGGCCCCCAAAGGGCTGCCCCACGCCCTTGATAGACGAGCCGAACGATTGCTTCGCGATCGATGGCGGCGGACACTGCTTGCCGAAACTTCACTTCGTGAAACCATTTCTGCTTCTGCGCCATCTCGGGAGAGGATTTGTTCCGAAGATCGTTCAAATTGAAGAAAAGGAAGTTGTATTCGATGCCGGGCCCGACGTCGGTCATGGTGTAGCCGCGCTGCTCGCGTAACAGCACGGAGAAATTTTCCGCGCCGAGCCGGCTGATGATGTCCGTCTCACCCGATTGAAACCTGAGCACCTGCGCGTCCGCACTTGACACAAAGAGAAAGACCAACTCATCCAGGTAAGGCAGTCGATTTCCTTTCGCGTCGGATTTCCAATAATAAGGATTGCGTTCCAAAAGCAATCTCTGTCCGGGCACATACTCTTTCAGGCGAAAGGGGCCCAGTCCGGCCCACTGATTCGGCGGCGTGGAGAGCGTCCAGAACTGCCCGAGCTTTCCATCCTGGTAAGTTTTTTCGAGCAAGTGCCGCGGCAAAATGGCCATCCCATCGAAGAGCCTTTCTCCCACCCCGTAAGTCTTCGCCAGTTGAAATACGACTGTCCACGCATCCATTTTGCGAACCGTAATCGGTTTTCCGCCGACAATCAACAAATCGCGCTGCGGCGCGTGGACGCTCTCGTCGAGGTAAACGCGAAACGTGAACAGGACATCGTCCGCGTCGAGTGGCTGTCCGTCCGAGAAACGCAAGCCTTTTCTCAAAGTGAGCGTGTATTGGAGGCCGTCTGGAGAAATTTTCCAGGACTTCGCCAGAGCGGGTTCCGTGAGCTGGGTGGCGCGATTGATGTGAACCAAGTCCGCCTGCATTGCGCCAATCACGTCGCGCGACGGCGTATCCGCGGCCGTCAATGGATTCAGAGTCTTAGGCTCGGCGCGGAGCGAAACGACAAGCCGGCCGCCAGGCCGCCCGATTTCTCCTGGAAGGGCGAGTGCTTCTTCTCTGGAATTTGCTTGCGGCGGAAATCCGGCGGCGGGCTGAGCGGAGAACGCAAAACAAGCCAGAAGGAGGGTCAAACCAAACCGGCGGAAGGGAAGAATCGCTTTAGCAGCTCTCACGTCGGACTGTCATCACTCCTCCCCTCTATCTTGTACGGTTCGGCGTATTCCTGCAACGCATTGGCAAGGCCCAGGTATGCGAGAAAGAAAGGAACTATTGTCAAAGCGGGCAAATACATCCACCAGTACGACACCAGTACGCTGTATTGTTGAAGATTTGCCAGGAGGTTTCCCCAGCTTGGGACCGGCTCGGGCACGCCAAGTCCGAGGAACGAAAGCGTCATTTCTGCCAGCACGAACTGAGGAACAAGAATTGCCGCTTGTGTCGAGAGCACGCTGGTAGTTTCCGGCAGGATGTGACGCCGAAGCAGGTATACATTGGACGCCCCGAATCCCCGCGCGGCGCGGACAAAATCGCGTTCCTTCACGCTCAGGACCACTCCTCGGACCAGTCGCGCCGGGCGCGCCCAGCCAACTGTTCCGGTGACAACCACGACTAAGAGAAATGCTTCAAGGGGGCTCACCGCGAGAGGCAGAAACGCTCTCAGCGCAAAAAGCAGATACAGCCATGGCAACGCGAGAAACAGCTCGGCGACGCGCATCAAGAATTCATCTCTCCAGCCTCCGCAATAGCCTGCCGTCGTACCAACAAGAGAACCAAGGAGCAGGGTGAGCCCAGCGCCGAGCAAGCCGGCGAGGAGCGAAACTTGTCCACCGTAAAGGATTCGCGAGAGCTGATCACGGCCATACGCATCGCTGCCCAGCAGGTTTATCCGCCCGTTTTCCGCGCCGAACAGATGCAAGCGACACGGCAAGAAACCCAGCAAACGATAACGCGGACCGCGCACGAAAAATCGCATAGGAACGGTCGTGTTCGTGTCCTCCTCGAATTGATCGAAGGATCCCTCACGCAAATGGAATGTGTAGAAAAAAGGCCGGAAATGGAAGTGGCCCTGCTTATCAACAATGTGGATTCGCATGGGAGGCAGGTAAGGTCGCTGGCGATCCTGCTCCAGTGGATCGTATGGTGCGAAAAATCCGGCGCAGGCTATGACCCCATGAAGTATAACCAGGGCGATGAGCCATCTCGTCAACGGACGACGACGCGTCATTCTGCGCCCGCCTCGGTACGAATTCTTGGATCGGCCCATAAGAGCAATAGGTCCGCAAGAAAATTCCCGCCAACCAGAAAAATTGTCGAAAGGAGGACGCCCCCAATTACCACGTACAAATCACGGGCCAGGATGGCCTCGAGCAGAAGTGGGCCGAGCCCCGGCCAGCTCATCACGACTTCGACAAGCAGTGAGCCGCTCACCAACGTACCCAGACTGAAGCCCAAGAGTGAAATGAGCGGATTCGCTGCGTCCCGAAGCGCATATCGATAAAGGAGCCTGCGGCGGGGGATACCATGGCCGGCGGCGGCTCGCAGAAAAGGTGCGTCGAGCACTTCCGCCACCGCCGCACGCACGTGCCTGACGAGCATCGGCAAAGCGGAAATGACAAGCGCAACGACCGGCAACGTCATGTGCGTGGCGATATCGCGCAGCTTGTTCAGCGGGGAAAGACTTTCAAACCCCACGGAGACCATGCCGCCGGTCGGAAACCATCCGCTGCGCACAGCCATGATCAGCAATCCGAGCGCAAGAACGAGATCCGGAATGACGAGCAGAGTTGCCGTGGTCCACGAGAGGGCGCGATCCGGCAAGCGTCCAAGAGATGCGGCAGCCCAGATTCCGAGTGGCAAGGCCAGTGCCCAGGCAATGAGCGTCGCCGTCAGAGTCAGGAGCAGTGTGTTCCGTGCCCGCACCCAAAGAAGCGGGCCAACGGGGCTGTTGTACGCAAAGGAAAATCCCATCTGGCCGTGCGCGACCGAATTCACCCATCGGGCGTAGCGCACAGGCAGCGGCCGATCCAACTGATATTGCGCGCGCAGGGATGCGACAGTTTCTGGCGCGATCTGCGGATTTAATCGCATCTCATCGAAGTAATTCCCGGGCGCCAGAGTGGAAAAGAGAAATGTCAGGATCGAAACTCCAAAAAGAAGAAAAACGGCGTGCAGCATTCTTCGCAGGAGGTAGCGCATTAGAGTCCCTCCGGCAGATTCGCGGCGCCATGGAATCGCGGTGTCGCTGCGAGCAGGCAGCGCGTGGCTTCGTGTTCTGGCGAGCGCAAGAGTTTCTCGGCAGCACCAAGTTCCACGATTCGGCCGTGATCCATGACGGCAATTTCGTCCGCTAAGTGCGCTGCCATTGCAAAATCGTGGGTGATAAATAGATAGGTCAAACGGAGAGAAGCCTGCAGTTCCAGAAGCAAGTTGGCAATTTGCGCTTGCACCGAACAGTCGAGGGCCGAGAGAGCTTCATCCAAAATGAGAAGTTTTGGCTCAAGCGCCAAAGCCCGCGCAATGGCCAGCCTTTGCCTTTGCCCGCCGCTGAATTCATCCGGCCGGCTGCCCGCTTTCTTTGCGGAGATGCCGACACGTTCCAGCAGCGCGCACGCTCTCTTGGATCGTGTCTGCTTGTCGAATCGACGCTGGATGATCAACGGTTCAGCGACAATTTCCAGCGCGGTCAGTCGCGAATTCAGCGAATTCGCCGGATCCTGAAAGACGAGCTGAATCTGAGGGCGAACCGCACGCTGCTGTTTCTCGCCGAGCGCGGCAACGTCGCGCCCATCAAACCACATGCTTCCGGACGTGGGCCGCTCCAAACAGGCGACGCACAACGCCAGCGTGCTCTTCCCGGAGCCTGATTCGCCAACCAGAGCCAATGTTGTCGCGGTCTGAATCGAGAGAGATACGCCATCGAGTGCGGCGAGAAATTCCCTCGAACCGAACGACTTTCCGGTCACATAACGCTTCATCAGATTTTCAACGTTCAGCAGTAACTGCACGCCATCACCTCTAAAAAATTTGCTAGCCGGGAAACTTGAAACATGAAACGGTGTGCGCTTCGCTCAGTGGCACGGCCGCGGGATCGCAACTCTTGCAGACCTCCATTTTTTCCGGACACCGTGGTTCAAACGGGCATCCTCTCACAAGAACTGACAAATTGGGTGACTCCCCGGAGATTACGGGAAGCATGGCCTTGCGACTCGCCTGGCTCTTCTGGTCCAGTGGAGGCACACACCGCAACAAAGCGCGTGTGTAGGGATGCTGTGGCGATGCGAGCACACTCTCCGCCGGGCCCACTTCCACGGCCCGTCCCGCATAAAGAACCAGCACACGGTCCGCAAGACCCGCCAGGAGCCCCGGATTGTGCGTGATCAGAACCATAGAGAGCCCCAATGCCTGCCGAAGAGTCCGGAAGAGGGTAAGGATTTCCTGTTGGGTTGTGGGGTCAAGAGATGCCGTGGGCTCGTCGGCGAGCACCACGGAGGGACCGCAGGCGATCGCTTGCGCCACGAGCACGCGCTGCCGTTGACCGCCACTCAATTGGTGGGGATAGGAGTTTGCGATGCGGTCCGCCTCCGCTGAGAACAGGGTCGCGAGCACTTGGCGCGTCCTGTTTCGGCGCGCTGCGAAATCCAAAGGTTCGTGCGCTCGCAAGACTTCCTCGACCTGGTCACGCACACGCATCGCGGGATGAAGAGCAACGGAAGGCTCCTGAAATATGAGTGAAATACGCCGGCCGCGGAGTTTCTCCATCTCCCGAGGACGCGCGTGGAGCACATCCTGCCCCTCAAAGAGAATTCGACCTCCTGTTATGATTCCGTTCGGAGGAAGGAGACGCAGAAGCGATGCAGCGAGTGTGCTCTTGCCGGAACCCGACTCGCCCAGCACCCCCAGAATCTCGCCGGGCCCTAGATCAAAGCTCAGTCCCGCAAGCGCATGGCACACCTCGCCTGTGCGCGAACGATACGCGACATGAAGATCCTGAACTTGGAGAAGGGGCCTCATCCCATGGACCAGCGCAGGCCTTTTCCTGCCTCTCCATGTTCTGTCAAGGCAGGGAGAGGTACAAGACAGGCGTGCATGACGGCGCAGGAATGGTAATGCCGAACTGAGAATTGGCTTCTACTTGGAGAAGGAGACCCTAGCCTGCAGTGTGGTTTTTACTGTTGAGCAGGCCAGCGTCAGAAACGAACGAGAACCGACGGCGGACGTGGAGCCTTTAGCGGTTTTGGTGTGCCGGCGTGACGCGGTTTTCCGCAACATCCGTTCGGGGCGTCATGGAAACAACGATGTACTCTCTCTCCTTATCGTCTGCCTCCGGGACACGGAGGAGAAGCTTATCCTTGTGAATGCGAAATTCTGCCCTCTCACCGATCTGAAGGAGGGTGGGATGCTTATCGTCTTTCGGCCGAATTCGGTAAGTGATCCGGTCTGAGCGCAGGAGATACTCCTGACAGAGAACTTCCTGGGTCTTCTTGTGTTGACCGTCCGTGCCGAGAATCTGCCCAGCCAGAGTCTTTCCGTCCTTCTCGGCGTACCCGCAGGAAGTTGACTCCATCTGAACCAGCACGCCCTTCTCGTAGGCCGGCTTGTCTTTCCCCTGCAGAGATAGCGCCGTCAAGAGGAGTACGGCGCCTGAGAATATTTTCTTCATCGGGACTCCTTCAACGGATTCAATGAGCCTCACACAAACAAGGCAGTGAGTTTCTGCTCAGTCAAAAGCTCAAGATTAAAGGGCAACCTGGAAGCACAAAAATATAGTGTAGCCGCATCGTGCTCATAATTCTCGAAGCACCAAAGGCATCTATTACCGCCATGTTAGTCGGGGGTACTTGCAGTACGTCGAAAATCTCCAGCAATTGAAATTCTTACCTTGGGTTGTGCGCAAGAAGAGAAACATAATCTTTAGAATGAATGGCTTATGTGGGCAGCCTGGGGAGAACTGTCTGCCTCTAAAATATCTGAGAGGCAATCATGTATCGCAACAAAGGCCACGGGATTGCTGGTTGATCGGCCCTCGTCGAGGAACTGGAGCAACACTCGGGCACCCGGCGGGTTGAATAGACAGGAGAGAAATTGGAGTGTCTAGACTCGGCTACAAACCTCATGACTTCGTATCGAGAGCGGCCTTAACCGACCGGACGGGCAACGTGTTTCTCTTTGCGCTGTGTCTGACTATCGCTTTCGTGTGCCTCGCCTGCCCTCCAGTTTACGGTGACGTGGGAATTGTGCTCAATGAGTCGTTGGACACCAGCGTCGACAGGATCACAGGGACAGGACACAGTGCCGTGTATTTTTCGCGCATCTGCCCGGAATCGCCTGTAAAACTCAGGTTGTGTCGAGTCGGTGAACAAGGTTCCGTGATGAGCAATTACATCAACATCGGCGAGGATCGGCCGTTTGAATGGAACGTCGTGCCGCTCAATGTGTACCTCTACGGTGTCGAGGACGCTCGGCATCGCCCGCTCTTCGGCTCGTACAAAATCAAGCACCTGTTGGAGCAACGCTACCTGGCGAAATACCTGTCTGGGTATTGTGACCGGCCATCTTGCACGACGGGTGACAAGGCGGAATGGAGAGAATTGGTTGCGGCCACTCTTATTCGCAGCTTCTACATTTTCGTGATCGATACCACCGTTGAGCAAGACCGCGAATTCATCGCTGAATTCAACGCGTTGCCCAATCAGAACCATTTTAACGGAGTCACGCGGAATTGCGCCGATTTTACGCGACGCATAATTAACAGCTATTTTCCGCACGCGGCCAATCCGGATTACATCAACGACTTTGGGATGACCACTCCGAAAGCTGTGGCGCGCTCGTTTACGCACTATGCACTTCGGCATCCGGAAACAAATCTTCGCGTGCTGCACTTCGCTCAAGTGCCAGGCACCATCAAGCGAAGCACTGAGTGCCGCGCCGGAACCGAGCAGCTCTATCACTCCAAGAAATTTCTTGTCCCGATGATTGTTTTCGCGGATTACGGATTACCCGTTGCCGCCGCCTCCTATATCCTCACGGGGAGATTCAATCCGGTGCACGAATTCGAAGGGCATCCGGCCACAGAAAAGGGCCCTGCTCATGCCAAGCAGCCAGAGAAAATTGCGCCGGCGGAGCGGACGCAGTTCGTTGGCACTTCCGAGGAGTGGAAAGAATACCGGCGGGCACTGGATTCGATCGTCGAAGAATCTATCTATACGCGGATCATCCGCGACCGCGGATATCTTAACCACCTCTTCAGGCATTTCGACGAGGCAGGTACGCCTCTTGTCGACGAGGACGGTGACCTGTGGATGGAAATTTCGGAAAATGGCGAAACCTTTGAAGTGGGGCTGAGTGCAGACAACATTCTTGCCCAGGGCTCCGACTC
>Ga0209701_10002473_pt1 | contig 12012 bp, 11 predicted proteins | sample CZO8metaG_4_FD_188356 | JGI IMG/M metagenome (GOLD analysis project Ga0209701, IMG submission 188356) | Vadose zone soil microbial communities from the Eel River Critical Zone Observatory, Northern California, USA - CZOApr15con2H3.8 metaG... | ecosystem: Environmental > Terrestrial > Soil >...
AATACTGGATTCCCGCTTGCGCGGGAATGACAGTTGGGTGTTGCGGTGCGATTGGGCGGTTCCTTCAGAATCATTGGGTTGATGAATTGTGTAGATACCTATGCCCTCCGGGGAGAGCGAAGCGAGGGGGGCGAAGCCGGCGGGGATGAGGGGCGCGGTCCACGAATGCGACAACAATGGAGCGCAATCCAGGTCACGGCGAAGGTCCCCGGATTTCGGCGCTACGCGTCTTCATCCAGGCTACGACAGGAAGGCAAGAGGGATGGCGCGGTACCTAACATAGATAAAGTTATTTATAGGACGCAACATTAGCATATACCCCTCCCCTTCCTATGTTCTTGCTGTTATTTCCGCGATTCCTCCCTGGGAAACGCGCCTATTACCATTGGCGTTAAAACCTAATTAGTGGAAATAAGCAGGGTGAGGAATTGCCACAGCACACGCTCGGTGAGACCCCAGATAACATAATCACCATGGCGAAAACAGCGCCCCCGCCACGGCTTCCCGCGCACCTCCAGCGTCGTTTCCGTCCACAGCGACGGCTCGCGCAGGCGCGCAACCGGCAGCCAGAACGTCGCCGCCACCTCGGCGCTTGGCGCGATCTCGATGTCGCCGCTTACGGCCGCGACGAACGGCGTTACGACTACCGATGGCGCGCCCGGCGACAAAGGCCGCACCTCGTCGAGCTGTCCGAGTATGCGCCCATAGCGCGTGAGATCGATACCTGTTTCTTCTCTCGCCTCACGGATCGCGGTCTGCTCCAGCGACGCGTCGCATGGCTCTTGGCGTCCTCCCGGAAGCGCGACGTTTCCGCTCCAGGGATCCCCTGAAAATTCGGCGCGATGGATCATCAACAGCTCCAGCGCGTGGCCTACGGTCAGGCGCATAATGAGCGCAACGGCGGCGCGCCGCATGCCGTCAGTGGCCGCGAGCGGAGGCGCTATGGGCCGTTCGCGCAATACCTGCGCCAAACGGGCGACATCGGGGTGCGCCAAAATGACGTGGATGTTACTCATAAAACCCTGCCATACGTTAGCCGCCAACAAACAAAAAAGGGGCGAGTGCCCCTTTTTAATAAACCGCATGCATGAACTTATTCTTCTTAGGAGGCTCCTTCCAACGCCTTCATGCTCAGGCGGATCCGGCCTTGTTTATCGACCTCGAGGACTTTTACCCGCACACTTTCGCCTGCGCTGAGTTTATCGCTGACATTTTCCACGCGTTCGTTGGAGATTTGCGAGATGTGCACCAGTCCATCCTTGCCGGGCAGAATCGTCACAAACGCGCCGAAATCCATGAGCTTCGCGACCTTGCCTTCATAGATCATGCCGACTTGCACGTCGGCGGTGATCTGCTCGATGCGCCGGCGCGCTTCCTGGCCGGCGGCATTATCCACCGACGCGATCTTAACCGTGCCGTCGTCTTCGATATCAATCGTAGCACCGGTTTCTTCACATAGCGCGCGAATGGTGGAGCCGCCTTTGCCAATCACATCGCGGATCTTTTCTGAATTGATTTTGAAAGTAATAATGCGCGGCGCGTATTCCGACATCTCCGCGCGCGGCGCGGCAATGGCTTGGTTCATGATTTTTAAAATATGCAGCCGGCCTTCTTTTGCCTGGTGCAGCGCCACTTCCATGATCTCTTTGTTGATACCTTCAATCTTGATGTCCATCTGCAAAGCGGTAACGCCATCGGCGGTGCCCGCTACTTTGAAATCCATATCGCCCAAATGATCCTCATCGCCGAGGATATCGCTTAATACCGCAAAACGATTTTCTTCCTTAATCAAGCCCATGGCAATTCCGGCGACCGGCGCCTTAATTTGTACGCCTGCGTCCATTAAAGACAGACTGGTGCCGCACACGGTCGCCATTGAACTGGAGCCATTGGACTCGGTAATTTCCGCCACCACACGCAATACGTAGGGGAACTCCGCCATGCCGGGCAATACCGCCAGGATGCTGCGTTTAGCCAATCGGCCGTGGCCGATTTCCCGCCGCTTGGGGCTGCCGACTCTACCGACTTCGCCTACACAAGAAGGCGGAAAATTATAATGCAGCATAAACGGCTCTTTGCGCTCGCCCTCGAGCGCATCGATAATTTGCGCGTCGCGGCCGGTGCCGAGCGTAGTCACCACCAGAGCCTGGGTTTCACCGCGGGTAAACAAGGCGGAGCCGTGCGTACGGGGCAATACGCCGATACGAACGGTAATGGGGCGCACGGTGCGGGTATCGCGCCCGTCGATACGCGGGGCGCCGCCGAGAATTTGGCCACGCACGACTTTCTTCTCAATGTTTTTGATCGCATTGTTGATCGCCTCGATCTCATCCGGGCCCATGTTCTCATTGCCAAGCTTAGCTATCACCTGCTGGCGAATAGCGGCGAGTTTTTCCTGGCGCGTGAGCTTTTCGCGAATTTGGTAAGCGGCGATGATCTCGGCCTCGGCGATCTTGGCAATAGAGTCTGTTAAGGTATTGTCTTTTTCCGGCGCCTTCCATTCCCATGGCTGCACGCCGGCCTGTGCGGCCAGCTCGCGGATCGCGCCGATCGCTACGCGCATTTGCTCATGCCCAAACAGTACCGCGCCCAGCATCACCTCTTCCGGCAAGATCTTCGCCTCGGATTCAACCATCAACACCGCCTTCTCGGTGCCGGCCACGACTAAATCCAAACTCGATTCCTGCAATTGTTGATTGGTCGGATTAAGAAGATATTGGCCGTCTTTATATCCTACGCGCGCCGCGCCGATCGGACCGTTAAACGGGATACCCGAGAGCATCACCGCCGCGGAACTGCCGATCATCGCGACAATATCGGAATCGATATTGGGATCCATCGACATTACCGTGGCGATAATTTGCACTTCGTTGGTGAAACCTTTGGGGAACAGGGGGCGGAGGGGGCGGTCGATCAGGCGGGAGGTGAGGATTTCTTTTTCTGATGGGCGCCCCTCTCGTTTAAAAAACCCGCCGGGGATGCGGCCGGCGGCGTAGGTGCGTTCTTGATAATCCACCGTTAGGGGAAAGAAATCCTGGCCTGGGTTACTTTCTTTTACTCCGACCACCGTCACATGCACGACGGTGTCGCCCATACTCGCCATCACCGCGCCGCCGGCTTGGCGCGAGATCTCACCGGTTTCCAGCGTTACCGTATGCTGGCCATACTGAAAGGTTTTGGTAATTTTACTCAATGCTTTTTCCTCGGTTAATTGTTATTTACGCAGACCGAGGCGGGTGACCAAAGTGCGGTAACGCTCGTTATCGACGTGCTTTAAATAGTCCAATAATTTTCTGCGCTTGCTGACCATGCGCAATAACCCCTGACGTGAATGGTGGTCGTGCGCATGCTTTTGAAAATGCCCGGACAAATCCTCGATGCGCGCCGAAATCAGGGCTACCTGCACCTCGGGCGAGCCGGTATCGGTTTTATCAATCTGGTATTCTTTAATAACCTGGGCTTTCTGCTCCGCTTTGAGAGTCATCACTATCCTCACTTGCACCAATTTAGAACCTTTAGGCGGCGTATTCTAACTGCCTAACCCCTGTTCCTCAACCAATTTATTGGCCGATAGCAGAAGTTTCCGGTACCGCCAATAGGCGCTTAGGCGCAATGCGCCCATCGGCTAGAAATTGGCCGACACCTAAAAAACCGTTCTGTTCTTCATATAATCTCACCCAGCCGGCAGCGCGCTGCCCGCCTATGAAAACACTCTGACCGTGACGCAGCGCGGAAGCCATGGGTTGTGCTAAATAAACCGCCGGCAAGGCCATAATTGCCCGATCGATAGGGATCAAACGCGCCAGGCATTGGGCGTGATCCATGGCCTTAAGGGCCGCCAAGTCCACCGCCTGTTCCGCGGAGAACCCGCCTATGGCTAGCCGGCGCAATTGCGTCACGTGCGCGCCGCAGCCTAACAACTGCCCTAAATCATGCGCCAGGCTGCGGATATAAGTGCCCTTACCGCAAAAAACCGCGATCTCCAGCTTAGCTTGCTGTAACTTCAACAATTTAAGCTCATGCACCGTTATCTTGCGCGCTGCTCGCTCGACGCTAATGCCGGCGCGCGCGCGTTTGTAAAGCGGCTGACCTTGCTGCTTAATGGCGGAGTACATCGGCGGAATTTGCTCGCTATTTCCGACAAAGCTGCGCAAAGCCGGTTCAACCTCCGCCTGACCCACGGTCACCGGCCGGGTCGCTATGATCTCACCTTCGGCATCATAGGTCGTGGTCTCCTGCCCCAGCTCAATCTCAACCCAATAATGCTTATCGGCGTCCAGCAAAAATCGCGATATCTTAGTCGCCTCGCCCAAACAGATAGGCAATAGACCGGTGGCGAGAGGATCCAAACTCCCGGTATGCCCGGCTTTACAGGCATTAAAATGCCGCTTTACCTCCTGCAAAACGCGGTTGGAAGTCATGCCGCGCGGTTTATCGATCAACAGAATCCCGTTTACCGGCGCGCAATCCCGCGTTTTCTTACTCACCCTTACACCTTGTCGTCGCGGTCTTGCGCGCGGGCGCGATCGATTAAAGCGGAAATCGCCATACCCCGTTCCACCGATTCATCGTATAAAAAACGCAGTTCAGGAACGACGCGTAATTTAATCCGCCCGGCAAGCCGGCGGCGCACAAAACCCTCCGCCTTGTTTAACGCCGCCACAATCTCGTGTCCGCGCTCCCTGCCTACGAGATGGGTCACATAAACCTTGGCGTGGGACAGATCCGGAGCGACATCAACTCCGGTCAGGGTGGCTTTGGCCGTGCGCGGATCATTAAGCTCTCGCTGCATGAGCGCGGCTAACTCGCGTTTCAACAACGCCGCGACGCGGCGGGAGCGCTCGCCGGGAGATATTTGACTGGAATGTTTCCGCATAAATCAACTCAAAGTGAGCGCGCGACTTCCACTTTCTCGTAAATCTCGATCTGGTCTCCCACTTGCACATCATTGTAATTCTTTATACCGATACCGCATTCTAAACCGGCCTTGACCTCATTCACATCGTCCTTAAAGCGGCGCAATGAATCGATCTCGCCTTCGAATATCACTACATTATCGCGCAGTACGCGCACCGACCGATTGCGCCGCACCACGCCTTCCAACACATAGCAACCGGCAATCGCGCCGAGCTTGGGGGTCTTAAATACATCGCGCACTTCCGCTAAGCCGATAACCTGCTCCTTAATCTGCGGCTTCAACATGCCGGCCATCGCCGCCTTGATCTCGTTCACCGCATCATAGATGACATTGTAGTAATGGACATCCACGCCCTCGCTTTCAATCAGGCGCCGGGCGCCCGCATCCGCGCGCACATTGAACCCGATGATAATGGCCTGTGACGCCACCGCTAAATTCACATCCGATTCGTTAATGCCGCCGACCATGTCATGCACAACTTTTACTCTGACCTCATCGGTAGATAGCTTCTCCAACGATTCGGTCAGCGCCTCAATTGAACCCTGAACATCGGCCTTAATGATTAAATTGAGCGTCTTCGCGCCTTCCTGCATTTGTTGGAACATATTGGAAAGCTTGGATGCCTGCTGGCGGGCGAGCTTAACTTCCTTGTACTTGCCCTGGCGGAATAAGGCGATCTCGCGCGCCTTGCGCTCACTTTCCACGACAATGGCTTCTTCGCCGGCGTTAGGCACTCCCGACAATCCTTGTACTTCCACCGGGATCGACGGTCCCGCCTCTTTAATAGTGCGGCCGGTTTCGTCATTCATCGCGCGTACGCGGCCGCTCTCACGGCCGGCAAGAATGATATCGCCCTTACGCAAGGTGCCCTGTTGCACCAGAATCGTCGCTACCGGTCCACGGCCTTTATCCAAACGCGCCTCGACCACCAGCCCGGAAGCGGGGCCGGTGTTAACCGCTTTCAGCTCCAATACTTCGGCTTGCAACAACACCGCATCGAGCAGCTCCTCGATACCTTGCCCGGTTTTGGCGGAGACCTGCGCAAACATCTCCGCACCGCCCCATTGCTCCGGCACGACTTCGTGCGCAACCAGTTCCTGTTTCACGCGCTCCGGCTCGGCCTCCGGCTTATCGATTTTGTTTATCGCCACCACAATCGGCACGCCGGCGGTGCGCGCATGATGGATCGCCTCAATGGTTTGCGGCATGACGCCGTCGTCGGCAGCCACCACCAGAATGACCAAATCCGTCGCCTTGGCGCCGCGCGCGCGCATCGCGGTGAACGCCTCATGGCCGGGGGTATCGAGAAAAGTGACAACACCTTTCGGCGTCTCCACGTGGTACGCGCCGATGTGTTGGGTAATGCCACCGGCCTCGCCGCTGGCCACTTTGGTCTTGCGGATGTAATCGAGCAGAGAGGTCTTGCCGTGATCCACGTGCCCCATTACGGTTACCACCGGCGGGCGCGGTTCCGGCACCCCACCGGATTTTTCCCCGGTTAAAAGCGCCTCCGGATCGGACGGTTTGGCAACGCGCGACACATGGCCCATCGCTTCCACTACAATCGCGGCGGTGTCGCGATCTAAAACTTGATTGATGGTCACCATGCTGCCCAGCTGCATTAACGCTTTAATCACCTCCGCCGCCTTTACCGACATCTGTTGCGCCAACTCCGCCACGCTAATTGCCTCGGGCAGCAACACTTCACGCACAATCGGTTCCGTCGGCATTTCAAACGCGTGCTGGCCCGACATGCTGGTCACCACGTGTTTTTTGCCGAGGGTGCGCGCCTTTCGCCGGACCTTCTTATTATCCGCGACATGTAATTGGGAGCGCTCACCGTGCTTATCCGGCTTGGCGCCTTTTTTGGCTTTGTCCGCAGGCAGCGCGCCCGGCTGGCGGGTGTCGGCGGGTTTCTTGCCTTCCGGTACGCCGGTGGGCGCTTGTATTTCCGCCGGCGCGATCGAAGCCGGTTCAGTGGCTTTCGCTACCGATTCCGAAGCAGCCGCTTGGGCCGCCGCCGCTGGTTTTTGCGCCGGCGCCTTCGGAACGAGTTTAGCGGCTTCTTCCCTTCTCGTTTGGTGGACGCTCTCCGGCTTACCGGCAGGTTCTATTAAGCGGGCTTGCGCCGTCGTTTCAGCGCGTGCCTGATCTGCTTTCGCGCCGCGCGCCGGCTCGGGTTCCGGTTGGGCTGGCGCCGGCGGCTCTTCAATTTCACTGCGTTTCACGAACGTCCGCTTCTTGCGCACCTCGACCTGCACCGTGCGCGCATGGCCAAAGCGGGAGCTTTGCGTGATCTGGCTGGTGGACTTTTGTTTCAAAACCACCTTTTTAGTCGCCGCCCCTTCCGCGCCGTGATGCGTGCGCAGAAAACCCAGTAAAACCATTTTCTCTTCATCGCTCAGAACGTCTTCGCTTTTTTTATGGTGAATGCCCGCGGCGACCAGTTGCTGCAGCAACTTATCGGAAGGAATCCCGATCTGCGCGGCAAAGCTTTTGACGGTTATCTGTGTCATATTTTCGATTTAAGCCTCTGGTTTGGCAAACCACGGCGCGCGCGCCGCCATGATCAGCTGCTTGGCGCGCTCTTCGTCAAAACCTTCTATGTCCAGTAATTCATCCACCGATTGCTCGGCAAGATCCTCCATCGTTTTAATGGCATGACTTGCCAGCAAGCGCGCGGTGTGCTCGTCCATACCCGGCATCTCCAGCAGATCCCGGCTGGGCTCGGCCATGTCGATTTTCTCTTCCAATGCGATCTCCTTGGTCAGTAATACATCGCGCGCGCGATTGCGCAATTCCTCGATCAACTGCTCGTCAAACTCTTCAATCGTCGCCATTTCCTGCTTAGGCACATAGGCGACTTCATCTAACCTGGTAAAACCTTCCTGCACCAGAATATTAGCGATATTTTCATCCACGCCTAATTGATCCATAAAGGTCTTGACTGCCGTCGCGGCTTCGGTGGCGCCTTTAGCATTGGCCGTCTCTTCCGTCATGATATTAAGCTCCCAACCGGTCAACTCGGATGCCAGCCGTACATTTTGCCCGCCGCGCCCGATCGCCTGGGAAAGCTTGGCTTCATCCACAATCACGTCCATGCTGTGCAGCTCTTCATCCACGACGATAGACAGCACTTCCGCCGGGGCCAAGGCATTAATGACGAACTGCGCCGATTCCGGCGACCATTGAATAATATCGACCCGCTCGCCGCCTAATTCGTTCGACACACTCTGTACGCGTGAGCCGCGCATACCCACGCAAGCGCCGATCGGGTCAATACGCGGATCCTTTGAGTTAACCGCGATCTTGGCGCGCAGTCCGGGATCACGCGCGGCGGCGCGGATTTCGATCATGCCCTCGCCCGCCTCCGGCACTTCCAATTTAAATAACTCGATCAGCAATTGCGGCGCGGTGCGGCTTAAAAACAATTGTGGACCGCGCGGGGTGGAATAGACATCTTCCAGATAGGCGCGGATGCGATCGCCCGGGCGCAGGTTTTCGCGCGGGATCATGGCCGATTTCGGCAGCAAAGCTTCGGCGCTGCCAAGCTCAAGAACGGCATCGCCGCGCTCCAGGCGCTTGACCACGCCGGTAACCAGATCCCCCTGGCGCTGCTTATATTGCGTCACGATCTGCTCGCGCTCCGCCTCGCGCACTTTTTGCACGATCACCTGCTTAGCGGCCTGCGCGGCGATACGCCCGAATGTGACCGGCTCCAGCGGCTCTTCGATATAACCGTCGACCTGAGCTTCAGGGTCACGCTTTAACGCCTCGCTTAAGGTAATCTGGCGTTCCGGAAATTCCATCGGCGCATCATCCGCGATAATTTGCCAGCGGCGGAACGTATCGTAGTCGCCGGTCTTGCGCTGAATGGCTACGCGCGCGTCAATATCCTCTTTATGGCGTTTGCGCGTCGCCGTCGCCAGCGCCGCTTCCAGCGCCTGGAAGATCACGTCCCGCTCCACACTCTTTTCGCGTGATACCGCGTCCACCACCATCAAAATTTCACTCGCCATAAAAACCTCTCCGGCCGCGTCAGAACTGCGGCACTAACCTGGCTTTTTCGATATTTTCGAATGCCAGCTCATAAGACTCTTTATCCAGCTCCAGCACGATATGATCGCCTGCTATCCCCTTCAGGCGGCCGGTGAAATTCCTGCGGCCTAATATCGGCTGAAACAGCTTTACCCTAATATCCGCGCCCGTGAACCGTTCAAAATCCTTGCGTTTTACCAAGGGCCGGTCCAGGCCGGGCGAGGACACTTCCAGCGTATAGTGGCCGGGAATCGGGTCCTCCACGTCCAGCACCGCGCTCAACTGGCGGCTAACCATAGCGCAATCCTTGACATTAATCCCGCCCGGGCTGTCGATATAAACGCGCAGCAACGTCTGGCTCCCGCTGCCGGTTAATTCGGCGTCAATCAATTCAAAACCCAAGGCTTCCACCCCGGGCTCCAGTATTGCGCGCAGGCCGGCCACATTACCTCGCATTTGCACTAACCCATAAACGCAAAAGTGGGCGCGCAGCCCACTTTCTTTTTGAAGACTTAAGGAAGCTTAATTGCTGTCATTCCGAACCGCCGTTAGGCGGTGAGGAATCCGGCAAATACGGCTTAATCAGAGCATCCTTTAATTATGCAATTGGATTATAAGGATTTTTCCATAAAATTCAACGGGAATTAACGCGCCGGCTTGGCGCATGGCGGTTGAGAGCAATACCTAAAATTACGACCAAAGAACGCCGCTCGCCCGGATTACCTTGAAAAACTTAGCGGCGCTCTGTAAACTTCGCCGTCCTATTGCGGGGTGGAGCAGTCTGGCAGCTCGTCGGGCTCATAACCCGAAGGTCGTAGGTTCAAATCCTACCCCCGCTACCATAATAATAAGCATCCTCAGAAATGGCGGCGTTATTTAGTTGCTTAACGTCACCCTCCACTAACAAAAATCAAAATTGACTTTATCACCGACCACAACAAACCCATCAAGATCTAGCTGAAATTAATTAATCCATTCATTCAGATAGATAGGATTGAGTTTTCGCAAAATAGGAGTCACGGGCGCAAGATGATGCCTCACGCCTGGCGCAACTGGTGGCATATTAGACATACACGTCGAAACGCATGAAAATACTCGTGCTATCAATCCTTACGATAGCCTTCGACCTAAGTGGGGGACCCAATGGAATATACCTTCAAGAAACATCCGGTATCCGATGTCGAAAATTTTTGGCTTGAGGAAGTTGCGAAAGCCAAAAACTTTGATCCGAAAGTCCTTAAGGTGCAGCTTCGCGACAAGCTTCCCAGAGATTTTGATCCCAACTCCATGGACTAACAGCTCTATAATAATCGACGGATAACCCTCGTGGGTATATGGCATGTGGATCCTAAAAATTCCATCTTTACTGTACTAAATAAAATCATTTGTGCGATTCGTGACCAAATAATTGCAAGCCCTGGTATCAATCAAGCCACTGCAACCGAGATCGCCAGCACGACTAAATTGGAAGAAGATCAGGTAGCGCAAGCTTTCTACACACTTTTTTACCTTGGCGTGTTGCCTTCGGGTGGCTTAGGAATCGGTGGCGAGAAGATCGCCTCGCTGTCCCTCAGCGAATACGAATACGATGAGTATCTACGGTATGAACGGATTGAAGATTTGCTTGAGAAGTTCTATCAGTAGTGTCCGGCAATTTAGTTGAATAAATTCAGTTGGTTATTATTTTGCGGCATGGTCATTTGTATCTCCGTGTTTTTAAGTAATTGATCGAGTGGTGTTTTCTCGAAAAGTGTCAGGCTCAGAATCTGTAGAATTGTGTAGAGCGAGGCCTCGATATTGAGGCGCTTTTTCACGATGGCGACCAAGACGTAAACGGTGATGGCGATCCATATTTGCGTCTTGACGGCGTTCTCGGTGGTGCCGTAGAACGCCTTGATACGAAGATGCTGTTTGATCCATTTGAAGAACAGCTCGACCTGCCAGCGGCAGCGGTAGAGTTGGGTGATGGTCAACGCCGGCAAGTCGACGTTGTTGGTCAGGAAGGCCAACTCCTTGTCGTGTTCGGCATCGTGGAATTTGATGCGGCGCAAGTGCTGCGGGTAATCTTGGCTGGGATAGAACCCGGTCAGCGCGATGGTTTGATCGCAGCGCAATCCCGTGGATTTGTCCACGGCATGGGAGTAGATGCGCCGACAGGCCAGGTTGGATTTGGCGCGGGTGATGAAGAACGCCTGGGCTCGATGCAGGACGAACCAGCGAGCGAAATCGGTGAAGCCCCGATCCATGATGTAAAAGCTGCCGGCTTCGGGTATCAGGATATCGAGCACATTGACCTCGTGCATCTTCCCGTCGCTGATGTGAATAAAGGAGGGGATGTTGCCGCGTAGATCGAGCAGAGTATGCAGTTTGACGGCGGCTTTGGTCGAGCGAAAGCGAGCCCACGGAAAGACGCTCAAGCACAGGTCGATGGTTGTGGTATCGAGCGCGTAGACCGTCTGCTCTAGCTCGACGGCAAAGCTGTCGCTGGCGTAGAGCTTTCTGGCAGTCTGGATCAAGCTCATCGCGAAAGCAGCAAAGATGTGCCAGTCGCGGGATTCGTTGGCATCGGCCAGGGTACTCTTGGCGACATGACCGCGTATGCCAAGATGATAAAGCTTGGCCTGATGAGCGTGCAGACAGGTCTCGATGTCGCGCAAGCTCTCGCGGTAAGTCAGTTGCGCGAAGGCCATGCAGAGAAACTGGTCGAGATGCGAGAAAGTCTTGGTGGGATATTTGGAAGGGTAACGCCGCACATAGCGGCGAAACGTGTGAAGGGGTAAATACTCCATGAGTTGTGCGAACACCAATTGGCCTGAATGCATGATGAGAAACCTTAGGGAGAAAACCCCAGTTTCCCAAAAAATTCACGTTCAAATCGGTGACACCCCTAAACATACTGTTTCCTGTTCTAGATCAACTTGTTATATAACCGTCTGAGCAAAATTGCCGGACACTACTGCGTAAAAGACTAATACCAGTCGAATCTGAGGAGAATGGCACTACCTTAAGCACCTTTGATCGAGGATACGGCGCCGGGGGGCTAAGAGCAACGAGTA
>Ga0209701_10002478_pt1 | contig 12004 bp, 14 predicted proteins | sample CZO8metaG_4_FD_188356 | JGI IMG/M metagenome (GOLD analysis project Ga0209701, IMG submission 188356) | Vadose zone soil microbial communities from the Eel River Critical Zone Observatory, Northern California, USA - CZOApr15con2H3.8 metaG... | ecosystem: Environmental > Terrestrial > Soil >...
CCCACCCCGGGCTCGCCGATCAGAACCGGGTTGTTCTTGGTGCGCCGCTGCAGGATCTGGATCACGCGGCGGATCTCGTCATCGCGGCCGATCACCGGATCGAGCTTGCCCGCGCGGGCGCGCTCGGTCAGGTCGAGCGTGTACTTCTTCAGCGCCTCGCGCTGCCCCTCGGCTTCGGGGCTCGCCACCGATTCGCCGCCGCGCAGCGCCTCGATCGCCCGTTCGATCGCTTTCCGGCTCCCTCCGTTCTCCTTCAGCAGCCGGCCCGCCTCGCCCTTGTCTTCCGCCAGCGCGAGGAGGAAAAGCTCCGAGGAGATGAACTGGTCGCCCCGCCTTTGCGCCTCCTTGTCGGTGAGATTGAGAAGACCGTTCAGCTCGCGCGAGATCTGGACCTCTCCGCCGTGGCCTTCGACCTTGGGCAGCCGCGATATCGCCTGCTTCGCCGCCTCGCGCAGCCGCGGCACGTTGACTGCCGCGCGCGAAAGCAGGGAGGCGGCCGAGCCGTCTTCCTGCTGGAGCAGCGCGACCAGCAGGTGCAGCGGCTCGATGAACTGCTGGTCCTGCCCTACGGCGATGCTTTGAGCATCGGCGAGCGCCTGCTGGAACTTGGTCGTCAGTTTGTCAAAACGCATCTCGCGTCCATCCCGGGACTTTCAGTTGATTTGGAGGTGGGGTAATCGGGGCGGTTTTCAAGGCTCCAGCACGCGGGCCTTACTGGAAATGTCGACCGTCGGTCTTCAAAAATACTGCGACGCAATAACGTCCTTTTCGTTTCAAATGTGTTAAATACTGCAATGATTTTAAAATGCTACTTGATTTTGACCTGTCGCGAGCCTATATTGCTTATGTGCACTGCACCATAAACTGAGGACACAGAATCATGGACTTCAAGAACCGCTTCCCCATGTACGAAGGCGACGGCTACATTCACCCGAGCCCCGTGCAATTCCCATCCGAAGTACTCTCGCAAAGCGAGAATCATCTCCACACCCAGCCAGATAGCCCCAAGCTCCGCACGGGCGCGGTGCGCGCATTGCTTTTGAGGATCGCCGATTGGCTGGACCGCGCGCTCCAGCACCCGCGCAGAAGGGCGCTCGAGGATTACCTCGCGCGTTCATCGGATCTCGCGGACCTGGAACGCCGCCTGCAGCGCATCGAGCGCGACGGCCGATTCATCCCCGGCTGACCCGGAAACGCTTTCACCTGTCCGGCCGCACCAAGCGGGCGCCGGTCCGCGGAGCAAAGCATCGGGCGCTGCTAAACTTGCCGCGTTCGCACCGGAAGGCCCGCACGACATGGCGATGAAGTTCGAGCTCCTGGAGCACCTGGGGAAATATCCGGTCGTTCGCGAGATCGGCAGCGGAGCGACCAGCCGCGTCTACCTCGCGCGCGATACCTTCGCCGACCGGGAAGTCGCCATCAAGGTGTTCCTGTTCGACGAGAACATCAATCCGCAGACCGAGCGCATGATGCACAAGGCGTTCCTCGCCGAGGCGGCGCTCGCCGGCAAGCTCAGCCATCCGCACATCGTCGAGATTCTCGACGCCGTGGCCGAGCCCGAGCACAGCTACCTGGTGATGGAATTCGTGCCGGGCACGACGCTCGAGGCGCACGCGGATGTCACCAACCTGCTGCCCCTCAACAAGGTCGTCGAGATCATCTTCAAATGCATACGCGCGCTCGAGTACGCATTCCAGCACGGGGTGATACACCGCGACATCAAGCCCGGCAATATCCTGCTCTCGAAGAACGGCGACACCAAGGTAAGCGACTTCGGAGCCTCGTTCCAGCAGCGGCACGGCCAGGAAACGACCCAGCTCACCGGGGTCGGCTCGCCCGCGTACATGTCCCCCGAGCAGATTCGCACGGAGGACGTGACCCACCAGACCGATATCTACTCTCTGGGCGTGGTGATGTACCGGCTGCTTACCGGCCGGCTGCCCTACGAGGCCAATACCCAGGCGGGCTTGAGCTACGCGATTCTCAACACGCCTCCGGCGCGGCCCGCCACCCTGCGCCCCGACCTGCCGCCGCTGCTCGATGAGATCGTGATGAAGGCGATCGAAAAGAACACCGCCGCGCGCTACAAGACCTGGCTCGATTTCGGCAAGGACCTGAGCCAGGCCTTCACCACGCTGCGCCTTTCCGGCGCGTCGGTCTCCGATTCCGAGAAGTTCAACGGACTCCGGGATATGCCCTTCTTCGAGGACTTCGACGACGTCGCGCTCTGGGAGGTGGTGCGCATCGGCAGCTGGAAGACCATCGCATCGGGAACCGTCATCATCCGGGAGGCCGATCAGGGCGACAGCTTCTTCCTCCTGATCGGCGGCGAAGTCGGCGTGACGCTTCTCGGCAAGCAGCTCAACGTCATCAAGCCCGGCGGCTGCTTCGGCGAGATCCTGTACTTCACCGGCCGCATGGGACGCCGCACCACGACCATCACCGCGCTGGGCGAGGTCACGGTGATCGAGATCAAGGCGGACGCGCTGCGCGTGGCGACCGACGCCTGCCAGGTCGGATTCAACAAGGCGTTCATGCGCGTGCTCATCGAGCGCCTTACCCAGGCGAACCTCCGCCTGGCCGGGCGAGGTTAGTAGACGAGCGTTTGCCAGCCTGGAACGGCGGCCTAAATCGCCATCGGTTCAACGCACCACCATGACCGGTCGGCCCGCGTATTGCACGACCTGCTTCGACACGGAGCCGAGCAGCCAGCGCGTGAATTTCGAGCGGCCGCGATCGCCTACGACGACGAGGTCCACTCCGTGTCGGTCGGCGTCGTAAATGATCTGCTCTGCGGGATGGCCCACCACGACTTCGAGGCGCGCTTTGACGCCCTTCGCGGCGATGGCCGGTTTCAATTCGGCGAGCAAACCCCGATGATACCGACGCGAGTTCTCGATCACCGCCTCGGTCTCGACGTCATCTCCGATCTCAGGGGGCCGGCAGACCGTGAGCACGTACAATTCAGCGCCGTGAGTCGCGGCGAGTTCAAGCGCGGCTTCGAACGCCTTTTTGCCGGACTCCGACCCGTCGTAGCCGACAAGGATTTTTTTGTACATCACCAGCTCCGCGGTGTTCGCGACGCAGAAGGCTGACCCGATGCGGCCTGTTTGTCTTCCACCCCGTCCACTTTCAGCAGATGATGCGGAAGAAACCAGATATTGGCGATCAGCGTCGGCACAACCGCGCTCGCTATCACGGCGGCGACCAAAGCCGAGTACTGTGCCTGGGTGACGATGCCGTGCGACAGGCCGAACAGCGAGGAGATGGTCCCGAAGGTCAGACCGGTCGACATCAGCAGCGTCGTGTACATTCCTTCTTTCGGCGGCGAGCGAAACGTCTGCGTTACGGGATAGACGCCTGCAATCTTGGTCACCACCTTGACGGCGAGCATCAGGAGAAACGCGCCGGGCGCCACGATCAGAGCAGGCACCGAGACGAACGAGCCAGCCCGAATGAAGTAGAAGGGCGTCAGCAAACCGAAGGTGAGCGTACGTAAGCGCCGCACCAGCACGTGGTCCTTGCCGACCGTCCCGGCAAGCATCATGCCCAGTACGTAGGCGGGCAGCACGGCCTCGCTGTCAGCCCAGCCGGCAAGCGCGCCGAGCCCGAAGAGGAACAGCAGCAGGAACTTTGTTTCGAGCTCCGAGGGCCGGCCGCCGAAGCGCCGGAAAAAGCGCGGCGTCAGCCACGGGAGCGCCAGCGCCGCTGCGGCGAGCCCTCCGACGAAGAGCAGCGTTTTCAGCGTGAACGGCGCGAAGATCAATCCGAGCGCGACGACCGTTCCGAGATCGGTGATGAAGCAAGCCGCCAGTACTGTCTTGCCGTATTCCGTTGCGTTGAAGCCAAACTCGATCATCACCGCGTAGACGACCGCGACCGAGGTCGTGGACATCGCCACCCCTGCGAGCCAGCTCGCCTCGACGCTCCAGCCGAGCCCCCAGCGGGCCGCCGCCGCGCAGCCGAGAAACGGCGCGAAGAAGCTGATCAATCCTATTGCCGTCGCCTCCTTCCATTTGCGCCTGAAAACCTCCGGGTCCAGTTCCGCTCCGGCGAGGAAAGTGAGCACGATCGCACCGGTACCGGCAAGGAACTTGACCCAGAGATGATCCGCTCCGAGAAACGCGGCACCGAAGGCCGCGCCGAGGATGAGCTGCGCGACGGTGCCGACGGCGATCTCGGAGAGCGCATTGGCGACTTTGAACCAGATCGAAAGCAGCGCCGCGAGCAAAGCGAGCGCGAGCCAGAGCGCCGCCAAAGCCCAGATTTCGGTCATTGAGAACCTCCGTTCCGCATTTTTTGAAACACGACGGAGGTGAGAGCAGACACCTGCGTCAACGCTCTCCGGCGTGTCACGTAGGCATCATCAGCCTTGCGGCGGTTAGGGGAGGTATGCCATCTCCCTGAAACGCGGCCATGATAGCCGCCCGGGGGGCGCGCGTAAACGCCGGCGCTCAGGCGGCGCTCGACTTGGGCGGCTCCCAGCGCTGCGCGGCCTCGTCGTCGGAGGCTCGCGCCTCGACCCAGCGCGCGCCTTGGGGAGTCTCCTCCTTCTTCCAGAACGGTGCCCGCGTCTTCAGGTAGTCCATGATGAATTCGCAGGCCGCGAAGGCCTCGCCTCGATGCGCGCCGGTGACGACGACGAGCACGATCTGGTCGCTCGGCTTGAACTCACCGACGCGATGTACCACGAGCGCCTCCATCACGTTCCATCGTTGCTTCGCCTCGGCGACAATTTTCTCGAGCGCCTTCTCGGTCATGCCGGGATAGTGCTCGAGTGTCATCTTCGTCACCGCGTCGCCGTCGTTTGCGTCACGGCACACGCCGATGAAGCTCGCCACCGCGCCTATCTTCGGATTGCCCCGCCGCAGCGCCGCGATCTCGGCGCCGGCGTCGAAATCCTGAGTTTGAATGCGCACCGGCACTTCAGCCCCCGGTCACCGGAGGAAAAAACGCGACTTCATCGCCCGGCTTCACCGGCGTCGTCGGCTGCGCCAGTTCCTGGTTGACTGCGACGCGCAGGGCCTTGCCCTGGGCGAGCGCCGTCTGCCAAGCGCCGCCGCGGGCCATTAGCAGCGTGCGCAAGCCCGCGACCGTCGTAACCGCCGGCGAAACATCGAGTTCCTCGCCGGATTTGCCGAGTCGCTCGCGCAGGCCCGCGAAATAGAGAACCTTGACTTTCATCGATACAGCTCCGAATACGGAATGAACTTCACCGTCTCGCCGGCGCGGATCGGATGGTTCGCCGGGTTGTCGATCAGGCCGTCGGCCCACGCCGTGGACATCAGCACGGCCGAATCCTGCGTGGGATAGAGATCGAGTCCCCCGCGCGCGTTCCATTTTACGCGCAGATACTCGCGGCGGGGATCAGGGTCCAGCCAATCGAAATCGGCGCGCGCTGCAATCGCGTGGGGTTGCACGTCGATGATTCCTTGCGTCCTGAGCAGGAACGGCCGGACAAATATCAAAAACGTCACGAAGCTCGACACGGGATTCCCGGGCAAGCCGAGAAAGGCGGCCTTTCCGACTCTTCCGAACGCAAGCGGCCGCCCCGGCTTCATGGCGATCTTCCACATGAGCAGCTCGCCCTCGGCCTCGACGGCAGGCTTCACGAAGTCCGCCTCGCCCACCGAAACGCCGCCGCTCGTCACGATCACGTCGCACTCGGCGGCGGCGCGGCGCAGCATTTCACGCGTGGCATCGAGCGAATCGGCGACGATGCCATAGTCGCGAGTCTCGCAGCCGAAAACGCGCGCCAGCCCGTTCAGGGTGAAGCGGTTCGAATTGTAGATTCGCCCCGGCGGCAGCGGGTCGCCCGGCATCACCAGCTCGTCGCCCGTGAAAAACAGGCCGAGGCGCACAAGGCGAAAAACGGGGAGCGAGGCGATGCCGACGGAGGCCGCAAGACCGGTGTCCTGGGGACGCAAGCGAATTCCCGCGGGAAGCACCTCCCCGCCCGCGCGGATGTCGCTGCCCGTGAGCCGGATCCACTCCCCTCGGGCGGGAACCTTCTTCACGACGACCTCGTCGCCCTCCTGCACGCAGAGCTCCTGCATCACGATGGCGTCCGCTCCCGCGGGAATCGGGGCGCCGGTGAAGATTCGCGCGGCAGTGCCGGGAGCGAGCGGCTTGCCCGTGGAGCCGGCTGGAATTTTCTGCGCCACTTTGAGCCGTGTCTCCGGCCGCTGAACATCGGCCGTGCGCACGGCGTAGCCGTCCATCGCGCTGTTGTCCATGGGCGGCACGTTCATCGTCGAGCGCTGCGCGGCCGCAAGCACTCGGCCGGTCGCGGCAAGAGTGGGGACCGTTTCGGTCTCGGCGACCGGGTGCGCGCCCGCAAGCAGCCGCTCGAGCGCTTCGTCGACGTTCAGCAAGCCCTTGTTCATCTGAATCCGTTGTAGCTCAGGATGAAATCTCCGATTCCGTCGTAGTCGTTCAGAGCGAAATGCGGCAGTCGGGTGTCAAGCGACGCGTCCGTGGCGATGGCTATGACGTGCTTGTCTTCGGGGTGCAGCAGCGGCTTCGCGTTCTCCTTGCGCCAGATCTCGAGCTTCGGCATGGCGTAATGCTTGTAGCCCTCCACCAGCAGCAGGTCGCAGGGTGAGACGCGCCCGAACTGCTCCTCGAGCGAAGGCTCGGGCTCCCCGCGCAGCTCGTGCACGACGACCCAGCGTTTTTCGGACACCACCACGACCTCGCTGCAGCCCGCTTCGCGATGGCGATAGGAGTCCTTTCCGGGATGATCGACATCGAAGCTGTGGTGCGCGTGCTTGATGAGCGACACTTTCAGTCCGCGCTTCACGAAGCGGGGAATGAGCTGCTCGATCAAGGTGGTCTTGCCGCTTCCGGACCATCCGGCGAACCCGAATACCTTCATGCCGACCCGTGCCCGCGGCCAGTGCCGCAGCGAAAAGCGACATTGTATCAGGGCGTCATTCCCGTGCGGATATAGCGGGACATAGACAGGGAAGCCGGTATGCAAAGACCTCACGCGCCCGGCTGGCTGGCGTTCGGGAAGAACAGCTGCTCGCCGCCGATCTTGTACCCGGCGATCGCTCTCTGGCCCTCGGGCGAAACGACCCAGTCGATGAAAGCCTGGCCGAGCTCCTTCTTCACGCTCGGATGCCTGGCCGGGTTCACCAGCATGATCCCGTACTGGTTGAACAGCCGCTTGTCGCCTTGCACTGCAATGGCAAGTTCTCCACGGTTCCTGAACGAAATCCACGTGCCGCGGTCGGCCAGAATGTAGCCGTTCATCGCGGCGGCGGTATTGAGCGCCGGGCCCATGCCCTGCCCCGTGTCGCGGTACCACGGTCCCTTCTCCTTGGCGATGTCGACGCCGGCCATTTTCCACAGGTCGAGCTCGGCGATGTGCGTCCCGCTCCGGTCGCCGCGCGACACGAACGGCGCGCCGGCGGCCTTGATCTTCCGTAACGCCTCGAGAATGTCCTTGCCGCCGCCGACCTTCGCGGGATCGGATTTCGGCCCGATCAACACGAAGTCGTTGTACATCACCGGAAAGCGTTTGACTCCGTGGCCTTCTGCGAGAAACTTTTCCTCGGCCGACCTGGCATGCACGAACACTACGTCCGCGTCGCCGCGCCGGGCGAGATCGAGCGCCTGGCCCGTACCGAGCGCGACCACGCGGACTTGGATTCCTGTCTTCTTCTGGAAAACCGGCAGGATGTGGCCGAAAAGGCCCGACTGCTCGGTCGATGTGGTCGACGCGACGACGACGAATTTGTCCTGCGCGCCGACGGGCAAGGCAGCGAGAGAAGCGGCGAGCAAAAGGAGTCCTCGTATCAGGTCCATGGCAGTTCACCTTTGATGAACGCAGCGGCTTGCACCGACTGGGGTTTGCCGAAGAATTGCGCGACCGGCGCGCGCTCGACGAGCTGTCCCTGATCGAGGAAGAGGATCTCGTCGCCCAGGCGCCGCGCCTGGCCGAGGTTGTGCGTCGCCATCACCACCTTCGTACCCGCCGCGTCGAATGCCTTGATCACCGACTCTATCTCGCGCGTCGCGCTCGGGTCGAGGCTGGCGGTGGGCTCGTCGAGGAACAGCACCTCCGGGTGCAATGCCCAGGCCCGCGCGAGCGCAAGGCGCTGCTGCTCGCCGCCCGACAGCACCCGGGCCGACCGGTGAGCCAAATGCGACAGCCCTACGCTTTCGAGCGCCTCGCGAACCAGCGTCCCGCGCTGCGGCTCCGGGATTCCGGCGATCTTCAGGGCGTAAGCGACATTGGCATACGCCGAGCGGCGCAACATGACCGGCCGCTGGAACACCATGGCCTGCTTCCTCGGAGCGCCCGGGCGTTCGGGTGCGTTCCACTCGATGCGGCCCGAGGAAGGACTCAGCAAGCCGTGCATGAGGCGCATCAGCACGCTTTTTCCGGCGCCGTTCGCGCCCAGAATGATCGTGCTCGGTCCCGTTTCGATCTCGAGTGAGATCCGGTCGATGAGGGTCCGGCCGCCGGCGGCGAACGACACTTCGGCAAGGCGCAGCGGAAGGATCGAGCCGTTGTTCATCCGTAGCGCCGCTGCGCCAGCTCCTTGGTCAGATAAGCGGCAGCGTTCACGGTGATGACGATGGCGATAAGGATCATCCCCAATCCGAGCGCAAGCGGCAGGTCGCCTTTGCTCGTTTCCAGCGCGATGGTGGTCGTCATCACCCGCGTCACCCCGTCGATGTTTCCGCCGACGATCATCACCGCCCCGACCTCGGCGGCGGCGCGCCCGAAGCCGGCGAGGATCGTCGTCAGCAGCGAGAACCGCGTGTCCCAGAGCAGCGTCAGCGCTGCGTCCATGCGGCCCGCGCCGAGCGAGCGCAGCTGCTCCTCGTACTCGCGCCAAGCGTCCTCGATCGCCTGGCGCGAGAGCGCAGCGATGATCGGCAGGATCAGGATCGACTGCGCGATGACCATCGCCGAAGGCGTGAAAAGAATTCCCAGTGGACCCAGAGGACCCGCGCGCGAGAGCAACAGGTATACCAGCAGCCCCACCACGACCGGGGGCAGACCCATCAGCGCGTTGAGCACCACGATCACCGTCTGGCGGCCGGGGAACCTGCTCACGGCGATCGCAGCACCCACCGGCAAGCCGAGCAGCGCGGAGATTGCGACCGCGGACAGGCTCACGCGCAGGCTGAGGAGAACGATCTCGACCAGCTTGGAGTCGAGCCCGACCAGCAGCGCGAGGGCGGTGTTCAGGGCTTCCGACATGTTCGGCTCATGAATTGACCGTTCGTGCTGGCGGCGTTGCCGGGTTACGATAGTGCCATCACCGGCCGCGTCATGGAAGTCGAAGAAGGGCTTTCAGGACCGCGTCCGGCGCGCGTTCGCGGTCCTCGGCTAGGGCGTGCCCGGGCTGCGCCGGTCTAGCGAAATCGCCTTGACGAGCGCATAAACTTCGATCCCCGGCGCAAGGCCAAGTTGCCGCGCGGCGCGCGCGGTGATCCGCGAGCGCAAGGTGGTCCTGCCGATCGCGATCGAGACGTCGACGATCCCGCCACGCTCGGGCCCGACCGCCGCGATTCTCCCGCCGAGCACGTTCTGGATGCTGATGCGCTGCGGCCGCTCGAGCGCGATCGAGACGTCGCGGGCGCGGATGCGCACGCGCACCGGCTCGCCGACGAGCGCGTCCACGTCAGTAACAGTCAGCGTCCCGCCGTCGAAAGCGAGCGTCGTCAAATCGTATTGCATGTCCTGTTCCACCACCCTGGCGTCGATCACGGCGCCCCCCTCGAAAGTCCCGGCTGCCGGCCGAAGGTCCGTTCGCCCCATGACCTCCTCGGCCGTGCCGACTGCCGCCACTTCACCCGCCGACAGCAGCACGATAGTGTCGGCCAGCCGCACGACCTCCTCGACGGCGTGGCTGACGTAGATGATCGGGATTTTCACCTCGTCGCGCATCAGCTCGATGTATTGCAGGATCTCGTTTCTGCGATGCGCGTCGAGCGATGCGAGCGGCTCATCCATCAGCAGCAGGCGCGGATTGGAAAGCAGCGCCCGTCCGATGGCGACGCGCTGCTTCTCGCCGCCGGAAAGGTTGCCCGGCCGGCGCTCGAGCAACTGCGCGAGGCCGAGCAGCTCGACGATGCGTTCGAAGCGATCGGAATGCCGCGCCTCCGGCGAGAACAGTCGCGCATAGCGCAGGTTCTGCCGAACGTTCAGGTGCGGAAACAGCCGTCCCTCCTGGAACACGTAGCCGATGCGCCGCCGCGGCGTCGCCACGTCGATGCCGCGCTCGCTGTCGAAAAGGACTTCACCGTCGAATGCGATGCGGCCGCGATCCGGGCGCAGGATGCCCGCGATCGCATTGACGACCGAGGTCTTGCCGGCTCCCGAGCGCCCGAACAGAGCGGTGACGCCCTCGCCCGCCTCGAAGGCGGACTTCAGCCGGAAAGCGCCGAGCCGTTGCTCAACGTCGACTGTGAGCGTCATCGCCGAACATGCGCCGCGACGCGCGGCGCACCAGGACTTCGGACAGGAACAGGGCCGCGAGCGACAGCGCAACGGCGATCAGGCTCAGGCGCAGCGCGGGCTCGTCGCCCGCCGGCACCTGCGTGTAAGTGTAGATAGCGAGAGGCAAGGTACGCGTCTCCCCCGGAATGTTGGACACGAAAGTGATGGTTGCGCCGAATTCGCCCAGTCCGCGCGCGAACGACAGCAGCATCCCCGTGATGACGCCCGGCAAGGCGAGAGGCAAGGTCACAGTCGCAAACACGGCGAGCCGTCCCGCGCCGAGGGTGCTCGCCGCGGCCTCGAGCCTGCGGTCGATGGTTTCGAACGACAGGCGCATTGCCCGCACCATCAGAGGGAAACCCATGACGCCTGCGGCGAGCGCCGCTCCCGTCCACTTGAACACCACCACGATCCCGAGCCAGTCGTCCAGAACCGACCCGATCGGCCCGTGCCTGCCGAAAGCAAGCAGCAGAAAATACCCGACCACCACCGGCGGCAGCACGAGCGGCAGGTGCACGGTCGCGTCGAACAGAGTCTTTCCGGGGAAGCTGGCGCGCGCGAGAACGTAAGCGATGCCGATCGCGAACGGGAGGCTCACCAGCACGCTCCAGAAGGCGACCTTGAGGCTCAGTCCCAATACCTCGATTTCCTCCGGGGTCAACAGCACGGTTCAGACAATCACAACGAAGCCGTACTTTTCCCAGATCGCGCGGGCGACAGGCGAACGTAAGAACGTGAGTAGCTGCCGCGCTGCGAGCGATTTGGAAGAAGCAATCAAAGCGACTGGATAGACGATGCGCTGATGAGACGAGGTTGGAAATTCGGCGACCACACGCACCCTGCGCTCAGCGAGCGCATCGGTGCGGTACACAATACCGAGCGGGGTTTCTCCGCGGGCAACGAGCGCCAACGCGGCGCGGACGTTCTCGGAGCGCGTGATCTTTCCCGACACGCCCGCCCAGGCGCCGAGGGTCTCGAGCGCGGCCCGGGCGTATTTCCCGGCGGGAACGTGGTCCGGATCCGCGATCGCGAGCCGGTCGGGCCCGAGCGCTTCGCCAAGCCGGAAGCCCCGTGCGATCGCCAGCTGGACGCGGCTTCCCGCCGGGGAGATCAGCACGAGCCGGTTCGAGAGAAGCTCGACGCGGCTTTTGGAATCGATCAGCTTTCGTGCCGCGAGATAATCCATCCACTCCTCGTCCGCGGAGACGAACAAGTCTGCGGGCGCCCCATGCTCGATCTGTCTCGCGAGGACCGAGCTTGCGCCGTAGGCGAGCACCGATCTGTGCCCGGTGTCGGAATCAAAGCGCGTCGCGGCCTCGTCGAGGGCTTCTTTCAGGCTCGCGGCGGCGAACACCGTCGCCTCGACGGCCCCCACTCCCGGAGCGGAGAACACGAGTGCGAGAAACAGGACCAACGTTCGCCCGATGTTCACCCGATATGCCCCCTCATCGCGTGATATTCAGTGGTATATAACGCTGCCGCGAATTCTAGTCGAGACGCGTGTGAAAGGCAAAGCTATCTGACGCGCCGGGCCGGCGCGAT
>Ga0209701_10002479_pt1 | contig 12003 bp, 8 predicted proteins | sample CZO8metaG_4_FD_188356 | JGI IMG/M metagenome (GOLD analysis project Ga0209701, IMG submission 188356) | Vadose zone soil microbial communities from the Eel River Critical Zone Observatory, Northern California, USA - CZOApr15con2H3.8 metaG... | ecosystem: Environmental > Terrestrial > Soil >...
AACCCGCCACCCATCAGGACGAACTCTTTGGCGAGCGTCGCTACTTCGGGATCGAGCTTCAATGCCAGGGCGTAGTTTGTGAGAGGTCCACCGGCCCACAGCACCACCTCGCCGGGATACTTGTGCACCATTTTGACGATGAACTCGGCGGCGGTCCCGGGAGCGGCTTGAATGTGAGGCGCGCCTTCTTTCATGGGAGGAATGATCTCAGGCGGGTGATAGGGCTCGTCATAGATGGTGGAGCGATTCGCGTTGAACCTCTCGGTCCAGCAGCCCTTGTATTCCAGCTTTCCGTAGAGCGCTTCCCAGCGTTCGGTCTCTTCTTTGGAATTGAGCAGAGGGAATTCGGCTCCCTGGATGACGGGAACGTCGGGGCGATTGGCAATCTCGAGCATGCGCAGGACATGCTGTGTCTCTTCCCGTACCCACTGGTCGCCGCTGACGGTGGTGATGCCTAGGACGTCAAACTTCTCCGATTGGAGGAAGACGAGGATGGCCTGCTGGTCACTGGTGCCGGGGCCGCGGGCGTCCTGGTCGACGATGACTTTGATTTTTTGCGGGAAGGCGGAGGAGACGAAGAGAAAAACCAGTAGGAATAGCCGAATGACTTTCTTCTTACACGGGCCCATTATTCCCTCGGGAGACTTCTCAATTACAAATTTGAGGGCAGATTGAGTTCTGGGTGGTTTCCAGAGCTCAGTCTGCCCGAAGTTGTACTCGCCGAACTCAGATTGCTTTAAAACTTCAACTTGACTGCAAACTGAATCAAACGTGGATTGTTCACAGTAGATGTAATCACCCCGAAATTCGAACCCGAGTCGAAGTCATTGCCGGGTAGCCCAAACTGGGTGTGATTGAACAGGTTGAAGATCTCAGCCCTGAAATCCAGCCCCATGGATTCGCGGATAGGGAAGTGTTTGATGATCGAGAAATCGGTGTTCACAAAATCGGGACCGTAGGCGGGAGCCCGGGATGCATTTCCGAGCTCTCCCTGGGGAGCGTCTTCGAAGCATGCCTTGTTAAACCACTGACTTCTTGTCGGATGACTTGCCCGGGCGCTGCAGGTTTGATTAGGCCGATTGAGGTTGTTTCCGTTGTTCGTGAGGTTTACTTCGGAACTGTTGTTGCTTGCAACCACGAAGATCGGAAATCCCGAGGTGATGTGTTCGATCACGTTGATCTGCCAACCGCCAGCGATGGCATTAGCAACGCCATTCCAGTCGCCACCAAACTTCTTGCCCTTCCCGAACGGCAAGTCATAGAGAAGACTGGTAGTGAAGTTGTGATTGAGCTGGACTTGAGACAAGCTCCAGTCGGCTCGATTTGTTCCCGGGAGCGGCCAGTAGGTGACACCCGCACTGGAGCCCAGACCGTCGTTGAATCCGGAGTCGAAGTTCCGGGCGTACGTATAGCCGAGAAGGAAGTAGAGTCCGTGCCGAATACTCTTTGTCTCGGCTTTGATCTGGAGAGAATCATAGCGAGCGTTTCCTGCATCAGCGGTGGCTGTGATGGTCGTGAACGGTCCAAACGGCGCAGCGGGAATTCCGCACCCAAGCGTGTAACCGGGGACGACCCCACAGGCCCCGGGAGAGGACACGTTCAAGTTACTGCCGTCCACCAGGATGTGATGGCTCCTAGATCCCGCATATCCAGCCGTCAGCACCACCCCGCCGGGCAATTCGCGTTCAACATTCAAGTTAAACTGCTGAACCCTCCCCTGCTTGAAGTTGAGATTTTGCGACTGAATGGTCCCTGTGAACGTGGCTGGATCAGGAGGCTGAGTAAAGATTGGCGTGAATCCCTGGGACACGTTCTGGCCGAATTGGAAGGGGAGTACGGAACCAGCGCAGGCAGCCGTCTGAGATGCGCAGCCTCCGACAGTAAAGGCAAAAGCGTCAGTTTCCGCGAAGAAGGGCGCGTTCTCCCACAGTCCCTGCCCGCCTTGATTCCAGGACGAATCGTGGAACATCGCATATCCTGCACGCACTGCTGTCTTTGTGCTGCCAAAAGGCTTCCATGCAAGCCCAATGCGCGGCTCAAGAGCGGTCTTGTCAAGCTGAATGCCCACCCTTCCGTCGGAGCCCTGTCCCGGGATTAGATAATTGCATCCCGGTTGTGGCGAACAAGTGCTCGTGAAGTTGAAGTTTGCCTGGCGATTGTGGGCTTCGGTGATTGGCGTCACAAGAGCCCAGGCGAGTCCCAAGTTGAGCGTCAAGTTGTTGGTCACGCGCCAGTCGTCCTGGACATACGGACGGAACAGTTTCCAACGACGGCCGGTCGTAGCACCCTTAAATGTCTGATCATGGATGGCCAGACTGGTCAATCCAAGCAGGAAATCTGCTGCGTTATCGCCACCCAGGAAGTTGAAGTCGCCGCTGTCGCTCCACAAGTTGGTAAAGACAAAAAAACCATCCTGGAAGGCATTCGTGAGCACGTTCATCTGCTGAGCCCGGAAGCCCATGCCCACTCGAAGGTTGTGCTTGCCGCGAATCATGTCGAACGAGTCGGAAACTGAGAAGACGTTGGTTCCGCCCTGGAAGGGCGCAAAACCGCGGTCGCCCAGCGACCAATAAGGGCCACCGACGATGGTCGACGTCAATCCGCAACTCACACAATCTGATTTCGACTGCCCAAGGCCTGGAGGAGCGCCTCCGGGGAATTGGGAACAGCTGTCGTCAAGATTGGCGCCCGGAATGCCGAGTTTTGCCGATTCGCAGGAACGGTCGCCGAATGACTTAATGTGGTTGAAGATGCGGTTGAAGCCGACTGTGAACTGGTTGATGGTGTTAGCGGAAAAAACGTGAGTTTCAGATATCGCTGCGTTGCGCCCGTGGTTGCTGATGTCCTGGGTGCTGGCGAAGGCGCCAGCCTCGGCAAACCCCGGCGAACCGCCTGGCACAAATGAATTTGCCTGGTCGTAACTGAAACGAGCAAATATGGAGTCCTTACTGGAGAAATTGTGATCCAACCGGACATCGAACTTGCCTTCGTTCAGTGTCCTCACCGGCACATTGGCAAAGTTGAAACCGCCCGAGGTTATGCCCGGGGTTGGCAATGGATAGAGGTTGATCATCTGCTGGGTGATCGAGTTAATCAGTTCCGCTGGAAGCTTGTTGCAATCAAAGCCGGAGGCCTGAGTTCCATCGGGATTTACGGGAAGCGGGTTGCCGCCCGGGTCGGGTGCATCGCATTGGAATGGAGTCCGACCATTTGCACCGACAATGGTGTAAGGGTTGTAAAGAACCTGTGATCCTTGTGGGTTGCCGAAAAGATCCGAGGAAAAATCGCCGTTCCTCATCGCCTCCGTGGGCACGAATCCGTTGAAGGGAATCCCGTGGCGCTGCCTCTTTGCCTCATAATCGGCAAAAAAGAAGGTCTTGTCCTTCCGAATGGGTCCGCCGAGCGCGCCACCAAACTGATTCAGATTGAATTTTTCTTTTGTCGAAGCAAAAAAGCTCTTCGCGTTCAAAGATTTATTTCTAAAAAACTCGAACAGCGATCCGTGAAACTGGTTTGCTCCCGACTTCGTCGTTACTAGTACGGTCGGACCCGAACGCGTTCCATATTCCGCTGAGTAGTTGTACGTGAGAACCTTGAATTCCTGGATAGCATCAATGGACGGCAGAATCGAGATGCCGCCGGCCGTCAATTCGTTGTTGTCGTTTCCGTCCAACAGCCAGTCCGTACTCTGAGCTCGGGATCCTCCGACCGAAAGCGAATAGGACCCGCGAGTTGAGACTTCGCTGCTGGGACCACCGTTGAAAAAGCTATTCGGATTTGTTTCCTGGACTGTACCGGGCGTCAGAGTTGCCAACTGTACGAAGTCACGTCCGTTCAAAGGCAGATCGGCGACCTGCTGCTCGGTGATCACCTGACCCAGAGTCGGATTGGTGGTCTGTACAGCTACTTCGGTCGCGTTGACCTCGACGGTCTGGCTAACGGAGGCCGGTAGCAGAGTGAAGTTCAGTTCTCGGCTCTCGTTGACCTGCAGGCGTGCGTCCTTCTGCTCAACCGCTTGGAATCCTTGCGACTCAACTCGAACCGTGTAGATTGAGACCGGCAGCAACGGTACCACAAAGTAGCCAGATGCGTCGGTCTTTGCGTCACGGGAGACGCCGGTGGCCTGCGACGTAACCTTTACCGTCGCGCCTGCGACGACGGATCCCGATTTGTCGGTGACCGTGCCCGAGAAACTTCCGTTGGCTTGGCTATAAAGGAATTGGCAGATAGAAAACAGAACGATGACAAGCAGCGCGCTTCTTTTCAGCATTTGATCCCCCACACGTTGTCGCTCTCAACTGGCGAGCGAATAGCCTCTCCGCTACGCAAGTGAATCCTGGAGCGTCCTTTTTTTTCAGTGCGGCCATCTAACTGGATTACCTTCCCAAAGTCAAGAGTTTTTGTGCCGGTTCCGGCCGGTCAGGCCTGCAAGATCTGCTACTTGTGAGCACGGATGGTGGTGCCGTCGCAATTCTCCAATTTTTCGTATTGCGTGCTCTGAAGGTTTACAATTGCGCGCGTTCCAAATCGGGAACGGTAGCGTCATCGCTTCGTTTCTCCCGGAGGGGTTCCGCCTTACGTGAGTCAGTCTGTTTCCGCGCCTCCACCATTTCGGGTCGCAGATCTCATCCGCCGGAAGCGGGATGGGGGCGCATTGTCTCGCGCAGAAATCGATTTTCTAGTAGACGGGGCTACGCGAGGCGACGTCCCGGACTATCAGATCGCGGCTTGGCTGATGGCGGTCGTGCTGCGCGGGATGACCGGCGAGGAGACCGCTGCCCTGACCGACTCCATGCTGCACTCGGGCGAGGTGCTTGACCTCGCGTTTCTTCCAGCGAAGAAAGTGGACAAGCACTCCACCGGCGGCGTGGGTGACAAGACTTCTCTGGTGCTGGCGCCTTTGGTTGCCGCCGCCGGCCTGTACGTTCCTATGATCAGCGGTCGCGGGTTGGGCCACACCGGCGGGACGCTCGACAAACTGGAGTCCATTCCTGGCTTTCGCGTCGGCTTGACGGTGCCGGAGTTCCATCGCGTGCTTGAGACTTGCGGATGTTCGATGATCGGGCAGACGGAACGAATCGCGCCCGCCGACCGAAAGCTGTACGCACTGCGCGATGTGACTGGGACGGTCGAGAGTCCGTATCTGATCTGCGCTTCCATCATGAGCAAGAAGCTGGCCGAAGGGACCGATGCGCTGGTGCTCGACGTAAAGACCGGTTCTGGCGCGTTCATGAAGAAGGAAGAAGACGCGGTGTTCCTCGCGGAGCTCATGGTCGAAACCGGCGAGCGCATGGGCAAACAGATGGTGGCCCTGATCACCAACATGGATCAGCCACTCGGACGCATGGTCGGCAACGCGCTGGAAGTCGTCGAGTCGATCGAAGTGCTGAGCGGCGGCGGGGCGCGCGATCTGCGTGAGCTGTGTCTGGAACTGGCGGCCTGGATGTTTTTTCTGGGGGATGCGTCGAAGTCGGTCGCGGAGGGCCGGCAGCTGGCTGAACAAACGATTGCTTCCGGTAAAGCGCTCGACAGGTTTCGGCGGATGGTGGAGTTGCAGGGAGGGGATCCGGCAGTGATTGATGATCCTACGCGGCTTCCTACTACGAAACACCGTGTTGATGTGCTGAGTTCGCGGGCGGGATTTGTCTCGGCGATCCTGTGCGAACAGGTGGGGACGGCTTGCGTCATTTTGGGCGGCGGCCGGGAGCGCAAAGAGGACTTGGTCGATCCGGCAGTCGGGATTGTGGTCCACAAGAAAATCGGCGACGCGGTGGCGGCCGGCGAGGCGCTTTGCACTGTCCACTGCCATTCCGACGCGCAGGCGGCGGGCGCCATCAAGTTGCTCGAGCGCAGCTATACGATCTCGGACGCAGTACCCGGCCACAAACCGGCTTTGATTCATCGAGCGATTCACAAAGGGGGACACTAAATGGGACGCTTCACCGGCATTCTCGGTCTCCTGACCATGCTGGCACTGGCATACGCATTTTCCACCAACCGGCGCGCTATTCGTCTGAAGACGGTGGGGTGGGGTCTGGGCCTGCAATTCGTGTTCGCCGTATTTGTCTTGAAGATTGATGCGGGCCGCGCAGTCTTTCAATGGGCGGGGGACAAGGTCACTAAGTTATTGGGTTACGCGTATGCGGGATCGCATTTTGTGTTTGGAGATCTCGCCAATCCCGGTTCGTCGTTTGGCTATTTTGCGTTCGGTGTGTTGCCTACGGTCATATTCATCGCCGCGTTTTTTGCCGTCCTTTATCACTACGGCATTATGCAATTCATCATCAAGATCGCGGCGGTGATCATGACGAGAGTGATGGGCGCCAGCGGCGCCGAATCGTTGAACGTCGCGGCTTCCATCTTCATGGGGCAAACGGAAGCGCCGTTGACAATCCGGCCGTTTCTGCCGGACCTGACGCGATCGGAATTGATGACGGTGATGACCAGCGGCATGGCGCATGTTTCGGGCGGAATTATGGCGGCCTACATTTATTTCGGCATCGATCCGAAGTTCCTGCTGAGCGCTGTGATCATGACGGCCCCCGGCACTCTGTTGATGGCGAAAATGCTTGTCCCCGAGACGGAGGAGCCGAAGACGGCGGGCCGCGTGGTGATGGACGAGGAAGAGGAACAGACTGAGAAAAGCGAAAACGTACTTGGCGCCATCGCGCGCGGCACCACTGACGGCCTGCATCTCGCGCTGAATATCGCAGCCATGCTGATCTCATTTCTCGCGCTGATCGCTTTGCTGAACGGAGTCATGGGCTGGACTCACAGCCACGTGGCATGGTTTCCGTCTAGCCTCGAGCGGATCCTCGGCACCCTGTTCGCTCCGGTCGCGTGGATCATCGGCGTCCCGCGCCAGGACTGCGGCGCTATTGGGAGCCTGTTGGGGACGCGTATGGTGTTGAATGAACTGGTAGCGTTCTCCCAACTCGGTCCACAGAAAGCGATGCTTGATCCTCGCTCGTTCACGATTGCGACGTTTGCACTCTGCGGATTTGCAAATTTGAGCTCGATCGGAATTCAGATTGGCGGAATCGGCGCGTTGGCTCCGAACAAGAAAGGCGAACTGGCGCGACTGGGCGTGCGCGCGATGCTGGCGGGGACGATGGCGAATCTGATGTCTGCTTCGATTGCGGGCATGCTGCTGTGAACACAACAAACTTGATAGACATGGCAAATTGCCGCGCTTCTGGTGAACAAGGAGACGCGGCAAGCCGCGTCTCTACCGATGGACTTTGGCGAGCGCCTCGTCGGTAGTTATAAGTCGCGCTCCGAGATTCTGTAGGTCTGAAATGGTTTTAGCGCCTACCTTCGGATCGAGAGTTTCGATTGCGTCTTTCACCACTGCGACCCGGCGTTTTCTGGCCAGCAGGCCTTTCGCGGCGTAGTTGACGCAGTATTCGGTTACTACGCCGAACACGACAAACTCCGGAGAGCTGCCTAGGCGTTCCACCAGTGCATCAGCGTGGTGGCTCTCAAAGATGTCCAGTGTCTGTTTTTCCAGAACGATCTGTTGATATCTGGACAGGTCATCCGGCAATTTTTCGGTCGGGCGATTTTCGATGCGCGCGAACTTTTTGGCTAATGCTTCTGGGACGAACTCTGATCCGGGCGTCCCTTTCAGGCAGTGGGGCGGAAACTGCTCGAACTCGGGATCATTGGGTGGATGAAAACATCCGTGCGAGACGAGAAACACCTCGTCTCGCCGCGCGGCATCAGTCAGCTTGCGAATGTTCGGCAAGAGTTTCTCCGCGCCGGGTACGTAGAGCTTGCCGCCGGGCAGCATGAAATCCGCCTGTACATCCACTTCCCAAAAAACGAAGTCGCGGGATAACATTTCGGCCTCCACCGCCCTGCATGCTTGTAGCATTCTTGACGTGCGGATGACAAATCGCGCCAGTCGTGAAGAAGGGAACTATGGCTCACGAAGAACATGCGAAGTCTGCACCGCCCACCAAACTGGTTATCCGCAATATTGGACTGCTGCTGAGCGGGGATCTCGATCAACCGATTCTCGATGCTGACACCGTCGTTGCTGTCGGTGATCGCATCTCCGCCGTTGGCAAAGAGAAAGACGTCGATACCTCGGGCGCGAGTGTCACTGTTGACGCGAAGGGTGTCGCGCTCGCACCCGGCCTGATCGACAGCCACGTGCATCCTGTGTGCGGCGATTGGACGCCGCGCCAGAATCAGATTGGCTGGATCGACAGCTACCTCCATGGCGGAGTCACTACCATGGTGTCGGCCGGCGAAGTACACACGCCCGGGCGGCCGAGGGATGTTGTTGGCCTGAAGGCGATGGCGATCTTTGCGCAGCGGGCGTTTCACGCGTTTCGACCCGGAGGCGTAAAAATCTACGCGGGGGCTCCCGTGATCGAGCATGGAATGGTGGAAGAAGATTTTAAGGAACTCGCGGCGGCGGGCGTGAAGATCCTGGGAGAAGTCGGGCTGGGCAGCGTGAAGGACGGCAAGACGGCACGGCAGATGGTCGGGTGGGCGCGGAAGTATGGCATTCAGAGCACCATCCACACCGGCGGGCCGTCAATCCCCGGCTCCAGCCTGATTGACAAAGATATGGTGCTCGAAACCGACGCCGACGTAATTGGACACGTCAATGGTGGCCACACTGCTCTGCCGGACGATCAGATTGTTGCGCTCTGTGAGCGGTCTATGCGGGCGTTGGAAATCGTGCATAACGGCAACGAGCGGTCTGCGTTATTGGCTTTGCGAACGGCCAAGGAACTGGGTCAGTTGAAGCGCGTAATTTTGGGTACGGATTCACCGGCTGGGTCGGGCGTTCAGCCGTTGGGAATTGTGCGCATGATTGCGATGCTGTCGGCACTCGGAGAAATTCCTGCGGAGGTGGCGATCTGCCTCGCTACGGGCAACACGGCCAAGATGCGCAGCCTCAATTGCGGCTTGATTGCTCCCGGCCGTGAGGCGTCTTTCGTGTTGATGGACAAGGCGCAGCATTCGGCAGGCAAGGATCTGCTCGACAGTATTCAGAAGGGGGACCTACCTGGCATCGGAATGGTGATTACGGATGGGGTGGTCAGCACGCAGCGCAGCCGCAACACGCCGCCTGCGACGCGCGTGCCAGAGGTGGTAGGAAAGTAGCGCCGCTGTCTCGGTGGATGTCCGGCGGGTTTCCTCGCTCGCAGCGCCGAGGGCGAGACGCCCCTTCGGCAAGCTCAGGGCAGGCTCTCGGGACAGCCGGCAGGATGCCGGCGCTACAAAGGCTTCACTGCATCCCCAGAGAGGCCGCGATCTTCTTCTTGTATTCCCGCGCCTTGGCGATCGCTTCCTGTTCGTTGACTGTCAACAGCTTTCGATCGCGCATCACGATGCGGCCGCCGATGATGACCGTTTCTACGTCCGAAGCTTTCAGGGCGTAGGCCAGCTGGGCGTAAACGTCGTACATCGGTACGGCGTTTGGTTCGTCGAGGCCGATGAGAATCAGGTCTGCTTTCTTGCCTTTTTCGAGCGAGCCAATTTCTTTATCCATGTGCAACGCCTTTGCGCCGTCGATCGTAGCCATTTCCACTACGGCTTTGGCGTTGATGGCCAGAGGGTCCATCCTGGTGATCTTGGCTAGCTTCGCAGCGAGATCGATCTCCTCCATCAAATCCAGATCGTTGTTGCTTCCGGCCGGGCCGTCGGTGCCGAGTCCGATTGCAATTCCCGCTGCGCGCATCTCTGGCACGGGCGCAACTCCGCTCGCAATCATCATGTTGCTCGATGGATTGTGCACGCATCCCACCTGACGTTGCGCCAGAGTCTTGCGATCGGCTTCGTCTACAAAGATGCAGTGCGCGGCCACGACATCTGGGCCCAACACGCCGATTTTTTCCAGATACTGCACCGGCGACATGCCGTTCTGCTTCAGGCTGTCGTCGAGTTCTTTCTTCATCTCGGCTACGTGGATCAGGATGGGCGCATGATATTTCCTGGCCAGGGCCGCGGCATCTTGTAACGTCTTTTGTGAGCAGGTGTAGATCGAATGGGGCGCCGGGGCCGCGTGAATCAAAGGATCGCCTTGCCACTTCTGTAGAAACTTCTCGGTGTAGGCGAGCATGGCGGCGTTGGTCTTGTTATCCGGCGCGGGGAAATCGATAAAGGTCTCGCCCAACACGCCGCGCATGCCGGCCGCCTTGGTCTCTTCCGCCACCGCGTCTTCGAAGTAATACATGTCGGCGAAGGTGGTGACGCCGGAGCGAATCTGTTCGGCCGCGGCCAGTCGCGTGCCCCAGCGGACAAATTCCTCTGTCACGTTTTTCGCTTCCGCGGGGAAGATGTACTTATAGAGCCAGTCGTTGAGTGTGACGTCATCATGGATGCCGCGGAAGAGCGTCATCGGGACGTGGGTGTGTCCGTTGATGAATCCAGGGAGCACCAGTTTGTTTTTGGCGTCGATTGCTTGCGAGGCCGTGTACCTGGCTTCGATTTCGGCGCGTGGGCCGACTGCGACAATCGTGTCGCCGGTCACTGCTACTGCTCCGTCGTCATAGATCGAGCGCGGGCTGTCCATGGTCACTAACATGCCGCCGGTGACGATCAGGTCGGCTTTTTGTTTCGTTTGGGCCGGAAGAAAAACTGCGAAGAGAAGCTGGAAAGCACCTAGTAACAACCAAGAACGCTGCTTATTTTTCATTGAACATCCTGTGATTTGACTTGCGTGTCGGAAGAAGCAGATTATCGCAATCCGTCCTCGCCTTTGATCTGGTCTTTCGTCAGGCCGCCCACCCGCGGCAGCGGACGTCCACTATCCGTAACCGCGATTGCGACCATGATCTCGTTGGCGCGGGGCGCGTCGTTGAGGCGCACTTCCATTCCATCGAAGTGACTGCGGACGTAAGCAGCGTCTTTGTGGCCGAGCGGAATGTCGAGCACAACCCCCAGTCCGCCTCGCTTCTTCGAGGAAGGAATGAGCGCCGCGCCCTTTCCCAATACGCGCCGCACCGGCGTGCCCAGTTTCGGATGCAGGATCGCTGCCGCGTGCTCAATTTCGCCATTCTCCCCTACGGCTGCGGCTTTGCCATAACTCTCGGCGGAAGTTCCCGGGATCCCGAGCGCCGCAACGGCGCGCTGGGTCAGCAATTCGCCCAGTTCTTCGCCGATTGCCATCAATTCGGAGAGATCATCAACGTATTTTCCCGCATACGGATTCTCGATCACCGCCACCGCTGCGGCACGTCGCGTGGGCGGATCGATGTTACGGCCCATCTCGGTGCAGGTTTCTTCGACAAAGATGGCGATCTTGCGGATCTTCGTTTTTACTGTCATCGCAGGCCGTCCTCTCCTTTAATCTCGGAGGCCTTCAGCCCGCCGACGCGGGCGTGAACGCGAGGGCCCGTCGTCATCACAAGGGCCAGCAGAATCTCGTCGGCGCGGGGGGCATCACTGAGACCGACCTCCATGGCGTCAAAGTGGCTGCGCACATAGGAGGCGTTAATGTGAGTGATGGGGACGTCGAGGCGGGTGCCGGGGCCGCCGACTTTTTTGGTGGAAGCGACAATCGCTTTCGCGCCGCCGAGCACTTCGCGCATCGCGTAGCCTCCGGGGACGTGCCAGAGAGCGCCGTGTTCGATCTCTCCCGATGAGCCGACGATTGCGCCTTTGCCGTAGCCTTCCACCAGCTTCGCATCTCCGCCTAGCACTTTGACCAGCGACTGCGCCATCTCAAGGCCGAGGGGCTTCAGGTCATCCATGAAGCCTTCGATCTCCTCTACATAGGTACCTGCAAATGGATTTCGGATCACGACCAGAGCTGCCGCCCGCTGTAGTGGTTTCTGCGCGACCGGGCCGCCTTCGTGAAAGATTTCCTCGATCGAGAGCAGTCGCTTGCGAACCTGGATTTCAGGCATGAACGAGATTCCTCTCGATGGCGGAGTCGGCCACGGACAAGGAGCCTTGCCCTCCGGCGACAACGCGGGTTTCGCCACGCAAATTGAGCGCCGCTGCGCGAATAAGGTTCGCGACTCGCAATGACTCCGCGAC
>Ga0209701_10002482_pt1 | contig 11998 bp, 9 predicted proteins | sample CZO8metaG_4_FD_188356 | JGI IMG/M metagenome (GOLD analysis project Ga0209701, IMG submission 188356) | Vadose zone soil microbial communities from the Eel River Critical Zone Observatory, Northern California, USA - CZOApr15con2H3.8 metaG... | ecosystem: Environmental > Terrestrial > Soil >...
CGCTGCCAAGGCGCGAGCGTCCTTGGCGTTGTCGATTAACCCATACGTGCAAAACCCGCCGATTCCGTCGAGGCGCTCCCCGGCTTTCAAATCACGTTTGGCAACGGTGACCACTTCGCAGACCGGACCTGCGATCGGCGCGACCGTCGGATCGCGGTGGATTACCGCACGGCCGATCGTTGAGGCAATCTGGATGTGAGGCAGATGATACGGCGTGTAAAACACATAGAACGGGCCATCACCGAGCTTGTAGTATGCCAACTGCACCTTCTTGAGCGGGGAGTCCTCGTAAACGACCACGAAGGCGCCGGTATGGGGAGCCGCACCGAGGGCGTAGTCGACCAACCCTGCCTCCAGCATCTCATGGGCGGGCAACCGGTTTGCGATTTCGCGCACATCAACGCAGGCCGGACCATACATTCCGCGGCGGCCAACGCGAAATCCCGTCGCATTGGCAAGTATCGTTGTCTCCATCGAAAGCTTGGTGGCGTCGGCAAACGAAGTGACTTTCCTGACATCGAGGTGATGTTTTTCCGCAAATCCCCGTTGCGTCTCCGGCGTTCGATAATAGTCGACCATGCCCTTAATGTTGCCTGCGGCAACGGGACGAAGGCCCAGCGTTCGCAGATAACGAACGAGGGTCATCGCGACTCCTGGTTCTTCACCATCCGTGTGCGTCACCACGACGCCAGCTTCATCCGCCTTCACCTTAATGATGGGACCGAGCAGCGAATCCAGCTCCGCGTTGACCAAAACCACATGCTTGCCGTGACGAAACGCATCCAGAACAACGCGCGCTGCGACCTCGACTGTGCCGGTTACCTCCACCAGCACGTCAATCGCCTCACACTGCGTTAAGACCGACGGATCATCCGTCAACGCTGGTAATCCTCGGCTGATTGCCGCCTCGGCTTGACGTGCGGAATTCACAAGGCTCCACTGGTGGATTCCAGCTTCCCGAAACGCTCTCTCACCATGTTCCGGCGTCCGATTGGCGATGGCGACAAGGCGCATCCCAGGAACCGGCGTTCCAAATTGCAGTGCGATGGCGCGACCTGAAGCACCAGCTCCTACCAGTCCAACACGGATCGGATGACCCTTGGCTTCAAGCCCTCGAAGAGCAGTATCTATCACCGCGTTTTGGCGCCCCTGTTCGCCGCGCCGCCATTTGCGGCATTTCGACCGTTGTCATTTTTCTTCCGCTAGTGTCCTCGAGCAGCGACGCTTGCACCTGTCCCTTCCATTTCTCCGTCCCCTGGGAATGTGCTATGCCCGCTCACAACTGATCAGCCGAGCAGCACATCAATACCGATCCTAGACCAGCCCTTCGGAACGCTCGCCTGCATCTTCCCCTTTCATTCCGATCCAACCCAACATCTTCTCTCATACAATACCACCGGCTCAACACTAATAAGATCTTTGTTGGTCTCCGAAATGAACATAGCCTGCAACAGCTGCGATCGACGCTCACTATCCGCCCAGGAATACTCCCATGGTCGCTCAGACACATCCCGACACAACCACATAAATCACCTTCTTAACTCCGTCGCCCCGCAACAACGCTTGACGTGACGCCACGTGCGGGCGACTGACATTGGTTGTTACCCTCAACGCTGGCATTTTCATTAATACTCCCCCTCCCACTCATACTTGTGGCCTGAGATCGACTCGATTCGCGTCCTAGCATCTTTTCCACCGTTTGTTTCGGATTGCCCATCAAGTCCAGAATTTTAGCTATCACCACCTTGCCGAATTTGATATACGAGAAGGGATGACCAGACTCTTTTAGTCTTCCCATATGATACTTCCAAAACTCGCTGTTGTGGGAATGAAATACACTTGCGGCCAAATGCTCATAATAAGTATTTAACGTCTCCTGTAAAGAGTTGGCGAGCTCTCCGGGAGTAAGATAACTTGGCCCGTACTCCATGAGATCACAGAGGAATGACGGATCATGCGTGCTCAGCGACCTACATCGTGTGCTTATTGCATCTCCATGAATTCTCTCATAGGACAGCACTTGGTGCACAAATCCAAAATCAGTGTGCTGGAGACACTTATAGCAGGCGCTCACGTCAGCATGTGGGGTTGAGTTGGGGTAAAAATTCTCTTGCGTTTTGATTAGATCTGACCGATACAGAAGTGACGTTGGAGTTCCAAATACATAGGGTCCGCGAAGCAATTGCACGCGACAAATCGCTCGGCCCGGAATGACCGTGCTGGGATATGGAAGTTCAGCCCACTTTATGCGCCAATCTCTCCAGTTGGTGCCGCCGCCACTGAGCTGGTAGGAACCAACAATTCCAACCGATGGGTTTGCCTCGGCAACGCTTACCATCCGCGCAAGGCATTCCGGAAATAGCCAGTCATCGGCTGATACGTCCTTGCAGTATTTGCTAGTCGGCGAAATAAGACGGAACGCCCTGTTGTGGTTTGCTATGATGTCCAGCAATTTATCGTTGTTATAGACGTGAACACGATTGTCTTTGTTTACGTATTCTTCGATGATCTTTAATGTCTCATCGGTGCTGCAGTTGTTGACAATTGTGTAATCCCAGTTTGAGTACGTTTGTGCCAGGACGCTTTCAATACATTCCCTGATGTACAAAGCGCCGTTGTAAACTGGCGTCACAATACTGACAAGTGGCTGAGTGGTGGTCACTTCTTGCCTCCATGGACGGGAGAGGGGTGCTTACCTGACTCGCTAAGGTCCTCTATGGCCGGCCTGACGACATCGTCATCATCTTTGCATCTTCAGCACGGTTCCTATCGCAGGCATTGGCCTCAACCCTTTCAAGCCAAATCTCTCGCCAATATGGATACATGCTCTTCGGGCAGAGCATGCGACATGGGCTATAGCGTGCCTGACACACAACCGTATCGAGGACTATGCACGGAGTCTTCATTTTTACCATCTTTCCCGTTTTTTCATCGATGATCTTGCTGACGCGTCTCAGGACTCGGTAGATTCCTCCGCAGTACGGTACCAGTTCTGCATCCCAGTACATGCCTCGATTTCTGTTGCCCGCATCGACGGATTTCAGAATTTCCTGGTGCGGCTTGACGCGCACCAGTTCTCCCGGTTGCAGATTCAGCGTTGCCATCGGTGTCGGCTTTCCCGGGGGTATGTGCCCTGGCTTTCTCGGAAACAGGGTGCCGCCCCAGACCGGATGGAACTTGTCGTAGAACCAGCGCATCGCAGGCCCGACTCCGATACCGGCCTGGCTGAGGTGATAGTACATTGAATACACCAAGCCGCTAATAATGCGCCCGATTCCCACGTTTCCGGACCAGTAGTCCTCGAAATACTGGCGCAGGTCCCACCATGCCAGATATGTCGTTGCGTATGGCACTTGCGTGGCCTGGCAGATGTACGTTGGATCTCCGCCATTTGGATCGGATACCTCCGTGTTTGTCCAGACCTTCGATTCGCTACATCCCGCGACTGGCACAGCATTGACATCTCCTCCATCTGGCATGTCAAGATGTGTAACTGCGCCGTCCGAATTCCGGCTAACAGGTTTCAGCCACGCCTCTTTCCAGTAGAGCAGGCAGTCGGCCTGGCACCCGCCATGCGCCTCTCCATCACAGCGCGTTTCCAGATGGACGGTCCGATCCACCCGCCGGGTGCGGTACGGAGCAGAGGTCGTATAATCGCAAGTCTTGTGCGCCCGTTTGTAGACCTGGAATCTCTTCCCACAAAATTTGAACATTTCTGGCATAAATATCATTCCGTCGAGCCGCCCCTTGCCGTCGAGGGTTCTCAGGATTTCGTCCTTGCTTCGGACTTCCACCCAGTCGCCTACTCTCAATTTATTTCTCATCTTCCTATCCTCAGGCAGACACTCGTGTCTATTAAAAGGGCAGAGAGTACATACTTGGTCAACAATTTACTAACACCATTGTCAGTCTGACCTCCTGCGAGCGCAATGGACCGCCGGTCACCTGCGAGTAATCCTTGTGGTGGTTACCTTCGATTCTACCGATACTGCGAGCCAACGTGACAACCCTTGTGCGGTTTTGCGGTTTAGGGACAAATCCACGAGGTTCCTCAGGACACAGACCACGATACCTCTGCACGCTTTTAGGTGCTATGGGGTGTCCGAGTCGACCATCCACATTGGCAAAACATCAGTGCTCATAACCTCTACTTCAATCGGGGTCAGCAAAAGTGACTCGGGCGCCTCGGAATTCTAGTAGCGCGTATGCGTCACCTGGAATCGCAATGCAGTCCGCGCTCACCCACCTGATTACGCCATATGCCGGTACAGAAATCTGCCAGCGGTCGACAAAGCGGCGTCCGGCAGAATGGAGAAAAATTGCCGGGCTATCTGAGAGTCCCAGCGGCTGAGTTTTTCTCCCCGTTCCGACCGGGGATACCGATAATAGGTCAACAATTTTCTCGTTGTCCCAAATTTCTCTTTAAAAGTGATCAAACTGTCATTCTCCAGGTCGGAACGGCCAAAATCGATACGCTGTCCTCCAGAATTCTTACTTTCCTCGATAAGCCTCCAGAAAAGAAGCGGCATGGCGCCGAGACTGTGGAATTTTTGGTCTGAGCAGCCATATTTGTAAACCGCGGTCACCCCGTGGCGCAGGGTGAGCATTGCTGCGATCGGATTCCCATCCTTGCGAGCCACCCTGATCTGAAGCTTATCCCCCATATATTCGATCAGGTTTCCAAACCAGGTTCTTGGTTGAGGAATCCCTTGATGACGCCGCCTCGTAATCAACAGGAGCCGGTAGAATTCGTCCAAAAGTTGTTTCGAGCGGCCGACTTCGTACTCCATCCTCTGCCCTTCAGCCCGTCGAATCTTTCGCTGGATAGAATCCTTGTGCAATCGCCGATAAATCTGTTCCAAACTTGGGGCTAAATCGAGCTCGTGGAAGCAATATCCACGGCTCGGCTGCAAACCGTGGCCCCGGTCTTGAACTGGCGATAACGGCCGGAGCTCCACGTACTTCCATCGCTTTCGGTCACATTCTGCGCGCAACCAGCGGATAAAATCGAGGCACTCACCGGATTGGTTCAGCAGAGGCTCACAATGGTCAGCAAACGGCAGCGAAACCAGACGGGTTCCTGTGAGCCAACTAGAGACCCGGCAGAAAACAATGCCATCATCTAGCGGGCTGCCCACCGGCGAGCTCGTCAGCGCAAGCAGTTCATACCCATAGGTACGAGCCAAAGCCTTCAGCCAGCCACGTTGATGAAACACGGACGCCCGTGGGTGGCGAGCAACCAACTCGTCCCAACGGTTGTCCAAAACGGGGTCTATGATATTGACGCTCATGGATATTCTCATACCCCGCGAGCTTGCGTTATCCACTAGGTTGTTGAGCGGAAAGGCCACGGCTTCTACAGGCTGTTAAACAATCGGTTTTGGGTGGTTTATGGCCGGTCATCCGCTGGTGGTCCGAACGCGCCTTTGATGCGCGAGTCACCTGTGGAGTCGGAACTATGCTTGGAATATATCAGGAAACGGTCAGCACTAAGAGCTTGGTCATATACCTCTTCAGGTTCATATACGGCGACATGACTACCCCTATTCGAGAATGCGAACGGAACACACAACAGCTTTTTCAACCGCATCCTTAACGCTTCCCGTCGTTCGGGTGGCACGAAGAACAGCATAAAACCGCCTCCGCCAGCACCCAAGAGCTTGCCTCCTAACGCGCCGGCCTCAAGCCCAGCTTGGTAGATATCATCAATATTGGTATTCGAGATATTTTTAGTTAGCGTTCTCTTTATTTTCCAGCTCTCATGCAGCAATCGACCAAATTCCTCCATGGAACGACTGCTACTAGTCATGATAGCCTCAGCCTCACCAACCATTTGGTGCATTACCTCCAATTCTTTTTTCCGCTGAGGTGTCACCATTATTTGTTCTTTGGCGATTTCCGAAGCAGTCCGCGAAAACCCGGTGAAGTAGAGTGCCAAATGTTGTTCTAGCGCCGTTAACCTGCTTTGTGCAGTCAAGATCCGCTTCACTTCGATTGCGCCGTCCATGTGGAAGTCAATACGATTGAAACCCCCGTACGCGGCGCTAACTTGATCTTGCGTCCCAACCGCCTCATGAAGCAACTCCTGCTCAACGTGCACAGCATCGGAGGCAAGTGCATGCTTATCACGCATTTGTTGCCTCAGAGCATAAAGGCCGAGGAGGAGGCCTACTGTAAATGCCGAGCTCGTGCCCAAACCGGTTCGAGCTGGCAGATCAGCCACATGATGAATTTCGACGCCCTCATTGATTTTCATGAATTGCAAGCACGCGCGCACCGAAGGGTGTTCGATGCCGTCGTTCCTGCTGACGTTCTCGACCTTCAAATAGGAAATGCGGCTGTGGTACTCGAAGAATGGCGGCAGATATCGGCAAGTGATATAACAGCATTTGTCGATCGTAGTCGCTAAAACAGCGCCCCCGTGCTCTCGGTACCAAACTGGATAGTCGGTACCGCCACCGAAAAATGAGACCCTAAGTGGAGTGCGAGTGATTATCATGTGCTCGGCCCTTTCTTATTAAGAGTCATGTCTTTTGAATGGCCTTACGTCTTGTCGCCAACGCACCTCGTTTGAGGCTTTACGTCAGCTATGCGACTCTGACCCGTAGTTCAAAGGAGGGCTTGACCCTAACAGCTCCCGCCTGACAGTCCGGCATACTCAGGATCGACGTTTAACTTCGACCTCGGGTGATCGCCCGACGGATTCTGTGAGGTTTCTCTTTACTCGCAAGATGTGCTGGATTGCCTCAAGCAGAGAGGCGGCTACGATGTCGGCTTTGCCATCTTCAGTCCCATTACTCAGTCGCGCGGTCTTGCACCCTGCATTTTTCCCGGCCTCAACATCGATTTCGGAATCGCCGATCATCCAGGAATCGTTGAGGTCAATTTGGTGCGCCCTCGCTGCTGCTAAAAGCATACCTGGCGCGGGTTTACGACACCCGCACGGAGGTTGCACTTCGTGTGGACAGTAGAAGATGGCGTCGATCGTAGCTCCGGCTGCTGCCAAGTTTTCACACATCCGCCGATGCAAGGCATCCAGGTCTCGGGCTGTCATGAGTCCCTTGGCAACGCAACGTTGATTACTCACTATGATAACGAGGAAACCAGCTCGGTTGAGCAGCGTGATTGCTTTTGCCACATCGGGGAGAAAGTGCATTTGCTCCCATATCGTCACGTAGCCTTCTCCAGGGGCTTTTCGGTTGATGACGCCGTCCCGATCCAGAAACACGGCTCTATTCATGAAAAATCGCCCGCTCCACCAGCTCTGAAATGACGTGGCCGATTAGGATGTGGCATTCCTGAATGCGGGGGATTTCATTCGATGGCGCACAGATACAATGATCAACGGCGTCCTTGAGCTTTCCACCAGTGTAACCAGTCAGCGCAACTGTATGCAGCCCCATCTTCTTCGCCACCGACAAGGCCCGAAGCACATTCGCTGAATTGCCGCTGGTGGAGATACCGATGGCGACGTCCCCGGGTCGCCCCAAAGCCTCGACCTGTCGCGAAAAGACAAAATCAAAACCGTAATCGTTCCCGATGGCAGTGATACAGGAAGTGTTTACAGATAAAGCTAACGCGGGTAGTGGGGGCCGATCGAACGCGAAGCGCCCGACAAATTCTGCCGCAATGTGCTGAGCATCTGCGGCGCTACCTCCGTTGCCGAACAGAAGCACTTTGTTGCCTTTCCGCAACGCTTCAATCAAGATTTCGCTAACGCGAGCAATCAACGGCACCACTTCTGCACTGCCGACTAGACGTTCCTTCGCGGCGATCGATTCCTGGATCGACAGGATTACGCGCTGCGGGAAATCATCTCTCTCTATCATCATTACAGTCTCCAAACTCTGGGGGCTCAGAATCAGGTTGTGGTTGGTACAAAGCTGCCTCATACAGGTGATCGCAAAGCTGTTGGGCCCGCGCGTAGTCTTCTGGAGTACCTATGTCGATAAACATTCCATGTTGCTCCAGTGCATACACGCCCTGGCTGAGGAGTCGTGGAAATACATCCTTCTCCAGGCTCGCAGGCGCTTCTGGGATGTATCCAAGAATAGCGCGGTTGAGGATGTACACGCCCCCGTTAATCAGTCCTGGACGATCGCTACCGGCTTTTTCCATAAAGCCGATCACTCGGTTTTCAGTGTCTACCTGTACCGTTCCGTACCGGTTTGCATTCTCCACCTTCACCACGGCCATGCTAACCAACCCTTTGTGCCCGCGATGAAATCGAACTAACCGACGGAAGTCGATCTCCAGAAATGAATCGCCATTCATTACCAGAAAGTCGGAAACATGTTTCAAGTGATGCTGAGCAAGCCTTATGGCGCCCGCCGTGCCGAGCGGATTCGGCTCTTTGGAGTAGTCAATTTCGACGTCCCAGCCACTGCCATCGCCAAATTCGCTTTCGACCCGATCAGCAAGATAACCGGTGCACATCACCAAACGGCGTATCCCCTGACATCGGAGTTGAAGGACCAGGAGCTCAAGAAACGATCTATTGCCGACCGAAGCGAGAGGCTTCGGAATTGATGGCACTACCGAACGTAACCGTGTTCCCATCCCGCCCACCAGCAGGACAGCGGGCGTGTCCAGCATCATACTCATGTCAGCGTTATCACGGCCTAGTGAGCGGCCTGAAGAGGCGGTTCCCACTAGGTCATCCGTTCCCAGTACTTCAGCATGGAGACAAGAGTTTGTTCGAGCGACCGAAGCGGCTTCCAACCAGTATCTCTGTGGACTTTCTTTGTGCTGCCGAAAATAATCTTCTCGTCGGATGAACGTATGAGGTGGGCAGCAGGCCGAATTGTTACCTTTGCGCCGGATAGACGGATCGCCATGTGCAATAGCTCGCCAACCTGCTGCGTTGTAGCTGCGCACAGGTTGTAAGTTTCACCTGGCTTCCCTTTCAAGGCGGCAAGATAGAAGCCGCGGACCGTGTCGTTTATATCGAGGAATGCGCGCCTCGGTTTTAGGTTGCCAACTTCGATCACCGGTGGTTGCAAGCCTTTCCTGACGCGCACCAGTTGTCGCACAAAGTCGGATGCTGCGTCATTCGTCTTACCTGGTCCGGTAGTATTAAAGAGCCGTAGAGTCACCGTCGGAATCTTGTAATTGAGGAAATATGCTTGTGTTAGCAGATCCAAGCATACCTTACTAATGCCATACGGATGTAATGGCCTAAGGGGATACTCTTCAGGGACCGGTACGTCCGATGGCCGTACGTGCCCGTATTCAGCGCTCGAGCAGGCCGCCACCACCACGGGCGGGCGCTTCATGTGACGAACCGCCTCGAACACGTTTAGAGAACCCATAATATTCGACTCGAAAGTCGAAACAGGATCCTTCCACGACAGTGCGGGCAGGCTCTGCGCGCCCAAGTGAAAGATGTGTGTGGGTTCGTGTTTTTTCAACAGCTGCTCAACGAGATGGCGGCGGCGTAGATCGCATTGGACGAAGCGTACGTTCGGCAACCTCAGCACTGCACTGGACTCAGGTGCGCCATAACCGCCAATCACCTTCCATCCCTTGGCCTGAAGAAACGTTACGATATGAGATCCGATGAATCCGGTTGCGCCAGTTATCAGCGCAGTCTTGTTTATCGCTGTTCTCACTTACTTGCGCTCGTGCGACACGTGGTCATGCTTCGCTACTCATTGTCGCGCGACATTGGCCAGGCGGGCTGAGGTGTACAAAGTGCTTGCGAAGCATTAGCTGTATCGTACCGCAGCTATGCGGGCACCATCGTGACTCGGGCTCCTGTTTGTCCGGCGCCGGGAAGTCAGACATTCACTCGGCCATTCACTAGTGCGAGCCAAAATGCTAGTGAGCGCAACCGCACTATTCAATTGACTACAGCAGCAAGGCCTGTCGGGGCATCCACATGAGGGTTGGACCCATAGCAACTATCAGCATTGAAAGTCAGCGCGGAACCCGTTCCGTCCGCTGGGCCGCCCATCGTATTCAGATAGCAAAGCATTGCAGGATTCGCGTTGGCATGGCCAGCCCATGCAGTTACCACACTTCCTCCGGTGCATTGCGAACTGTTGGTTGCTGCCATACCCGCATAGGTCCCTCCTGAGCAATTCCCAAGGTTTCCGCTTGATACATCTGGACCAGCAAGCGGCCACGCCACCGAACCAAACCACGACGGTTTCGAGGAATAGTAGAACGATGCAGGGCAGTCACCTGATCCCTCCGAGGTGCATATCGAAGGAACGGCATTGGCATAGATGGCTAATCCCGTAGGAACTTCGCCGCTGACAAATCGACTCGCATTATTCACGGTGTCCCAATTGCCCCAGCGCATCAGGTAGGCGCTGGTCTGGGGATCATAGTCACTAGTTGCTCCGCAAGGAATCGAGGTGCAGAAGCCATTGATGTTGTTGTAGCCAGGCGGAGTGTTATTCAGCTCATAGATCATCTTGTCATAGCCACCTACTTGGTAACTCTGAGGACAGAATGTATTTCCAGTAAGAGCCGCGCATGTGTAGGTGTTGTGATAGCCTGGCTGACCCATAACATTGTTGATGATATTAAAATATCGACTGCTAGCCATTAAGTTGATTGGAATGGTCTGAGCGCGACAGTCTCCGCCCTGACAGTGTAATTGCCAACCGGGCAAGATGTTGCGATAAACCGTTTCGAAATGATGTGTGCCATGAATAGAATCTGCTCCATATCCCGGACCGATATTACCTTCCCACAAGTTGAGCGCGTCCCCCGCCGAGTGTTGATAGAATGGTGGAACAATGTAGTAATTACTAGCGTAGACGTTATATACGTCGAAATTGTAAGCAATCACGTTGCCTTCGCAGGCTCCGGTGCAACTCGGATCACTGTCGGTAACTTGTTGAAAGATATTGTTGACTATCAAGCTATCCGAAGTGTCCATCAGTTCTAGGCCGTAGCTGACTGATCCACTCGTTTGATTGAGATAGGCATAGTTATTTTGGGCAATGGCATGAGTCAGCAGGCTTAGATTGAAATGAGTGCGTTGGGCTTTGATGCTGCGTACCCCTGAGATCCAACAGCCATTACAATTGTCGAGCATGATGTTGTACTGACCATGATTGGCGGTGTTATCAACGGTTAGGTTCTCTACGCCGTCACTGCTCATAACGTTGCTAGCAAACCAACCTTGTGGCGCTTGTCCGCTTCTCCAGTTCGGCATGTATAGACCGGGGCTGATTGTGATCTGGCTCCCATTGATATTGGTAACGATGACTGACTGCTGCTGTGATCGCGTGCTAATGCCATTCACGCTTCCGCCATCGGTACGGGCACCGCCGCCTTGGATTGTGCCTGAACAAGCATTGCTGCCACCAGAGTTTGCACAATTCCAGATCGTTGCCGTATCGCTAAGTTCATCTATTTGATCCAAGACTAAGATAGAACCAACATGCAAATTGTTGAGGCTGCCCTTCCCACAAGTTCCTAGAGTGATTATCGTAGTTCCTTTGGAATATCCTGCTGTCCAATTGCACACATTCTGCTCGCTACCAATTCCGTTCAAGGCTCCCAGCCCAACGGAAATCAAGGAGTGGTACCAGCCACCGCCGGTTCCCGAAGTGAAGCTCGGTCTTCGCTCAGCATGACAAAAAAACCTGACTACTGCTTTCCCGATAAGCGGCCAATCAGCAGGTCGAAGAATCTTGCGGAATCCACGTCCGCGGCCACGTTGGAATTGGGCACAAATTTATCGCGCAAGACCGGAGACGTTCTAGTACTGCCAAGCGTGGGCGCCGATCCGCGAATCGGCATGGTCACTCCCACTTGTGTCTCCATCCCCGTGCGCCGCCGTAAATCGCCGGCGTTGGGACTATAGCCCAAGGTTTCGCCCGCGGTCAGTTCGCCTACGGTTTCGACATCCACGTAATACTGGTTCCATTTCAGGAGCGATGGATCGAGAAATCCGGCTACGGCGAGCGAGTCGTGCATATTCGGTCCCACGAGAAATCCCTGCTCGCGGTTGTGGTTGATCGCGTTGCGGGCGATCTTC